>Ga0315910_10005316_pt1 | contig 10564 bp, 9 predicted proteins | sample EdamamesoilMG_FD_204470 | JGI IMG/M metagenome (GOLD analysis project Ga0315910, IMG submission 204470) | Garden soil microbial communities collected in Santa Monica, California, United States - Edamame soil | ecosystem: Environmental > Terrestrial > Soil > Garden | place: USA: California...
GGCCCCGGTGCCGATGCTGCCGATCAACCCGCTCGCCATGTCTGACAGGAAATCGCCGTACTCATTCAACACCAGCACGACCTGGTAGTCCTCCGGCTTCAGGATGATTTTTGCCAGCAGCGCGTCAAACAGTTCCACCCTGTGCTTTATCTCCGGAAATGACTTGTGCATCTCCGCCACGACCGCCTCGAACAGGCCGTCGGTGGCGCGCTGGATGGTGTGCTTGGACGAGGACGTGACATTCAGCTTTTTCTTGCGCGCGAACTCGAATGCATACCGGGCAGCCTGCCGGCAAGGACCGCGTTCCACTATGCGGATGGAAACTGCCGCATCCTTGCCGATCATCCGGCCGGGGTCATCATAGGTGCCGCCGGTGGCCACGCGGACGATGTTCAGGAATACATGTTCGGTGAAGTGCGACTTGATGCCCTTGATGGAGATCACCGGGCGCAGGATGACGCTGAAATTGCACATCCTGCGGATTATGCCGTTCGGGCTGGAAGTGCGGGTTTCCGTGGGATACTTGATCGCGAGCTTGTGTTCATTCATGGCCGCGCCGACCTTTTTGAACAGGTCCCGGTCCCCGGACTCACGATTCTCCACCGAGAGATCAAACGGAATCATCCTGAATTTCTGCGGCATCACATCCATCACGGCATAAAGTGATTCCCGCAATTCCGGTCCAATCCCGTCCCCCAGCAGTTCTGCAATCGCTATTTCTTTCATGGCTTTGCTCCAGTGCGTTATGTTTTATAACCCGGCCGGGCCGGGCTGCCTGTTTGTGATCAGGGATCCAGTTCTCCTTCGTAGCGGCAACCGCTGTTGCAGGTCTCGCCCACATGGACGGCGGCCAGCGCCGGCAACACCGGTTTCAGTCGCACCCAGATCCAGCGCGCCAGCACCTCGCTGGTCGGGTTTTCGAGCCCGGGAAGATCATTCAGGTAGCGATGATCCAGTTGCTCGAACAGCGGGCTGAAGGCCGCCGCGATGTCCGCGAAATCCATTATCCACCCGGTTTGGGCGTCCGGCACGCCCCGGACGTGGACACCGATGCAAAATGAATGTCCGTGCAGGCGCCGGCATTTGTGTCCCGCGGGCACGTTGGGCAACAGGTGCGCCGCCTCGAGCCGGAATTCCCTGTAAATCTCCATGGCTGCGGTACCGGCCTAGCGCAGCGCGCGGGTCAGCGCAGGCCCGCCGGCAGTCCCCGCGCCGACCCGGTGCTTGTACTCCTGGTAAACACGATCCGCCGCGTGCCAGACCCGGCCCGGACGGCCATCACCCACCGGCTTGCCGTCCAGGCGCGTCACCGGCGCGATGCCCATGGTCGAACTGGTCAGCCAGACCTCGTCCGCGGCGCGCAACTCCGCCTCGCTGATCGACCCTTCGCTGCAACCCATGTCCGCGCCTAGCAACAGCTCCACCACGAGGTCGCGCGTGACACCGGGCAATAGATGGTGACTCTTGGCCGGCGTGCGCACGCCACCGGCATGGACCACGAATACGTTGCTGGCGGCCCCCTCGGTGACCAGGCCGTCACGCAGCAGTATGGCTTCGGCGGAACCATCCGCACGCCGCGCCGTCTCGCGCAACAGCACGCCTGGCAGCAGGCTGATGGCCTTGATGTCACAATACTGCCAGCGGATATCCGCGTGCGTGATGACGCCCAGTCCCTTGTCGTAGATCCGCTCCGGGATCGGCGTGCACATGCCGAATACGGTCGGCGCCAGGGGATTCCGGATCACATGCTCGCGCGGCGCCACGCCGCGCGTCACGTGCAGGTAGACCGACCGATCGCGGCCGCAGGGATTCCGCTCCAACAGGCCGTCAATGACCGCCCCCCACTCCGCATCGCTGTAGGGGGACTCCATGTAGATTGCTTCCAGGCTCCGGCGCAGCCGCCGCAGGTGTTCTTCCAGGCGCACGATATGGCTGCCGAATACCGGCACGACCTCGTAGACGCCGTCGCCGAATATGAATCCCCGGTCCAGCACCGGCACCGTGGCCTCGGCGGCCGGCAGAAATTTTCCGTTCAGCCAGACAGTTTCCATGGTGGATGCCGCCGCTCGCCCTTTACTCGAACATGAGGCGGACGTCATCCGCAATGCGGCCGAAAAATCCCGCGGATTCCACAGCCTCCAATGCCACCAGCGGTCGCGACGCAAGTTCCCTGCCGTTCAGGCTCACGCTATAGGTGCCAATGGCTGCATGCTTTTTCACCGGCGCCACGATGCGCGCTTCAAGCACTGGCTTCGCCTCCAGCTGCGCCTGGCTGCCGCGTGGAACGGCCAGTTTCAGATCCTGGAGCAGGCCGGCGGAAACCACATCGCCGGCGCCCTTCCAGACCTTCCCCTGCGCCAGCGCTTGTTGCCCGGCGGCAATGGTCCGGCTTTCGTAAAAGCGGAAGGCATGATTCAGCAGCGCGGAAGTGGCGCTGGCACGCGCTTCCGCGCCGGACGTACCCATTACCACCGACACCAGCCGCATGCCGTCACGAAGTGCCGACGCCACGAGGCAATAGCCGGCGGTTTCCGTGTGTCCGGTCTTGATTCCGTCAATACTGGCGTCGGTCCAGAGCAGGTCATTGCGATTTCGCTGCGTGATGCCGTTGAAGACAAATTCCTTTTCACTGTGCAATTTGTAGCCGGCGGGGAAATCCCGGATCAAGGCCATGCCCAGCGTGGCCAGATCCCTGGCGGTGGTGTAGTGATCCGGTTCCGGCCAGCCGGTGCTGTTCCGGAAGTTCGTGCCGGTCATGCCCAGGCGCTTTGCATGCTCGTTCATCATCGCCGCAAACGCCTCTTCGCTTCCGGCCACATGTTCCGCCAGCGCCACGCTGGCATCGTTGCCGGACTGGATGATGACGCCGCGCATCAGGTCCTGGACCGGGACCTCCTTGTTGACCTCGACAAACATCTTTGAACCTTCCATGCGCCACGCCTTCTCGCTGATCCGCACCAGGTCATCCGGTTTGATCCTGCCCGCGGCCAGTTCGCTCTCCACCACGTACGCGGTCATCATCTTGGTCAGGCTGGCGGGTTCAACGCGGGCATCGATGTTCTGCTCAATCAATATCTGTCCGCTCTCATGGTCCTGCACCAGGTAGGCCGACGCGGCCACGGCCGGCGGCGCCGGAACTATCAATTGCGCCGCGGGCCCGGATTGCGCAGAACCCGCGTGCAGCAGCAACGCGACCGCAACAACGCGCAGATTCACCATCCCTGTCCAGCCCGATATCGCCATTTACATGCCTCCACTCTCAGTCCGTAACAATTGTGTGTTCATTGACGCCCAGCCCTGACAGGCTGCCGACTATGCTGTCCGCGATTTCAACGTCGTCGATGGGTCCGATGCGCACGCGATACAGGGTGGCGCCGTCGATCACGGCTTCGGAAATCGAGACCAGGAAATCCCCGGGTGCACCAAGCCTGTCACGCAGCGCTTCGGCATTGGCGCGAATGGAAAATGCCCCGACCTGGATGTAGAACTCGCCGGTTCCCGCACTGATCACGGGTGCATCCGGGATCGGCGTCGGGGCCGGCGGCGCCGCATCACCCCGGGCGGCAAGTGCACGCACTTCCACCAGCCCGGTGCCGGCCGCAAGTATATCGAGCTTGGCCGCCGCCGTGTATGACAGATCGATGATGCGATTCTCGTGGAATGGACCCCGGTCATTGACGCGCAGGACCACATGCTTCCCGTTCTTGAGGTTGGTCACGCGCACGTACGTGGGCAGCGGCAGGGTCTTGTGCGCCGCGGTCATGGCGTACATGTCGTAGGTCTCGCCGCTGGATGTGCGGCGGCCATGGAACTGCTTTCCATACCAGGAGGCGATGCCCTGCTCAACGTGGCCGGTGGCGTCCTTCATGACGTAATAGCGTTGGCCGAAGACAACGTAGGATTCCGGGTTGCCGTACCTGCTGCGTGGCTCGGACTTTGGCACCGCATCCGGGACGCCGTCGGTGCGCACACTTCCCGGGCGCGGCCCGCCGTCACGTCCCGCCACCAGCGAACAACCGCAACCCAGCACCAGGACCGCCAACGGCAACGACAACCGGCTGTATTGGTTAAGCACCGGGTTTTCCGGCATGGGCCAGGGCTATTTCCGCTTCATGGGCCGCGAGAATTTCCTGCGCCAGCTGGTACACCGCCATCGCGTAGTGCACCGAGTGGTTGTAGCGCGTGATCACGTAGAAATTCCAGAAACCCAGCCAATGCTCCCGTCCGGTTTCCAGTTCCAGCGCCAGCAACTTGACCTTGCTGTCGGCGGGGATCGGCAGCGGGGACGTGATCCCGCCGGCAACCAGGTCCCCGGGCGTCAGTCCCGGCTCCAGGCCGTCCGCAAGCAGTGCCGCATCCGGTGCAACATCCGCCGGCAGGGGCAATGCCACCAGGCCGCCGCTTTGCCAGCCGTGTTCCCGAAAGTAATTGGCCACGCTTCCGATGGCGTCCGCACTGCCGTTCCAGATGTCAATGCGGCCGTCAACATCGAAGTCCACGGCATAGTTGCGGAAACTGCTGGGAATGAATTGCGGCATGCCCATGGCCCCGGCATAGGAACCCTTCAGTTCCAGCGGTTCCAGCTTTTGTTCCCGCGTCAACAACAGGAAATGTTCCAGCTCGCCGCGGAAAAAGGGCGCGCGCTTGGGATAGTCGAATGCCAGCGTGGCAAGCGCGTCCAGGACGCGGTATCCGCCCGCGTTCCTGCCATAGCGGGTTTCAACACCGATGATGGCAACCAGGATTTCCACCGGCACGCCATAGGCGCCGCTGGCGCGCTCCAGTGCAGCGGAATTTTCGCGCCAGAACTGCGTGCCACCCCGGACCCGGTCCGGTTGCAGGAATATCTGGCGATAGCGGTGCCATGGCAGCGCCTCCGCCGGACGTGATATTGCCGCTATGATCTGGCTGGAAATCCGGGCCTGTGAAAGTACGGCGCTGATTTCCGGCGGCGGTATGCCGTTCCGTTGCGCCACGTCGGCGACGAATTGCTGCACGTCAGCCCGTTGCAATATTGCATCGGTGGCCGGCGCCGGCGCACACGCGGACAGCAGCAGGCAGGCAAGGATTGCGCGCATCAGCCCACCTTTCCTGACAGCAGGCGGCGGTGGTAGTGCACGGACATTACCATGCCGAATCCCGCCAGCAGCGTCACCAGCGACGTGCCGCCATGACTGATCAGCGGCAGGGGGATGCCCACCACGGGCAACTGCCCCAGCACCATGCCCATGTTGACGAACATGTACACGAAAAATGTCAGCACGATTCCGGTTCCGAGCAGGCGGCCGTAGACCTGCTGCGAATACAACGCCAGGTACAGTCCGCGGGCGATGATCAGGGCGTACACGGTGACCAGCAGCAACACTCCCATCAAGCCAAACTCCTCGCAATACACCGCGAAAATGAAATCCGTGGATCTCTCCGGCAGGAAATCCAGGTGCGACTGGGTGCCGTTCAGCCAGCCCTTGCCATACATTCCGCCCGAGCCAATGGCAATCTTGGACTGGATAATATGATATCCCGACCCGAGCGGGTCCTGCTCGGGATCGAGGAACATGTGCACACGCCGGCGCTGGTAGTCGTGCATCAGGTACCACAACGCCGGCGCGCATGCCGCGCCGAGCAAAGCCGTGACACCGATCAGGCGCCAGCCAACGCCGCCGACGAACAGGACCGAGAAACCCGCCGCCGCTATCAGCACCGCCGTACCCAGGTCCGGCTGCTTTGCAATCATCAGGACCGGCACCAGGATCAGGATGCCGGCCATGAAAATCCTGGGCATGGAGGGAGGCAGTTCGCGTTCCGCCAGCAGCCAGGCGACCACCATGGGCACCGCCAGTTTCATCAATTCGGAAGGCTGAAAGCGAATCACCCCGAGGTCGAGCCAGCGTTGCGCACCCTTGCCGATCTCGCCCATGACCAGTACCAGCAACAGCAACAGCAGGCCAACCGCGTAAAGCGGAACCGACCACCGCGCCAGCTGGCCCGGCGGACACTGGGCAATCAGGAACATGAGCCCGAATGCCAGCACCATGCGCATTGCCTGGCGCATCACGATGGCGAGTTCCTGGCCGCCGGCGCTGTAGAGCGTCACCAGGCCCATCAGGCACAGCATGGCCAGCCCCAACAGCAACGGCATGTCCAGGTGCAGCCGTTCTGCCAGCGATTGGTCTCTCATCCGGGTGCGGGCTCGGCTGGTGCCGGGGCACCGAGAAAGTGATCAAACAACTTCCGGGCTATGGGCGCTGCCGTGCCCGAACCGCTGCCGCCGTTCTCAACAATGATCGCGACGGCGATGCGCGGCGCGTCCAGAGGGGCAAAGGCGATGAACAGGGCGTGGTCGCGGAACTCTTCCGGGAGATCGTCGGCGCGATAGGTTTCGTTTTGCGCCATGCCCACCACCTGGGCCGTGCCGGTCTTGCCGGCCGATTCATAGGGCGCTCCCTGCGCGGAGCGGCGCGCCGTGCCGAATGGGCCGTGCATGACCTCGCGCATGGCCCGCACGACTTCCTGCCAATGGGCCTCGGACACGTCGGATTCCGGTGACGCCACGGTGTCGTCACCGCGCAATACCGTTTTGCCGGTAAGCACGTCGCGCGCCTCCGCCAACAGGTGCGGCTTCGGCGTGTGCCCCCGGCTTGCCATGCGCGCCGTCGCCAGGGCCAGTTGCACCGGCGTGGCCTGGATATAGCCCTGGCCAATCCCCATTATCAGTGTCTCCCCGGGGTACCAGGGTTGCTTCAGCGCCCGCTGTTTCCAGGCGCGGGATGGAACCAACCCCTTGCTCTCGCCGCCGATATCGATGCCCGTGAACTGGCCGAATCCGAACCGGTCGAATGCCGCATGCAGGCGGTCAATACCCAGGTCCTGTGCGAGGGAATAAAAATACACGTCGCAGGACTGGGCCACAGCCTGCGTCAGATCCAGGTGCCCGTGCCCTCCCTTCTTCCAGTCACGATACTGGTGCGAACTGCCCTTCAGCGCGTACCAACCCGGGCACCAGGTCTGGTCCGGCACCGCGCGCGCGCCGTAATGCAGCGCCGCCAGCGCCAGGAACGGTTTCACCGTGGAACCGGGCGGATACTTGCCCTGCAGGGCACGATTCAGCAGCGGTGTCGCCTTCGAGTTCAGCAAAACGGCGTAATCGGCGACACTGATCCCGTTTACAAACAGGTTCGGGTCATAACCGGGCGAACTGACCAGTGCCAGCACGCCGCCGTCACGCGGATCCATGGCAACGATCGCCCCGCGGCGCCCGGCCAGCGCCGTTACCGCGACGTCCTGCAACGACACATCCAGCGTCAGGTACACATTCCGGCCCGGCATCGGCGCCGTGCGATCCAGTACGCGCACCACGCGGCCCTGCGCGTTCACTTCCACCTGCTGAAATCCGACGTGTCCATGCAGCAGCTTTTCGAACGCCTTTTCCGCTCCGAGCTTGCCCGTGTGCACGGTGCCGGTGTAATCAGACCGGTCCAGCTGCTCGAGTTCCTCCTCGTCGATCATGCCGACGTATCCCACCGCGTGGGCAACATCCGCGCCCCGAGGATAAAAGCGATCCAGTCTCGGCACGACTTCCACGCCGGGCAGCCGGTGCCGATCGATGGAAATCCGCGCCACTTCCTCCTCGGTCAGGTTGAAACGCAGCGGGACATTCTCGAAGCGCCGCATCTTCCTGACCTGCTCGTTAAAGCGCGTGACGTCGGTGCTGCTGATGGTGACCAGGGCGGACAATTGGCGGATGGTGGCGGTCATGTCGGCCACCTGCTCGGGGACGATTTCCAGGCTGAACGAAGGCCGGTTTTCCGCCAGCAACACCCCATCGCTGCTGAAAATGCGGCCGCGGATCGGCGGAATCGGGACAATCTTCACGCGATTGTGCTGCGACAAAGTTGTGAAGTGTTCGTGCATCACCACCTGCAGATAAAACACGCGGGCCAGCAGGCTGAGAACGAGCAACAACATGAGGAAGGCGCAGAGAAACGCGCGCCCGCGAACGAGGTTGAATTCCGTTCCGGGATTTCTCAACTTGAGTCTGGATTGCATCCCTGGCCTGGGAGCCTGGAAAACCGTTCGGACTTAAGTGACGTGGTGTGTGCGCCGCAGGTCGCGGAGGATGATGAAAAGCCACGGCCAGAGCACCATGCTGGTGAACGCGGGCATCCAGAAACTCCAGTGATGCGGCGGCGTTCCCATCATGCCCCGGATCCAGAGCGTGACAAACTCAAACAGCAACAGGTACGCGCAAACCACCAGTGCCTGCTGCTTGAGCGGGAAGACTCGCACACGCTGGTGGGACTGCAGCGTGACATAGGCCACCAGTGCCAGTCCAAGCGCATGCTGTCCCAGCACCGTGCCCTGTTGCACATCCAGCAACAGGCCCAGCAACCAGGCGATGCCGACACCGACACGGTCCGGCAGGGCCATGCACCAGTACATGAGCACCAGGGCAACCCATTCCGGGCGCCAGGTCAGTGCCCACGCCGGTAGCGGCATCGCGGTAAGCAGGAATGCCACGACAAAACTGGCCGCAATGACCCAGCGCCCCGAAGCGGGGTGCTGCGACGTACCGGTTCGCAGCGCGGGGGTCACGGGTTCGCAGCCAGGTCCGCCAGGCCAAGCGTGGAATCGTCGGCCGTATCAAATGGCCACACCAGCAACACCTCGCGACTCTGCCCGGGCCGGGCACTGGGCTTCACCGTCACCTTGGCAAATGGTTCCGAGGGTTCCATGCGTATGTCATCCACCACGCCGACCGGGTAACCACTGGGGAAGCGGCGGCCAAGCCCGGACGACACCACCAGGTCGCCACGCTGGATATCGGCGTTGCTTGGCAGGTGTTCAAGCAGCAGCACTCCGTCCTGTCCGGTGCCCACTGCGATCGCGCGCAGACCATTACGGTTGAGTTGCACCGGCAACGCGTGGCTGGGATCGGTGATCAGCAGGACCGTGCTGGAAAACGGTCCCACGTGCACGATCTGCCCCATGACTCCACCCACATCCACGACCGGCTGGCCATAAAACGCACCATCGCGTTGTCCCTTGTTGATGACCACCTGGCGGCGGAATGGCTCCAGTTCCACCGCCAGCAACTCCGCCACCAGCACGCGCTCACGGCGTTGCATGGATGACTCAAGCAATTCCCGCAGGCGCTCGTTTTCCTGCTCGAGGACCGCGAAGCGCTGCAGGCGCGAGCCAAGCATCAGTTGCTCCTCCTTGAGCCTGGTGTTTTCCCGGACCAGGGATTCATGGGTAACCAGCGCATCAGACATGCGGTGCAATGCAACCGCGGGGAGGTTGACCACGTACTGCAGCGGGTACACCAGCGCACTCAACGCGGATCGCAGCGTCTCCAGGTGGCCATAACGGTGGTCCGCCACCATCACGACGACGGAAACCATGACCGCGACGACGATGCGCGCAGTTGGCGAAGGTCCCCTTAAAAACAGCGTCTTTATGGCCTATCCCCCCGGTGGTACCCGGTGTTGCGTGCGCGCCGTGAAGTCGCGCCGCCGCCCGGTCCGCCAGTTTTCATTCAACCGTCAAAATTTCCGTGCCGTATTCGTCCATCATTTCCAGGTAACGGCCGCCGCCACGCGCCACGCACGTCAACGGGTCGTCCGCGACAATGACCGGCAGTCCGGTCTCCTCCATCAGCAACCGGTCCAGGTCGCGCAACAGTGCGCCGCCGCCCGTCAACACCATGCCGCGTTCCGCGACATCCGAGCCGAGCTCGGGTGGCGTCTTCTCCAGCGCCTTCTTGACCGCATCCACGATACCGCTCAAGGGTTCCTGCAACGCCTCGAGGATTTCATTGCTGTTCAGCGTGAAGCTGCGCGGTATGCCCTCGGCCAGGTTGCGGCCGCGCACTTCCAGCTCGCGCACTTCATTGCCGGGGAAGGCGCAACCGATCTCGTGCTTGACCCGTTCCGCGGTTGCCTCGCCGATGAGCGTGCCATAGTTGCGGCGCACGTAATTGATGATGGCCTCGTCAAAGCGGTCACCGCCGATGCGCACGGAATCGGAATAAACAATGCCATTCAGTGAAATAACCGCTACTTCGGTGGTGCCGCCGCCGATATCCAGCACCATGGAACCGCGCGGATCGCTCACCGGCATGCCGGCGCCGATGGCTGCCGCCATGGGTTCCTCGATAAGGTGCACGGTGCGCGCGCCGGCACCCTCGGCCGATTCGCGGATGGCGCGACGTTCCACCTGCGTGGAACCGCACGGCACGCACACCAGCACGCGCGGACTGGGACGGAACAGCGCGCCACCATGCACGGCGTGGATGAAATACTGCAGCATCTTTTCCGTGACGGTGAAGTTGGCGATGACGCCGTCCTTCAGCGGACGTATGGCGGTGATGTGACCCGGTGTGCGCCCCACCATGCGCTTGGCTTCGGCGCCGACGGCGACGATGGACTTGGCGTTGATGGTGTCGCCGTCCTTGCGAATGGCGACCACGGACGGTTCATTGAGCACGATGCCCTTGCCGCGCACGTAGATGAGCGTGTTGGCCGTGCCCAGATCGATGGAGAGATCATTGGAAAAGAAACCACGA
>Ga0315910_10005317_pt1 | contig 10563 bp, 5 predicted proteins | sample EdamamesoilMG_FD_204470 | JGI IMG/M metagenome (GOLD analysis project Ga0315910, IMG submission 204470) | Garden soil microbial communities collected in Santa Monica, California, United States - Edamame soil | ecosystem: Environmental > Terrestrial > Soil > Garden | place: USA: California...
TGGCGCGTCGCGCGCGGCGTCGAGTGCGCGCATGGCCTCCTTGGACGAGCCCACCTGCACGTGCTCGATCTTGGCCTCGTTCAGGAAAATCGAGCACAGGCGGCGATAGGCGGGATCGTCGTCGACGACCAGGATCTTCGAGGGCAGCGTCTGGTCGGGCAAGGTCGACGGTTCGGGCATGGTTCGTTACCTCGTGGTCGGCCCGGGCACCGCGGCCGGCGCGGCCACCGGCGTCCAGGTGTAGGTCTCTTCGCCGGGCTCCTGCTTGCGCTCGGCGGGCAAGGTGAAGAAGAAGACGCTGCCCTGTCCGGGCGTGGACTCGACCCAGATGCGCCCGCCGTGGCGCTCGACGATCTTCTTGCAGATGGACAGGCCGATGCCCGTCCCCGTGTACTCGTCGCGCGCGTGCAGGCGCTGGAAGATCTGGAAGATGCGCTCGTAGAAGTTGGGGTCGATGCCCACGCCGTTGTCGCGCACGCGGAAGGTCCACTCGCCCTCCCCTTCGACGGCGTCGACGTGCACCTCGGGGCGCACGCCCTCGCGCCGGAACTTGAGCGCGTTGCCGATCAGGTTCTGGAACACCTGCGCCACGCGCGCCTCGTCGCCGGGCACGGCCGGCAGGTCGCCCTGCGTGACCAGGGCGTCGCTCTCCTGCACGGCCATGCGCACGTCCTCGAGCGCGCGCCGGAGCGCGCGCCCGCAGTCCACGCGCCCGAGCTTGCCCTTGACCGTGTCCACGCGCGCGTAGGCCAAGAGGTCGCGGATGAGGTCGTGCATGCGCTGCGCGCCCTCGACCGCGAACTGGATGAACTCGTCGGCGTCCTGATCGAGCCGGCCGCGGTAGCGGTTGGCGAGCATCTGCACGAAGCTCGACACCATGCGCAGCGGCTCCTGCAGGTCGTGCGAGGCGATGTAGGCGAACTGCTGCAGGTCCTCGTTCGAGCGCCGCAGCTCGGCCGTGCGCTCCTCGACCGTGGCCTCCAGGTGCCGGTTGAGCTGGCTCAGCTGGCGCGTCTTGCGGAACAGGTCGATGAACACGCGCACCTTCGCGCGCAGGAGCTCGGGCACGATGGGCACGGGCACGTAGTCGACCGCGCCCGAGTCGTAGCCGCGCAGGCGGTCGAGCTCGGACATGTGAACGCCCGAGACCAGGATGATGGCCGTGTCCTGGAAGCGCGGGTGCTTGCGGATCAGGCTGGCCAGGTCGAAGCCGTCCATGTCGGGCATGCACACGTCGACCAGCACCACCGCCACCTCGACGCGCAGCAGGATGTGCAGCGCCTCGCTGCCGGAGGAGGCCTTGATCAGGTTCTCGCCCAGCTGGCCCAGGATGGCCTCGTAGGTGAGCAGCTTCGCCGGCTGGTCGTCGACCAGCAGGATGTTGACGCGCTCCGGCTCGGCGGGCGTGTCGGTCTTCTCTGGAGTTCCGTTGGCGGTCAGCGGTGCAACCATGTCCGTAGTGCGGAGAGGAGCTGCTCGGTGTCGACGGGTTTGGCCAGGTAGTCGGAGGCTCCGGCCTCCATGCAACGTTCGCGGTCGCCCTTCATGGCCTTGGCGGTCAGGGCCACGATGGGCATGCGGCGGAGGTCGGCGTTCTGACGGATGACGCGCATCGTCTCGAAGCCGTCCATCTCGGGCATCATCACGTCCATCAGCACGATGGAGATCTCGGGCGTGGACTCGAGCAAGGCGATGGCCTCGCGCCCGGTGGTGGCCGTGAGCGCGCGCATGCCGTGGCGCTCGAGGGCGCTGCTCAGGGCGAAGATGTTGCGCACGTCGTCGTCCACCACCAACACGAGCTTGTCGCGCAGGTCGTCGTCCGAGTGGTGCAGGCGCTCGATCATGGCGCGCTTCTGCTCGGGCATGGCCGCCAGGTCGCGGTGCAGGAACAGGGCGGTCTCGTCCAGCAGGCGCTCGGGCGACTCCACGCCCTTGACCACGACGCTGCGCGCGTACTGGCGCAGGCGCTCGTCCTCCTGGGGCGAGAGCTCCTTGCCCGTGAACACGACCACCGGCAGCTCGCGCAGCGTGGCGTCGCGCCCGATGCGGTCGAGCAGCTCGAAGCCGGTCATGTCGGGCAGCATCAGGTCGAGCACGGCGCAGTCGAACGACCCGCGCTCGAGCTCCTCCAGCGCCTGCGTGCCCGTCCCGGCCGGTACGACCTCGATGTCGTCGTGGCCCAGGAGCTCGGACACGACCGCGAGCTCGCGCGGATCGTCCTCGACCAGGAGCAGGCGCTTGCGGCGCGGGCGCACGTACTCGCGCAGCCGCTCCAGGGCCGAGAACAGGCCGTCGGCCGTGGTCGGCTTGGACACGAAGGCGTAGGCCCCGCGCGCCAGGCCGTGCTGGCGGTCCTCGTCCAGCGTCAGGATCTGCACCGGGATGTGGCGCGTCTGCGGCGACTGCTTGAGCCGGTCGAGCACGGCCCACCCGAGCATGTCGGGCAGGTACATGTCGAGCGAGATGGCCGTGGGCTGGTACTCGCGCGCCATCTCGAGCGCTTCCTCGCCGCGCATGGCCACCAGCACCTGGAAGCCCGCGCCGTGGGCCTGGTCGGCCAGCACGCGCCCGTAGTGCGGATCGTCCTCGACCACGAGCAGCGTGGGCTCGCCGCGCCGCAGCTGGTGGCGGTCGTCGGGCACGCGCTCGACCGCGTGCTCGTGCGTGCGCGCGACCGGCATCTGCGCGCCGGGCGATTGCCGGCTGTCGGAGGCCGTACCGGCGCCGGCGTGGTGGCGCGGCAGGAAGAGCGTGAAGGTGCTGCCCTTGCCGGGCGAGCTGCGCAGCTGGATCTCGCCGCCCAGCAGGTTGGCGAGCTCGCGGCTGATGGCCAGGCCCAGGCCCGTGCCGCCGTACTTGCGGCTCGTGCCGGCGTCGGCCTGCTGGAAGGCCTCGAAGATGATGCGCTGCTTCTCGAGCGCGATGCCCACGCCCGTGTCGGTCACCTCGAAGGCCAGCACGGCCTCGCTCGTGTTGAGCACGGGGTGCTCGGGGCTCCAGCCCGAGCGCGCCATGTAGACGTTGAGGTTGACGCCGCCCTTCTCCGTGAACTTGAAGGCGTTCGACAGCAGGTTCTTCAGCACCTGCAGCAGGCGCTTGGAGTCGGTGTGGATCGAGCTCTTGTCCAGACCCGGGTCGGCCTGCACGTCGAACCACAGCTTGCGCGCCTCGGCCTCGTGCCGGAAGTCGCGCTTGGCCGTCTCGAGCAGGAGCAGGATCGAGACCTCCATGGCCTCGACCGTGACCGTGCCCGACTCGATCTTGGAGAGGTCGAGGATGTCGGTGATCAGCGTCAAGAGGTCGCTGCCGGCGCCGTGGATCGTGCGCGCGAACTCGACCTGCTTGGGCGAGAGGTTGCCCTCGGGGTTGTCGCCCAGCTGCTGCCCCAGGATGAGGATGCTGTTGAGCGGCGTGCGCAGCTCGTGCGACATGTTGGCCAGGAACTCGGACTTGTACTTGGAGGTCAGGGCCAGCTCGGCCGCCTTCTCCTCCAGCGCGCGCCGGGCCTGCTCGATCTCCTGGTTCTTGCGCTCGACCTCGGCGTTCTGCTCGGCCAGCTGCTGGGCTTTCAGCGCCAGCTCCTCGTTGGTCTGCTGCAGCTCCTTCTGCTGCGTCTGCAGCTCGGTCGCGAGCTGCTGCGACTGCTTGAGCAGGAGCTCGGTCTGCATGGTGGCCTTGATGCTGTTCAGCACGATGCCGATGCTGGCGGTGAGCTGCTCGACGAAGGTCAGGTGCGGCGTGGCGAAGCTCTCCAGCGTGGCCAGCCCGAGCACGGCCCGGATCTGGCCCTCGAACTCGATGGGCAGCACCACCACCGCGCGCGGCAGGGCCTGCATCAGCACCGAGCCGACCGGCACCGTGTCCGAGGGCACGCTCGTGATCAGGATGCGGCGCTTGTCGGCCGCGCACTGGCCCACGAAGCCGTCGCCGAACTCGATGCGGCGCGGGTGGCCGTTCTGGCCGGGGTTGCCGTAGGCCGCCAGCAGCACGAGCTGCTCGGGGTCCTCGTGGTCGACCTGGTAGATGACGCCCTGGTGCGCGCCCACCAGCGGCACGAGCTCGGACAGGATCAGCTTGCCCACCGTGGCCAGGTCGCGCTGGCCCTGCAGCATGCCCGTGAAGCGCGCCAGGTTGGTCTTGAGCCAGTCCTGCTCCGTGTTCCTGTCCGTGGTCAGGCGCAGGTTGCGGATCATCGTGTTGATGTTGTCCTTGAGCTCCGCCACCTCGCCGCGCGCGTCGACCTGGATCGAGCGCGTCAGGTCGCCCTTGGTCACGGCCGTGGCCACCTCGGCGATGGCGCGCACCTGCGTCGTCAGGTTGGCCGCCAGGCGGTTCACGTTGCCGGTCAGGTCCTTCCACGTGCCCGATGCGCCGGGCACGTTGGCCTGCCCGCCCAGGCGCCCGTCGACGCCCACCTCGCGCGCCACGGTCGTCACCTGGTCGGCGAAGGTGGCCAGCGTGTGCGTCATGTTGTTGATCGTCTCGGCCAGGGCGGCCACCTCGCCCTTGGAGTTCACGAGCAGCTTCTGCTGCAGGTCGCCGTCGGCCACGGCCGTCACGACCTTGACGATGCCGCGCACCTGCTCGGTCAGGTTGGCGGCCATGACGTTCACGTTGTCGGTCAGGTCCTTCCACGTGCCGGCCACGCCGGGCACGCGCGCCTGACCGCCGAGCTTGCCCTCGGTACCGACCTCGCGCGCCACGCGCGTCACCTCCGAGGCGAAGGCGTTGAGCTGGTCGACCATCGTGTTGATGGTCTCCTTGAGCTGCAGGATCTCGCCCCGCACCTCGACCGTGATCTTCTTGGACAGGTCGCCGCGCGCGATGGCCGTGGCCACCTCGGCGATGTTGCGCACCTGGGCCGTCAGGTTGCTGGCCATCGAGTTGACGTTGTCGGTCAGGTCCTTCCACGTGCCGGCCACGCCCAGCACCTGCGCCTGGCCGCCGAGGTTCCCTTCCGTGCCCACCTCGCGCGCCACGCGCGTCACCTCGGCCGCGAAGGCGTTGAGCTGGTCCACCATCGTGTTGACGGTGTCCTTGAGCTCGAGGATCTCGCCCTTGACGTCGACCGTGATCTTGCGCGACAGGTCGCCGCGCGCCACGGCCGTGGTCACCTGGGCGATGTTGCGCACCTGGTCGGTCAGGTTGCTGGCCATCGAGTTGACGTTGTCGGTCAGGTCCTTCCACGTGCCGGCCACGCCGGGCACCTGCGCCTGACCGCCGAGCTTGCCCTCGGTACCGACCTCGCGCGCCACGCGCGTCACCTCCGAGGCGAAGGCGTTGAGCTGGTCGACCATCGTGTTGATGGTCTCCTTGAGCTGCAGGATCTCGCCCCGCACCGCCACCGTGATCTTGCGCGACAGGTCGCCGCGCGCGATGGCCGTGGCCACCTCCGAGATGTTGCGCACCTGGGCGGTCAGGTTGCTGGCCATCGAGTTGACGTTCTCGGTCAGGTCCTTCCACACGCCGCCCACGCCGGGCACCTGCGCCTGACCGCCCAGCTCGCCGTCGATGCCCACCTCGCGCGCCACGCGCGTCACCTCCGAGGCGAACACGCCCAGCTGGTGGATCATCGTGTTGACGATCGTGGCCGAGCGCAGGAACTCGCCCTGCAGCGGGCGCGCGTACAGGTCGCTCTTGACGGTCTGCTGCAGGTCGCCCTGGGCCACGGCCGAGATGGCGCGCGTGACCTCGGCCATGGGCCACAGCAGGTCGTCGATCAGGGCGTTGATCGAGTTCTCCATCTCGCTCCACGAGCCCACCGTCAGGCCCAGCTTCACGCGCTGGCTCGTGCGTCCCTCCTTGCCGACCGCCTGGCCGATGCGCTGCAGCTCCTGGGACATGCGCGCGTTGGCGGTGACGATGTCGTTGAAGGTGTCGGCGATCTTGCCGGCCAGGCCGGTCCAGTCGCCGGGCAGACGCACCGAGAAGTCGCCCGCACGCACCGAGAGCAACGCGCGCAGGAACACGCTCGCGTCCAGGCGCGAGCCGTCGACCAGGCGCAGCGTGCGCGCGCGCCCGTCCTTCTCCTTGTCCTTCTCGCGCGGGGGCTTCTCCGCTTCTCCCCGTTCCGGGACGGCCTTCACGCGGTCGTTCGTCCCCGGCGGGTGCTCGGCGGGCTCCTTGGTCGCGCGCTTGGGGGTGAGGTTCTTGGAGAGCAGGGTTTCCTTCGTCTCGGCTTCCATCGGCAAGCTTTGGGAGAGCGTCCTGGGTGGCGCGGGGCACGACACGCGCCGTACCCCCTCTGTTGGCCCCCGCCCAGGAAGCGGCGGCCTGGGCTCATCCTGCTCCCGGCCCGTCCCCCCCGTATTAAGGTCCGTTTAGGCGTGCCGGCGACGCACGCGCCCGTGCCGACGGCGACCGCTCATTCGCGCAGTGCGAATTCCGGACTCCTCCGATTCCGACGCGCAGACCGGGGGAACGAGCACGCGCGAAGAGGAAGGCGCAATGCGATCGCGCGGGCCGACCGCGCGCCCTCGCGCGCGTCGCGAAACGAGAGCGCCCGTCCCCGCGAGGTGCGAGGACGGGCGCGAAGGGATGGAGACCATCGGGGGCCCCGGCCCCCGTCAAGCGTCATTGCGGCGGCAGGGTCCAGTCCGTCCAGCCCACGTTCTTGCCGGGCGAGGAGGGCACGGGTGCCGGGAAGTCGGTCACGTAGAAGTGGTTCGCGACGTGCGGCTCCCAGGTGTCGTCCCCCGAGGCCGGATAGTCGCACTGCTGGTGCAGCCAGCTCACGGCGCGCAGGAGCGCCTGGTCCTGCCACTCGAAGGGCTGGTAGCCGGCGCGCTGCAGGATCACGGCCTGCGCGAACGCGCCCTGCAGCGCCTCCCACACGTAGTTCTCCTTGGGCGGCGGCCAGACGAAGCCGCCCGCGCGGCGCTGGTCATCGGGCAGAACGCCGTCGATCGAGTGGCCCGAGCGCGTCGCGCCGCGCGGGTTGATGCCCACCGGGCGCGAGGGGTCGGCCTGCCAGGAGAGGTCGCCGTACTCGAAGCCGGCGTAGGACGAGCGGTCGCCGAGCCAGCCCTTGAAGACCTGGGCGCAGCGCGCGACCTCGGCGTCGTCGCCCAGGTACAGGGCCACGGCCACGCGGCTGGCGCCGGCGTGCGTGCCCCAGTTGTTGGGCCGGTCCTCGTGGGTCGAGCGCAGCGTCATACCGTCGAGGTTCTCCGTCAGGCAGCGCCGCAGCCAGGCCTTGAAGTCCGCGTCGTCGGACGAGGGCAGGCCCACCAGGTCGGCGGCCAGGACGTAGCCGATCAGGTTGCGGCCCAAGGCGAGGGTGCGCCCGCCGGCCTCGGTGTCGATGGCGGCGCGGCAGGCCGCGATCACCTGCGTGCGGTAGCTCTCGGTCCCGGTGCGGGCATAGACGAGCGCCTTGGCCAGCACGCGCACGTCGGTCATGTCGTCCTGGTTGGAGACGACGGGCGTGCCGGTCGCGCGGTTGGCCTCGGCGAGCAGGGCGTTCCAGGCGCTGCCCGAGGTCGGGAGCGCCTCCAGCTCGCGCGCGCTGGTCCAGATGCCGGTCGTGCTCGCCTGGAGCACGCGCACGTAGCCGCTCTTCGTCAGCGTGTTCGTCCCGCCCGGCCCGGTCGCGCTCAGGGCGACGGTGTAGGTGCCGGCCTGCTGGAACGTGTGCACGGGGTTCTCCTGGGTCGAGCTCCCGCCGTCGCCGAAGGTCCAGTGCCAGCCCGTGACCTCGCCCGTCGACTGATCGGTGAAGGCGACCTGCAGCGGCTCCTGGCCGGTCAGCGGCGCGCCGACGAAGGCCGTCACGGGCGCGCCCGGACCGCCGCCGCCGGTGGCGGACACGACCAGCTCGGGCGGGTGCGCGCCCTCGCGGCTGGAGTAATAGGCGCTGTCGCTCGTGGCGCGCGCGAGCGCGAACACGCGCGCGCCGCCGACGACCGCCTGGGTGACGTCGAGCTCGACCCAGGCGTTGGCCGTGACGGCCCCGAGCTGACCGAGCACGGGCGCCGGCGGCGGCGGCTGGGTCCTCCAGGTGAGGGCCTCGCTCCAGCCGTTGTCGGCCAGGGCGTACACGGTCCCGCCGCTCGCGCTGCCGTCGGTGCAGAAGAGGCGCAGGCGCGCGGACTGCACGCCGCTCACACCGGAGAGGTTGAAGCGCAGGTAGCTCCGGTACGAGCCGCGCGACTCGCTGCGCACGCGCAGGGTCGTGTCGGAGCCGAAGCTCGTGGTGGGCGAGGCTTCCGAGACCTTGGTGTCGGCCACGGGGTGCAGGGTCAGGGTCCCTTGGGCGGCCGCGAGCGTGGGCAGGACGGCCAGCGCGATGAGGGGGAGGACGTGTCTCATGGCAGAGGGGGTTCCGGGGGTCTGGCTCGCCGCCCCTGCCTCGCGCACCCGATCCCCCCATCCGGATCCGGCGCGAGGCCCAAGGGCGCCTCACGAGCGAGCGCGAAAGGTGAGGACCGCGCCTGAAACGGGCCTGACCCGGACCTGAAATGCCCTTCACTTGCCCGGGCCCCAGGCGCAGCCAGAGGGCCTCTGACGCGAACTTCATCCCGGCCAGCGCGGCAGAGGTCATGAATCGGTCGCCATGCGAGCACTGCATCCCATCCGGCGGCTCTTCCCAGCTCACCTCGCGCGCGAGTACGCGATCCGCCTGCGCCTGCTGCGCGCCTCGCTCTCGCCGCGCGCGCGCGCCGCCGAGGCGCGCGCCGACGTGCTGCTGATCTCGTACCCCAAGTGCGGCCGCACCTGGCTCACGCTCCTGCTCGCGCGCGCCCTGGCCGCGCACTCGGGCCTGCGCGAGCGCGAGGTCGACTACCTCGCCACCGACATGCTCGGAGGCGAGGTCGCGGGCATGCCGCGCCTGCGCATCAGCCACGACGACAACCCGCACTGGAAGACGCCGCGCGGCCTGGAGCGCTCCAAGCGTCGCTACCGCGACAAGAAGGTCGTGCTGCTCGTGCGCGACCCGCGCGACGTGGTCGTGTCGATGTACTTCGAGCGCACGCGCCGCGAGCGCGCCTACTCGGGCACGCTGTCCGAGTTCCTGCGTGCGCGGCGCGGCTCGCTGGACACGATCCTCGGCTACTACAACGTCTGGGCGCGGGCCGCGGCCGAGCCGCGCGGGTTGTGCCTCGTGCGCTACGAGGACCTGCAGACCGACACGGCCGGCGAGCTCGAGCGCGTGCTGCGCTTCGCCGGCCTGGCCTCGGTCGTGCCCGCCTTCCTGGAGGACGCCGTGCGCTTCGGCTCGTTCGAGAGCATGCGCGAGCTCGAGTCGTCCGATGCCCTGGGCTCGGGCCGCCTGCGCGCGCGCGATCCCTCGGACGTCGAGTCGTACAAGACGCGCCGCGGCAAGGTGGGCGGCTACGTCGACTACCTGACGCTGCCGGAGATCGCCTGGATGGAACAGCGCATCCGGGCCGAGCTCGACCCCCTGTTCGGCTACGGCGCGCCGGCGCGCGCCGAGCGCGTGAGCCTGACCTGGACGCGCCATCCGAGCGGCGTCCTGGCCCGGCCGGCGCCCGGCTTGGGAGCGCTGTCGTGAGCGCGCGCGGCGCCCTGATCGCGCTGAGCGGCGTCGATTGCGCCGGCAAGACCACCCAGCGCGAGGCCCTGCGGCGCGCGCTCACGGCCTGGGGCTCTCCGCCGCTCGTGCTGTGGACGCGCGCGGGCTACACGCCCGGGCTCGAGGCGCTGAAACGCCTGGCGCGCAGGCTCGTCCTCTGCCGCCCGCGCCGCGCGCGCACGGGCGTCTCGCGCGAGCCGGCCCGCTACCCGCGGCGCGCCGCCGACCTGCGCCATCCGCTGAAGCGGCGGCTCTGGCTCACGGCGGCGCTGCTCGACCTCCTGTGGATCTACGGGGTGCGCCTGCGCGTCGCGCGCTGGCTCGGGCGCACGGTCGTGTGCGACCGCTACCTGCTCGACTGCCTGGTCGACCTGCGCGTGAACTTCCCCGACGACGGGGTCGAGCGGCGCGCGCTCACGCGCCTCCTGCGCCGTCTCAGCGTGCGCCCCGACGCCGCCTTCTGCCTGTGGCTCCCGCCCGAGGTGAGCCTGGAGCGCGCGCGCACGAAGCAGCGCTTCCACTGGGAGACGCCCGAGGTCCTGGGCGAGCGCGCGCGCGCCTATCGGGCGCTGGCGCCCGAGCTCGCGGTCCAGGTGCTCGACGCGCGTCAGGCGCCCGAGGCGCTGACGCGCGCTCTGCTCGGCACGCTCCTGCCCGTCCTGCCCCTGCGCGAGCTCGAGCTCCGTGGCTCGGCCTGAGCCGCCCGAGGCGCCTGCGCCGCCCGAGTCGCCCGAGTCGCTCGAGTCGCCCGAGTCGCCCGAGTCGAACGGGCGGTCGGCGCGCCGCTTCGTGCGCGGCTCGAGCTTGCTCTTCGTCGGGCGGCTCCTGTCGGTGGGCGTGAACTGCCTGGTGCAGGTGCTGGCCGTGCGCTATCTCGCCAAGGCCGAGTTCGGCGCCTTCACCTGGGCGCTCTCGATCGCGACCATGGGTGCGAGCCTGGTGCTGCTCGGCCTCAACCGCGGCCTGGGGCAGCTCGTGCCGCAGCACCACGAGCGCGGCGAGCTGGGCCAGCTGCTGGCGGCGCTGCG
>Ga0315910_10005318_pt1 | contig 10560 bp, 9 predicted proteins | sample EdamamesoilMG_FD_204470 | JGI IMG/M metagenome (GOLD analysis project Ga0315910, IMG submission 204470) | Garden soil microbial communities collected in Santa Monica, California, United States - Edamame soil | ecosystem: Environmental > Terrestrial > Soil > Garden | place: USA: California...
GCAGGGCAGCGCGGCCCACAGGTACATCTGCGGCGCGCCCAGATCGAGCACGTGGAAGTCTCCGGCGAGGTGGTGTTCGGCGCTGGCGTCGTCGAGCACGTGCTCGACGGAAAAGCGCCGCAGCACGTCGCCCGCGATGCGCCGCTCCGAGTCGCACTGCTGCAGCTCCTCGGGCAGGGCCATGCGCGAACCGTCCAGCGGCCGCGCCGGCAACTGCAGCTGTTGGCGCAGGTCGTGCAGCGGCAGCAGCACGCTCGCCTGCCGGCGCAGCGCAGCGTCCAGCCCCATGCCGACCAGCTCGTTGTCGACCAGCTCGCGCACCAGCGCGGTCGAGATGCGCTTGATGCCCAGCGCGAACACGCGCGCCTCGACGCGGCCGGCGATCTCCTCGGCGGTGGCGCGGGCCAGCTCGGCCTCGTTCATCAGCGCGGCGACGATGCGGCCCTTGCTCCACGATGCGGTCGCCCCCGCGTCCGAGGGCCGCACACGCGGCGCGCGCGCACCCGGCGCCGCCGAGCGCTGCACCTCGAGCACCTCGCGCACCTTGGCGCGCCGATCGCGGTACAGAATGTAGGCCTTCGCGACCGTCGCGCGTCCCAGTTCGATCAGCGCGTGCTCGACCAGGTCCTGGATCTCCTCGATGCCCGGGGCGGGAGCCTCGCCGGGTTCCGCGCTGCGCTCCAGCGCGCGCCGATTCTCCAGCGAGAGCCGCACCACGCTCGCGACCTCGCTGGCGAAACCCAGGTCACCTTCGCCCACCGCCAGCATCGCGCGCTGGATCGCATCGCGGATCTTGCTCTCGTCGAACGGCACTTCGCGGCCGTCGCGCTTGCGCACGCGCTGCAGCGTCATGGCCCGCGCTCACCCGCGCCGACGTCGCGGCGGCTCTCGAGGATCGGCTTGAGCTCATCGAGGAACTGCGTGACGTCCTTGAACTCGCGGTAGACGCTGGCGAAACGCACGTAGGCCACCTGGTTGAGCTGGCGCAGCTCCTCCATGACCAACGTGCCGATCACGGAGCTGTGCACCTCGCGGTCATATTCCTCGTGGCAGCGCGCCTCGACCCGCGCCGCGGCGCGCTCGAGGTCCTCCGTGACCACCGGCAGCTTCTCGCAGGCGCGCATCATCCCGGCCAGGACGCGCTCGCGCTCGAAGCGCACGCGCTCCCCGCTCTTCTTGACCACCCGCAGCGGGGTGTCCTCGACCCGTTCGTAGGTCGTGTAGCGCAGGTAGCATTCCAGGCACTCGCGCCGGCGCCGGATCGCCCCCCCGTCAGCCGCGGCCCTGGAATCGACGACGCGGTCGTTGTCCTGCTTGCAGCGCGGGCATTTCATGGCTTCGACCCCTGGGGGGTGCGCCAGAATCACACGCTACCGGTTGGGAGTCAATCGCGGCCAAGCCCCAGGATCCGCCTTGCGGGCAACGGCCCGTCTCGCCGGGCTTGGGGCCAAGGGTCGCCGCGCGGTCTTTCACGGCCAGCCCCAGCCGTGCCGGGGCCGGCCGGCCGCGCGAAGCAGCGCGGCTCTTCCAGGGCTAGACCACCTTGCGGCCGCTGATGACGCGCAGCAGCACGAGCACGATGGCGATCACGAGCAGGACGTGCACGAAGCCGCCCATGGTGGTGGAGGAAACGAGCCCGAGGACCCAGAGCACGAGCAGGACGATGGCGATGGTGTAAAGCACGAGAAACGTTCCTTGGTGTTGGCGGCTGCGGTTGCGAGCGAGGCCGTCGGAGCGGCCCCCTGCTCATGTGGGGACAGGCGCATGGCTCGCGGCCCCGCGGTCGGGGCAGCGATTCCTGCGCGGAACGGTGGACGAGGAGCGCCGTGAGCCTGCCGGGCCCGCCTCAGGCGTGCGCGGTCGGAATCGGCGCCGATGTTCTGGGGCTCGCGGGGGCCTGACGGCGCTCGGGCTCGGGCTCAGCCGCCTGCCGCCGCCCCTGCGCGCGCGCGGCGCGCAGCAGGGTCAGGGCGAAGACACAGCCGCCGCACACCCAGGCCAGCGGTCCGGCGAGCGGCAGTCCCGCTGCCGCGTCTCCGCCGGCGAGCTCGACGATCGTTCCGACCAGGCCTTGGAAGGCCCGATGTACGCCCAGGGCCAGGCCGAGGGCGGCCAGCAGGACGACGAGCGTCAAGAGGCTCGACATCCATGTCGAGCCACGAAGCCGAGCCAGCACGCTCTCGGAAAGGAGCTGCAGCCGCGCGCGCGTCGGGGCGGACTCGCGCGAACCCGGTTGGAGGCGCTCGCTCACGTCAGCCTGCTGATCCCGCGCGCGATCCCGGCGATCTCGGGGCGCAGCCAGGATTCCAGGCTTGCCCGACAGCGCCTGTGGCGCAGGCGCCGACGGCGTGGAGCCCGAGGTACCAGGGTCCAGCTCGAGGGTGGAATCGTGCCATGCGGCGCTGTTCGTGCTCATCTCGACCTCGCGACCGGCAGAAGCCTGTCAGGCGTGCTTGGAGTCTGGGCGCGGCGGCCGAGTTCGACCATCCGTGGATGTACGCATTCCGCCGCGATGGATGCTGGGCATGCCTCGTGTTTGCGCACGAAGTCGACGGACTACCGAGCTTCGCGCGCGCGGATCAGCCCATCCACCGATCGGCCAATGCCTGCGCGCGCCCTAGTCTGCCGGCCGTCCTGCACGCGCAGGATCGCGCGGTGATCAAGGACTACATTCCCCACGTACGACTCGACCGCTGCCTGGGCTTCCTCGCGCGTCGGCCCGAGAGCTTCAAGGCGCGCGCGCAGCGCTTGTCCGCAGCTCTCGATCGTCGCGGATGGAACCTCGAGATCACGCCCGCCGAGCGCTGGCGCGGAGGCTCGCGAGCGTCGCGCGTCAGCGCGGAGCGCCAGCTGCACGTCGAGGTCCGTCGCCTGCGCGCGTTGAACGACGAGGAAGAGCGACGCCTCGTGCTGCGGCTCGAGTTCGCCGCGCTACGCCTGGAAGCCGCGCTGCGCCAGCATGGGCTTGCGCTGCCGCTGCGGGACGACGCGCTGGACTGCCCCGCCGTGCTGCGCCGCCACCGCGAATGGAGCTGCCTGCGCCTGGAAATGGTCGAGCGCAACCTGCACCTGGTGCTGGTGCAGCTCGAGCGTTACCGGCGCGCGCGCACGGATCGCGGCGATCTCTTCCAGGAGGGAGCCACCGGGCTGTTCGCGGCGGTCGATCGCTTCGACTGGCGCCGCGGCGTGCTGTTCCGCACCTACGCGGGCTACTGGCTGAGGCTCGGATTCCGGCGCCACGTCGCTACGGCCCTGCACGCGGTTCGCGTGCCCAGCTACCTGCGCCCGTGTCTGCGGCAGCAAGAAAAAGAACTCGACGCCACGGGCGCGACGGCGAGCCGCCTTGCGCCGAAGGCGGGGGAGCCGCGCAAGCGCACCCTCGAGCTGGCGCGCCAAGCCGCGCTCCCGGCGCGCTCGCTCGACGAGATGTGGCAGGGCCCGCAGGTCGAGGCGCTGGGATCGTGGAGTCAAGCTGCGATCGCCCCCGCGCAAGATCGCGATCTGGACCGCGCCTCGCTCGAGTCCGGCATCGGGCTGGCGTTGGGCAAGCTGCGCGGTCGCGAGCGCAACGCCTTGCAGCTGCGCTTTGGCATCGCGCAGGAGCGCGAGCACAGCTACGCCGAAATCGCAGCGGTCCTGGACGTCGACGTGGAGCAGGTGCGCCAGATCCTGGTGCGTGCCTTGACCAAGCTGCGCCGTCCTCCGCTGCGGCATCGACTCGAGCAGCTGGTTTCCTGAGCCGCCGCACGCTCGCCTTCGGGGCGGCTACTTGCCCAGGCAGAAGCGCGCGAAGATCCGATCGAGGACTTGCTCGGGCGTGGTGCGCCCCGCGATGTGGTCGAGCTGCTCGGTCGCGCTGCGCAACTCCTGCGCGGCAAGGTCAGGCGTGCCGCAGCCCGAGAGCAGCGCTTGCGCGGCGAGCAGCGACTGGCGAGCCTCGCTCAGCGCCCGGTGGTGACGGACGGAAAGCTCGCGGATCTCCCCCGCCGTCGACTCGCAGGCCAGCACCCGACCCGCGAGATCGCGCAGCTCGCGCAGGCCCGCGCCCTGATGCGCGCTCGTGCCGATCGGACCGCGCAGGCGCCGCGCCAGCGCCGGCGGCAGCGAATCCTGCGCGTTCCGTGCGGCCAGCGGCTGCGCCGCGTCGAGCTTGTTGAACACCAGCAGGGTCGGGGGCGGCTCCTGCCCGGCGCAGAGCTCGCGCCACTCGCGCTCCCAGTCGAAGCCCGCCCGGGACAGGTCGATCACCCACAGCCACAGATCGGCGCCGGCGCGCAGCTCGCGCGAGCGCTGCTGCGCCATCCGATCCGGTTCCGCGGCCGCCTGCTGCGCCACGGCCGTTCCGGCGCTGTCCCACAGCTCCACCACCGTGTCGTCCAGGTTCCAGGCGCCGCGCAGCACGTCGCGGGTCGTGCCCTCCAGCTCGCTGACCAGCGCACAAGCGCCGGCGAGGCGGTTGAACAGCGAGCTCTTGCCCGCGTTGGGCGCGCCCACGAGCACGACGCGCGGCAGACCGCTCGGCGCCTCGCGCGCGACCTCCCAGGCCAGCGCCTCCTCGAAGGCCGCCAGCAGCGTCCGCGCGCGCTGCGCGAGCAGCTCGCGCGGCACGCCGCCGCTGTCGTTCTCGTCGAAGTCCAATCCGGCTTCGACCAGCGCGCGCAGATCGACTAACTGCTCGCGCAACGCTTCCACGCGCGCGGAGAGCCCGCCGAGCAGCAGGGCGCTCGCGGCTCGGCGCTGCTCCTCGTTGCGCGCGTGCACCAAGGCCAGCACGCCCTCGGCGCGCGCCAGATCGATGCGCGCGTTCAGGAAGGCGCGACGCGTGAACTCGCCGGGTTGCGCGGGCTGCGCGCCCAGCTCGTACGTGCGTTCGAGCGCGGCGCGCACGAGCTCCGGCGAGCCGGGCAGGTGCAGTTCGGCCACGTCCTCGCCGGTGTACGAAGCGGGAGCCGGCATCCACAGCACGAGCACGGGCAACTCGCCGACGCCGTCGAAGAGCGTGGCCGCGTAGCCGCCGCGCGGCCCGAGTTCGAGCGCTCCGGCTGCCGCGCGGCAGCTCTCGCGCACGATGGCGCGCGTGCGCGAACCGCTGATGCGGATCAGCGCGCGCGCCGCGGCGCCCGGCGGCGAGGCGATCGCGGCGATGGTCGTCGAATCGCCCACGGGCCCCGCGCTACCTGCGCTTGTCCTTGCCGCGCTGCGGTTGCTGCTTGCCCAGCTTGCGCTGCTGCTCCTCCTGCAGCTTGGCCAGACGCGACCAGAATCCGCCTTCCTTGCGCGGCTGCTCGGTGGCGTCGAGCGGCCAGAACTTCTTGATCACGACCATCTCGATGATGCCCATGCCCGATTGCGTGATCATGTACAGCGAAAGCCCGGCCGCGTAGCTGTACAGGAAGAAGCCCATGAAGATCGGCATGATCATCATGATCTTCTGCATCTTCGCCGCCTGCTCGTCGGTCGGCTTGGGCATCATGCGCTGCTGCAGCACCCAGAGCACGACCATCAGGATCGGCAGCAGGTTGAAATACTGGATCGTGCCGATGAACGGCAGGTGCGTGTTGAAATTGATCTCGACCAGCCGATCGGGCTTGGCCATGTCGTTCATCCAGCCCACGAACGGCGCCTGGCGCAGGTCGTAGGCGGCGCGCAGGGCCGAGAACAAGCCGAAGAACACCGGGATCTGCAGGAACATCGGCAGGCAGCCGCCCAGCGGCGGGAAGGCGCCCTCCTTCTGCATCAGCAGCGCCTGCTCCTGGCGCAGCTTCTGCGGGTCCTTCTCGTAGCGCTTCTTGAGCGCCTCGATCAGCGGCTGCACGCGCTTCATCTTCGCCTGGTAGCGCGCCATCGCCGTCTGCGAGCGACGGTTGACCGGGAACAGCACCAGGCGCACGGAAAGCGTCAGCAGGATGATCGCCACTCCCCAGTTGCCGACCAGCGCGTGGAAGGAGTTGAGCACCCACAGCAGGAAGCGCGCGATCGAGGCGAAGAACCCCAGGTCGTGGGTCAGCAGCGCCGCGTGGTCGGCGTGCGCGGCCTGCAGCGCCTTCGGTTCCTTGGGGCCCGCGTAGACCGTGTAGTTCCAGGATCTCGTCTCGCCCTGCGGCGGGACCTGCAACTGCAGCAGCACGTCCGTGGCCACGAAGCGCGAAGCCTTGTTGGCCAGCGCCGGGTTGGCGGCTGCGAAGGCCTCGTCGCGCACCAGGCGCCAGGTGGCGCCCTGCATCGTCGGCACGCTCTGCGCATCGCCGCGCAGCAGCATCGCGAAGTACTTGTTGTGCACGCCGGCGAAGGACATCGGCCCCGCGGGCAGGGCGAAGGCGCCGCTGGCGGTGCCGCCGCCGTCGTCGCGGGCCTTGTTCTCCAACTCGGGTTTCTCCCCGGCCGCGGCGGCGCTCGCGGAGCGGCCAGCGGCCAGGGCCTCGGGCTCGATGTAGAACTGGTCGCCGGACTCCGGCGGCACGACCTCGGCGGGCGTGAACAGGAAGGTCGCCGGCCCGACGCTGGCCGCGGCCTCATTGGTCAGCGAGAGCTCGATCCGCAGGTCGTAGCTGCCCGGTTGGAAGCTGACGCGCTTGGTGAACAGCACGCCCGCGCCGGGCTGCAGCTTGAACTCGACGCCGGTGGGCGCCTGCTCGGGACCCAGCGGCTGCATGGTCCACAGCGCGCGATCCAAAGGCACTTCGTGCTCCAGCACGCTGCTCAGTCCGCGCGCGCGCCAGCCCAGCGATCCGCTGTGGCCCGCGGCCTGCGGCACGGATTCCACCAGGCGCGTCCAGTGCGCGATGTCGGCGCGCTCGGCGGCGTCCAGATGCGGCACGTCGAAGGAGTTCCCCAGCCGCAGATCGAGCAGGCGCGCGCCGCGGTTGGAGAAGCGCGCGTAGTAGCTGCCCGCTTGTCCGGCTTCGCCCACGCGCAGCTCCAGGCTGCGCTCCTCGTCCTCGATCAGCCGCTGGCCCAGCGCCGGCTCCGTCGGCAGCTGCTCCTGGACCGCGGCCTGACCCTGCGCGGCGGGCTGGGGCGCGGGAACGCTCTTGGCCGGCGCGTTCTTGGCCAGCCTGGCCGGGACGGGCGGGTAGAGCTTCGCGGTGGCGAACTGCCAGCCCACGATCACGATGAACGAGAGCAGCAGGGCGATCGGCAGGCGTTTGTCCACGGGGTTCTCGGGCTCCTTCGGAAGCTACTGGCCCTTTTCCAAGCGCTCGGCCAGGTAGGCCGGAAGATCGCTGACGGCGCGGATGTCGCGCTGGGCCGCGGCGACGTCGTACTCCAGGCGCACGAAGCTGACGTTGGTGCCGTCGTAGATGGCGTAGGACAGGCGCGGGTCGCCGTCGCGCGGCTGGCCCACCGAGCCGACGTTGACCAGGGCGCGATTCTGCGCGCTGGCGCCGAGCGCGTACGGGCCCTCGGTTTGCTTGGGACGGTAGAAGCGTCCGTCCTCGTAGAAGATCGCCGGCACGTGGCTGTGGCCGACGAAACAGACGAAGGCCTGCTGCGCGTCGAAAGGACGCATGCGCGCGAACACCGCTTTCATCTTCGCCACGTCGCGGCTGTCGCGCGGCAGCATGTACTCGCGCACCGGATCGCGCGGACTGCCGTGCGCGTACATCGCTCCGGGCTCGACGACGCAGGGCTCCAGCGCGGCCAGGAACTCCCAGTACTGGTCGACCCGCCCCGCGTCGACACCCTCGGCGAGCGCCATGCGCGTCCACTCGATCGCGGCGCGCGCATTGGGGTTGAAGTCCTCGGCCGAGTGCAGCAGCGCGTGCTCGTGATTGCCCTGCAGGCAGATGCCGCGCTCGAGGCCGGCCCCGAGCGGATTCTGCGGGTCGATCAGGCCCATCACCAGCTCCAGGCACTCGCGCGGCTTGGCGCCGTAGCCGACGACGTCGCCCAGGCACACGAAGCGCTCGACCTGGCGCTCGCGCGCGTCCGCCACCGCCACCGCAAGCGCCGGCCAGTTGCCGTGCAGGTCGGAAATCAGGGCGGTCTTGGGGTAGGTCACGGGCGCAGGGGTGGAGCCGGGGTGGGCGCTGCGCCGTCGGGTCGACTCGGCTGCGCGGGGCGGAGATTATCCCGGTCGAATGCGGCCGCGGCAAGCTGTCGCGGCCCGCTTCCCACCGATACTCTGTCCTGCCATGCGCACCACCCTGGTCTTCGCGGCGCTCCTGTGCGCCAGCGCGTGCAGGTCCACGGCCGATCCCGTGCTCGCGCTCGAGCCGGCCAAGAAGGTCCTGGCGCGCGTCGACGGCGAACCGATCTCGGCCGCCGCCTACCAGGCCTGGCTGGCCGACACCTTCGGCGCCAAGCAGCGCCAGGAGTACATCGGGATCTGGCTCCTGGAGCGCGAGGCATCGCGGCGCGCGATCACGGTCAGCCGCGAGCAGATCGACGCCGCGCTCGCGAAGCTCTGGGAAAGCTGGATCAAGGAGCGATTGAACGGCGATCCCGCGGCGCTCGACGCCGAGTTGGAGCGCCAGGGGCACGATCGCGAGAGCTACGCGCGCTGGTACTACTGGGAGAAGCGTCGCGAACTGCTGGCCAAGGCCCTGATTCACGACGAACGCGTGGTCAGCGAAGAGAACTTGCTGCGGCGCTTCGAGCAAATCTACGGCCCCGGAGGCGTGGCGACCAAGCTGCGCCTGCTGGTCCTGACGCGCGCGCGGCTGGCGCTGGAGCTGTCGCGCGATCCCGGCGCGCGCACGCTGACCGCCGGGGAACTGGACGAGCGCCTGATGCAGAAGGCGCTGGACCTTTGCAAGCGCGCGCAGGACGGCGAGCCCTTCGAGGCCCTGGTGCGCGCCGAGAGCAACGACCTGGCGGTGCGCAAGGACGGCGGAGTGTTGGGCGACGCGCAGTGGCGCCTGCGCGGCGCGGCCTTGGTGCGAGCGGCCGAATCCGCGCCGATCGGCGTGGTCATGCCGCCGGTGCCCAACTCGAGCGGCGTCGACATCTTCGAGGTGCTCGAGCGCACGACCACGCGCCTGGAGGACGTGCGCGAGGCGCTGTTGCAGGAGTTGAGCGCCGCGCCGCCATCGCTGGAGGAACTCAGCGCACTCGACCAACGGCTCCGTTCGCAGGCGCGGATCGAGATGGACTGAGCCGCTCGCCGCGGCCGTCGACCGCGGGCGTCGCGCGCACCAGGATCGCGAAGGCCAGAGCGGTCGCGCCCAGTCCCGCGGCCCACCAGCGCGGATCCTGCGCGAGCGCCAGCGCGGCGATCGCGGGCGCGGCCGCGAGCGCGAGCAGCGCGACGACCTGTAGCGGCCCGAGTCCTCGAGCCTGCAGGCGGTGCGCCAGGTGCGTGCGATCGCCGATCCAGAAAGGGCGCGCTTGCGAGCGACGCACCCAGAGCACGCGCGCCAGGTCCAGCGCGGGCAGGGCGAAGGCTCCCCAGGCGCGCGGCTCGCACAAGAGCAGCAGCGCGATCAAATGGCTGCCGCTGTCGCCGAGCAACACGCGCGCCGGCGCTTGCGAGCGCAAATTGAAGAGCAGGGCGACCAGCAAGCAGACGCTCCATTCCGGTCGCGACGGTGCCAGCGCCAGCGTCGCCACGGACAGCAGCGCACCGTCGGCGTTGTCGAAGGTGTTGGCGAGGTTCTGCGCGACGATCGCTGCCGCAAAGGCCGCCAGCGCGAGCAGGATCGGCCCCGCCGGCACGCCCGCGGCGAAGGCCAGTGCGGGAAGCACCTGTCCCAGGAGCTTCCAGCGCGCGGCGAGCCCCGCGCCGCAAACGTCGTCGACCAGCCCCACGCCCAGGGCCAGGAAGATCGCCAGCCAGGCCATCGAGGCTTCGACCGAGCTGCTGCGCGCCAAGAAGGCCTCGTAGCGCTGCCCGATCGCCACGCACAGTCCCAGCGCGATGCCCAGGCCCGCGACCAGCTTGCGCCCGTCGCGCGAGGCCTCGCGGTGCAAGCCGATGCCGCCGCCGCGATCGACCAGTCGGAAGAACTCCGCGGTGCGCGCGAGCCAGGCGATGCCCAAGGCGGTCGCCAGCGCGGGCAAGGCCACATCGGGCAGCAGCGTGCGCTGCAGCATCAAGGCGTCGGTCGTGTGCATGGGCTCAGGCTCGCGGACGCGCAGCGTAGATGCCGCGCGCGACGATGTATTCCCACACGCCCGGCGGCAGGTCGCCGGGCTCGAACTCGCCGCGCTCGGCGCGCTCGCGGATCTCGCTCGACGAAGCTTCGACGGGATCTTCCTGCAGCAGGCCCTGTTCGAGCCTTGCCACGACCTCCGCGGCGAGATCGCGGCGCAGGCGCGCAAACACCGCGGAAAGGTCCTTCTCGCGCGCGACGATCAGCGGCTCGGCGAGTTCGAGGATCTCGCCGATCCCCTTCCAGCCGACCAGGCCGGCCAAGTTGTCGCTGCCGATCACCAGGAACAGCCGCGCTTGGGGGGACAGTCCGAGATGGGCACGGATGCCGCGCAGGGTATCCAGCGTGTACGAGGGACCGGGGCGCTCGAGCTCCAACGGGTCGACCACCCAGTCGGAGTGCCCGCGCAGCGCCAGGGCCAGCATCGCCATGCGGTCGGCGCCGCTGGCCAGCCGGCGATCCAGCT
>Ga0315910_10005319_pt1 | contig 10560 bp, 8 predicted proteins | sample EdamamesoilMG_FD_204470 | JGI IMG/M metagenome (GOLD analysis project Ga0315910, IMG submission 204470) | Garden soil microbial communities collected in Santa Monica, California, United States - Edamame soil | ecosystem: Environmental > Terrestrial > Soil > Garden | place: USA: California...
ACTCGAGCACCGATGGATCGCTCCATGGGGTGTTGCCCTTGCGATCGCGCCACCAGGCCTCCCACACCGGCGCGAAACTGGTGACCGCGGCGAGCGGGTCCTTGGCGTAACCGTCGAGCAGCGCCATCTGCTCGGCGCCGTAGATCGCGGTGCCGGCCTCGGGGCTGAGCCAGGCTCTCGCCTGCGATCCGCCCCAGCTCGAATGGACTGCGCCCATCGGGATCTTCAGCGCGGCGCGCAAATCCTTGAGCATGTAATAGCACGCGCCGGAAAAGGCCCCTGTGTTGGCCGGGCTGGCGCTGCGCCATTCGACCGGGCCGGAAAATTCGCGCACCGGCGCCGCTGCCGTATCGAGCGGCACCGTCAGCATGCGGAGATACTGGTCCTCGGAGGACTGGGTGTTGTTGTAGCCGTTGAGCCCCGCGCCGACGGTATAGGCCATGTTCGACTGGCCCGAGCAAAGCCAGACATCGCCGACGAGGATGTCCGACACCGAGACCACGTCCGACCCGGCGGTGACATGAAGCGTCAGCGGCTCGAAGCTTGCCTCGCGGGCCGGGAAACTGACCGAAAAGCGGCCATCCGCGCCGGCCGTCGCCAGCCCATGTGCCTCGCCGAGCGAGGCGGCGATCTTCGCGCCGGGTTCGGCCGCGCCTTCGACCACGATCGGCTTGCCGCGCTGGACGATCGCATGGTCGCCCCACACGGGAGAAAGCGTGATCTCGGCGCTGGCCGGGGCGGCGAAGAGCGCGCTTGCGGCGAGCAGCAGCGCCCGCTTGGTCATCCGAGTTTCACCCGCGCGGGTGCAACGCCCGCGACCGGGGAATCGAACGCCAGCAGGCTGCCAGCCGCCGGGAAGTTCGCGAAATCGCCCGGCTCCATGTTCTTGGTCGCGGTGGTGACGAAGGCGGTTTTCAGATCCGGCCCGCCCAGGCACATCTTGGTGATGTCGCGCGCGGGCATGGTCTGGGTCGCGACCAGCTTGCCGTCGGGCGAGAACCGCGCGACCTTGGCACCAAGGTAGAGCCCGGTCCAGACATGGTCCTCGGCATCGACGAGCGGACCGTCGGGGTAGGCATCCGGGAACAGGGCCCCGGTATCGACGAACGGCCGGGCTTCGCTGACGCTGCCGTCGGCCTTAAGGTCGGCGACCATGATCTTCTGGCCGGTAGTGTCGGTAAAATAGATCCGGTCGCCCGATCCGCTTACTGCCGGGCCGTTGGTGATGGTGATCCCGCTCGGACCGGCGGGGCGGATTTCGCCACGGTCGAAGCAATAGAAGCGCCCGCTCGCCTGTTGTTCGCTGTCGTCCATCGAGCCGAACCACACCCGCCCCCACGGATCGGTGCAGGCATCGTTGAGGCGGTTTCCGGCCGGTTCGCCGGGCACGTTCATCAGCTTGGTGTAGACTTGGGTCTGCGGATCGAAGGTGTAGAGCCCGTCCTTGCAGCCGCACAGCACCAGGCCGTTATCCGCGGGAAGGCCCCAGCCGATCTGTTCGGGGGCTTCGGCATGGGCATTGCTGCCGGTGACGGGATCGTAGTGCCAGAGGTAATGCCGCTTGATGTCGACGAACCACACCAGCTGGCGTCCGGCATCCCACAGCGCCCCTTCGCCGAGCTTGCTCTCGACGTCGAGGAGTTTGCGAACCTGCGCCCCTATCTCCATCCGGCATCCACCCAGTAATTGTGCGCGGTGCAGTAGCGCGCATCGTCGGAAGCAAGGAACAGCGCCATCGCGGCAATGTCGGCGGGCTGGATGCGCCCGTCAAGGCATTGCGCGGCGACGATCTGGGCCTCGCCCTCGGGCGTGTACCACTTCATCTGGCGTGGGGTCTGGACGTTGCCGGGGACGATCGTGTTGACGCGAATGCCGTCGCGCCCCAGTTCGCGCGCGAGGCTGCGGGTAAGGCCTTCGATTGCGGCCTTGGCGGTCTGGTAGATGGCAAGGTCTTCGAGCCCGAGGTGCCAGCTGATCGAGCCGAGATTGACAATGCTGCCGCCGCCCGCCGCCTTCATCGCCGGGATCACTGCCTTGGCGGCGAAGAACTGGTGCTTGAGGTTCACCGCCATCCGCTCGTCCCAATAGGCGGGGGTGACGTCCTCGACCTTGTGCCGGTCGTCATTGGCGGCGTTGTTGACCAGCACGTCGCAGCCGCCGAGCATGCCGATCAGCTTTTCGATCTTGGCGCCGTAATCGGCGCAATCGGTGATGTCGCAATGGACGAAGATCGGCTCGATCGCCGCATCGCCCAGCCGCGCGACCAGCGCCTTGCTCGCCTCGTCGATCACGTCGACGAACGCAACCGCCGCGCCCTGGCGCACGAAGGCCTCGACGATACCCTCGCCGATGCCGGAGCCGCCCCCGCTGATGATCACTTTCTTGCCGGCCAGGCTGGGATAGACCGCAGCGCCCATTACCGGCTGGATGATTCCTTCCGCCAACCCTTTAGTCCCCCGTGTAAACCGTCTTGACCTGGGTGTAGAACTCGACCGCGGCGAAACCCTGTTCGCGCGGGCCATAGCTCGACCCCCGTGTGCCGCCGAACGGCACGTGATAATCGACGCCGGCGGTGGGCAGGTTGACCATCACCATGCCGGCGCGGATATTCTTGCGGAAATCGCGGATGTGCTTCGCGCTGTTCGAAACGATCCCCGCCGACAGCCCGAAATTGCCGCGATTGGCCATTTCGAGCGCTGCCTCGTAATTCTTGACCCGCACGGTCGAGACCACCGGGCCGAACACTTCCTCGTTGTTGATCCGCATTTCGGGATCGGTGTCGGCGATCAGCGTCGGCTGCATGAAATAGCCGGGCGTGTCGCAGGCCACCTTGTCGCCGCCCGCCGCGAGCCGTCCGCCATCGTCGGTGGCGACGGCAACGTAACGCAGGTTCTGCTCGAACTGGCTTTCGCTCGAAGCCGGGCCGACCTGCGTGCCTTCGGCGAGGGCCGGGCCGACCTTGAGGCCCGCCGCCCGCTCGGCGAGCGCCGCGATGAACGCGTCGTGGATCCCGTCCTCGACGATCACCTTGCTCGAAGCGGTGCAGCGCTGGCCGGTCTGGAAGAAACCGCCATCGGCCGCGATTGCCACTGCCTTGGCAAGGTCGGCATCGTTGAGCACGACCAGCGGGTTCTTGCCGCCCATCTCCATCTGCACCCGCGCCTGGCGGGCCATCGCCGCCGCACCGACCTGGGTTCCGACCTGCTGCGATCCGGTGAAGCTCACCGCCGCGACATCGGGATGATCGGTGATCGCACGGCCGACCCCGCCGCGCCCGAGGACAAGGTTGAACACGCCCGCGGGGACGCCGGCCTCGTGGATGATCTCGGTAAGTGCGGATGCCATCGTCGGGGTGACGTTGGCCGGCTTCCACACCACGCTGTTGCCGAAAGCCAGCGCCGGGGCGGCTTTCCACGCCGGGATCGCGATCGGGAAGTTCCACGGGGTGATCAGCCCGACCACGCCGATAGCCTCGCGATAGGTCGCGACATCGAGGCCCGGACGGGTGCTCTCAAGGGTGAAGCCATGGCGGCGCAAAGCCTCGCCGCCGAAATAACGGAAGATCCGCGCGGCGCGGAGCGTCTCGCCGATGCCTTCGGCGCGGGTCTTGCCTTCCTCGCGCGCTAGCAGTTCGCCGATCTCGGCCGAGCGGGCGAAGATCAGGTTGGCGACCTTGTCGAGCAGGTCGGCGCGGATCTCGGGCGAGGCATTGGCCCAGCCGGGCTGCGCGGCCTTGGCCGCCGCCACCGCCGCCGCTACTTCCTTCTCGCCGCCATCTGGGAAGCGCGCGACGATTTCGTTGGTGTCCGACGGATTGACGCTTTCCAGCGCGTCCGAAGCGCCGGTGAATTCACCGTTGATGTAATGGGCAAGAGTACGGTTAGCCATTGATTTCCCTAAATTCTTTCAATGAGCCCGCGCGAGGCGAGGTTGCGCATGAAGCCGCCGATGCCCATCGTCCAGGGCGGCGCGTCGCGCGAGGTGGTGACTGTGTTCGACAGCGTGCCGATCCGCTGCGACGAGATTGTGACAACATCGCCGGTCTTGTGGGTGAAGCCGCCGCCGGGCGTGTCGCGGTCCTGGGTCGGCGCGAACAAGGTCCCGCAGAACAGCGCGAAGCCGTCGGGGAAATGGTGTTCGCTGAGCGTCTGGGCGACAAGGTCGAGCGGATCGCGGCTGATCTCGCCCATCACGTTGGTGCCTTCGAGGCGGTAGCCGTCCGGCCCTTCGATCAACAGGTCGACATTGGCCTTGCGGACATCGTCGATGGTGAAGGTGCCGTCGAACAGGCGGATGAACGGACCGAGCGAGCACGAGGCGTTGTTGTCCTTGGCCTTCGACAGCAGCAGCGCCGAACGGCCTTCGAAATCGCGCAGGTTTACGTCGTTGCCAAGCATCGCCCCGACCGTTTCGCCGTGTGGATCGACCACCAGCACCACTTCGGGCTCGGGGTTGTTCCATGAGGAATCAGAGCGCACGCCGATTTGCGCGCCGTGACCCACGGTCGAGAGCACCGGCGACTTGGAGAACACCTCGGCATCCGGCCCGATCGCGACCTCGAGATATTGCGACCACATGCCTTCATCGATCAGGGCGGTCTTGAGATCGGCGGCTTCGGCGCTGCCGGGCACGACCGCGCGGATCCCCGCGCCGACCTTGTCCTCCAGCATCGCGCGGATTTCCGCGGCCCGCGTGGCATCGCCGCGCGCGCGTTCCTCGATCACCCGCTCGATCGCCGATACCGCGAAGGTCACGCCGCAGGCCTTCACGCATTGCAAATCGACCGGCGAGAGCAGGCTCCAGCCCTCGGGCAACCCGCCTTCGACCGTGCCGATAGCGTTACCGCCGTCGAATGCGCGGCGGGCGATCGCACCGGACGAAGTCGCGGCTTCGCTGGTGATGTCGAATATCGTCCCGCCGCGGATTGCGATCACGCAGGGGCCATCGGGCGAGAGCGCACGCCCGAGGAATTTGCCGTTCGCGAAGTCCGACGGCAATATATGGGTCAACGGGGCGGCCATTGCCGAGTCTTGTCCTCTCCCTTGATAGCGCTACCATAGGAGCGCCTTCGGCCAAGGGCAAGACCGCCCAGGCCGCTTTTTGGAAGGGGAACCGCGCGATGAGGCGAATTCTTTGCTTGCTAACGGCATTTGCCGCGCTGGCGGCGGTCGGCGGGAGCGTTTCCGCGGCCCCGGCGGCGCATTTCTCGCAAGTGACCTATCGTGCGATCGACCCGCCCGCCGCGAAGCCGGGGAATTACCGCAATCCGGTGCTGCCCGGCTTCCATCCCGATCCCTCGATCGTCAAGGTTGGTGCCGATTTCTACCTCGTTACCTCGACTTTCGGCTGGTTTCCTGGGCTGCCGGTGTTCCACAGCACCGACCTCGTCAACTGGAAGCTGGTCTCCCATGCGATTAGCCGCCCGGGCATGGTCGATCTCACCGGCATGGGGGTGGTCGCCGATGCGCTCTATGCGCCCGCGATCACCTTCCACAAAGGCACCTTCTACATCCTCAACACCTGCGTGCGCTGCGGCGGGAACTTCTATGTGACCGCTACCGATCCCAAGGGTCCGTGGTCCGATCCGGTATGGATGGATTTCGAGGGCATCGACCCGTCATTGTTCGTCGATGAGGACGGGCGCGGCTGGGTAGTCAATAACGGGCTGCCCAAGGGCGAAATCCTCTACGAGGGCCACCGCGCGATCTGGATCCAGGAGTTCGACGTCGCGACCGGCAAATTGTTCGGCCCGCGCACCCAGCTGGTCGATGGCGGGGTCCACCCCGAAGACAAGCCGATCTGGGCCGAAGGGCCACATGTCTACAAGCACGAGGGCTGGTATTATCTGATGCCTGCGGAGGGCGGCACGGCGGACCGGCATTCGCAGACGATCTACCGCTCGCGGAAGCCGGATGGCCCCTACGAGGCGGGGCCGTTCAACCCGATCCTCACCCAGCGCGACCTGCCGCCGGGCCGCCCGGACCGGGTCGAGGCGACGGGCCATGCCGATCTTGTGAAGCTCGACGACGGGACCTGGTGGGGCGTGTTCCTCGCCACCCGCCCGTTCGCCGACCAGGATACGCTGCTCGGCCGCGAGACCTGGCTGCTTCCGGTGCGCTGGGTCGATGGCTGGCCGCGCTTCCTCGATGAGGGTGCGCCGGTGCCGCTGGAGGCTGCGAAGCCCAAGCTGCCGCAAGGCCCGGTGGCCGACTGGTCGCGCTGGACCGAGCGCTTCGATGCGCCGCTCTCGCCAGAATGGTTGCGGATGCGCAATCCCTCGGCCGAGCAGTGGTTTGCGATCGACGGCGGCCTGACGCTGGTGGCGGGGAGCGACGCGGCGAGCTCGAAAGGCCAGCCGCATTTCCTCGGGCGGCGGTTGCGCCATCCATCGGCGGAATACACGGCGCGGTTCTCGTTCACACCAGAGGAAGCGGGTGATTTCGCCGGGCTTCTCGCCATCATGGATGAATCGAGCTTCATCGCCGCCGGGATCGAACTGGGCGGCGACAGGACGCGGCAACTGGTGCTGCGCAGCCGCGCATCGGCGGACGAGGAAGCTAACGGTGCGGTCGTCGCGACGGCGGCGCTCCCAGCGGGCGGTGAAATCGACCTCAGGCTGGTGATTGACAAGGGCGCGGCTGCGGTTTCATGGCGCCCCGCCGGGCGCGGCGCATGGCGTGACCTCGCGAGCGGGGTCAGCGTCCGCCACATGGCCTCGATGAACTCCGGCCTGTTCACCGGGGTGACGGTCGGGCCTTACGCCTACAGTGCCGATTAGGGCGCAGGCGCCGGCGCAGGCGGCAGTTTCAGCACATAGACCGGCCCGACATCCACCTCTTGCGCAGCCCCGGCCATGTGCAGCACCACGAGGCCATTGCCCGCCGGGATATCCATCGTCGCGGTGGTGTTGATACGCACCAATTGCCAGTTGGGCCCGACTTTGAAATTGTTCTGGGCGAAGCCGTCATAGGGCGGCTCGTTTTTCTGCACGCGGATGCCGATCAGCGCCTTTCCATCCTCGGTCTGGGCGGAAACCGTTTTCGCCGCGACCGCGATCAGGAGCTTGTCGCCCGCTTTGATCTCTTCGGTCAGCGGGACGTTGGCGTGGATGTCGTAGGCATTTGCGCCTTTCTCGGCGACGGTGAAGCGCTGTGCGCTGCCGAGGTAGATGGTCGAATCCTCGCGCTGCGCGTGCGCGGTTTCGGGGCCGTAGAAGGTCCACTGGCGGTTATCGGGCTGGCTGATCACCTGGCCTTGCCCATCGATCTGCGGCGGCAGCGGTTCGGGCGGGCGCGAGCCATCGCCGATGATCCTGGGCGCGCCCTTGATGATAATCGCCTGGCCGATCTCGATCTCCTGCTTCACGCCGCCCATCTGGAGCACCAGCACCCCGTTGCTGCGGGAAATGGCGCGGTCGGCAGTGGCCGAGACCTCGTACCATTTCCATTCGGGCTCGATCCCCAGCGTGGTGTCGCCGAAGCCCGGCCACGGATCGAGATTGGCCTGGATACGCACGCCGAGCCGGCCATTGGCCTCGCCCGTCGGCGGCTTGGCCACGCGCGCCCAGAAACCGAAGGTCACCACATCGCCTTGCGCGATGTCGGCGGTCAGCGGGACATAGACCTGGACCGAATAGGGATTGGGACCGGGCGTGCGGACATTGTAGTGGTTCGCTGCCCCGCCGCCCGGAATTTCCGCGCCGGAAACGCCGGTGACGCGCAGGTTTTCGCCCTGCTCGTCCCAGGCGAGCGAGGTCGGATCGTTGATCAGCGTGCCCGGCAGGCTGGCTTCGAGCTGCGCCAGCGCGGCGGCGTTGTCGTCCTGCGCGATGGCGGGTGCGGTGAGACCCGCCAGCAGCCCGGCGGCAAACACTGCCTTGATCGTCGTTCCAGTCATGTCGCCTCCCCAATCTTGTCGTTCTGTTGCGATCCTATCCTGTTACCGGTGCCAACCTGAACACCAGCGTATCGTGCGGCTCGACCTGGACTTCGAGCGGAGTGGCGGTGGTCCCGGTCGGCTCGCCGTCCCAGCTGTTCTCGATCGTGTAGGTCTCGCGCGCGAAATCGGCGCGCCTGCCCTTGAGATCGTCCTTGAGTTCGTAATCGGTCCATTTGAGCGTGTATCGCTGCGGCTCATCGCCGCGGTTGAGCAGCGCGATCGCCCATGCCCCGTCGGCCAGCGGCTTGGCCCAGATTTCAAAACCGGGTGTGCGAATCCAAGGATAAGCCGAGATGCCAAGGGCGTCCTGCCCGATCGCAATGATCCGCGGATTGGCGAGGATATCGCGCACCTGCCCGCTCATCCCCGGCACATCGGTGCCGATGATCAGCGGGGCCGAGAGCATCGCCCAGAGCGCGAAATGGCTGCGGTTTTCGCGGTCGCTGGCAAGGTTGCCGACTTCCATCATGTCGGGATCGTTCCATCCGCCCGGCCCGGAATGGCCGCGTATCGCAACCTGCCTGTCGAGGATCGGCAAGATGCCCGAACTCTGCCAGCTGCCGTGGTCGATCGTGCAGTCCCAGCAATTGATGATGTCGCCGGTGGTGCGCCACAGATGGCCCACGTCCTTGCCCCACAGCCAGGGCTGGTTCTCGCCCCATTCGCAGATCGAGAGCACCATCGGGCGGCCCGAGGCGGCGATCGCGCGGCTCATCGTCGCATAGGCCTCGCGCGGGTTGCGCTGGGCCGGGCCGGTGCCGGTCGCGCACCAATCGTATTTGACATAGTCGACGCCCCAGCGGGCATATTGCGCGGCGTCCTGGAACTCGTGGCCCTGGCTTCCCGGGCGTCCGGCACAGGTGGTCGCGCCGGCATCGGAATAGATCCCGAACTTGAGGCCGCGCTGGTGCAGGTAATCTCCGAGCGCCTTCATTCCCGACGGGAAGCGCACCGGATCGGGCTGGATGTTGCCCGCCGCGTCGCGCGCGCCGTGCCAGCAATCGTCGAGATTGACATAGGTATAGCCGGCATCGCGCAGCCCGGAGGAGACCAGCGCATCGGCGGTCGCCTTGATCAGTTTCTCGTCGATGTTGCAGCCGTAATGGTTCCAGCTGTTCCAGCCCATCGGTGGGGTGAGGGCGAGAGTCGCGTCCTTCTGCGCCGCCGCCGGGACAGCCAGCCCAAGCGCCGCAAGCCCCGCAACCCACAGGAAAAGCCGTGCCCTCATGCGATACCCTCTCCGCGGCGCTTGCGTTAGCGCTCACATTTCCGAATAAAGCGCCTGAACGGCCGCCAATGCAAGGGGCCATGAGAGGGGATTCTTACATGCAGAACCGGGGCACGGTGCTGGCGGCCTTCGCGGCGGTGACGACATTGTTTTTCGCTTGGGGGTTCATCACCTCGCTGATCGACCCGCTGGTCGCGGCGGTGAAGGGCATCTTCGTGCTCTCGGACACCGAGGCGCAGCTCTCGGCCTTCGCCTTCTTCATCGCCTATGGCGTGGTGAGCTTCCCGGCGGCGGCACTGATCGCCAAATGGCGCGCGATTCCCTCGATCCTGATCGCGCTGGCGATGATGGCGCTGGCCTGCCTGATCATGCTCGGCGCGGCCAATATCGCGAACTACACGCTGGTGCTGGTCGGCCTGTTCGTGCTGGCGAGCGGGATCACCATCCTCCAGGTCGCGGCCAACCCGCTGGCGGCGGCCCTCGGCGATCCCAAGGGCAGCCACTTCCGGCTGACCTTCTCGCAGACCTTCAACAGCTTCGGCACCTTCATCGGCCCGTATCTCGGGGCGAGCCTGTTCCTTGCCGGGGTCGAAGTGGCCGACGGTGCGGCGCTCGATCCGGAAGTGCGCGCCAATGCGCTGGCCGGGATCGACCGTGCCTATTTCTGGATAGCCGGGCTGATCCTGCTGTTGCTGGCGTTCTTCTACTTCGCCCGCAAGACGGTGGCGGCCGCGGCTCCGCAGATCGGTTCGGGCAAGGGCATGGGCGCACTTGTGGGCGAGGCGCTGGCATCGCGCTGGGCGCTGTTCGGCGGGCTGGCGATCTTCCTCTATGTCGGGGCCGAGGTCGCGATCGGGACGCAGATGGCGCTGTTCCTCAACGACGAGGCGGTGTGGGGGGTCTCGCTCCAGGATGCGGGCAAGTATGTCAGCTTCTACTGGGGCGGGGCGATGGTCGGCCGGGCGGTCGGCTCGGCGCTGCTGGCGAAATTCGATGCGGCGAAATTGCTGGCGATCTTCACCGCCATCGCCTGCCTGATGTGCCTCTACGTGGTCGGCGTCGGCGGGATCAACGGCGGCTATGTCGCGCTCGCCATCGGGCTGTTCAACTCGATCATGTTCCCGGTGATTTTTACCCTGACGCTCGAGCGCTCGACGGCCAGCGAGGAAGCGACATCCGGCTTTCTCTGCACCTCGATTGTCGGCGGGGCATTCCTGCCGCTGCTGGTGGGCATGGTGTCGGACCAGGTCGGCTATGTCCTTGCTCTGGTAGTCCCGGCGGCCTGTTACGCGGCTTTGTGCTTCTTCGCTATCGCCGCGGGCAGGGCCACGGCGCTGCGCCAGGTTGAGGCGGACGCCGCAACCCACTAGGCTGCTCTCCAACCGGGGAGGACG
>Ga0315910_10005320_pt1 | contig 10559 bp, 7 predicted proteins | sample EdamamesoilMG_FD_204470 | JGI IMG/M metagenome (GOLD analysis project Ga0315910, IMG submission 204470) | Garden soil microbial communities collected in Santa Monica, California, United States - Edamame soil | ecosystem: Environmental > Terrestrial > Soil > Garden | place: USA: California...
GTGCTCAACGGCGACATGAAGATCAACATGCGCCTCACCGCGTGGATCTTCGGCCTGTTCATCATCACCAACATCGCCACGCGCATCATGAACAATCGCAGCCGTGGCAAAGGCGCGGCGCGCCTGAAGCTGATCGCCTTCGGTGTCTTCCTGGCGGGCAGCGTGGGACTCATCGCCGGACGCCTGCTGCAGGCGGCGGTCTCCCGGCGCCGCGAGCATCTGGCCGACGCGTCCTCGGTGCAGTTCACGCGCAACCCGCAGGCGCTGCAGGGCGCCTTCATCGCCATGGCGGCCAGTCCCGACGGTTCGCGCCTGCAACACGCCAGCGCGGTGAACGTCGCGCACATGTTCTTTGGGCACAGCGATCCGCCGTGGGCCAACAAGGTTGGTACCGGCTGGTTCTCCACGCATCCGAAACTCGAGGAGCGCGTGCGCGCGCTCGATTCGCGCGTGACCCCGAGCAAGTTCAAATCGCTGGTCAACGAGGAACGTCGCAAGGCCAATGCGCGCGCCGCGCAGGCGTCGGCGGAGTCCGCGGGTGAAGCTGAAGCCGCCGCGGCGACCGCGCCGGCAGGCGCCGCGGGAATCGCGGGCGTGGCTGCCGTCGTCGACACGCTGGCGTTCACCGCGACCGATTCCGTGGGCGCCGCCGCCGCGCCGGCACATGCCGTGAACGTGGTCGCGCAGGCGGCGGTCGTGGAAGCGGCCGCCACGTCGGCCACGACCCGCAGTCGCACGATGTCGGGCCTCAAGCTCGCCGAGACGCTGCCCTCGGGCATCCGCACGATCGGTGGGCGCACGCTGACGCCCGACGTATTGCGCAATCGCCTGAGCCAGGAACAGCAGCAGGCCATCCTCGAATACCTGGCGCGTGTCGAGAAAGCACCGCTCAGCGTGCAGGCCACTTACGTCGCCGCCATGCTCGCATCGGAGCCGGCGAAGACGCGCATGCAGGTCACCAAGCTCGCGCCATTGCTCGGCATCGAGCTCATGAAGGAATGCCAGGCGCAGTGGAAGAGCATCAACGCGCTGGCACCGGCCGCGCGGCTGCCGATGCTCATCGATCTTGCGAACCTGCTGGACACTCTCGAAGCGGCGGATCGCAAGAAGCTGCGCGCCATCGCGCGCGCCTTCGCGCCGACCGTGGCCTCGGGCGACATGCTGCGTTTCGCGGTGACGCGCCTTCTGGACAAGCGCCTGGCCAAGGCGGCGGCGGCCACGACTCCCGCGCCGACGCCCGTGCCGCTTCCGGATCGCGCCGCCGCGGTCTGCGATCTCTACGCCGCGCTGGCGCAATGTCGCTTCGGCGCGGGCAAGCAGGGCCTGAATGCCTACCGCGCCGGACTCATGGGCATGTTGCCACCGCAGAAGTGGGGCACCTTCCCCGAAACGCAGGTCACCCATGCCGCCCTCGATGCGGCGCTCGCGGGTCTTGCGGAAGTCCATCCCACCGGCAAGCGTTCGCTGTCCGAAGGCATGGCGCGCGTGGTGGCCGTGGGCGGACGCCTCACGGTGCCGCTGGTCGACCTGCTGCGCGCCACCTGCATGATCATCGATTGCCCGGTGCCGATGCTCGCCGTCGACGTGGTTTACGACGAGGCGGACACCGCGCCGCGCACTCAGGCGAGCGCGCGATAAAGCATCCGGCTGCCGACGAACAACAGGAACAGGCCGAAGGCCTGCGACAATCGCCGGCGTGACAGCACATGCGCCACGCGCGCCCCCAGCGTCGCCGTCAACATCGATCCCGGCGCGATCACGGCCAGGCCCACCAGGCTGACGAAGCCCACCGTGGCCCATGGCAATTCCACCGGCGGCCGCGCCAGTAGATAGCCCAGCGTCCCCGGGATGCTGATGAAAATCCCGAAGAACGCCGCGGTGCCGACCGCGCGGTGGATGGGGTAACCACAGAGATTCAGCGTCGGCACCGTCAGCGTGCCGCCGCCGATGCCCATCATGGCCGAGATCGTGCCGATGAGGCCGCCGGTCAGCGCGCCGCTCCAGCCGCGCGGCGCATCCTGGGCGACGCGCAGGTGATCCAGTGGCAGCAGCATCTTCGCGGCGATGAGCAATGCCACGCTGCCGAACACGCCGGCGAGCACCGCCAGGGGCGCATGCGAGGCGAGCACGCTGCCGAGCGCCGCGCCGAGCACCATGGCCACGCCCCAGCTCTTCGCCAGTGGCCAGTCCACCGCGCCTCGCAAATGATGCGTGCGCGCCGAGCTGAACGCGGTGGGGATGATGGCGGCGAGCGAAGTGGCCACTGCCACGTGCATGCGGTATTCCTCCGGTACGCCAGCGAAGCGCAGCGAGTATTCGAGCACCGGCACCGTGACGATGCCGCCGCCAACGCCCAGCAGTCCCGCGACGAAGCCGGCCAGCACACCCGACACGGCGAGTATCCCCACCAGCGGCAGCAGCTCCTGCCATGGCACCGCGCCCGGGTCGAGGTTCACGAAGCGGATTCGCTGTAAGGCCGCGCGGGTCGTCCCGCGAACGCCGCGTGGATCTCCCCGACGATGGCCAGCGCGATGGACTCGGGTGAACGCCCGCCGATGTCGAGCCCGACGGGGGCGCGCAACCGGCCCCGCAGGCGGGCAGCGTCCGCGCCGAGATCCGCGAGCAGTTTTTCGCGCCGCGCCGCCGGCCCGAGCAGGCCGACGTAGGGCACGGAGCTTGCCGCCAGCGCCCGCAGGTACTCGAGGTCCGAATCCAGGTGATGACTCATGACCACGGCCGCGCCGACGGAGTCCAGCTTCACCGAGGCCGCGACTTCCGCGGGGCGAGCCTCGATGAGCTCGACGTCGGCGGGAAAGCGCCCGGGCGCCAGGTAACTGGCCCGGTGGTCGACGACGGTCAGCCGCCAGCCGAGGAATCCGGCCAGCGTCGCCACGGGACGCGCATCCGGCCCGCCACCTAACAACAACAGTCGCGGAGGCGGTGCCAGCGTGGCCACGAACACGCCCACGTTGGGACGACGAAGGTGGACCAGCGTGTTGGGATCGGCATCCCGCAGCGCGCTGCCCATGGCGAGCAGTTCCGAGGCCAGCATCGAGGTGTTGTCGGGCACGGTCGACTCGAGCAGGTGCATGCCGAGCGGAATCAGCTCGTGTCGACTCACGGTCACGAAGCCGACGCGGCTGGCATCTCCCTGGCGAGTCGCCGCGGCCATCGATTCGAGCGGCTGCCAGTCCTCGTCGCGTCCGACTCTCGTCAGCAGGATGTCCATGGCGCCCTCGCAACCGGCGCCGAGGCCGAACAACGCATCGTGGCTGCTGCGCATGTCATAGCTGACGATGCGGGCCGTGCCGGACTGCGCCACCGAGCGCGCATGTTCGCGCAGGTCACCCTCCAGGCAACCGCCGGACAGCAGTCCGGCGTATTCGCCGTCGACGGCGATGAGCATCTGCGCACCCGGCTTGGCGTAGGTGGAGCCCCCGGTGCGAATCACCGTGGCGAGTACCAGCGGCTCACCCGCGGCACGTGCGCGCTCAAACAGGGGCAGAAGGCGGTGAAAGGACATCGGGTGCGGTGCGGGAGCTTCGATGGGGTGAGATATATGCCAGATATTCGCCGCGCGTGCTTGCGCCCGGTGCTATCCAACTAGTAGATTTGCCGGGCTTTTTTGCCCGCTTTCGCTTTCTCAGGTCACAAGTCTCAATGCCAGCCTCTGACCCCTCCGCCTGGGTCGTACATAAATTCGGCGGTTCTTCGGTTGCGGACGCCGACTGCTTCAAGCGCGTCGCCAATATCCTCGAAACACTGCCCCCGGGTCGCCTGGGCGTGGTGCTTTCCGCCTGTCGCGGTGTCACCGACGCCTTGCTGGGCCTGGTGGCCCGTGCCGAGGCCCAGGACGACGCCTATCGGGGCGATCTCGATGCGCTGCGTGCGCGTCACGCCACCATCGCCCAGTCGGTGCTGACGCCGGCCGCGGCCCAGCTGTACATGGCGGGCTTCGACCGCGATCGCCACGACATCGAAGGCATCCTGCACACCGTCAAGCTGACGCGTTCGGCCGCGCAAAACGTGCGCGACCTGATCGCCGGCTATGGCGAGATCTGGTCGACCAAGCTGTTCCGCGAATTCTTCGATTCGCGCGCCAAGCGCCCCGGCGCGGTCAAGTGGATCGATGCGCGCGAGGCGGTGATGGTGGAGTGGGGCCCGCTGGGTCCCGGCGTGCAATGGGAAGAGTCGCGCGACCGCATGCGAAAGCTCGTGCCGGCCGACTTCAAGGGGACGCTGATCATCACCGGGTTCATCGCCAGCGACCGGCGCGGCGTGCAGACGACGCTCGGCCGCAATGGCAGTGACTTCTCCGGCTCGATCTTCGGTTCGCTGCTCGATGCCAGCGAGATCCACATCTGGACCGACGTCGACGGCGTGTTGTCGGCCGATCCGCGCCGCGTGCCGGATGCGAAGGTCATCGACTCGTTGTCGTACAACGAGGCCATGGAGCTCGCGTACTTCGGCGCCAAGGTCATCCATCCGCAGACCATGGCCCCGGCCGTGGGTCGCGGCATCCCGATCTGGATCCGCAATACCTTCGCGCCCGAGAAGCAGGGTTCGCTGATCTGCGCGAAGCCGGACTCCAAACTACCCGTCAAGGGCATCACCTCGATCGAGAACATCGCGATGGTGAACGTGGAGGGCGCCGGCATGATCGGCGTGCCCGGCACGGCGCACCGCCTGTTCGGCGCGCTGCGCGAAGAGGGCATCTCGGTGATCCTCATCTCGCAGGGCAGCTCCGAGCATTCGATCTGCTGCGCCATTCCGGGCAACGAGGCCGAGCGCGCCGCGCGCGTGGTCACGGCAGCCTTCGATCGCGAGATCAAGGAAGGCCAGATCCAGAGCATCCAGGTGGATCGCGACCTCGCCATCCTCGCCGTGGTCGGCGACGGCATGGCCGGCCTGCCCGGTATCTCCGGCCAGGTGTTCAACGCGCTGGGTTCCGCCAGCGTCAACGTGCACGCCATCGCGCAAGGCGCCTCGGAGCGCAACATCTCGGTGGTGGTGGACGGCAAGGACACGACACGCGCGCTGCGCGCCGTGCACTCGGGTTTCTACCTGTCGCCGCACACGATTTCGATCGGTCTCATCGGCCCCGGCGCCGTCGGCCGCGTGCTGCTCGAGCAGATCGCCGCCGAGCGCGAGCGGCTGTTGCGCGATTTCAAGCTCGACCTGCGCGTGCGCGCGCTCATGACCAGCAAGAAGATGCTGCTGTCGGAGCAGGGCGTGGACCTCCACAAGTGGAAAGCCGCGCTGGATGCGAGCAGCACGCCCGCGGACATCGCGAAGTTCACCGACCACCTGCACGTCGATCACCTGCCGCACACCATCATCATCGACTGCACCGCCGATGAGGGTGTCGCCAAGCACTACGCCGACTGGCTCAAGGCCGGCATCCACGTGGTGACGCCCAACAAGAAGGCGAACTCCGGTCCGCTCGCGTACTACGAGTCGCTCAAGGATGCGCGCAAGGCGGGCAGCAGCTCCTATCTCTACGAGGCCACGGTGGGCGCGGGCCTGCCGGTGATCTCCACGTTGCGCGACCTGCGCGAAACCGGCGACAAGCTCTCGAGCGTCGAGGGCATCTTCTCCGGCACGCTGGCTTATCTGTTCAATGTGTACGACGGCAAGAAGCCCTTCTCGGAGATCGTCAAGGACGCCAAGGCCAAGGGTTACACCGAGCCGGATCCGCGCGACGACCTGTCGGGCACGGACTTCGTGCGCAAGGTCATCATCCTCGGTCGCGAGATGGGCCTGAAACTCGAGATGAAGGACGTGCAGGTGGAAAGCCTGATCCCGGCCGGCCTCGAGAAAGGCTCGATCGACGACTTTCTCAATGGCTTGCCGAAGTACGACGGCGACATGAAGAGGCGTTTCGACGAGGCGGCTTCACGCGGCAAGGTGCTGCGCTACATGGGCCGGCTCACCGCGGATGGCAAGGCCACCGTGGGCGTGTCCGAACTCGATCGCACGCATGCCTTCGCCAACATTGCGCTGACCGACAACGTGGTGCGTTACGCAACCGCGCGCTACAACTCGAACCCGCTGATCGTGCAGGGTCCGGGCGCGGGTCCTGAAGTGACCGCAGCGGGTGTGTTCGCGGACCTGCTGCGCGTCTGCAGCTATCTCGGAGCACACCTGTGAGCGTGAGCAAGGCCACCGCGTTCGCGCCCGCGTCGGCCGCGAACGTCGCCATCGGCTTCGACATCCTGGGTTTCTCCGTCGACGTGCTCGGCGATTCGGTGACCATCGAGCGCACCGACAAGCCGGGCGTCGTCATCACCGGGTCCACCGGTGTGGTGACGGACATTCCGCGTGAACCGGAGAAAAACACCGCGGGACGCGCGCTGCTCGCGATGCAGCAGGCGCTGAACCCGGGTTTCGGCTTCTCGGCCTCGATCCACAAGGGCATTCCGCTCGGCTCCGGCCTCGGCGGCTCGGCGGCTTCGGCCGTGGCCGCGGTGGTCGCGGCGAACGCGTTGCTCGACCAGCCGCTGACCAAGATCGAACTACTCAAGTTCGCCATGCAGGGTGAGGCCGTCTCGTCGGGCTCGCTGCACGTCGACAACATTTCGCCCAGCCTGTTCGGCGGCCTGGTGCTGACCGTGGGCATCGACAACCCACGCGTGAAGCAGATCCCGGTGCCGAACGGCATCCGCGCGATCCTGGTCCACCCGCACCTGTTCCTGTCGACCAAGCAGGCGCGCGGCATCCTCAAGCGCGATGTGCCGATGTCGGACTTCATCTGGCAGACCGCGAACCTCGCGGGCTTCATCTCCGGGTGCTACTCGAATGATCTCGACGTGATCCGCGCGTCCTTCGAGGACGTGGTCATCGAGAAGCAGCGTTCGCAGCTCATCCCGGGCTTCGACGCGGTGCGCGAAGGCGCGATGGCGCAGGGCGCCCTGGGCTGCACGATTTCGGGCGCGGGCCCGTCGATGTTCGCCTGGTCACTCGATGCCGACGCGCCGCGCGTGCGCGATGCGATGGTCGCGGCATTCAAGAAGGCCGGCATGCAGACGGACGCGTGGATCGTGCCGATCTCCTCGACCGGCGCGCACGTCGTCGCATGAAGTTCGTCAGCACCCGCGGCAAGTCGCCGGCGGTCAGCTTTGGCGCGGCCATCATGCAGGGCCTCGCGCCCGATGGCGGCCTGTACGTGCCGGAAAGCTTCCCGAAGATCCCGTTGGAGGCCTTCGACGGCGTCGACAGCCTGCCGGACGTGGCCAATGTCCTGCTGCAGCCCTTCGTGGAAGGCGATGCCATCGCGGCAAGGATTCCGGAAATCACGCGCGACGCGTTCAATTTTCCGGCGCCGCTCGCCCAGGCGAGCACCGATGGGCGGCTGTCGATCCTCGAGCTGTTTCACGGCCCGACGGCGGCGTTCAAGGATTTCGGCGCGCGTTTCCTGGCGGCCTGTATGTCACGGTTGCGCACCGACAGTGCGCGCCCGCTGAACATCCTGGTCGCCACCTCGGGTGACACCGGCGGCGCCGTGGCCGCGGCCTTCCATCGCCGGCCGGGCGTGGTGGTTTCGGTACTGTTCCCCAAGGGCTTGGTATCGCCCACCCAAGAACAGCAGCTCACCTGCTGGGGCGACAACGTGCACTCGTTCCGGGTCGCCGGCACCTTCGATGACTGCCAGCGCCTGGTGAAGGAAGCCTTCCTCGATCCCACGCTCAAGAGCCGGTTCGAGTTGTCTTCCGCCAACAGCATCAACCTGGGGCGCCTGCTGCCGCAGGCCGTCTATTACGCCGCCACCAGCCTCGCGATCTGGCGCGAACAGGGCCGGCCGGCGAGTTACATCATTCCGAGCGGCAACCTGGGCAACTCCATGGCCTGCCTCTGGGCACGTGCCCTGGGATTGCCCATCGGGCGCATCGTCCTGGCGCACAACGCCAATCGCACGGTGCCGGACTTCCTCAAGACGGGCGTCTGGGAGCCGCGTCCCAGCGTGCCGACGCTGGCCTCGGCCATGGACGTGGGCACGCCCAGCAACATGGAGCGCATGCGCTCGATGTATCCGGATATCGGGGACCTGCGCCAGGCGGTCAGCGCCATGAGCGTGTCGGACGAGCAGATCCGTCATCGCATCGCGGAAGGGTTTCGCCTCGGCGGCGGGATCTGGTGCCCGCATACCGCCACGGCGGTCGATGCGTATGTGCGCCTGACCACCGAAGAACGGCACGACAACCACTGGATCATCGTCTCGACGGCGCACGCGGCGAAATTTCGTGAAATCGTGGAGCCGCTCATAGGGCAACGAATCGAAATCCCGGAAAGCCTTGCTAAACTGTTCTCGCGCCCGGCATCCGCAGTCGATCTGCAGCCAGAACTCGCTGCACTGACCGGAGCGCTCGATAAAACAGTGAGCAAGATTTGAATCCGCCTTTCGGTCTCACCCAGGTCCAGTTCGCAGTGGCCGTCGTCGGCATCGTGGCCGTGGCGTTCCTCGGTTTTTGGGGCGGCCGCACGTGGATGATGCGTCGCAGGGACGCGCGCCGCGTGGCGCGGATCACCAGCGGTGCCGCCGATTACCTGCGCAACGTGCTGGTGCCCGACGGCAACGGCGGTGACTATCACCTCGACTTCGTGATGCTGACCAGCCGCGGCGTGGTCATCATCGACATGCGCGACATCATCGGCAACGTGTTCGGCGGCGACCAGATGACCGACTGGACTCTCATGGATGGCGCGCATCGCAGCACCTTCGTGAATCCGCAGTCGGGCTTGTACGACCGCATCGCGAGCGTGAAGGCCATCGCGGTCGACACGCCGGTCGAAGGGCGCATCGTGTTCACCAAGCGCGCCAAGTTCCCCAAGGGCCTGCCGCGCTTCACCGTGATGATCGATTCCGTGGGTGCGGAATTCCCGCGCCTCGGCGCCGCCGAACTGGAGATCGCCGTCTCCAAGTTCCGGCCCGGCTGGACGCGCCTCAAGGAAACGGTGAAACCGAGTCCGCACTTTCGTGCGACCCCGGTCGCCGTCGCCTGAACTGGGCGGTAAATGGGGTCAGGCCCCATTTCCTAGCAATTGGGGTCTGACCCCATTTTGAAGAAGGCGCGCGCGGTGGCGGTGGTGTATCCGGCCACAACCTCGGGCGTTTCGCCGCGCGCGGCGGCCACGGCGCGCACCACCCAAGGCAGGAAGGCGGGTTCGTTGCGACGGGATTTCGGCGCGGGCCGGATGTCGCGCGGCAGTAGATAGGGTGCGTCGGTTTCGATCATGAGGCGGTCGGGCGGGATGCCGCGCACCACTTCGCGCAGGTGCTGCCCGCGGCGTTCGTCGTTGATCCAGCCGGTGATGCCGATCGCGAGTCCGAGCTCGAGGTAGGCGTCGCGTTCCTCCTCGCCGGCGGTGAAGCAATGCGCCACGCCGCCCGGCAAGCCCGCGCGATGCTCGCGCAGGATGGCGATGAAATCGTCGTGCGCGTCGCGCTGGTGCAGGAACACCGGCTTGCCGGTCTTCGCCGCGATCTCCAGCTGCCAGGCGAAGGCGCGCCGCTGCAGGTCGCGCGGCGAGAAATCGCGGAAGTAGTCCAGCCCGCATTCACCGGCCGCCACCACGGCGGGATCACGGGCCAGCGCCTCGAGCGCGGGTAGGGCCTCCGCGGTGAGATCGGCCGCATGGTGGGGGTGCACGCCGGCGGTGGCGAACAGTACGCCCGGATGCGCGCGTGACAACTCGATGGCCCGCTGCGTGGCCTCGACGCTGGAGCCGGTGACCACCATCTGCACGACACCGGCATTCGCGGCCCGGTGCATGACCGCGTCGCGGTCGGCGTCGAAACTGTCGTGCGCGAGGTTGGCGCCGATGTCGATGAGCTGCATCAGAGCTTGAGGATCCAGCGCCGGCGGTGGCACACGAGCAGCACCGCGTAGATGAAGAGGATCCCGCAGATGCCGAACAGCAGCGAGGCGGCACGCGGCGCCGCGAACTGCTCGAAGAACGCCTGCCCCGCGGCGCGCAGCGAACGCGGCGCATTCGCATCGCCGAACCAGTTGGCGTCGATCAGCGGCGCGATCAGGAAACTGATGATGTAGGCCAGCAGCGGGTTCTCGCCAAAGATGCGTGCGGGCGCGAACACCCGGCTTGCGGCCGGGCGCTGCGACACCGGCATCAGCAATCCCAGCATGGCCACGGAAAACCCGCTGCTGAACAGCGCGAAGCTGCTGGTCCAGATGTTCTTGATGATCGGGTCCACGCGTTGCGTGACCAGCGCCAGCGCCATCATCGACGCGCCGACCGCCACCGCGGCAAGCGCCGGCCGCGCGGGATTGCCGCGTGCGAACGCGATGCCCACCAGCGCGCCAAACAGGATGTTGAAACACGCCGGCCAGGTCGACAGCAGCCCCTCGGGGTCGAACACGACCTGGCCATCGACCGGCCACCATGGGAAGAAATGCTCCACGCCGATCACGATGCGATCGATCACCGGCGGCCAGCTGCCCACCGGGTCGAAGCGCGGCGCGCCGAAACCCGGCACCGGCACGAAGTACAGCAACACCCAGTACGACAGCAGGATGACCAGCGAAGCGAGGAGCAGCGGCTGA
>Ga0315910_10005321_pt1 | contig 10558 bp, 8 predicted proteins | sample EdamamesoilMG_FD_204470 | JGI IMG/M metagenome (GOLD analysis project Ga0315910, IMG submission 204470) | Garden soil microbial communities collected in Santa Monica, California, United States - Edamame soil | ecosystem: Environmental > Terrestrial > Soil > Garden | place: USA: California...
GACGAAGCGCTGGAAGCGTTCGTCGACCTGGCGGCGGCCGAGTCGCACGGTGATGCCGATGTCGAGATCGAATTCCCAGGCGCCACGCGCATCGAGCCGCACCGCCGTCAGCCGCATGCCGGCCTCGATGATCTGCGCCTGCGCGGCGAGATAGCGGCGCGCGACCTCGGCTTCGCTGCCGCCCGGCCCGGAGAGCCGCGGCAACTCGGGCGGGATGTGCCGCGCCTCGGAGATGAACAATTCGCCGCGGGTGTTCAGCAGGCCGTTCGCGCCCCAGCGCGCCGCGGCCACCTGCTCGGTGACGCGGATGTTGAGCGCGCGCGGCCACTGGCGTTCGACCGTGGCGGTGTCGACCCAGGGCAGTTGCTCGACCGCGCGGCGCACGGCGTCAAGATCGACGCTCACCAGGCCGATGTCGCGCACGCGCGCCTTGACGGCCTGCTCCACCTCGACGGGCGAGACGCGCTGGAAGCGGCCGGTCACCGCCACCTGCGTGATGTTCTGGTCGAGCGCGCCCACGACCAGCACGCCCGCGATGCCGAGCGCCGTGAGCCCGATGCCCGCGAGCCCGAGACGCGCCAGCAATGGGCCGGTGACCCACGGCTTCTTCTCGCCCTGGGTGCGCCGGTTCACCTTCTTGTTCTGGTTCTTGCCGAAGATCATGCGTCGATCCTCGTGCGGCTGAAGCTGGTCTCGAGCACCTGCCACACCAGCTGCTCGAAGCTGATCTCGAGCGCGCGGGCCGCCATCGGCACCAGGCTGTGGTCGGTCATGCCGGGCACGGTGTTGATCTCGAGCAGGAACGGCCGGCCGGTCTTGTCCATCATGAAGTCGGCGCGGCCCCAGCCCTCGGCGCCCACCGCGCTGAAGGTCGACAACGCGAGGTTGGCGAGGTGCTTCTCCGCCTCGGTAGATAGACCCGACGGGCAGAAGTATTTCGTGTCGTTGCGGAAGTACTTGGCCTGGTAGTCGTAGAAGGTGGCCGGCGTCTCGATGCGGATCGACGGCAGCGCGCGACCCTGCAGCACGGCCACGGTGTACTCGCCACCGGTGATCCACGCTTCCGCGAACACGTTGGGCTCGAGCAGCGCGGCGGCCTGGTAGGCGCCCAGCAGGTCGGCGGCCTTCTCCACCTTCGTCATGCCCACCGACGAACCCTGCGTCGCGGGTTTCACGATCAGCGGCAGGCCGAGGCGCTCGATGCAGTTGTCGAGGTCCTGCGGCCCGCGCAGCACCAGGTACTCGGTGGTCGGAATGCCCACGGCCTGCGCGAGGCGCTTGGTGCGCAGCTTGTCCATGCCGATGGCCGAACCCATGACGCCGCTGCCGGTGTACGGCAGCCCGAGGAACTCCAGCGCGCCCTGCAGCGTGCCGTCCTCGCCGCCCGGTCCGTGCAGCGCGATGAACACGCGGTCGAACTTGCGGGCCAGCAGTTCGGTCAGCGGCTTGTCCTTCGGGTCGAAGCCATGCGCGTCGACGCCGCGCTTCTGCAGCGCCGCCAGGCAGGCGTTGCCCGACTTGAGCGAGATCTCGCGCTCGCTCGAAGTGCCGCCCAGCAACACGGCGACGCGGCCGAACTCGCGCGCGTCGGTCACGTGCCGGTGCTCGTTTACGTGGCGCAGGCGCATCAGGCCGGTTCCCCCACGGTGCGGAACTCGGGCGTGAGCTGCACGTTGAATTGCCGCTCCACTTCGCGCTGGATCAGCGCCACCAGGTTCTCGACGTCGGCGGCCGTGGCCGCTTCGACGTTCACCAGGAAATTGGCGTGCTTGGGCGACACCATGACATCGCCGATGCGCGTGCCCTTGAGCCCCGCGGCTTCGATGAGCCGCGCGGCGTGGTCGCCGGGCGGATTCGTGAAGGTCGAGCCGCAGCTCCATTCACCGATGGGCTGGGTTTCCTTGCGGCGGGCCAGCAGCTCGCGCATGCCCTCCTCGGTGATGCCGGGCCGGTATTCGAATTCGAGCGAGGCCGCGAGGAAGAACTCGCCCGGCACGGGCGGCACCACGTGCCTGTAGCCGTACTGGTAGTCGGTCGCCGGCCGGCGGCGCTGGTTGCCGCGCGCGTCGCACACGTCGACGCTGCGCACGCGCGGCCAGGTCTCGCCGCCGAAGGCGCCGGCGTTCATGAACAACGCGCCGCCGAGAGTGCCGGGAATGCCGGCGAGGAATTCCGCGGGCGCGAGGCCCCACTTGATGCACTGACGCGCCAGGCGCGCGCAGGGCACGCCGGCCTCGCAGGTGAGCGTGGTGTCGTTGACGCGCTCGAGGCGCGAGAGTCCGCTCTGCGTGTCGATGACCACGCCGCGGATGCCGCCGTCGCGCACCAGCAGGTTGGAGCCGAGACCCAGCCAGAACAATGGCGTGCCCTCGGGCAGCGTCGCGAGGAAGGCCAGCAGGTCCGCGCGGTCGCGCGGGCTGAAATACAGGTCGGCCGGGCCGCCGACGTGCCACGAGGTGTGGCGCGACATGGGCTCGTTGCGCTTCACGCGCGATTCGAACTCGGCATCGAGCATGAGCACGCCGTCGTTCATGTACGCGTTCTCGCGTGCGGGCTTGCGCAAGCTGGCTCGCATCTCACGCCTGCCTCCGGGGCGCGGCCGCCCCCAACTTCCCGGGCAGCGCATGCGACACGGCGCTGATCGAACCCGCGCCCATGGTCACCAGCACGTCGCCGGGCTTGAGCACGGCGCGCAGCGCCTCGTCGAGCGTTTCGACTCTCTCCACGAACACCGGCTCGACCTTGCCGCGCGTGCGGACGGCGCGGCAGATGGCGCGCCCGTCGGCCGCGGGGATCGGCGCCTCGCCGGCCGCGTACACCTCGGTGACCAGCAGCGCATCGCCGCCGCCCAGCACGCTGGCGAAATCGTCGAGCAGGTCGCGCGTGCGCGAATAGCGATGCGGCTGGAAGGCCAGCACCACGCGCCGTCCCGCGTATCCCTGGCGGATGGCGTCGAGCGTGGCCGCGATCTCGGTGGGATGGTGCCCGTAGTCGTCGACGATGGTCACGACGTCGCCGCCCTCCCCGCTTCCATCGTCGAATAGTTTGACGTCCGCGACATGCGTCAGCCTGCGGTCGATGCCCTGGAAATTGAGCAGCGCACGCTGGATGGCCTCCTGCGTCACGCCGATCTCCAGCGCGACGGCAATGGCCGCCAGCGAGTTCAGCACGTTGTGCACGCCCGGCAGGTTGATGGTCACGGGGAAGTGCACGCCATCCGCGCGTCGCACCACGTCGAAGTGGGTCTTCAATCCGTCGCGGCGCAGGTTCTCGGCGTGCAGGTCGGCGCCCGGCGAGAAGCCGTAGCCCACCACCGGGCGGTTCACCTTGGGCAGGATGCTGCGCACGTGCGGATCGTCGACGCACAACACCGCGAGTCCGTAGAACGGCAGGTTGTGCAGAAAGGCGACGAAACTCGCCTTGAGCAGGTCGAAGTCGCCGTTGTGCGTGCCGAGATGATCGTTGTCGATGTTGGTGACGATGGCGATCATCGGGTTCAGGTGCAGGAACGAGGCGTCGCTCTCGTCGGCCTCGGCCACCAGGTACTTGCCCGCGCCGAGCCGCGCATTGGTGCCCGCGCTCTTGAGCCGTCCACCGATCACGAAGGTCGGGTCTTCGCCGCCCTCGGCGAGGATCGAAGACGTCAGGCTGGTGGTCGTGGTCTTGCCGTGCGTGCCCGCCACCGCGATGGCGTAACGGAAGCGCATGAGCTCGCCAAGCATCTCGGCGCGCGGCACCACGGGCACGCGTTTGCCCAGCGCCGCGACCACTTCCGGGTTGTCCTCGGAGACGGCACTGGAGGTGACCACGACATCGGCCTCGCCGACGTTCTCGGCGGCGTGGCCAAACACGATTTTCGCGCCGAGTTTCGCGAGTCGCTCGGTCACCGGGTTCGGCCTGAGGTCGCTGCCCTGCACTTCGTAGCCCAGGTTCACCAGCACTTCGGCGATGCCGCTCATGCCGCTGCCGCCGATGCCGACGAAGTGGATGCGATGGATGCGGCGCATGCGATCGCTCATGCGGCCTCCAGCTGCGCGAGGCAGGCGTCCGCCAGCGCCTGCGCGGCCTGCGGCTTCGCGACCAGGCGCGCGCGCTCGGCCATCGCCAGTAGTTTGCCGCGGCCCTGGCACAGCTCCTTCAGTTCGGTGGCGAGGCGCGCGGGCGTGAGATCGCGGTCGGCGATCAGCACGGCCGCGCCTTCGCGCACCAGGAACTGCGCATTCACGGTCTGGTGGTCGTCGACCGCGGCCGGGAACGGCACCAGCACCGCGCCCACGCCCACCGCGGCGAGCTCGGAAATCGTCAGCGCGCCGGAGCGGCAGATCACCAGGTCCGCCTCGGCGTAGGCCTGCGCCATGTCCTCGATGAAGGGCGTGACCTCGGCCTTCACGCCGGCTTCCTCGTACGCCGCGCGCGCCGCGTCGATGCCGCGCGCACCCGCCTGGTGACGCACGTGCAGCGTGAGTCCGGATTGTTCGATGGCGAAGGGCACCACGGTGTTGAGCCGCGTGGCACCGAGGCTGCCGCCGACCACCAGCAGCCGCAGCGCGCCTTCGCGCTTCGCGAAACGCGTGACCGGCGGAGCCTGTGCGACGATTTCGGCGCGCACCGGGTTGCCGACCACCTCGGCGTGGACGCCGGCCGGGAATGCATTCGGAAACGCGCACAACACGCGACCCGCGAGGTGCGCCAGCGCGCGGTTGGAGTAGCCGGCGATCGCGTTCTGTTCGTGGATCATCAGCGGGCGGCGTGTCAGCCACGCGGCCACGCCGCCGGGCCCCGTCACGAAGCCGCCGAAGCCCACCACCAGCGCGGGACGGCGGCGGCGCATCACCCCGAGCGCCTGCCAGATCGCGTACGCCAGCTTGAACGGTGCGACCAGCAAGGTCGCGGCGCCCTTGCCGCGCAGCCCGCTCATCGACAGCCATTCGACCGCGATGTTCTCGGCGGGCACGACCCGCGCCTCGAGGCCGGCACGCGTGCCCAGCCAGAGGACTTCGCGGTCGGCGGAGCGCAGCAGCCGTGCCAGCGCCAGCGCCGGGAACACGTGGCCACCGGTGCCGCCAGCCATGATCAGGATCGGCGCCTTGTCGGTCGCGGCGCTCATGTGTTCGCCCCCGCGAGCTTCGCCGCGCGCGGCTCGTCGCCGCCATCCGCGCGGCGGCTCGTGGCCATGCCGCGCGAGGAATTCATCGCCTCGTGGTACACGCGCAGCAGCAGGCCCACCCACGCCAGCGTCACGATCATGCTCGAGCGGCCGTAGCTCATCAGCGGCAGCGTCAGGCCCTTGGTCGGCAACACGCCCATGTTCACGCCGATGTTGATCAGCGCCTGCGCGCCCAGCCACAGGCCGAAGCCCAGCGCGAGGTATGACTGGAACTTGAGCCCGGCGCGCGAGGCGAGCTGGGCGATCCAGAAGCTACGCCACACCAGGCCGATGAACAGCGCCAGGGTGATGGCCACGCCCACCAGGCCCAGCTCCTCGGCCAGCACCGCGAACAGGAAGTCGGTGTGCGCCTCGGGCAGATAGAAGAGCTTCTGCACGCTCTCGCCGAGCCCGACGCCGAACCACTCGCCGCGCCCGATGGCGATCAGCGACTGGGTGAGCTGGAAGCCGCTGTTGAACGGGTCCGCCCACGGGTCGAGGAACGAGGTGATGCGCTGCATGCGGTACGGCGCCGTCACCACCAGCAGCACGCCCGCGCCGATCACCGCGGCGGCGCCGATCAACACGTAGCGCAGGCGCGCGCCGGCGATGAACAGGATGCCGAAGCCGGTGATGAACAGCACCGACGCGGCGCCGAAGTCCGGCTCCGCCAGCAGCAGCAGCGCGACGAAGCCCAGCAGTCCCATGGGCTTGATGAGTCCCATGGCCGTGGTGCGCAGCTCGTCTTCGCGGCGCACGGCGTAGCTCGCGATGAAGACCAGCACCAGCACGCGCGCCAGCTCGGAGGCCTGGAAGTTGAAGCCCACGATGCGGATCCAGCGGCGGCTGCCATTGACCACGTGGCCGAGGCCGGGCACCAGCACCACGAACAGCAGCGCGATCGCGAAGATCAGCAGCGGCCACGCCATCTTCTCGAGGTACTCGGTGCGGATGCAGAACACCAGCGTGGCGAGCACCGCGCCGATCATGCACAACACCAGCTGGCGCTCGAGGAAGGAGAACGCGTCGCCGCCGTTCTTGCTGGCGATCGAGATCGACGCCGAGGTGACCATGATCAGGCCGAGCAGCAGGATGGCCGACACCAGCGCCAGCGCCACGGCATCGATGTGCAGGCGGGCGTTGGATCTCATGACAGCTCCTTGACCGCGGCGGCGAACACTTCGCCGCGCTGCGCGTAGTCGCGGAACATGTCGAGGCTGGAGCACGCGGGCGACAGCAGCACCGTGTCGCCGGGCTGCGCGAAACGCGCCGCGTCCCGCACCGCCTCTTCCATCGAGGCGACGCGCGCGGTGTGGCAGACGCCGGCGAGCGCGGTCTCGATGAGGCCGGCGTCGCGGCCGAGCAGCACGGTGGTCCGCACCTTGCCGCGGAACGCGGCCGCGAGCGGACTGAAATCCTGGCCCTTGCCGTCGCCGCCGGCGATCACCACCAGCGGCCCCGCGAGGCCACCCACCGCGGCCAGCGTCGCACCGACGTTGGTGCCCTTCGAATCGTTGATGTAGCGCACCTGGCCGATGTCGGCGACCCACTGCGAGCGGTGCGCGAGCCCGGTGAATTCGCGCAACTCATCGAGCATGGGCGAGATCGGCAGGCGCAGCGCATCGCCGAGCGCGAGCGTGGCCAGCGCGTTGGCGGCGTTGTGGCGGCCGGAGATGCGCAGCGCCGACAGCGGCAGCAACGCATCGCCGCGGCGCGCGAGCCAGGGGGCCGCGTCCGACGGCGGCGTCACCAGGCTGAAGTCGGCCTTCGGATCCTGCAGGCTGAAGCTGATCACGCGTTGGCCGGCGCGCGGCATGCGCGCCACCTCGGGTTCGTCGGCGTTGATCACCGCGGTTTCGCTGTTCGCGTAGATGCGCGCCTTCGAGGCGGCGTACGCCTTGAGCGTGGCGTACCGATCCATGTGATCCGGCGACACGTTCAGCACCACGCTGGCCTTGAGCCGCAGCGAATGCGTGGTGTCGAGCTGGAACGAGGACAGCTCCAGCACGTAGAGGTCGGTGGGGCCGCGGCCCAGCAGGTCGAGCGCCGGCTGGCCGAGGTTGCCGCCCACGCGCACGCGCACGCCGGCGCGCTCGGCCATGCGTCCCAGCAAGGTGGTGACCGTGCTCTTGCCGTTGGTGCCGGTGATCCCGACCACCGGCGCATCCGCGGCGCGCGCGAACAGTTCTATGTCACCGACGATGTCGAGCCCGCGGGCGCGCGCCTGCACGAAGAACGGATCGTCCAGCGGCACGCCCGGCGAGGTCACGACGATGTCCGCGCGCTCCAGCAGCTGTACGTCGAAGCCGCCGGTGCGCGTCACCACCGAACTACCCAGCGCCTTGACGCCATCCAGCTCGGGCGGCGACTCGCGCGAGTCGGTCACGGCGATGCGGAAGCCGCTGCGCTGCAGGTGGCGCGCCACGGACAGTCCCGTGCGGCCCATGCCCACGATCACGGCGTTCGGCGCGGTTTGCGAGGCGGGGCTCATCTGAGTTTCAACGTCGCGAGGCCCGCGAGCACCAGGATGAAGCTGATGATCCAGAAGCGGACGATGACCTTGGGCTCGGCCCAGCCCTTGAGCTCGAAGTGGTGGTGGATGGGCGCCATCCGGAAGATGCGCTTGCCCGTGGTCTTGAACGACAGCACCTGCAGGATCACCGAGGCGGTCTCGACCACGAAGATGCCGCCCATGATGAGTACCACCAGTTCCTGGCGGACTATCACGGCGATCGTGCCGAGCGCGGCGCCCAGCGCCAGCGCGCCGATGTCGCCCATGAACACCTGTGCCGGGTAGGTGTTGAACCACAGGAACCCGAGTCCCGCGCCCACCAGCGCGCCGCAGAAGATCAGCACCTCGCCCGCGCCCGGCACCGCCGGGATCGCCAGGTACTCGACGAACCTGGCATTGCCGCTGGCATAGGCGAACACGCCGAGCGCGCCGCCCACCATGACGGCCGGCATGATGGCGAGGCCGTCGAGGCCGTCGGTGAGGTTCACCGCGTTGCTCATGCCGACGATCATGAAATAGGTCAGCACCACGAACGACGCCACTCCCATGGGCACGGCGAAGTTCTTGAGGAAGGGTAGATAGAGCGTGGTCTCGGCCGGAGCCTTGGCGGTGTAGAACAGGAAGATCGCGGCCGCGAGCCCCACCACCGACTGCCAGGTGTACTTCCAGCGCGCGATCAGGCCCTTGGGATTCTTCTTCGCGAGCTTGAGGTAGTCGTCCCAGAAGCCGATCAGGCCGAAGAAGAAGGTGACGGCCACCACCACCCACACGAAGCGGTTGGTGAGGTCGGCCCACAGCAGCGTGCTCACGAAGATCGCGACCAGGATCAGCATGCCGCCCATGGTCGGCGTGCCGGCCTTGGAGAAATGGGTCCTGGGGCCGTCGTCGCGCACCACCTGGCCGACGCGCCCGAACTTCAGCTTTTCGATCATCCACGGCCCGAGCAGCAGGCCGAGCGCAAGCCCCGTGATCACCGCGAAGATGGTGCGCACCGTCAGGTACGAGAAGACGTTGAAGCCCGAGTAGTGAGGCGTCAGTTGTTTTGCGAGCCAGTAGAGCATTGCTTCAGTGCGCCCCGTGATCCGATGATTTCCCGACCAGGGCTTCGACCACGCGCTCCAGCCGGTTGCTGCGCGAGCCCTTGACCAGCACGCAGACCTCGCGCCCCAGTTCCGCGTTCACCGCGCGCGCCAGCGCCTCGGTGTCGGCGAACCATTCGGCGCCCGAGCCGAAGGCTTCCACCGCGAGCGCCGACAGCTTGCCGGTGGCGAACAGCCGCTCGATGCGGTTGATGCGCGCGAAACGGCCGATCTCGGAATGGCTTTCGACCGCGTAGTCGCCGAGTTCGCCCATGTCGCCCATGACCAGCCAGCGCCGCGCGTCCACGGCGGCCAGCACCTCGATGCCGGCCCGCATGGAGCTCGGGTTCGCGTTGTAAGAGTCGTCGACGATCCAGGCACCGCTGGGCGCGGTTTTGAACTGCAATCGGCCAGGAACCGGGCGCATTGTGGCAAGGCCGCGGCGCACCTCGTCGAGCGAGGCGCCGGCGGCGGAGGCGGCAGCCGCCGCGCACAGCGAATTCAGCACGTTGTGCCGCCCGGCGAGGTTCAGTTCGATGGGGATCGAGCCCTGCGGCGCGCGCAGCGTGAAACGCGTGACGAAGCCACTGGCGTCGATGACGGTGTGCACGTCGTGCGCCGCGAAATCGGCGGGCCGGGCGATGCCGAAGGTGCTGATCTTCGCGCGCGTCATGCCTCGCCACAGGTCGGCGAATTCGTCGTCGGCGTTGATCACGGCGGTCGCGGTGGGCGCGAGACCCGCGACCATCTCGCCTTCCGCCTTCGCCACGCCTTCGATGCTGCCGAAGCCTTCGAGGTGCTCGGCGCCGGCATTGGTGATCAGTCCGACGGTGGGTTTCGCAAGCTCGACCAGCGCGGCGACCTCGCCGGGATGGTTCGCGCCGATCTCGATGACCGCCTGCACGTGCGCGGCCTCCAGGCGGAACAACGTGAGCGGCACGCCGATGTGGTTGTTGAGGTTGCCGCGCGTGGCGAGCGTCGCCCCGCGGCGCTCGAGGATTGCGGCGATCATTTCCTTGACCGTGGTCTTGCCGTTGCTGCCGGCCACGCCGACCACGGGGATCGAGAACTGCGCGCGCCAGGCGGCGGCAACCTGCGTCAACGCAGCCTGGGTGTCGCGTACCACGATCTGCGCGATCGGCCGGTCCACGCGCGTGTCGACCACGGCGCCGGCGGCGCCCGCGGTTTCCGCCGCGGCCACGAAGTCATTGGCGTTGAAGCGCGGCCCGCGCAGCGCCACGAACAGCTCACCGGGCTTGAGCGTGCGCGTATCGGTGGAGACCGCGGCGTAGCCGCGATCGTTGCCGCTCAGCTGCCCGCCGCAGGCGCGCGCGAAATCCGCGAGCGTGCGGTTCATGCCGCACCCCGATGCGCGCCGAGCGCCGCCCGAACGACTTCCTGGTCGCTGAAGTGCCGGCGCTCGTGGCCGTAGATCTGGTATTCCTCGTGACCCTTTCCGGCCACCACCACCACGTCGCGCGGCGACGAACCCTGCAACGCCGAGCGGATCGCCTTCTCGCGATCACTCTCCAGCGCATGCGGCACGCTGGCGGGAATTCCCGCGGCGATCTGCTCGAGGATGGCGCGCGGCGACTCGGTGCGCGGATTGTCGTCGGTGACCACGATGCGGTCGGCGAGCTGCGCCGCGATGCCGCCCATGATGGGACGCTTGCCCGGGTCGCGATCGCCACCGCTACCGAAGACCACGGCCAGGTTGCCCTCGCAGTGCGCGCGCGCCGCGGACAGCGCCTTGCTGAGCGCGTCCGGCGTGTGCGCGTAGTCGACGATCGCCAGCGGCAAATCGGCCGTGCCGCCGAAGGT
>Ga0315910_10005322_pt1 | contig 10558 bp, 7 predicted proteins | sample EdamamesoilMG_FD_204470 | JGI IMG/M metagenome (GOLD analysis project Ga0315910, IMG submission 204470) | Garden soil microbial communities collected in Santa Monica, California, United States - Edamame soil | ecosystem: Environmental > Terrestrial > Soil > Garden | place: USA: California...
GCATAGCCACGCTGGATGAATGCCTGGCACCATTTTCCATCGGCACCATTCTCCATCCTCGCCGGCGGCGCAGGAGCGCGCGCGAGCCGATGCGCACGCGCTGCCGAGGCACGAGTCCGAGGCTGTTCCGTGGCCAGCTGCCCGGAGAGTGTTTTTCGCCCAACCGATTCGTGGCCTCACCACGACAAGTCGAGCACGAGCGCGGGACCGGACAGGGTCAGGTCGAGATCCGAACCGAGCTGCCCCTCGTCCGCCTTGTACCGGATGCGGCGCCATGAGGTGCGCAGGCTGGCGTGCTCGTGCAGGCGCCAGCTCAATCCGAGGTCGAGCGTGTTGATGTCGACCCAGTCCTCCATGTCCGCGACCAGCGTCGGATTGAGGCTGCCTTCCGCAACCAGCTTCAGCCACGACGCGGGTTCATAGACCAGCGCCGCACCGAGCAGCGGACCCAAGCCCTTGAACGAATCGCTACCGCGCAGACCCGAGGTCTCGAGCGTCACGTCGACACGGCTGTAGCCCAGGCCGATCAGCGCGTCGAATCCCAGGCGGTGCTTGTCGCGCCAGCTCCTGCGCACGTCCACCAGGACGCGCAGCATGTCGAGGTCGATGTCGATGTCCGTGGGGCCGAAGAACAGCGTGCCGCCGATCTCGAGCGACTGACCCGCCGCGAGCGATTGTTCTGCGCTGGAGCGGCTGCCCGACACTTGGAGTTCCGCGGAGGTCCTCGTCCTGCTTTCCTTTTCGCCCGAAGGGGGAGTCTCGTCGATCTCCCAACTGATGTTCGCGCCGGCGAACAGCGTGTCCGAGTCCTCGGCACGGATGGTCTCGTTGTCAGCAGCGCAGCCGACGCTGAGCGGAACCAGGACCAGGAGCCACTTCGGGCGCGAGGGCACGGAATCAGGATAGCGATCGGCTCTCGGTTGACGACCAAGGTGTTCGAGGTGAGGCTGCACGCGTGTCTCGCCGCTCGATGGTCCTGGCGTTGCTCGCCGCGTTCCTGGTTCCCACGCTCTTGTTGGCGTGGATCGGACTGGGCGCGCTGCCGGAGGAGACCGAACGTGGCGCGGCGCGCTACCGTTCGCGCGCGGAAGCGGTCGCGGCTTCCGTGGCGAGTCAGCTCGATGGATTGATGGAGCAGTTGAGCGGCGCCGCGCCGCTCGCCGAAGCCTGGGAGGCACGTTTCGGAGTCGACGGAGCCTGGCAGGGCTCGACGCCCGAGGCTTTGCGTCCTTCGGGCGTCGAAGATCCGCAGCTCTTGTCCTCGCTGGTCGCCGAACTCGACCTCTTCGAAGCCCAGGGCGAGCACGAACAGGCGCAGACGCGCCTGCGCGAGATCGCCACGCTCAGTTCCGATCCGGGCATCGTCGCCTGGGCGCTGGGCGCGCGCGCGGCCGTGTGCGATGCGGCCGGGCGCACGCAGGACGGCGACGAAGCGCGGCGCGAGCTGATCGAGCGCGCGCCGACGGCCCGCGATGCACGCGGACTGCTGCGCGCCTTCGTCGCGCGGCTCGCGTTGTGCGAGCGCGGGAGCGATCCGACGTCTGCGCGACTTGCCTTGTACGCGGATGCCTGTGCCGACTACATCGACTTGGAGCAGACTGCGACCGCGGAGTTCTTGCGCAGCCTGCGCGCCGCACTCGGCGAGCAACTCGGCAACTCCGACGCGCGGCTGGAAGCGCTCGACCGCGAGGACGCGTTGCGTTCGCAGGAGCGCGTGTGGCGCGCAACGCTGCGGCGCGGCATCAGCGACTGGGTCGCGCGCGGCGCGCCGCGGGGCCGAGCCGTGTTTGCCGCCGCAACGGCGCCGATCCCCGCGGCAAATCCCTTGTCGATGGAATCTCCGCAGGAAGCGGCGCGCGCGGGCGGGCAGCGGTTCGTCGTCGTGCTCGAACGCCAGGGCGAGTCCTTCGTCGGACGCGCGGCGGCGCTCGCCGGCCTCTTCGAGCGCGCGCTGGCCGGTCGTTCCGATGACGGCGCGGGCGCAGCGGCGGAATTCACCTCACGCTTCGAGTCCAGACTTGCGCCCGCCGCAGCGCAGGGCCTCGAGCTCGTCGCGCGTCGCGACCTCGAGCCACCGCTGGACGAATACGCGATCGCCGTGCGCGGCGGCGATTTCGGCGCCTTCCTCGCGGGCGAGCGCCGGCGCGCGTGGCTGGTCGCGGCGGCGGTGACGCTTGCGATCCTGGTCGCGGCCCTGGCCGCGTGGCTCTCGCTGCGCGCCGTGTCGCACGAGGTCGAAGCCGCGCGCGGTCGCGAGGCGTTCGTCGCCGCGGTCACGCACGAATTGAAGACGCCGCTGGCGGCGATACGCTTGTTCGCGGAGATGCTGCAGCGCGGTGACGTCGAGGCAGAGAAGGTGCGCGAGTTCGGCGAGCGCACCGTGGCGGAGTCCGACCGCCTGGCGCGGCTGGTGGACTCCGTGCTCGACATCGCGCGCATCGAACATTCGGCAGGCGCTCAGGCGCCGATCGAAGCGCGCGCGATCGCGGTCGACGCGATCGGCATCGTCGAGCGCGTTGCACTCCAGCAGGGGTATCGCATCGAGTTGCGCGACGAAAGCCGCGGGGCGAGCGTGCGCGGCGACGCGGACGCGCTGACGCGCGCCGTGGTCAATCTGCTCGACAACGCGCTCAAGTATTCCGATCAGGCGCACACGATCGAGGTCGAGATCCACACGCGCGAGAAGACCAGCGTCGTGATCGAAGTGCTCGATCGCGGCCGCGGCGTGCCCGCGAGCGAGGCCCAGCGCATCTTCGAGCCCTTCCGGCGCATCGGCAGCGAATTGACGCGCGACCGTCCCGGAGTCGGCCTGGGGCTGGCGCTGGTGGCCAAGATCGCCGCGGCGCACGCAGGTCGCGTATCGTGCGCGCCTCGCGAAGGCGGAGGCAGCCGCTTCACACTGAGCCTGCCGCTGTCCCCGCAAGTCCAACCATGACGCGCAAGGAAAAGATCCTGGTCGTCGAGGACGAAGCCTCGATGCAGGCCGGCCTGGAGTACGCCCTGCTCAAGGAGGGCTTCGACGTCGAGCTCGCGGGCGACGGCGAATCCGCGCTCAAGCAGGCGCGACGGTCCGCGCCTGATCTCGTGCTGCTTGACGTGATGCTGCCGCGGCGCTCGGGTTTCGACGTGCTGCGCGCGCTGCGCGCCGAGGGCCGCGACGTGCCGGTGATCCTGCTGACCGCGAAGGGCCAGGAGCTCGACAAGGTGCACGGCCTCGACCTGGGCGCCGACGACTACGTCACCAAGCCCTTCAGCCTCGCGGAGCTGCTGGCGCGCATCCGCGCGCGCCTGCGCAACCGCACCGCGGACGTGCCCGACAGCTTCGAGCTCGGCCCCGCGCGCATCGAACTCAAGCGCATGCGCGTCGAACGCGGCGCGCAGTCGCATGACTTGTCGCTGCGCGAAGTCGACATGCTGAAACTCTTGTGGCGCGAGCGCGGCCAGGCGGTCTCGCGCGAACGCTTCCTGAGCGACGTGTGGGGCCACGAGCGCTTCCCGACCACCCGCACCGTCGACCAGCACATGCTCAAGCTGCGCCAAAAAGTCGAACTCGATCCCGCCGACCCCAAACACCTGCTAACCGCATTCGGCGTCGGCTACCGCCTCGAACTCTGACCGCCCTCCCCGTACGGTGTCGCACCAGCTTCACCCACGCTCGGTGTCGCACTAAACTCACCCACGCTCGGTGTCGCACCAAGTTCACCCACGGACCCCTCCGCGCTGGAAGCGGTCCAGGTGGCTGGCCTTGGCGCGGCACCGAAGTGAGGGTGAATTTCGTGCGACACCGTGCGGTGGGTGACGTTGGTGCGACACCGTACGCGGGTGATCCTGGTGCGACACCGTACGTGATGGTGGGTTAGCGCAGGCGGTAGAGCTCGATGATGCGGCCGGGGAGCATGGAGCCGGTTAGGAGTTCCCAGGTCCAGATTGCCCGGCCTTCGAAGCCGAAGTCGTAGCCTAGAGTCAGTTCGTTCGCGGGCTCGCCGCGGATCGCGGGGCTGCGATGCACGAGATCGGCGTCGCGCAGCAGGGCTTCGCGGAAGGCCGCGGCCGTGGGATGGCCGCGCTCGCGGTCCGGCGCGGCCAGCGCCACCAGTTGCGCGTTCGAGCCCCTGGCCGTGCCGATCGGGTCGCGGGCCGCGGCGGCGAGCGCGGCCGCCTTGTGCAGCGGCATGTAGCCGAGCGTGTAGCGTTTGCAGTCCCACGCTTCATAGCGGTGGCTGCGCTGGTAGCTGATCCACGGCGAGCCGTAGGCGATCTGCGCGTCCGCGTCCAGGGCTTCGTCCGAGCGCGCCAGCGGCAGGTCGAGCGCCGGAACCAAGAGCACGCGCTCTTGCGCGTCGAGCGAGTTGGCCTCGATCCAGCGCGCCATCGAAGTGGCGCCGTCGGGCTGGCAGCGCAGCCACGCCAGGCGCGCGGAGGCTTGCAGCTGTGGTACGACCAGCAGCAGCAAGAGCAGCAACGCGATCGGTCGCGCGAGGCGCGCGGCGCACCACACCCACGCGGCCGCGGCCAGGCAGGCGACGAAGGGCACCAACGGCAGGCAAAAACGCTCGACCGTCCAACCGTACATGCCGATCGCGAACAGGTAGGGCAGGGCGTAGGCGGCGCAGACCAGTCCGTCGCGCGCTCGATCCGTCCGCGGCAGGCCGCGCCGCAGACGCGGGAGCGCGATCACGATCGCGCCGAGCGCGAGCACGAAGGGCAGGGTCTCGAAGGAGATCAGCGTGCGCGCGACCATCAAGAATCCGCTGCCGTCGATGTGGCCGAGTTGGATCTGATGCCCGCCGGCGAACCACGCCGATTCGGGCGCCAGGTCGGCGACCTGTTGAGGGACCGCCGAGGTGTGCGGATACAGCGTCCAGGCGATCGCGCCGGCGAGCGCGAGCAGCAGCAGCGGACCCAGCCAGCGCAGCGCGCGCGAAGTGGCGCCCGGAGCGCGCCAACACCACGCCGCCGCCATGGGCAGCACGGCCGCGATGCCGCTCTGCAGGGTGCTCACCGCAAGTCCGAGCGCCAGCCCCGCGAGCGCACAGCTCCCCCAATTCGGCCGCCGTCGCAGGCGCAAGGCGGCGACGATCGCGAGCAGCAGCAGGCTCGCCGCGGGACCGTGAGGGCGCGCTTGCGGGGAAATCAGCGTCGAGAGCAGACTGGCCGCGCTCAGCAGGCAGACCAACAGCGCCGGACCGCGCGCGAGGAAGCGCCGCGCGAGCGCGTAGCTGGCGGGGATCGCCAGGACCGAGAGCAGCCCGCAGACCAGGCGCACGCGCACGAAGGGCGCCGAAGCCTGCTCCAGGTGATCCTCCAGCGTGTCGCCGCCGCGCTCGCGCGCCGGCAGGAGCGCGGCCACGTGCGCGATCAGGTGCGGATAGAGCGCCCAGGTCCCGTCGCGCGTGCGGTCGGCCTCGGGCTTGCGGATCTGCTCGACCTGGCTCGCGATCACCGAACCGTCGGGCTCGAGTCCGTGCGGCAGTCGGGCTTCCAGGCCCGCGAGCCGCAGCACCAGGGCCAGGATCACGCAGGCCAGCACGCCCGCGCACGCCGCGCGTCGGGAGATTCCGTTCACCGCACGTTCGGGCAGCACGGGCGTAGCGGGCACGTCACCACGGCCACACGGTAGCACCGCGGGCCGCGCGCGCGCTCACTCCAGCGCGGCCAGCGCCTTCCAGTCGAGCCCGTCGACGAACCGTTGCACGGTGGCCTGGTCGACGCCCTCGCCGCTGACGACCACCAGGAAGCGCTCGCGCACCAGCACGGTGACCGAGGTGTACAACGGTCGCGAGCTGAAGGTCTCGATCGCCAGATGCCCGGCCTGGTCGAAGCTGCGCATGCCCTTGCTGGGCTGGTCGCGCATCGACACATAGGTGCCGTGCAAGGACTTGATGCCCCGCGTATCCGTGAGCATCACGTAGACCATCGGCTCCGTCGACTTCTGCTGGTAGACGCCGGTGACCTGGACGATCGTGCCGTCCCCGGTCTCCACCGGCGTCGACTGCAACTCGATCCGCGGCCACTCGCCCTGTCGCTCCACCAACAGCGCCTCGAGCCGCTTGGCGTCGACCGGGGCAGGCAGTCCCTGGCTCTGAGGAGCAGCGGCCTGCGGCGGGACCGCGGGCGCAGCCGGCTGCGCCGAAGCGCTCGGCTGCGCCGGCGGCGGATCCTCGGCTTCGGAGTCCCCGCAGGCGCACATCCATAAGGGTAGAGAGGCGATCAGCAGCAGGAGGCGATGGTGCATGGCGGTTGGATCGCGCAGGAGGCTGGCGAAACGCGGGGAGCAACTTGGCGCGGCGGGGAGGCGCGACGCGCCAGCGCAGCATTCTACGGCCAGTCCGCGCCCGCGGTTGGAGGCTTCCCCACGGCTTCGTGAACCCGGGGCTTCGGCCGCGCCTCGTGGCGGAGCTTAGGATGTCGTGCGCATGCCGCGGGACAGCTCAGTGCACTCCATGCGCCGCCGGGTGCTCGGGAACGCGGCGGGGCTGCTCATGCTGCTCGCGCCTGCCTGCGGGCCGGGCGATCCCGCGCAAACCGATGCGCGCTGGACGCGGCCTGCTGATCTCGAGCCGCAGCTGGCCGCGCTGGTCGATGCGCAGCTCCAGCGCATTCACGAGCGCGGCCAGGACGGCGCGAGCGTGGGCCGGCTGGGCTTGATCTACGAAGCCAACCGCCAGTGGGAGGCGGCGCTGCAGGCCTACGATGCCGCTCGCGCGCTGGCGCCGGAAGAACCGTTGTGGTCGCTGCACGCCGCGCTGGCGCGCGCGAACCTCGGCGATGCGGCGGGCGCGCTGGAATTGCTGCGCGGCGTGGGCCCGCGCTTTGTGCACTGCGCGCCCTTGCAGTACGGCCTGGGCGAACTGCTGCTGGATTCGGGCGAGCTCGACGCTGCCCTGGCCGCCTTCGAGCGCACGATCGCCGCGGCGCCCTCGCAGCCCGAGGGCTACGCGGGCAAGGCGCTGGTGGAACTGCGCCGCGGGCAGGCTCAGCAGGCGCACGAGCTGTTGTGTCGCGCGCTCGAACTCGATCCCGGCTTCCGCCAGGCGTGGTACCCGTTGGGGCTCGCGCTGCGCGCGCTCGGCCGCGAGAGCGAGGCCCTGCCGGCGCTCGAGCGCGGCCGCGAGCCGCGCAGGCGTCGCATGCGCGACGAGCTCAACGCTCAACTGGCCGAGCTGGCGGTGACGCGCGACGAGGTGCTGGAACGCGCCAGCGCGATGCTCGCGACGGGGCAGGCCAAGCAGGCACTGGTCAAGCTCGAGGTGCTCGCGCGCGCGCGCGGCGAGGACGCGCTTGTCCAGTTCAACCTCGGCACAGCGCTGCTGCAATGCGGTCGCGGACCAGAAGCGTGGGCGGCGCTCGAACGCGCGCGCGCTCTCGATCCCGGCCTCGCCGGGCTGGATGCGAATCTCGCGTTGGCCGCCGTCGCGCTGGGCCGAAGCCAAGCTGCGCGGGAGGCGATCGCGCGCGCGCTGGCACGCGAGGCCGGCGTCTCGCGCACGCACGTGATCGACGGCATCGTGCGCGAGAGCGCCGGCGACCTCGAGGGCGCGCTCGGTGCGCGACGCAAGGCCGTGGAACTCGATCCGCGCAACGGCGCGGCGCGCGCCGAGCTCGGCCGTTCGCTGGCGATGCAAGGACGCTGGAGCGAAGCCGAGGAGCAGTTCCGCAGCCAGCTCGAGCTGCTGCCCGAGGACTGGCGCGCCCACGCGAACCTCGCACGCGTGCTCGCCGAGCAAACCCGGCTGCCGGAAGCGCGCTCAGCGCTGCTTTCAGCGCGCAAGGCCGCCGGCGCGGACGCCGCGGCGGCCGCGGAACTCGACCCGCTCGCGAAGGTGCTGGGCCCATGAGACGAGGCCCGCGCAAACACTCCACGGCACGGCACGCTGGGCGCGCGCCCCGGCTGGCGCTCGCCTGCGCCGCGGCCGCGCTTTGCGCTGCCTGCGACGACACGCCGCCCGCGCCCGCCGTCGCGCACAAGAACGCCGCCGCGCCGACCGCGACGATCTGGTTCGAGGACGTGTCCGAAACGAGCGGCCTGGACTTCCGGCACGTGAGCGCGCCGACGCGGCGCTTCCAGTTCCCCGAGATCCTCGGCGGCGGCGTGGCGCTGCTGGACTTCGACGGCGACGGCCGGCTCGACATCTATTGCGTGCAGAGCGGCGACCTGCAGCAGCCCGGCCAACTGGGCAGGAACCGCTTGTACCGCAACCTCGGCGGCTGGCGTTTCGAGGACGTCACCGAGAGCGCGGGCGTCGGCGACACGGGCTACGGCATGGGCGCGGCCTGCGGCGACGCGGACGGCGACGGCGACACCGACCTCTTGGTCACCAACCTTGGGTCCGACGTGCTCTACCTCAACCAGGGCCAGGGTCGTTTCGCCCCCGCGCCCGCCGACGCAGGCGTCGCGGGCAATGCATGGAGCGCGAGCGCGTGTTTCTTCCATGCCGACGAGGACGGTCTGCTCGATCTCTTCGTGACGCACTACGTCGGCTGGAGCGCGCAGGGCGAGTCGGAATGCCGCGCGCCGCTGCCCGGAAACCCGCGCGACTACTGCCCGCCGCTGAGCTACCGCGCGCCGCTGCGCGACGCCTTGTTCCTCAACCGCGGCGCGGGGCGCTTCGAGGACGTCAGCGCCGCCGCCGGACTCGGCGCCGCCTTCGGCAACGGACTGGGCGTGGTCGCGGCCGACTTCGACCGCGATGGCCGCTGCGATCTCTTCGTGGCCAACGACGGCAGCGCCAACCAGCTTTGGATCAACCGCGGCGAGGGTCGCTTCGAGGATCGCGCGCTGATCTCCGGCTGCGCGCTCGACGAGAGCGGGCGCGCGGGCGCGGGCATGGGCGTGGGGCTGCTCGACTTGGAGCACGACGGCGTGCCCGACCTGTTCGTCACGCACCTGCGCGGCGAGATGAACACGCTCTACGCCAACCGCGGCGGCCGCTTCGACGATGTGACCGCGCGCCACGGGCTCGGCCTGCCGAGCAAGCCCTTCACCGGTTTCGGGCTGGCCTTCGCGGACTTCGATTGCGACCGCGATCTCGACCTCTACGTCGCCAACGGGCGCGTCTACCTGCAGCCGCCGATCCCCGATCCGGCGCGGCCCTACGCGGAGCCCGACAGCCTCTACGAAGGAACCGCTGGCGGGAGCTGGCGTCTGGTCGAACCCGCGGGCGGAACTTCCTCGGAGTGGCTGGCCTCTTGCCGCGCGGTGGCCGCCGGCGATCTCGACGACGACGGCGGCGTGGACCTGGTGGTGATCGCCCAGGACGAGCGCGCACATCTTTTGCGCAACACTCACCCGCGCCGCGGCCATTGGGTGAGTCTGCGCGTGCTCGACGCGCACGGCGCCGATGCGCTGGGAGCCGAGCTTGCGATTCAGAGCGCCGCGGGGCTCCAGCGGCGTATCGTCTCCACCAGCGCCAGCTACTGCGCCAGCCACGACCCGCGCGTGCACGTCGGGCTGGGCCCCGACGAGCAGGTCGAGGAGATCCACGTGCGCTGGCCCGACGGCGCCGTGCAACGCTTCGGTCCGCTGCCCGCGGATCGCGTGCACGTCCTGCGCCGCGAGCCCTGAACCCGCAGGCGCTGAATCCGCAGGCGCTGAATCCGGAGGCGCTGAATCCGGAGGCACTGAATCCGGAGGCGCTGAATCCGGAGGCGCTCGGGGCGCGGGGGCGCCGGCTTGGCGCAGGCCGCTACAATCCACCTCACCCTCGGAGCCCAGCTCGGGCAACCTCAGATGCGCAACTTGCAATCGCCGTTCGTCGGCCTCGCCGTCCTGCTGCTGTGCTGCGCGCCCGCGGCCGCGCAGCAGCCCTCGCCGCCGCCGCAGAGCGCAGCGACGCCGCCTGTTGCCAAGCCGCCGGTCATTCCGGCCGACACCACGCTGGTCAAGCTGCCTTCAGGGCTGAGCTACTGCGTGCTGGCCGGCCCCGAGGCCGCGGAAGGAGCCCGCCTGCTGCGGCCCGGCGATCATGTCAGCGTGCACTACAACGTTTGGCTGAGCGACGGGAAGCTCGTCGACTCCACCTACCAGCGCGGCGATCCTTTCCTGACCTGGGTCGGCAAGTCGATCGAAGGCTGGAACCAGGCGATGCCGCTGATGAGCGCGGGCTCGCGCTGGAAGCTGAGCGTGCCGCCCGAGCTGGCTTACGGTGCGCAGGGTGCGCAACCCGGCATCCCGCCGAACGCGACCCTGGTCTTCGAATTGGAGATCGTCGACGCGATCCCGCTGCCCGAGTTCCACGCCGCGCGGCCTGAGCTGACGAAGACGACTGCGAGCGGGCTCAAGTACGAGGTCCTGCGACCGGGCCGCGACGATCAGCCGCTGCCCTTGGATCGGATCGCGGTGATCGACTACGGGCTGTGGACCACCAGCGGCACGTTGTTGGACTCGGCGGCTCGCAACGGGGCGCGCTACGAGGTCAAGCCGGAGATCCTGCGGCTGGACTTCGACTTGCAGTTCATGCAGGAGGCCGTGTCGCTCCTGCGCGTGGGTTCGCGGCTGCGCTTCGAAGTCCCGCCGGAGCAGTGCTTCCGCCAAAAGGAGCATCCGGGCCTGCCTCCG
>Ga0315910_10005323_pt1 | contig 10556 bp, 7 predicted proteins | sample EdamamesoilMG_FD_204470 | JGI IMG/M metagenome (GOLD analysis project Ga0315910, IMG submission 204470) | Garden soil microbial communities collected in Santa Monica, California, United States - Edamame soil | ecosystem: Environmental > Terrestrial > Soil > Garden | place: USA: California...
CGCTCGAGCGAGAGGAAGGCCTTGCGCACGGCGATCTCGATCTTGCCCTCGTTCCACGGCACGACGTGGCCGTTGCGGCGTATCAACCGGACGGGCACGAACGTGTCGGGCGCGGAGGCGCCGAGCTTGCGCGAGCGATGGATGAGGATGCTCTTGGCGACCTCCCAGGCGCGGTGCTCCACGAGCTTGGCCTCGATCAACGTGTAGAGCTCGGCCAGCGTGATGCGGACGGGCTTTTCCGTCGCGGCGCGCTCCATCAGGGCGTCGGCCACGGTGCGGGCCACGGCCTCGACCCAGACGCGGTTGGCCTCGTTGAAGATCTCGCTCTTCTCCTCGCGCGAGAGCAGCACGTTGGTGAGCGCACGGCCGATCGAGTCGGCCACCTCGGCGAGGTCGAAGGTCTCCTCGCCGTGCGGGCAGACCACGCGGATGCCGGGGCGCGCGCGGTCGTCCTCGTCGATGAGGCCGCGCCAGTTGTAGTTGGGTTTCTGCTCAACGGGGACCGTGACGAATTTCTTGAGGGCGAGGTCTTCGGCGAGGTGAGGATTGGTCATGGTGGCGGCAGGACGGTGATGCGTGGAAATGCGGGAAGGTTGGACGGTGGAGTGCGACGGCGGCGGCGGAGCCGGCGCGGGGTCGATCGCGCGCGGGACAGGACGTGTCGGGGGATGGTTCAGAAAAACGGGGCGCGCGAAGTCGCGCGTGCGCCCCGTGGAGGGAAACGGGGGCTAGAGGTCGTCGTCGGACGTGCCGGCGAGCGCGGAGGACTTTTGGTACTCGGTGACGCGACCCTCGAAGAAGTTTTGCTCCTTCTTGATGTCCATCATCTCGGCGAGCCAGGGGAGGGGATTGCCGACACCCGGCGCGAGGGGCGCGAGGCCACAGCCGGCGAGCCGGCGGTCGGCGATGTAATCGATATACTGCAGGAAGTCGTCGACCACGAGGCCGACGGCGTTGACCGGCAGGCAGTCACGGATGAACTCCTTCTCGAGCGCCACGGCGGTGCGCATGGTGGCGCGCAGCTCCTCCTTGAACGCGTCGGTCCAGATCGCGGGATTTTCCTGCACGAGGTCCATGAACAGATTGCGGAACAGCTCGATGTGGTTGGACTCGTCGCGCAGGGTGTAGCGGAACATCTGCCCGATGCCGGGAAACTTGTTCTGCCGATACAGCGAGAGCACCATGCCGAAGAGCCCGTAGAACTGCGTGCCCTCCATGCACTGGCCGAAGACGAAGATGTTTTTCGCCAGGAGCTGCTGGTTCTCGACCTTCGTCAGGTCGATGTCGCGGCGCATCTCGCGCGAGATGCCGGTCACGAAGGCGTTCTTCTTCCGGATCGTCTCGACGTCCTCGAACATCGCCTCGCACTCGTGCGGGTTGATGCCGAGCGAGCTGATCATGTAGAGGAGCGAATCGGCGTGGATGTTTTCCTCGTGCGCGTGGCGGCCGAGCACGAGCTTGAGCTCGGGGGCGGTGACGAGCTCGCGCACGACGTGGATGATGTTGTCGCCGACGATGCCCTCGGCCGCGGAGAAATAGCCGATGCCCATGCGGATGATCCAGCGGTCGACATCGCTCACGACCTTGGCGTCGCGCCACTGCTCGATGTCCTTGCCCATCGGGATGTCCTCCGGCTCCCAATGGTTGGCCTTCATCGTGCGATACAGCTCGTAGGCCCACTGGTACTTCAGCGGGAGCAGATTGAAGGTCATCGTCTCGCGCCCGAGGATGACCTTCTTGGCCGCGAAGGCGGCCTCCGCCTTGGCCTGATCGAGGATGAAAGTCTTGTTACCGATCTGAAACGTTTTGGTCATGCGACACCGAGGCCGGGAGGGCGTGGAATGTCAGAAAGTGGATGGGAAGGGACCGGACACAGCACAGGCAGCGCGTCGTGACGAGGAGTAGTTCTTCACGAGTTGCTGACCACTACCGGCTGTGGTCGCGGGCAAGAAGGACCCCAACTAATGGGGGTGCCGGCGGTACCGTCAACGGGTTTTCTGTGAAATCTCGCGACCCCTAATGCCCGTACTGGAGGTCGCGCCGAGGGCTCGCCAGACGGTTGGCGACACTGTCCGTCGGCCCGCGCCGGGCGGGTGGTGTTGTCGGTGCGAAACTCCGCCGAAGGCCGGGGCGATTCCGCGGCTGTTGGGAATCTCTGCGCGCGTCCTGTGGAAACGCGCGGGGCCGCTTGTCGCACGTCGGTGCGGGGTGTAGGAGCCGTCTCGGCCCGCGAATCTCGCGGGCGACTCGCGCCGCTTTCCCCCGCCGCGGCGCATGGCACCAACACGGGAGCCACGCTCCCGCAGCAGCAAGGAGTTTTCATGACACCGGCAGAGCGATCGAGAGGGGGAGGAGGCGCTGGGGCGCACGCGGTCTCGCGGCGCGCTTTCCTGCGCGGGCTCGGCACGGCGGCCGTGACCGCCGCGGCCACGGGCACGGCGGCGGCCGCCGCTGAACTGGAAAAGGCGGGCGGTGAGGCAACCGTCGGTCCGGGCGAGGTGCCGCTGGAGTTCACGCTCAATGGCCGCGTCGTGCGCACCTCGGTCGAGCCGCGCGAGACGCTGCTCGACGTGCTGCGTATGCGTTTTGGCCTGACAGGTGCCAAGGAGGGCTGCGATCGCGGCACCTGCGGCGCGTGCACCGTGCTCCTCGACGGCCGGCCGATCTACGCCTGCATGCGCCTCGCGCTCGAAGCGGCTGGCTCTGCGATCGAGACGATCGAGGGCCAGTCGCTCGCCGGTGAACTCTCACCCGTCCAGGCGGCCTTCGTGCAACACGACGCGCTGCAGTGCGGCTTCTGCACACCGGGATTTGTGATGACCACGACCGCGCTCCTGCGCGTCCACCCCAAGCCCACCGAGGCCGAGGTGCGCCATGCCTGCTCGGGCCACCTCTGCCGCTGCGGCTCGCAGCCTCACATCGTCCGGGCCGCGCTCGCGGCCGCCGGCGTCGCCACGACCTCACCATCAACCGCGGACTCGCTCCGTCACGACCATGCCTGAGTGGCCGAAGGATCCCAAGTACATCGGCAAGTCGACGCCCCGCGTCGACGGCGCGAAGAAGGTCTCGGGCGCCGCGAAGTACGCGCACGACGTGCAGCCCGGGGGTTGTCTCTATGGAGCCGTCCTGCGTTCGCGCTGGGCGGCGGCGAAGATCACCGCGATCGACCTCGCGCCCGCGCTGAAGCTGCGCGGTGTCAAGGCCGCGATCCTCGTGCGCGATGGCGCGCGCCAGGTCCGCTACTACGGCGACGAGCTCGCCGCCGTGGCCGCCACCTCCAGGCGCGTGGCCCTCGACGCGCTGCGCGCGATCCAGATCGTGGCCGAGCCCCAGCCGCATGTGGTGAAGGAACACCTCGCGGCGAAACCCGACGCGCCGCGGGTGTTTGCCGAGACGCCGAACACCGGCGCCGGCCGCGAACGCACGCAGGGCGACCCCGACAAGGCCTTTGCCGAGTCCGACGTCGTGGTCGAGGGCCTGTATGCCACCCAGGTGGAGATCCATCAGCCGATGGAAACCCACGGCGGCGTGGCCTCGTTCGAGGACGGCGAACTCACCGCCTGGCACTCCACGCAGGGCATCTCGGGCGTGCGCGACGGCCTCGCCGGCGCCCTCGACCTGCCGCAGAACAAGGTGCGCGTGCTCGGGGAGTTCATGGGTGGCGGCTTCGGCGCAAAGTTCAGCGCCGGCGTCGAGGGTGTGCTGGCCGCGCGCCTCTCGCAGGCCGCGGGTGCGCCCGTGCGCCTCGTTCTCACGCGCTTCGACGAGTCGCTCGCGGTGGGCAACCGCCCGTCGACGTTCCAAAAGATCCGCCTCGGCGCCAGGGCTGACGGCACGCTCACGGCCTTCTCGATGGAATCGTATGGCTGCGCCGGTTACGCCGCGGGCGGACCGTCCGCCGGCGGCTCGACCAACTCGGGTTTTCCCGCGCCCTACATCTACCGTGTGCCGCACTTCCGCACGCGCCACACTGAGGTCTCGATCCACGCCGGTCCCGCCGCGGCGTTTCGCGCGCCGGGATGTCCGCCGGCGTCGTTCGGCATCGAGTCGATCCTCGACGAACTCGCGGTGAAGCTCGGGATCGATCCGGTCGAGCTGCGCATCAAGAACGACCCGATGGAGCTGCGCCAGCGGCAGTACAGGTTGGCCGCTGAGCGTTTCGGCTGGGCCGCGAAGTACCGCCGGCCCGGTTCCTCGCCCGGGCCGGTCAAGGTCGGCGTCGGCTGCGCGGGCTCCGCCTGGCGCGTGCCGGGCGGCGGCACACAGGCCGAGATCGAGGTGAGCCCGGACGGCTCGGTCGAGATCCGCTGTGGTACCCAGGATCTGGGCACGGGCACGCACACCGTCATCGCGGTCGTCGCGGCCGAGTTGCTCGGGCTGACGCCCGCCGAGATCCAGGTGCGCATCGCGGATTCGCGTTTCCCGCCCTCGGGCGCGAGCGGCGGCAGCATGACCGTGACCTCGGTCACGCCCGCCGTCTACGACGTCTGCACGAAGGCGATCGAGGAGCTGAAAAAGGCCTCCGGCCTCGCCGATGTGCGCGGGCCGCAGTGGAAGGCCGCGTGCCGCAGGCTCGGCGTCGCCCCGCTCGTCGTGCAGGGTCGCTGGATCGACGGCCTCTCCGCCGCCGGCACCGGCGGCGTGCAGATGGCGGAAGTCGAGGTCGACACCGAGACGGGCTTCGTTCGCGTGCGGCGCGTGACCTGCGTGCAGGACGCCGGCCTCGTCGTGAACCGGCTCACCGCCCGCAGCCAGGCCAATGGCGGCATCATGATGGGCATCGGCTACGCGCTCTACGAGAACCGCGTGATGGATTCGACGAGCGGCGTGATGCTCAACCCGAACTTCGAGACCTACAAGCTCCCGGGCATCGCCGACGTGCCCGAGATCGACATCGAGTTCATGGACCTGCCCGAGCGGCGCGTCATGGGTATCGGCGAACCGGTGACGATTCCCACCGCCTCGGCCATCGCCAACGCCGTGGCCAACGCCATCGGCGCGCGCGTGACGAGCCTGCCGATCACGCCGGACAAGGTCCTCGCCGCGCTCGGCAAGGTGCCCGGCGCCGCGAAGGACCACCCGCACGACGCCTGGATGAGCCTCTTCGGCGCCCGGCCGGCGTGACCGCCACCTGGAGAACCCATCACCATGAAACCATTTTCCTACATGCGTGCGCTCTCAGTGGAGACGGCTGTGGCCGGGTCGTCCGAGCGCGACCGCCTCCTCGCCGGCGGCATCGACCTGCTCGGCGAACTCAAGGAAGGCCTCGTCGAGGCAGACAGACTCGTCGCCGTCACCCACATCCCGGGCCTCGACGCGATCGAGAAAAAGTCCGCCGGCTGGACGATCGGCGCCAACGTCACGGTCGCCGCGCTGGCCGCACACGCCGAACTCGCGCGCGCGTTTCCCGGTCTCGCCGCCGCCGCGCGCGACGTGGCTTCGCCGCAGATCCGCAATGTCTCGACCGTCGCCGGCAATCTCCTGCAGCACTCACGCTGCTGGTACTACCGCCATCGCGACGTGCGGTGTATGAAGCGGGGCGGCGACGTCTGCTACGCCCGCGAGGGCGAGCACAAGTATCACGCCCTTTTCGCCGGCGGCTACTGCATCAGTCCGCTTGTCTCGAGTCTCGCGGTCGCGCTCGCCGTGCTCGACGCCAGCGTGGTGGTGCATGGGCGCAGCGGCGAGCGACGGTTGACCCTGGCCGGGCTCTATGCGCCGGCGTGGGAGGACCACGCCGTGCACCACGCGCTCCAGCCCGGCGAGATGCTCACCGCGATCGAGATCCCGCTCGCGGCGCGGCGCAGCGCGTTCGTGCAGGTGAGCGAAAAGGCCTCTTTTGACTGGGCGCTGGTGAGTTGCGCGGCGTCGCTCGAGCTCGACGACGGCGTCGTGCGCGAGGCGCGCATCGCGCTCGGCGCGGTTTCGCCCGTGCCGTACCGGGACGAGCGCGCCGAGAAGGCGCTCGTCGGCAGCAAGCTCGACGAAACCACCGCCGACGCCGCGGCCGCGCTCCTGCTCGAGAAGGCCGAGCCGCTGCCGCACAATGCCTACAAGGTCCCGATCGCGCGCGCCCTGATCCGGCGCGCGCTGCTCGCGGCTGCCACCACCGTGTGAATACGTCGATGAACACGCCGCTCTGCCGCCATCTGCGCACGAAGTTGCTCTACATGCCCGTGCCGCCGCAGGCCGGGGCCGGGCTCGACGAACTCGAATCCGGCACCGCCCGCCATTGCTGGTGCAACAAGACGATGACGCCGCTCGGCCTCGACGACCGCCGCGTCAACACCGAGGACTGCTCAGACGCGACCCGGCCCTGTTACCAGCCGGGCGGGTGAGACAGCGGTCGTGGTGTGCAGGCGAGGCCTCCCTACCGCGGGGCCTGATCCACATCCCGCAGGATCGCGTCGTCGCCGAGTTCGAGCAGGTCGGTGCGCGCGCACTCGGCGGGTTGCTGCAGGAGCAGGCGCGCCCCGGTGTCGCCGGTGAGCGTGAGGAGCCCGGGCCGCAGCGAGGCGGCGAGAAACACCGGGTGCCCGCGCTGCCCGTCCGCCATCGGGATCACGTGGCGCGAGTGTCCGCGGTCGGCTGCGGCGGCGGCCACGCGCGCGACGAGCGCGGCCGTGAGCCCGGGCAGGTCGCCCGGGGAGACGAGGTATCCCACCGTATCCGGATCTCCGGCACGCACGCCGGCCGCGAGCGAGTGGCCCATGCCTTGCGCGAAGTCAGGCGCGTGGACGCAGCGCACCGGCAGGCCGGCCAGCGCGGCCTCGATCCGGTCGCGCGCGTGCCCGGTCACGACGAGGATCTCCGCGACCTGCGCCGCCGCGCCGCAGACCGCCTCGACCGTGGCTCGTACGACGGCGTGCCCGCTGCCGGCGGGCGCGGGCCGGGGGAGCTTGTGCTGCGGCGCGGCGCGGCGCGACAGGCCGGCGGCGAGCACGATCGCGGTGGGGAGGCGGTGCACGCGGGCGACCGTAGTCGCAGCCGCTGAGGTCACGAGACGGAAGCGTCGACGTGGCGCGGGCTTCCAGCCCGCTCTGTATCGACGCGCGGTGAGCCGCAGGCGTCGATCCACGGCGAATGGCGAAGGAGAAGCGGGCTGGAAGCCCGCGCTACGTCGGCGTCGACGATGGCGCCGCACACGCGCGCTCGTCCGCGGCCTGCCAGCGCAGGATGCCGGCCAGGATGCCGACCGCGATGCCCGCGGCGTCCGGCGTGCCCAGATGGATACCGGCCGGGCCCTGGATGCGCGCGAGATCGGCGTCGCCCGCGCCCTGCTCGCGGAGGCGCTCGAGACGGTGGGCGTGGCTGCGCGTGCTGCCCATCGCGCCGATGTAGCCGCAGCGGGTGCGCATGAGCGCAAGCAGGGCCGGGTCGTCGATCTTGGGATCGTGGGTGATTACGACGGCCGCGTCGCGCGGTCCGGGAGCGAGTTCACCGATCAGACCCTGGGGCCAGGCGCGCGCGAGCCGATCGGGCACGACGGAAAAACGCGACTCGTCGACATAGGACGCGCGCGGGTCGGTCACGAACGTGGCAAAGCCCGCTTCGCGCGCGCATGTGGCGAGGAGCGCGGCCACGTCGGTCGCGCCGATGATGAGCAGGCGCGGACGCGGACGGATCGTGCGGATGAAGAGCGCGTCGGCGCCATGGCCGACCTGCGTGGGCGCGCGGCCGGCCGCGAGTTGCGCGCGAGCCGCTTGAGTTTCCTCCGCGCTGAAGGCGCCGGACTCGCCGACGGGCGCGCCCTCGGCGGTGAGCGCGAGATGCTGGTCGTCGCGGCTGAGGATCACAGCCGGTTCGTCGCGCTCGAGCCAGCCGCGCAGGGGCGGCACGATCGCGCGCACCTCGGCGCGCGCATGCACGCCCCACCACGGCTCGACGCGCACGGAGATCCATCCGCCGCAGCTCAGGCCGTCGGTCCAGGGCGGCTGGCCATCGGGCCCGAAGCGCAGCTCCTGCGGCCGGCCCGAGGCGAGTGCGGTGCGCGCGGCTTCCACGACCTCGACGTCGAGACAGCCCGACGACACCGAGCCGAGAAACCGCAGCGAGCCGGGTGCGATCACCATGCACGCGCCCGGGAGGCGCGGCGCGCTGCCCGCCACGGCCGTGACGGTCGCCAGCGCGAACGGTTCGCCGCTGTCGATGAACGAGCTGAGCTGGGGCCAGAGCGTGCGCATGCGTGGAGGCGGGAGAGGCTGAAGGACTGAAGGGATTTCGACGAGCCCAGTCGAGGCGGTGAAAGGCAAAAGGGTGCAGCGACCGGGTCCTGTAGCGGAGGGCGCGACGTGATGGTGCGTCCGGGTCGGACGGCACGCCGGCAATCGACGCGCGTCCGGCCGCGGAGGTTTCGACCGCGCGAACTTTGGGCCTTGTCACCGTTCGTGCGCGTCGTCGTTTTGTGCCGCCGTGGTCGTCTTCCATCATCCAGCGTGCGCCGGATACGCGGCACCGGGACACCCGGAACGTCCCGAGCGGGTCATCGCCACGGCAGCGCATCTTGGGCGCACGGTGCACGGGCTCGAGTGGCGCCAGCCCGAGGCGGCGCCGGATGTCGATCTGCTCCTTGCGCACACGGCGAAGCACCTGCAGCGGTTGCACGAGCCGGAGCCGTTTGACGGTGACACGCCGCACCACGAGGGCATCGCGGGCCATGCGGCGGTCGCGGCCGGCGCGGCCATCGCGGCGATGGAGGTCGCGCGCGACGGACACGCGGCGTTTTCCTTGATGCGACCGCCCGGCCACCATGCCACGGCCGACCGCGCGCAGGGTTTTTGCTACCTCAACAACATCGCCATCGCCGCGCTCAAGGCGCGGGCCTCGGGCGTGGCGCGGGTCGCGATCTGGGACTTCGACGCCCACCACGGCAACGGCACCGAGGCCATCGTGCGCGGGCGCGAGGGCATCAGCTTCGCCTCGGTGCACCAGTTTCCCGGCTACCCCGGCACGGGCACGATCAGCGACGGCAACTGCCTGAACTTCCCGGTGCTGCCCGACACGCCGCCGGAGCGGCACATAGAGTTCCTGCGCCAGTCGTGGGAGTCTTTGCTTTCATTCCGACCTGATCTTGTGCTCGTCTCCGCGGGGTTCGATGCCTATGAGCATGACCCGATTACCACGTTATGTTTGAGGCGCGACGATTTCACTACACTGGGCGGGTGGCTGCATGACGCTGATCTCCCGACTGCAGCGATACTGGAAGGCGGTTACAGCAAGGATCTCCCCGTCCTCATCGCCGGATTCCTCGAAGGGTGGCTCCACGGCTGAGAGCGCGGGCGGGGGCGGTCGACGCTCGCGCCGGCGCGGACGGCGCGGCGGACGGGATCGCGAGGGCGATACTCCCTCTGCGCCGCCGCAGGCCCAGTCCGGGAAACCGCGGTCGCAGGGCGGCCGTCGCGACGAGCGTGAGCGGGATCGCGAACGCGCGCGCGGTGAGCGCGGCCCGCAACCCGCCGAGGCCGAGTTTGACTATGTCGACACGCAGCCTGCGCTGGAGTCGCTGATCGAATACCTGCGCGGCCAGTCGCTCATCGCCATCGATACCGAGGCGGACAATCTCCACCACTACGAGACGCGCGTCTGCCTCATCCAGGTCTCGGCCGGGGGCCGGCAGTTCATCGTCGATCCGCTTGCCGGCATCGATCTCGCGCCGTTCTTCGCCCTGCTCGCGGAGAAACCGCTGCTGATGCACGGCAGTGATTACGACCTGCGCCTGCTCTGGGACCTGACGAAGTTCCGACCGACCGAGGTGTTCGATACGATGCTCGCCGCGCAGCTCGTCGGGCGCGAGCGCATCGGCCTCGCCTCGCTGCTCGAGGATTTTCTCGGGATCCATCATCCCAAGGACAGCCAGAAGGCCGACTGGTCGCGCCGCCCGCTGCCCCCGAAGATGCTCAACTACGCGGCTGGCGACGTCGCCCACCTCTTCGAGATCCATCGCATCCTCACCGAGCGCCTCACCGAGCTCGGCCGCCTCGACTGGCATCGCCAGAAATGTCGCTGGCAGATCGACGTCGCGACCGTCGGTTTCCCGGAGGAAAATGTGCACGCCTGGCGCATCGGCCCATCGCGCGGCATGCCGCCGCGCGCGCTCGCCGCGCTCTTCGAACTCTGGCACTGGCGCGAGGCCGAGGCCAAGCGGCTCGACCGCCCGCCCTTCAAGGTCATGAGCAACGACTACCTCGCGAAGCTCGCGCTCGCCGTCGCCGACGGCACGCACCGCGAGGCCTACGAGCGCCTCCCCAACGGCCTGCGCCGCGGCCCCTCGCGCGGCCTGCTTGAGGCACTCGAGCGCGGTCTCGAACTCGATCCGAAGTCGCTGCCGCGGCGCGATCCGCGCGGCCCGCGGCCCGATCCACTCGACGCTGAGGAACTCGCGCGCCAGGACCGCATCAAGTCCCATCGCGACCGCGTCGCGCACGATCTCGGGATCGACGCCACGCTCATCGCCAGCCGCTCGCAGATCGCGCAGCTGTGTCGCGCGCCGGGCGAGGCCGACAAGGTCCTCCAGCCCTGGCAGGTCGAACTGCTGCGCCCGGTGCTCGAGTCGTTTG
>Ga0315910_10005324_pt1 | contig 10554 bp, 6 predicted proteins | sample EdamamesoilMG_FD_204470 | JGI IMG/M metagenome (GOLD analysis project Ga0315910, IMG submission 204470) | Garden soil microbial communities collected in Santa Monica, California, United States - Edamame soil | ecosystem: Environmental > Terrestrial > Soil > Garden | place: USA: California...
AGGCTAGGAACGCGACGGAGAGACGGCGGAAGCGGCCTTCCTGGCCGCTGAGCACGGCTCGACGAGCGTGACGACGCATCGTCGAAGCTCGCGAAGCCGGAGTAGGGACCTTTCTCAACGGACTGCTTAGTCCGGCAGCATCGTGATCGTGATGTCCTCGACGCCCTCGATCTGCGAGAAGGTCACCTGGCTCGGGTCCCAGATGATCGTGAAGCGGAAGATGTTCGGGATGCGCGACTGGTCGGCGCCGAAGAAGTCGTTGAGCTCCGCCGGGTGCAGCACCCAGTCGGTCAGCGAGTTGGCCGCCAGCGGGCTCGAGGCGCCGGCCTCGGGCACGGAGCACGGATCGAGCAGGACGCTGTTCGCGCGTGCGCCCTGGAAGCGCACCACGACGGGCGCGCTGCCGAGGTCGGAGCCGAAGATCTGCTCCAGCGTGTTGCCCGGGAACACGACGTTCTCGCCGCGGTAGGACTGGGGCTCGGCCTGACCGGTGATGCGCAGGCGCATGTCCCAGCCGGGGACGGCGGCGTCGTCGGCGAACTGGAGCTGGAAGAAGGAGCCGTCGGGACGGATCCAGCAGGACTGCGCGCCGCTGTAGCCGGCGGGCGGGTCGGTGATCGTCGTCCAGGTGGCCGTGGAGATGATGTCCTCGATGGCCACGCCCGACCCGTAGATCGCCTGCAGGTCGGCCTCGCGCGGCTCGACCTTGGTCTCCTCGGAGGTGATCGACGGAGCCGTGTTGGCCTCGAGGCGCACCATGCCCGGGCCGCCGAGGCCGCCCTGCGACGGCACGACCGGCTCGGAGCGACCCGTGCCCTCGCCGCCCACGCCGCCGGAGACGTTGATGCGCCCGGGGATGGGCTGGATGGTGATCGTCTGCGACTGCAGCATCACGGCCCCGCCCGAGCCCGCGCCGCCGGCCTGCGCCAGGTCGAACGTGGCGCTGCCCGACGTCAGCGGGAAGGTGCCGCTGCCGCCGTTCCCGCCGGAAGCGTCGATGACGCCCCGCAGGATGATGGCGCGGCCGCCCACGACCTGCAGGGCCCCGCCGGATCCCCCGCCGCCGGCGCCGCTGTGCGCGACGTAGCGTCCGACCTGCAGCGTGCTGCCCACCGGCGGCGTGAAGCAGGGCGAGAGCGGGGTGGCGTTCGAGCGCGTGAACTGCAGGTGCCCACCGCCCCCGCCGCCGCCCGAGCCGCCGCGCAGGAGCCCGAGCTCGGGCGAGAGCGAGCGCACGAACTCGTCGATCGCCAGCAGGGCGCTGTTCCCGCCCAGCGCATTGGGCGGCAGGTTGAAGGGCACCGCGGAGAAGGTGTCGGCCACGACCACGCCGTTCCGGCCCGAGAGGGCGTAGGCCCCGCCGGCGCCGGGCGCGCCCGGCGGGACGATGCTGCACTCGTGGAAGGGGTCGAGCTGCAGGCCGCTCGTGTCGTTGAGGTCGGCCGGCATGTGCAGCGTCGGCGTCGATGCGGTGGGCTGGGGCCAGGAGAGTCCGCCGCCGCCGCCGCCGACGAAGGTCGGCGAGGGCGCGATCGTGCTCGGGAAGGCGATGCCGCCCCCGGCCTTGCCGTTGACGTTCACGTAGGTCGAGGCGACGAGCACGTTGGACGGCCCCGCGCTCGGGTTGGGCGCGCCGCCGACCGTGACGAAGGCCGAGCCGTCGGGCCGGTCGCCGCCGTTGCCGCCCTTGCCGCCGTTCGGCCCCGGGACGCCGCCTTCGCCGCCCGGAAAGTCGAGCGAGTTGTGCAGCAGCCCGTCCCCGCCTGCGATGTCGACCAGCCCGCTGATGTCGCTCGTGCCGCGCACGAGGATGCGCGCCGGGTTCGAGCCGCGCAGGCGCAGCACGCCGCCCGCGTCGACGCGCAGGCGCGAGAACTCGAACACGCCGCCCAGCACCTGGAACGGATCGGGGCGGTCGATCACGTTGGACGGGTTGAAGATCAGGGGGCTGGTGATGCTGGAGAAATCCTCGAGGTCGGTGTCGAGCTCGACCACCTGGCCGGGGGGGACGATGAGCTCGCCCAGGCGCCCCGAGCCGCCGCCCCTGCCGACCGTGAGCACGCCCGGACCCCAGGTCGCGCCCGAGTGCACCGCGTCCTCGTTCAGGTTGTTGTCGAAGGCCTCGGTGAGGATGATCGGGTCGAAGTCGATCACCTCGGGCGTGAAGGACACGACACCCGGGTTGATGAGCGCGTGGTCGCCCAGGTCGACGATGCCCGGGGCGAACGTGACCAGGATGCGCCGGCCAGGCGTCTGGTGGCCGGCCGAGGGCAGGCCCCCGCTGGGCTGGAAGATCACCGTGGTGAGCGCCTGGGCCTGGTTGATCTCCAGGGTGAACGTGCCGGCCAGCACGACCTGGTCGCCCGGGTCGGTGAGGTCGCCGTCGGGATCGACGAAGAAGGCGATGGACTCGGACGTGCGCGTCACCGGGTTGGCCAGCGAGGACGGGTTCATGATGTCGTTGAACACCATGCGCACCGGGCTGTTGCGATACACGTCGATGGCGCCGCGCGCGGGGACGTTGACGTTGAAGTCGATCGGGTCGCCGTTCGGGTCGCGGGACTTGACCGTGTCGAGCGTGATGGTGACGCTCGGGGAGCCGAGCACCGCGTCGCGCACGCCCTGGGAGGCGACCAGCGTGCACGCCAGCCGGTTCGCGTTGTCCTGGTCGTTGAGGTTGCGGATGAACGGCCCGAGGTCGTTCGTGCCCGCCCCGGGGATCTTGAAGGCGTAGGTCGCGCCCAGGGTCAGGCCGAAGCTCGCGTTGCCGGCCGAGTCGAAGGTGAGCTGCGGGCGGTAGATGAGCAGGTTCGGATTGGTGGGCGAGATGCTGAACGCCCCCGGCGGCGTGCGGCCCGAGGGGATCTCGACCAGCTGGAAGGAGTTGGTGTTGACCGAGGAGAACTTGATCGGGCTCGAGAACTCGAAGGTCAGCTCCTGGTTGACGAAGACCTCGGTCTCGCCGCACAGCATCTGGGTGGTGGGGTTCGTGCCCGAGGCGGCGCAGCCCAGGGAGCAGCGCACGATGGACATCGAGTTCCCGCCGCCTCCACCCCCCCCTCCGGCCCCGCAGGAAACGACTGCCAGGGCAGCCGAGAGACCGAGGAGCGGGCCCAGTACCGAAGCAAGCCGTGCGTTCATGAGATCGTGGGGCCGGGACTCGCCGGCCATGAGCTAGCCGCGCTGGACCCGTGCGTCACCGAAGTCCTACCCCGCTGGCCCGGGGGGTGGAGCGATGTCGGGTCGAGGGGGCAGGGGCCGGGCAATATAGGGGCGCAGAGAGAACTTGCGCCAGCGTTTCCCGGGGGGGTGGAACCGTCCAGTCTCAAACTTCGTTCCTCCGCCGAGGTCCATCCGCATGCCCCTTCCGGGGGCCCTCGCACGTCCCGGACGAGCGCTCCCGCACGGCCGCCCGTCCCACGGGAGCCCGGGGAGTAGAGTGTCCGGTCCGGCATCGCCCCGGCACGCCCGTCGCTAGCCTCGCCCCCGCCCATGGTTCCCCACCCCATCTTCCGACCTGGCGTCCGACCTCGCCTCCCCCGTCCCGGCCCCTGGCTGGGGCTCCTCCCGCTTCTCCTCGCCACCGGGCTCCTCGCCACCGGCTGCGGCCCCGAGACCGCCGCCAGCTCGACCTCGACCCAGGAGGTCCAGCGCGAGGTGCGCGAGCTGATGACGGCCGTGACCCCGCTCAAGGCGACGGCCCTGCCGGTGGAGAAGAACAGCTGGCACAAGCAGCGCAAGGCCACCCTCGAGCGCATGCGCACCCTGGGCAAGGAGTACGGGCTCGAGGCCCTGCGCATCTACCGCGAGGAGCCGCCCGCCCTGCCCGAGGTCCGCATCGGCCTCCTCGACGTGGCCGCCCACTGCGCGCCCGCGGAGACGAGCCCGCTGCTGGTCCAGCTCACGACCGTCTTCGGCGAGGACATCCTCGTGCGCACCAAGGCCACCGAGTTCCTGGGCGAGTGCGCGCCCGCGCAGGCCGTCGAGCTGCTCGAGCCCATCCTGCACAACCGCTACGACGGGCGCACCTACCCGCCCGAGGAGCGCCTGCTGGAGGCCTACGTCGCCGGCTGCGAGCACGAGAAGCACGACCCCGTGCCGCTGCTCTGCACCATCGCCACCGACGTGAACCGGCCCCAGGACGTGCGCCACCTGGCGACCCGCACCCTGGCCCGCTTCGACGCGCCCCAGAGCCGCCAGGCCCTGCAGGCCTTGATGGTCGAGTCCAGCGGCAACGGCTACATCCGGCGCGTGGCCGCGCAGTCTTTGCAGCAGCTCCTGCCCAAGGAAGAGTTCTGCGCCTACGTCCTCGGCGTGCAGCAGCACGAGGCCGACCCCGAGTACATCGGCTTCCTGGAGAGCGTGCTGACCACCAGCTGTCGATGATCACCGACAGCCACGCGCACCTCTACTGGAAGAGCTTCGACGGCGACCGCGGGGATGTGCTGGCGCGCGCGCGCGCGGCCGGCGTGGAACGCATGATCGTGGTCGGGACGGACGTGGCGACCTCGCGCGCGGCCTTCGAGCTCGCCGCCGGTGAGCTCGGCCTCTTCCCCACGGCCGGCATCCACCCGCACGACGCCGACGCGGCCGACGGCGAGGCGCGCGCCGCGATCGAGGAGCTGTGCCGCCGCCCCGAGTGCGTGGGCGTGGGCGAGACCGGGCTCGACTGGTTCAAGGAGTTCTCGCCGCGCGCGGCCCAGCTCGAGGGCTTCCTGTGGCAGCTCGATCTCGCGCGCCGGCTCTCGAAGCCGGTCGTGATCCATTGCCGCGATGCGCACGAGGACACCGTGCGCTGCCTCGCCCAGTTCCCCGGGGTGACGGGCGTCATGCACTGCTACACGATGGGGCCGGACGAGCTCGCGCCCTACCTCGAGGCCGGCCTCTCGATCTCCTTCTCGGGCGTGGTCACCTACCCGAAGAACGAGGCCAATCGCGCGGCCGCCGCGCGCGTCCCGCTCGAGCGCCTGCTGATCGAGACCGATTGCCCGTATCTCGCGCCGCAGGGCAAGCGCGGCCAGCGCAACGAGCCGGCCTTCGTGAACGCCGTGCTCGAGGAGCTCGCGCGCGTGCGCGGCACGCCGGTGGCCGAGCTCGCGCGCGCGACCAGCGCCAACGCGGCGCGCCTCTTTGGTCTGCCCCCTCGTTGGTGAGCCGCCTGCTCGGCTTAGGGAAGCGTGAACCAGAGTTATCTGGAGCCGAGTACCCGCGCCACTAGCCTCGTGTTCGAACCCAAGGAGGTTCAACATGAAGAACCACATGTCTCGCAGGCTCCTCCAGCGTGTCGCACTTCCGTTCTTGTTCGTTGGGATCGCCTCGGCCCAAGAAATCGAGGTTCTCAACAAGGTCCCGCATGGGCTCCGACCCAAGCGGGACCGCTTCGCGATCGTCCGCCAGTCCGCACCCCTCGCCGTGGGGACGCAGGACTTCACACACCCAACGATAATCCCCTTCAAGGCGGCGATCTTCATCGTCTCGGGCGCCACCTCGGATGCGTCCGCAGTGCTCCACGCCCGCGTCTGTGTCGGGTTCTGCGACTACCACGGCAACGAGCGTTGCAGTGGGGCCTATGCAAAGAACGGCGAATCCGACGAAACGGAGTGCGGGACCCCGCACTCGAGCACGGCTGTCCTGCTCCTCACCGAACCCCAGTCACCGCCGGGGACCGTAGTCGCCCGAGCCGAGTTCGATTCCGTTCTCAGCAACGGCGTTCGCGTGAACTGGACGGTGGCGCCCGACCAGAACTACCTGGTGACCTGCATCCTCTTCGGCGGCGACTGCGACGCCATCGTGGGCAAGGACGAGATTGTGGGTTCCACTGCGACGGTCACCACCGGGTTGGATGCCGACTTCTACGTGTTGACCAGCCCCGGCACAGCCAACCCATCCTCGATCGATCCGGACTGGGACACCATGACCGGATTCGTCGCCAGGACCGGCTCCGGCCTGACGCAGGCATCCCAGGCCTTCCGGTTCGTGAGGCTGCTCAATCCGACCGCGGACTACGCGTACGTTCGTCCGGATCGCGCCCTGACCCACCTCAAGCGCAGCGGCACGGCCACGGTCACGAGCGAGAGCGCGCAGGTTACGGAGATCACATCCACGGGGTTCCAATTGGTCGCGGACGGAACGGCCGGCATCGGATTCTCCTATCTGGGCATCGACTTCGCGGACGACCGCGAGGTCGAGGTGGTGGTCGAGGACCTACCCACCTCCACCGGTCAGACCTCCTTCACCGGACTGGGATTCCGCCCCAAGCTCGTCTTGACCGCATCCTCCTTGATCCCGGCGGCGACTCCCGAGCAGATGGTGTTCGACGGCACGGCCGGATCGAGCGGGCTCTCGGCCTTCACGGCATCCAGCTCCAGCGCCTACAGCTTCCACCATCAGGACGGGGTACTGCTCTTTCCGCCACCGCCGAACCCCGGTGGCTTCACTTCCGCGGGTTGCGCGGTGTTCGACGAAGGCTTGGCCCTCTTCGCGCATGATGGCGCGACGGCGAAGCAAGGGACCCTGGCCTCCATGCTGTCCACGGGCTTCATGCTCGACTTCTCCGTGGCGAACTCGAGCCCAGGGAGAATGATTGTCCTCGGCATCCAAGACAAGGTCCAGTAGCGCTCGAAAGCACGCGGGGCGCCGCCGATCGCTCGGCGACGCCCCGCGGATAGTCATGCTACGTGGTCGGCACTAGTTGCCGACGATCGTCCACGTGTTTTGGTCATTCGAGTCGTGGCCCATGGCCTTGATGCCGAGCGCCGCACCCATGCCCGTGAGAGCATTCGGGTTCACGTCGTTGGCCATGTCGCTGAACGCGGCGTTGCCCGCCGGGACGGCGTTCAGGCCTTCGTAGAAGATACCCGAGCCGCCGTCGACGTTCGAGCCGCCCTCGTTGTTGAGGGTCTGCAGGAGGTCGCCTTCCTGGTTGATGAAGAAGCAGCGGTTACCCGTGGATTCCGGCGCAACCGGCCAGGCGTAGCAGCACCACATGATCTCGCAGTTGTCCGGGTCGACCGCCAGGGGGTCCGTCGTGCCGCCGGCGCCCTCGGGGCCGTCTTCGCCCACGGTCGGGATGTCGTTGCCGTTCGTCGGACCCGGCAGGAACATCTTGAAGTAGTAGCCCGCGCGCTCGATCACGCACTCGGTGTTGGCCGTGTCGTGGATCGTGTCGCCGAAGGCCGTGGGCAGGATGGCGGGGTCGAGCACCATGACGTCGATGCCGGGCGCGTCCGCGGCGCCGTCGTAGAAGCGCAGCGGGGCCGTGCCGGCCAGCTCGCCGAAGAAGCCGTACTCGCCGCCGCCGTCCGCGTCGGTGTCGATCGCGCACGAAGACTGGAGCTGGGCCTGGGCAGAAGCGATCGAGCGCAGCGTCGCGATGGCCGCGTTCTCGTTCGCCGAAATCCGAGCGCTCAGGAGCTTCGGAATGGCGATCGAGGCGATGATCGCGATGATGGCCACGACGATCATCAGTTCGATCAGCGTGAAGCCGGAGGTTCTCTTGGTGTTCATCGTTTCCTCGGTTGTCTGTCCTGTTCCCTTCCGTTTCCCGCCCGTGGACAGACCGGGCCGGCGGTTACGATCGAGGACCGAGCAGGGCCCGGTACCCGGAACGACCGCGTGAAGGCCGCTCCGGCTCCGTTCGCGGGTGAAGGCACGGGCCCACGCCTGCGATCGCAGCGCGCCACCTATCGGCGGGGTGCGCGCGGAGCCTTGAGCCGTCCGCGACCAATTCCTTTGCACGGCGCGAACACTCCCGAAACGCAGGAGCCCCCGCCGGCCCGAGGACCGCGGAGGCTCCGTTCGCGCGCGCGGCGGAAAGGCTTTCCCGCGCTCAGCCGCTCTGACCGCTCAGGTTGCCGATGATGTTCAGGATCGGCAGGAACACCGAGAGGATCACGACGCCCACGATGCCGCCCATGAAGCAGATCAGCATGGGCTCGATCAGGCTGGTCATGGACTTGATCGTGGCCTTGACCTGGCTGTCGTAGAACTCGGCGATCTTCTCGAGCAGGGCCTCGAGCGCGCCCGAGCGCTCGCCGATGGCGATCATGCGCACCACCATGGGCGGGAAGACCTTCGCCTTGGAGAGCGGCTCGGAGAGCATGTTGCCGTTGCGCACGCTGTCGCGCGAGGCGTGCACGGCGTCGGAGATGACGCGGTTGCCGGCCGTCTCGGCCACGATCTCGAGCGTGCCCATGATGGGCACCCCCGAGCGCACGAGTGTCGCGAACGTGCGCGAGAAGCGCGCCAGCGCCACCTTCTTCGCCAGGTTGCCGAACACGGGCAGCTTGAGCGTGATGCGATCGATGTACAGGCGCCCCATCGGCGTGCGCTTCGTGAGGATGAACGCGAAGACGGCCGCGGCGCCGAACACGAACAGCAGGTACCACTTGGCACGCAGCCAGTCGGAGATGGCCAGCGTCGTCAGCGTCAGGGCCGGCAGCTCGGCGCCCAGGCCGTCGAAGACCTCCTTGAAGCCGGGCACGACCCCGATCATCAGGAAGGCCGTGATCGAGAGCACGAGCACGAGCGAGATGACCGGGTAGGTCATGGCCGACTTGATCTCGCGCTTCAGCTCCTCGGTGGCCTCGACGTACTCGGCCAGGCGCACCAGGATCACGTCCATCTGGCCCGAGGCCTCGCCGGCCGTGACCATGCTGACGTACAGCGGCGTGAACACCTTGGGGCACGTGTTCATGGCGGCCGAGAGGTCCGAGCCGCCGCGCAGGCTGTTGGCGAGCTGCTCGCAGCAGGCGCGCATGCCGGGCGTCTCGGCCTGCTCGGTCAGCACCTCGATCGACTCGAGCAGCGAGATACCGGCGCTGATCATGGTCGAGAGCTGGCGCGTGAAGATCACCAGCTCCTGCTTGCTGGCGCGCGGCTTGGTGGCGAAGAGCCCGCGCCGGGCGCCGGAGGACGCGCCGCCGCCCTTGGCGGCCGGCTTGGCGGGCTTGCCGCCCTCCTCCACCTTGAGCACGATCAGGTCGCGCCCGCGCAGCAGGTTGACGGCCTCGGCCTTGTCGTTGGCCGTGATCGTCCCGGTGACGGTCTTGCCGCTCTGGTCCTTGGCTGCGTACGTGAAGTTCGCCACTGGGTTCTTCCTCTGACGGTGCGGGGACTGGTCGGAGCTACTCGTCCGACATCGTGATTCGCAGGACTTCCTCGAGGGACGTCTTGCCCCGCATCGCATTCAGGATCCCGATGCGACGGAGCGTGAGCATGCCGTCCTTGAGGCCTTGTTCCTTCATTTCCGCCACCGATCGACCCTCGACGACCATGCGCTTGAGGTCGTGCGTCAGCGGAAGGGTCTCGAGCAGCGCCATGCGCCCGCGGTAGCCGTTCTTGCAGCGCGGGCAGCCGGACGGATTGGGGCCGTAGAGCTGCAGGTCGTCGATCTCGGTCTGCTGCACGCCGACGGCCAGGAGCTCCTTGGGCGGGACCTCGATCTTGACGCGGCAGTGCTGGCACAGCTGGCGCACGAGGCGCTGGGCCGCGACCAGGATGACCGAGCTCGACACGAGGTAGGGGTCGATGCCCATGTCCACCAGGCGCGTGACGGCCTGCACGGCGTCGTTGGTGTGCAGCGTGGACAGGACCAGGTGGCCGGTGAGCGCGGCCTTGACGCCGATCTCGGCCGTCTCCTTGTCGCGGATCTCGCCCACCAGGATCACGTCCGGGTCCTGGCGCAGGATCGAGCGCAGCGCCCCGGCGAACGTGAGCCCGCGCTTGGGCGCGACCGGCACCTGGTTGATGCCGTTCATGCGGTACTCGACCGGGTCCTCGACCGTGACCACGTTGATGTCGATGCTGGCCACCTCGCCCACGGCGGCGTACAGCGTGGTCGACTTGCCCGAGCCGGTCGGACCGGTGACGAGCACCATGCCGTGCGCGGCGTTGACGGCCGTGCGGAAGTCGGACAGGCACTTGGGCTCGAAGCCCAGGCCGTCCAGCTTGGCGGCGGTGCTGCCGCCGTCGAGGATACGCATCACGGCCTTCTCGCCGCCCACGACGGGCAGGGTCGAGAGGCGGAAGTCGATGGTGCGGTTCTCGAAGCGGATCTGGAACTTGCCGTCCTGGGGCTCGAAGCGGATGGCGATGTCGAGGTTGGCCAGGATCTTCAGGCGCGAGAGGATGGCCGGCGCCAGCTGCTTGGGCGGGTTCATGGCCTCGACCAGGCAACCGTCGACGCGGTAGCGCACGCGCAGCCCGCTGTTCATGGGCTCGACGTGGATGTCGCTGGCCTTGTCGCGCAGCGCGCGCAGGATCATCAGGTTGACGAGCTTGACGGCCGGGACGTCCTCGCCGCCCGCGGCCGTGGCCGTCTCCAGGTCGACTTCCTTCTCGTCGGCGATGGCGATGGCGCCCTGGTCGACGCTGTCGATGAGCGCGTCGACCTCCTGCTGGTCGCGGTTGAAGACCGCCTGCTGCGCGCGCTTGATGGCGGCCGGGTAGGAGAGCACCGGACGCACGCGGCACTTGGAGTGCAGGTTGAGGTCGTCCAGCAGCATCACGTCGAACGGATCGGAGATGGCGACCGTCAGGTTGTCGCCGTTGCGC
>Ga0315910_10005325_pt1 | contig 10553 bp, 7 predicted proteins | sample EdamamesoilMG_FD_204470 | JGI IMG/M metagenome (GOLD analysis project Ga0315910, IMG submission 204470) | Garden soil microbial communities collected in Santa Monica, California, United States - Edamame soil | ecosystem: Environmental > Terrestrial > Soil > Garden | place: USA: California...
GGACCACCGAGGCAGCCTGCGCCCAGCTGGGGATTGACCCGCGCCCGAAACGACACCGCGGGGACCTCCGCGCGAGCGTAGTGGCCCGTGGTTGGGTCGAGCCAGAACACACTGACCTTGGGTAGCCGGTAAAAGCCGACCTCGCGCGCCACATAGGTGGCGCTGTCCGTGCGTGCAGCGTGGTACTCGCCGCGGTCGGCCCGAGCCTGACTGCTCGCTTGGCCCGGATAGCGGGCGAGCCCAGGAACGTCGGGCAACTGCAGGCGCGGGAGCGCGACAGGATCGGTGTCAGCCGCGGAGAGCTGGAGTGTCACGCTGAACGCGTCACCCACGCGCAGCTGCTCGAGCGGGCCATCGATGTGGCGGCTGAGCTCCACATTGCGCGCCACCAGCGGTAGACGACTGCCCGCGCCCACAGGGACATCGGCCTGCAAGGAGAGGGGCTCGGTCGTGACGGTGAAGTCATCGTTCCCTGCGTGGGCGAGCTCAATGTTGATCGCGGGCACGGTGAACGGACCGGCAACTTGAGGAAACACCAGGTAGCGGCGCTTTTGGCCCACGAACGTCACGCCCTGATCCTCGCTCTGTTCGGGCGGGGGCGCGTGCGCGGACAACAGGGCGATGGCATTGCGCACCCGGATCTCGGGAAAGAACGCCGCGGGCGGCTGCGGCTCGCGCTCGTCGTGCAGCAGTTCGACCTCGATCTGGACCATTTGCCCGACGTACGACGGATTGGGGCCATGCAGGGTGCAAAGCGCGCGCGGCGCGGCCAACGGGGGATCGAGCGCGGTCTCCGAGCTTTCGCTGGGCTGGCTGGGAGCGCGTGAGACGGGCGATGTCGGATCGGCGGCCAGGGCGTGCTCTTGCAGCCCAAGGAGGAGCAAGGAACCCACGGTCCGCTGCCAGGTGCCGCTCATGGAGCCCTCTTTGCGTCGAGGGTAGCGAACTTGGAGCGCAAGAAGTCAGCGGGGTTGGTGGAGACGCGGCTGAGCCACTGCTGGCTTTCACTGGGCGAGAGTGCGGCTTTGGAGTCGTGCTTTTGTTGGGCCTCGGCGGCGCGGTCGTGGACCCCTTGTGTTTGGTCGCGGCGCAGCTTGGCCCGGGTCGGATCCGCAGCGGCCGCATCCGGGGTCTTGAGCGTGTCAAAGTCCGTGGTCTGCGCGAGGCCGGCGAGCAATTCTTGGAAGTAGTCTCGATTCAAACGCGCAGCGACGAAGGTGGGCTCTCGCTCGAGCACCTGACCGTAAACGTCGATGGCGCTGGCGAGCTCTTTGGCCTGAGCGTGGGCGTTGGCCAGATTGAACAGACCGTGCGTCGTGTCGACACGAGCGAATTGGGCCTGGGCGCTCCGCCAATCAGTGGCGACGTAGTAGGCGGTCCCTTTCCACATCGGGTCGTCGAACACTTGCGCGGCCTGCCTGTACTTGCCCTGTTCGAACAGGCGCCGTCCCTGCTGGTCGGGTGTGAGCCACAGATCCCACCACATGTCCTCGGCGCGCTCGGGTGAGCACCCTCCGAGCAAGAGAGCCAAGAGCCCCACGCTCAAGCGTCCCAGCACCCAGCCGCGACGGAACCACAGCATCACCGCCAGCGCCCCCAGGAAAGAGAGCCCGTAGCCGGCGTCCTGCCACAAGGTGGCGTCCTTGGGATCGACCTGCGCGGTGCGCGCCGCATCGAGCAGCGCGTCGAGGTGGCGCACGTCGCTCTCGCCCAAGGTCAGGTCGACCACTGTGGCCCCCGCGCGCCCGAGCGCGGAGAACCCAACGCGATCCACGCCGGGTACCCCGGCGGACGGTACGCCGTGCTCAGTGCCGACCACCCAGCCCACGACGGTGACGCCCTTGTGCTGCAGAGCGGCGAGGGCCGTTGCCCCATCAGGCGGGAGCGAGTCGGCCGCGACGAGCACCACACTGGGCCCCCCGCGCTGGGCGAGCAGCTGCTCGATCAGCGGCACCGCCTGCGCAAAGTGCTCGCCGTCGGACGGCATCAGATCGGGAGCGAGGACATCGAGGTACGGGATCAGCGCGTCGGTGTCGTCGGTGGGGGGCATGACGACGTGGGCGCTGCCCGCCACAGCGATGACGCCCACGCGAGAACCACGCCGTAAGTCGATGAGGTCGCGCAATTTGAGTTTGAGGCGACCGATGCGACTAGGACCGATGTCGCGCCCCGCCATGGAACTCGAGAGATCGACCACGACAATCAGGGTGGTGTCGTCGGGACCATTGGGTGCATCAGCCAATTGATAGGCGGGGCCCGCCAGGGCCACAGCGAAGACCAGCGCGCAAGGGAACAGCATGACCTCGGGGGACAGCCACGGACTGTGGCTGGGTCGGCTGAGCAGGTGCTCGAGCAGGTGGGGAGCGATGAAGCGCGCCCACTTTTGGCTGGGGCGCGTACGAACCAAACGCAGCACCGCCACCACGAGCGCGGGGAGCGCGATGAGCAGCCAACCTGGCCGCAGGAAATGGAAGTGTGCAAGCTCGCTCATCATGCGGGCCTTTTGACAGTCAACGACGCCGTGGGCAGCGCGCTACCGAGCAGAAGCAACACGAACAGCACACCACCCAGCCCGAGGGGATAATAGAAGACGTCGACTTGGGGGGTGAAGGTGCGCGACTCGAACTGGATCACCTCCAACCGATCCAGCTCCGCGTAGATCTCGCTCAGGTTCGCGCGATCGCTGGCGTGATAATAGCGGCCCCCTGTCAGTTGGGCGATTTGACTGAGGACGGTTTCGTTCAAGCGCTCCTCACCGGCCAAGCGCGGATCACCGACGCCGATGACGTGCACTGTGATGTGGTGTTGGGCTGCGATGCGGGCGGCGGTGAGGTGGGGCACATCACTGCCGGTGTCGTTGCCATCCGTGAGCAGGATGAGCACGCGGCTCGAAGCTCGGGAGCGCTCGAAGGTGCGGATGGCCAGGCCAATGGCATCGCCCAGCACGGTGCTGTCGCCTGCCATGTGGGTCTCGGTCTCGCTCAGCAAGCGCGTGACCAGGCTGGTGTCCAAGGTGAACGGCACCTGCGTGTACGGAGCGGCCCCGAACACCAACAGCCCCAGTCGATCGCCCGTGCGTCGCCCGACGAACTCTCCCACCACCTCCTTGACCACAGCCAGGCGCGAGCTGGGGGCTCCCGCTATGCTCTTGAGATCTTGAGTGTCCATGGAGCCCGACAGGTCCACGGCGAGCAAGAGGTCACGAGCCGACTTGGTCACCGTGACGGGGTCCTTGCGCAACACCGGTTTCGTCAAGGCGGTGACGGTCGCGCACCACACCAGCGTGAGCACGAGCAGGCGCACCTTACCGCGTCGCCGGATCACCGCGCCGCGCTGAGGCTCGGCCTTTACTAGTTCGCTCAAGCGCTCAAAGTACGGGACCCGCAGCGCCTCGACCGTCTCGGTGTGCGGAGGGACAAAGCGCCACACCAGGTACGGCAGCGGAAGCACCAAGAACCACCAGGGGAACTCGAGTTCAAGCACCGCGCCGCCTGCCTTTCATGCCCGGTGGCTCCGCATCCAGCGCTCCACCCCATCCAGGAGTTCGACGTCCGACGCACCAGGCAGCTCACCAGCTGAGCGGGTGACCAGCGTCATGAGCGCCAACTGAGCCTGCTCACTCAAGGCGCCGGGCGCCCGTTGCTCCAAGAAGGAGAGCCACGCTGCTCCAGACAGCGCCGCGACCTGGTCACGAGGAAACACCGAGAGCGCACAGCGTTTGAGCAGGCCAGGCACGGCGGCGAGCGACGCCTCACGGTCCGTGGCCAGCCCCGCGCGCAGTGCCGAAAGCTCGCCTAAGGCGCTGCGACGATAAGCGTCGCGGCGATAGCGACGCAGAGCCAAAAGGCCTTGCCTGGCGGCCCAGCCGAGCACGAGCAGCGCGAGCAGGTACCAGCCCACCGTTTTCGGCGCATAGGATACCGGTTGTTCCACAATGATCTCCACGAACGCGCGGTGCCCTACCGTGCCAAAATCAGCCGGGAGAAACGCTGGGCGGGGCGGAACGAGTTGCGCGTCCACCATCACGTCCTTGGCCGTGCGCGATAGCGCTCCAGTTGAGCCCGCAGTTGCGCCACCACGTCTTGCTCGGTCGTGAGTGACAGGAACGGTACGTCGTAATGCGCAGCCAAAGCTGACGCACGCTCGGCGCGTGCCGCAACATCGGCGGCAAAGCGCTCACGCACCGCCGAGTTGGTTGTGTCCACCTGAACTTGCCACACGCCATCACCCAGCACCGCCTCTCCCACGTCAGGAAGACGCGCCTCCAGGGGATCGTGGACCCACAACAGCACCACGTCGTTCTTCCGTCGCAGCTCAGTCACCAGCTTCTTGGTCTCGAGTCCCGCTCCCGACAGGTCGCTGACCAACACGATCAGATGATCGTGAGATGCCATACGCACCACTCGATTGAGCGCCGTGTCCAGAGCGGCCAGATCGGGCTTTTTGGAACCAGTCGCGAGCTTGCGATTGAATTCAACAATGCACCCCACGATGCGCATGACGTGGCGCTGGCTGCGCTGTGGACGGAAGATCATCAGCTCATCGTCACCAAACACCACCGCCCCGATCTTGTCTCCACCACTGACCACGCGTTGCGCGACCACCGCGGAAGCGCGCGCCGCAGTGACCGACTTCATGTCCCTGACCGACCCAAAGAACATCCCCGCACGTTGATCCACCACCACGATCACCGGCCGCTCCTTTTCGTCGCGGTAGATGCGGACGTACGCCGCGCGCGTGCGTGCGGTGACACGCCAGTCCATGGCTCGGATGTCGTCGCCCGCCTGGTAGGCGCGCAACTCTTCGAAGTCCAAGCCAGGGCCGCGAAGCCGGGAAGCGTGACGTCCACCCAGGATCGATTGTGCGGGCTGTCGCGCGCGAAAACTGATGCCACGGCTCGCCGCGCCCAGACGGGCTAATTCTTCCACACTGACACAAACGCCGTCCAGCCCCGAGGACGACCGCTGCGGGGCGCTTGCATGCAAGGACCCAGCAGCCTCCTCCACACGGCTAGCCGGCAATCGCCACCACCTTGAGCAAGTGGTCGACTACATCATTTGCGGTGACTCCGTCGGCGGTCGCCTCGTAGCGCAAGATCAAGCGGTGACGCAGCACCGCGTGAACCACCGCCCTCACGTCGTCGGGGGTGACATGACTGCGGCCCGACAGCCACGCTTTGGCGCGTGCACATCTGTCCAGAGCGATCGTCGCGCGCGGGCTTGCACCCACCTCGAGCCATAGTCCGAGTTTCTCGTCCAATTCTCGCGGGGGGCGCGTCGCGAGGATCAAATCCACCAGGTAGCGCTCCACAGTATCGGAGAGTTTGACGGCCTTGATCTCACGGCGCGCGGTAAATATCGCCTCCGAGGAAAGACGCTGACCTTGCGCTGCGGCGGAGGCGCCCTCTTCACCCCTCACTAGGTGCAAGATCTCGAGTTCTGCATCCTTGTCTGGGTAATCGACATACACATGCATCAGAAAGCGATCGAGTTGTGCCTCGGGCAGCGGGTAAGTCCCCTCTTGCTCGATGGGGTTTTGGGTGGCGAGCACCATGAAGGGCTGGGGCAATGGTTGGGACTTGCCCGCTGCAGTGACCTGTCGCTCCTCCATCGCCTCGAGCAGCGCTGCTTGAACCTTGGCGGGCGCCCGGTTGATCTCATCGACCAACACTAAGTTGGCAAACACAGGCCCCGGGTCGAAGCGAAACTTGTCCGCGCCAGACGCTTGCGCATCATAGACGATGCTGCCCGTCACATCGGAGGGCAGCAGATCAGGAGTGAACTGGATGCGGCTCATCTCCACGGCCAGGTTGTTTGCCAGACTCTTGACCGCGCGCGTCTTGGCCAAGCCGGGCAAGCCTTCGAGCAACAAGTGCCCATCAGCGAGCAATCCCAGGATCAAGGTCTCCACCACGTGCTCTTGCCCGACGATGCTGCGGCCGATGCGGTCTTTGAGGGCGGTGATGTCAGAGAGTGCGGTCATCGGCTGCTGGGTCGACAGAGAGCGCCACGGAGTGGACAACGAACGATGATGAGATCGTCAGACCATCGCGTAGCAGACGCGGCTCCGCACAACAATGTGACCCGCGCACGCGAACCCGAGGCAGGCAGCACCCCGTCCCGCTCACTATTTCATCATTCCGTCGGTCGGCCGGACGGTGCGCAATGTGACAGATTGCCACACCTTCGTTGCACGTCCCTCGAGTCATCGTCACACCCTTCATGATAGCGTCGCCCAGCCACCCGCAACGAGGTCGTTGCTCGCCGTGGCCGGAGGGTAAATGTTCAAAGAGAAAGCAAAGCGCGCGTTCGTGCTGGGGTTACTCGCTCTGGGCTGCGATCAGCAGAGTCACCAGCAATTGGAGGACGACGAACCGGTGCAACCACAGCAAGCAGAACCTCGACCTGCTGAAGTCGCTCCCAGCCAGACACCTCGCTACGCGGAGCCCACCTTGGGTCCGTCGGCTGAGAACGTGAAGCCGCTCGTTTCGGTCGAACAGGCCACGGGCAAGAAGCCCAACATCTTGGTCATCTTTGGCGATGATATTGGCTACTGGAACGTGAGCGCCTACCACCGCGGCATGATGGGCGGCCGTACGCCCAACATCGATCGCATCGCCAACGAGGGCGCCATCTTCAGCGATGCTTATGGACAGCAAAGCTGCACCGCTGGACGCGCCGCGTTCATTTTGGGTCAGCATCCCTTCCGGACCGGTCTTCTGACCATCGGCATGCCCGGGGACAAGCACGGCATCACGCCCAAAGATCCGACCATCGCCGACCTGCTCAAGCCCTTGGGTTACCGCACCGGCCAATTTGGTAAAAATCATCTAGGTGATCAGGACGAGCACTTACCCACCAAACACGGCTTCGACGAGTTCTTTGGCAATCTCTATCATCTCAACGCCGAGGAAGAGCCGGAAGGTGAATTTTACCCCAAGGACGCCAAGTTCCGCGAGAAGTTTGGGCCGCGGGGTGTGCTCAAATCGAACGCTGACGGCAAGATCGAGGACACTGGTCCGCTCAACAAGAAGCGCATGGAGACGGTGGATGAGGAGTTCCTCAAGGCCACCGACACGTTCATTCGCCAATCGCATAAAGACAACAAGCCCTTCTTCGTTTGGTACAACTCCACCCGCACGCACGTCTGGACGCACCTCAAAGATGAGCATCGCTACCGCAGCGGCTACGGATTGTACGGCGATGCGATGATGGAACACGACGAACAGGTCGGTTCCTTGCTCAAGCTCTTGGACGAGCTCAAGATCGCCGACAACACCATCGTCGTCTACTCGACCGACAACGGCGCGGAGACCGTCACCTGGCCCGACGGCGGCACGACACCTTTTCGCGGTGAAAAGGGTACGACCTGGGAGGGCGGCCTGCGGGTCCCCGCCATGGTGCGCTGGCCGGGTGTGGTCCCGGCTGGACGCATGATCAACGACATCTTCTCGCACGAGGACTGGATGCCGACCCTCTTGGCCGCGGCCGGTGTGCCCGACGTCAAGGAGAAGTTGATGAAAGGCTATCAAGCCGGGCCCAAGAACTTCAAGGTGCATTTGGACGGCTACAACCAGTTGGGGCTGCTCACGGGCAACAGCAGCTCGGCACGCAAGGAGATCTTCTACTTTGATGCGGGCGCGCACCTCAACGCGCTGCGCTACCAAGATTGGAAGGTGCATTTTGCGATCATGGAGGGGGACATCAGCACGGCCTATCGCAAGGAGCCCTCGTGGCCGTGGATCGTCAACCTGCGCATGGACCCGTTTGAGCGCTTTCCCGATCAATCGCGCATGTACATCAAGTGGTACGGCGAGAACATGTGGATGTTCGTGCCCGCTCAACACATCGTGGGAGAATTCCTGGCCACGTTCAAGGACTTCCCCCTGCGCCAGGCCAGCAGCTCGCTCAGCATCGACAAGGTGCTCGAGACGCTGAAGAACCCAGCCGCGCACAACTGAGTCGGCGCTCTGGCGCAATCTGAGGCGGATCCGCTTGCAGCAAGCGAGAGGATTCGCCTCATTTCAAGGTTCGTAGTCCACTTTAGACTCACAAACAGCCACAAGGGCGCACGTGGCAACTCACTACTCCGGAGATAGCTCAAATGATTTTCCTTGCACAAGGATGCGGCTTCGTCCGCACCGCACCCCTCTTCGCCTGCTTGTTGTCCGTCCAGCTCCTGGGATGTGCCAGCACGGTGACCCCCTGCCCGGCCAGCGCCACAAGCACGGACACAGGCGTGGCGACGCTCGAGACCAGTCCCAGCTCAGAGCCCAAAGCAGCTGCGCCAGCGGTGGCGCCCCCCGCGCTCAGCTTGTGGACCGAAAGTCCACGCCGAAAGGCCATCCTCGACTTCGTCGCGGAGGTCAGCGACCCCAAGAGCCCTAGCTTCGTGCCCGCGGCCCAGCGCATCGCCGTGTTCGACAATGATGGCACGCTGTGGTCCGAGCAACCGATGTACGTGCAGTTGGCGTTCGCCCTCGACCGCATCAAGGCGCTCTCACCCGAGCACCCCGAGTGGAAGAAAAAACAGCCGTACAAGGCGGTTCTCGAGGGAGACATGAAGACACTGACAGCCCTGGGCAACGCGGGGCTCATCCCCTTGATGATGACGACCCACGCCGGGATCAGCGAGGAAGAGTTCGATACCGTGGTCAAAGACTGGCTCAAGACCGCACGTCACCCCAAGTACAACCAGCTCTACACCGATCTCACCTACAGCCCGATGGTGGAGCTCCTCGACTACCTGCGCGCTCACGATTTCAAGACGTTCATCGTGTCGGGAGGAGGGGTCTCGTTCATGCGGCCATGGGTGGAAGCAGCCTATGGGATCCCGCCGGAACAAGTGGTGGGCAGCCGCATCAAAGTGGAATGGAAGGACAATGAGGCTGGTGGCAGCCTCGAGCGGCTGGCCGAAATTGATTTCATCAATGACGGTCCTTCCAAACCCGTGGGCATCCAGGCGGCGATCGGACGACGCCCGATTTTTGCCGCGGGTAATTCCGACGGTGATGGGGCGATGCTCAAGTGGACCGCGGCAGGTCCTGGCGCGCGGCTCGCGCTCATCGTACGTCACACGGACGACGTGCGTGAGGCCGCGTACGATCGAACCTCAGCGTTCGGCAAGCTCGACAAGGTGCTCGACGCAGCTCAGCAGCTCGGCGCCCAAGGCAAGCCCTGGATCTTGGTCGACATGAAGACGGACTGGAAACAGGTGTTCCGATGGGAGACGGGCGGCTCTCCCAGTCTTGCCCCAGCCCCGCCCGCCGAGCCTGCTCAACCCGCCGCCACAACCCAGACGGCAAACGCCACGACGCCCAGTGCAGCACCGGCTCACTGAGGAGCCTGCGGCTGCGAGGCGCGGAGACTCACGAGGCGCGCGGCCATGTCTTGCACGAGCGCGGCATCGCCTACCTTGTGCGCGTAACTCAAGAGCAACTCAATCAGGCTCGGATCATGGGGATGCTGCTCGACACTGCGCCGGAGCACGCCGATAGCTTGAGGTAAGTCGCCGCCGTCGCCGAGCGCCACGGCATACACATAGGCGAGCCGCGCGTTCTGTGGGCGCAGTTCGAAGGCGCGTTTGAGCATGGCGATGCCCTCTTTGGTGCGCTGTTGACGGATCAACGACAAGCCCAGCGCGTGCCACGCCTCCGCATGGCGCGGATCAATGCCGAGAGCGCGCCGCAACAAGCGCTCGGCTTCGGCTTCGTTCTGCTGCGTGCGCCGCAAATCAGCTAAATTGACCAAGGCCGGAACGTACAATGGGTCCAGCGTAAGGGCCTGCTCCAGGGACCGCGCCGCCGCAGTGAGGTCGCCACGGCCTGTGTCGATGAGCGCCCTGCGCAGCCACGCATCCGGGCGGTCCGCGTTGTAGCGCTCCGTTTGCAACAGTTCCAAACTGGCGCGCTTCACCGCGGCGCGCTTGCCTGCGGGGAATTGAGTTGGTGGAACGTCAGCCACCGCTCGGGCCGCTGCGATGCGCACGGCGAGCAATGAATCAGCCAGCAGGGGCAAGACCACCTCTAGCCGCGCTACAGGGTCCAGGCCGCGCGCCCCTTGGGCTGCGCCGAGACGCAGCAGCGGCTGGTCACTGGCCGCCCCCGCCAGAAGCGCCGCCCGACTGGCCACCGCGGGGTAATTCTCGAGCAAGAGCAGCGCAGTGCCTCGCACGATCGCGGGCAAGCTCGCTTGCTGGGAAAGTTCAATCAGCTGAGCGCCCGCCTCGGGGTCACGCAATTGGGCGGCGTGAAACACCGTCCCGTAGTGAGCGCGCCGGTTGGGACCAAACCAAGCCGCGATCGTTTCGGCCGCCCACGTTTGGCTCTTTTTGGCGTGACATGAAGTGCATGGATCAGTGATGCCGAGCTGGGGTCCCAAATCAGGGCGCGGCAAGCGAATGGAATGGTCGCGCCGCGCGTCCAGCTGCATGTACGTGGTCTCCGGCATGTGACACTCCACACATTGGCTGCCGCTGCCTAGGGGATGATGGTGGTGAGCCGCGGCGTCAAAGGCGCCTGCATCGTGACAACCGGTGCACAGTGCGTTGCCCGG
>Ga0315910_10005326_pt1 | contig 10552 bp, 6 predicted proteins | sample EdamamesoilMG_FD_204470 | JGI IMG/M metagenome (GOLD analysis project Ga0315910, IMG submission 204470) | Garden soil microbial communities collected in Santa Monica, California, United States - Edamame soil | ecosystem: Environmental > Terrestrial > Soil > Garden | place: USA: California...
AAACAACTGGAGATCCTGGAGACCCTGCGATGAAGATGCATCCGCTGATCGCGTGCGCGTTCCTGGCGGGCGGCGCCTGGGCGCAGGACCTGGGCGAGGGTTACGACGCCCGTCCGATCGAGGTCACCGCGGCCCACGCCGAGGCGGTGCAGCGCGGCCTCGACTGGCTGGCCGCGCACCAGAACCCGGACGGGAGCTGGACGGCCAAGATCGGCTACAAGCTGAACTCCGACTACCGCGACACGGGCGAGGCCGGACACGTGGGCGTCACGGCCCTGGCCGGCACGGCCTTCCTCGCGGGCGGACACATCCCCGGGCGCGGCAAGTACAGCGAGGTCGTCTCCAAGGCGCTCGACTTCGTGCTGGGCGCCGTGCAGGAGGACGGCTACGTCACGCAGGACGGCACGCGCATGTACAGCCACGCCTTCGCGACGCTGTTCCTGGCCGAGGTGTGCGGCATGACGCACCGCTCGGACGTGCGCCTCAAGCTGCAGAAGGCGGTCGACTTCATCGTCGACACGCAGAACGAGGAGGGCGGCTGGCGCTACGTGCCCTTCTCGCCCGAGTCGGACATGTCGATCGTCGTCTGCCAGGCCATCGCCCTGCGCTCGGCGCGCAACATCGGCATCCGCGTGCCCAAGTCGACCATCGACCGCGCCGCACGCTACGTCGTCGACTCGGCCATCACCGAGGAGAGCCAGCGCGCCTTCCACAACGTCTACGCCGACGAGATCGGCGCCTTCCACTACCAGAAGGGCAAGGGCTCGCGCTCGTCCTTCCCGCTCACGGCCGCGGGGGTCACGGCCCTGCACGGCCTGGGCATTTACTCGGACGAGTCCATCCGGCGCGGGCTCGACTACCTGCGCCGCAACCTGGCCGACTTCAACCAGCAGTACGGGCGCCACGGCGGCGGCCACTATTTCTTCTGGTACGGCCACTACTACGGCGTGCAGGCCATGTACACGGCCGGGACGGCCTACCAGGTCAACTACTGGGAGCCGTACTTCGAGGAAGTGCGCGGCGAGCTCCTGTCCATGCAGAACGACGACGGCTCCTGGCCCAACGCCACCGGCCCGGGCCCGGCCTTCGGCACGGCCATGGCGGTGTTGATCCTCGAGATCCCCTACCGCTACCTGCCGATCTTCCAGCGCTAGCCCGAGCATGACCGCCGTGGAAGAACACCGCCTCGAGCGCACGCCGGCCCTGGAGCTCCGCCTCCAGGAGCTGCGGCGCGCGCTCGTGCGCCAGGTGGCCGCCTACGGCGTGGGCACGGTCCTGGGCGCGGGCGCGCTGTGGCTGTCGTTCGCGTTCCTGGCCGACTGGGGCCTGCGCGTGCCGCTCGGGCTGCGCCTGCTCGACGCCCTGGCGCTCCTGGCGGTGGTGGCGGTGTTCGCCTGGCGCGACCTCCTGCGCCCGCTGCGCGCCCTGCCCGGGCGCGAGGCGCTGGCCCTGCTCTTCGAGCGCGCCGACCCCGGCCTGCGCGAGCTCCTGATCAGCGCCGTGCAGTTCCAGCGCGCGGGCACGGCCGTGGACGGCGACCCCGCCCAGGTGGCGGCCGTGATCGCCGAGGCCGAGACGCGCGCGCGCGCCCTCACGCCGCGCGGCGTGCTCGACCCCGAGGCCCCGCGCGCCCGGCTCCTGCTGGGCCTGGGGGGTGTCGCCTTCCTGTGCGTGCTGGCCGCGCTGCACCCGCTGCACGCGCGCATCTTCTTCGCGCGCCTGGTCGGCAGCGGCGAGCCCTGGCCCCAGCGCACGCACCTCGTGCTCGAGATCCCCGGCCTCGATCCGGGCGCGGTGGTCGCGCGCCAGGGCGACGACTGGCACCTGCGCGTCGCGCGCGGCACGGACCTGGCGCTGCTGGTGACGGCCGAGGGCATCGTGCCCGACGAGGTCACCCTGCACTTCCGCGGCGGGCGCGACCTCGTGCTCAATCCCACGGGCGGCAACGTGTTCCGCACCCTGCTGCGCTGCCAGGAGGAGCTCGCCTTCCACCTGACGGGCGGCGACGACGAGGACGGCACGCCGCGCGTCGCGATCGAGGTGCTGCAGCCGCCCGACGTCGAGGGCATCGCCGTGGCCGTCGAGCCCCCGCCCTACGCGAACCTCGCCCCCGCCCTCTTCCGCGGCCAGGACGTCGAGGTGCTGCGCGGCTCGAAGGTGACGGTGCACGTCCTGCCCTCGCCGCGCTCCGCCCGGGGCGTCGCGCGCCTCCTGCCCGAGGACCGCACCGTGGCGCTGGAGCCGCGCCCGTTCCCGCGCGAGGCTCCCCCCGCCCCGCGCGAAGCGCCTCCCGTCGAAGGCGCGCCCGCGGCCGAGGGCGCCACGCCCGTCGAGCCGGGCCTGGGCTTCGAGCTCGTGGCCGAGAAGACGCTGGGCTTCCGCGTCGAGCTCACGGACGAGAACGGCCTCGCCAATCCCGAGCCCGGCCTGTACCGCATCCGCGTGGTCGAGGACCGCGCGCCCGAGCTGACCGTGCTGGCCCCCGCGCGCGGCGAGTTCGAGACCATCCGCGGCGGCGCCCTGCCGCTGCGCGTGCGCGCCGAGGACGACTTCGGCCTGGTGTCCCTGGGCTGGCGCGTGCGCGCGGCCGGGCCCGAGGGCGGCGACGTCGCCGCGGGCGAGCTCGCCCTCGCGCGCCTGGCGCACAAGGACGCCGGCGCGGCCGCCAGCGCCGCGCACGACGTGGCCCTGGGCAGCGCGCGCCTGGAGGTCGACGCCCTCGGCACGGCCGAGAGCCCCGTGGCCGTGGACACGCGCTTCGAGCTCGAGTTCTACGCCCGCGACCAGCGCGCGCCCGAGGCCAACGAGGGGCGCTCGCCCCCCATCCGCGTGCGCATCGTGACGCCCGAGGAGCTCCTGCGGCGCCTGCAGGACCGCCTGGCGCAGGCGCGCATGGACGCGCTGCGGCTCTCCGAGGAACAGCGCGACAAGCGCGCGCGCATCGGCGAGCTCCTGGGCTCGCTCGAGGGCGACGACGCCCTGGGCAGCGGCGAGAGCCTGGCGCTCTCGGCCGCGCTGGCGGGCGAGCGGCGCGTGCTGGCCGACGCCCAGGCCCTGGCGCGCTCCCTGGCGGCCGCGGCCGAGGACGTGCTCTACGCGCGCCTGGACGACGACGCCAGCGCGCTGCTCGAGTTCTACGACGCGCGCAGCCGCCAGAGCGCGGACGCGCGCTTCCAGGTGGCGCCCTGGCGCGAGCTCGCGCGCGAGAGCGCCTCGGGCACGCTCACCTCGGACGGCTTCGCCGCGCACCTGGTGGCGCTGGTGGCGCTGGCGCTCGAGATCTCCGAGGACCACGCCACGGCCGCGGTGGGAGCGCTCGACTCGGCCACCGAGGCCACGGGCGCCTCGCAGGTCGGCGACGGCCTGGAGCAGGCCTCGCAGCACGCCGGGCGCGTGCTGGAGCGCACCGAGGAGCTCCTGGCCGCCCTGTCGGAGTGGGACAACTTCCAGAACGTGCTCACCCTGACGCGCGACATCCTGAACCGTCAGAAGGCCCTGCGCGACCGCACCCAGCAGCTCTTCCAGGAGAAGTAGCCATGAAGCTCCGCCGCGCCGCCTCCGCCCTGCTGCTCGCCCTCGTCGGCGCGCTCCCGCTCGCGGCCCAGCAGAACCCGCAGAAGCCGATCGAGCAGCGCGACCTGGCCGAGATCGTCAAGGAGCAGCAGCTCCTGGCGCAGCAGCTCGAGCGCCTGCGCAACACGATGGAGAAGCTGCTCGAGCGCATCGAGGCCGAGGGCCGCACGCGCACGGCCGAGCTCCTGCGCGAGGGCTTGACGCTCCTCGACCAGCGCGCCGATCCCAAGGCCGGCCTGCCGCTCACGCTCGAGGAGCGCATGGCCGCCGCCAACGAGGCCCTGACCAACGGGCAGCTGTTCCAGTCGCTGGAGGCGCAGCGCCAGCTGGTGGCCGACCTCGAGCGCCTGCTCTCGATCCTGCTCGACCGCAAGGACATCGAGGGCCTGGATCAGAAGATCGAGAACCTGAAGGAACTGCAGGAGGAAGCGCGGCGCCTGGCCGACCTCGAGAGCGGGCTGCGCGACAAGACCGGCGAGCTACGCCAGCAGGCCGGAGGCGAGGAGCAGAAGAAGCTGGAGGAGGGGCTCTCCGCGCTGCAAGCCGAGCAGGAGCGCCTGCTCGCCGCCAACGAGGAGCAGGGCCGCGCCGCGGGCACGCTCGAGATCGAGCAGCTCGAGCGCGAGCTCGAGAAGCTCTTGCTCGCCCAGCGCACCGACCGCGACGTGCTCTCGGCCTGGGATCCGCACGAGGGCGAGGGCCTGACTCAGGCGAGCGAGTCGCTGACCGAAGCGCAGAAGTCCGAGGCGCGCGCGGCGCGCCTGACCGACGACGCCCAGCGCCTGCGCACGGCCGCGCAGGAGCTCGAGTCCGGCGCCAAGCCGGCCGAGGACGTGGCCGAGGCCCTGCGCGCCGCGGCCGAGAACGCGCGCCGCCACGCCAAGGCCTCCAGCGACTCCGCGGCCTCGAAGAGCGCCGAGGCGCTCGAGCGCGCCGCGTCCCAGCTGCAGGGCGAGGGCGGTCCGACGCCCACTCCGGCCGAGGCCGCCAAGGCCCTGCGCTCCGCCGCCGAGCCGCTGAACGCCGAGGCCGCGCGCCAGCGCGCCGAGGCCGCCGCCGCGCGCCAGCGCGCCGACAAGGAGCTCGAGGCCTCCGCCGACCAGCGCACGCCCACGGGCGAGGCCGCGCGCGACGTGCGTGAGGCGCTCGCGCGCGCGCGCCAGGACGAGTCGCGCGAGGGCGGCGCGCGCGCGGCGACCGAGGAGGCCGCCAAGGCCCTCGAGAAGGCCAAGAGCGAGCTGCAGTTCCTGGGGCAGGCGCTCTCGGGCTCGCAGGACCAGCAGGCCCAGAAGACCGAGCGCCTGCAGCGCGGGCTCGAGTCGCTGCCGCAGGGCAAGAGCGCGGCCGGCGAGACGGCGCGCTCGGCCCTCGAGCGCGCGGCCGAGGCCATGCGCCAGGCCTCGCAGGCGGCGCGCAACCGCGAGCAGGACACGGCCACCCAGGCCGCCGCGCAGGGCGAGCGCGCGCTCGAGGAGGCCAAGGCCGCCCTGGCCGAGACGCGCGCCGCCGCCGCGCAGGCGGGCGCGCAGCAGGGCCAGGAGCTCGCCGGCCAGCAGGCGCAGGCGGCCCAGACGGCGCAGAAGCTCGGCCAACAGGCGAGCTCGGCGGCGCTCTCGCCCCAGGCCGAGAAGGACGTGCAGCAGGCGCTCGAGGAAGCGCGCGAGGCCATGGAGCAGGCCAGCCAGGAGCTGCAGCAGGGCAAGAGCGCCTCCGCGGCCGGCTCGCAGCGCAAGGCCGCGCAGGCCCTGCAGCGCGCGGGCCAGGCGGCCGAGAAGGGTGTGCGCCTGGGCACCGAGGAGCAGCGCAAGCAGGCCGAGGAGCTGGCGGCCGAGCAGGAGAAGATCCGCCAGCAGATCCTCGACCTCGCGCGCCGCATCCAGGAGCGCCAGAACCCGCGCAGCCGGCCCGACCTCGCCAAGGCCGGCGAGAACGCGCAGTCGGCCAAGGAGTCGCTGCAGCAGGGCGATCCGGCCCAGGCCGAGCACGAGGAGCAGGAGGTCGAGCGCGAGCTGCGCCAGGCGCGCACCGAGCTCCAGGAAGAGGAGCAGCAGTACCAGCGCCTGCGCGCCGAGGAGCAGCTCTTCCGCATCGCCGAGGAGGCGCAGACCCTGCTCGAGCAGCACCGCGAGCAGATGACCGCCCTGCGCGAGGTCGACGCCGAGCGCGCCGGCGCGCCCGAGCCGGGCCGGGCGCAGAAGATCCGCCTGCGCGACATCGGGCGCAAGGAAGCGGCCCTGGGCGCGCGCGCCACCGAGCTCTCCAAGGCCGTCGAGCTCGAGGGCACCAAGGTCGCGGCCGGCCTCCTGGCCGACGTGGCCAGCGACCTCGACCGCATCGGGCGCGACGTCTCGACCGAGGGCGACTTCCAGACCGGCGAGCGCGTGCAGGGGCTGCAGCGCGACGTCGAGCAGTCGCTCGGGTGGCTGCTGGACGCCCTGCGCGCCGAGCAGGCGCGCCGCAAGGACCAGCAACAGCAGCAACAGCAGCCCAATCCCCAGCAGGACCAGGACCAGGCCAAGCCCCCGCTCGTCCCCGACTCGACCGAGCTCAAGCTCCTGAAGCGCATGGAGCTCGACCTGCAGGAGTCGGTCGACGAGCTGCGGCGCCTGAACCCCGACCTCGCCACGCGCACCGACGTGGACGAGGGCCTGCTGCAGGACATCACGCGCCTGGCCGCGCGCCACGAGCGCCTGACGCAGCTCTTCAAGGACCTGCGCGCGCGCGTGGGCATCGAGGCGCCCGGCGAGGCGCAGGATTGAGGCGCGCGCCCTCCCGGCACGCACCCGCGGCATGATCGCGCTCCTCTTGCTCTGGGCCGCGCCGCTCCGGTGCGACGACCAGGACAAGGCCCGTCCCGAGCGCGCGCCGGGGCTGGTGGAGGTGGCCTCCCCCGCCTCGCTCGCCACGGAGCGCGCGGTCGAGGCCGGCCTCGCCTACCTCGCGCGCGCGCAGCAGCGCACGGGCGACGGCTCGTTCCCCGTCGACCTGACCGAGGTGGCCAAGGAGGACTATTCGCCCCTGGGCGTGTCGGCCCTGTGCACGCTGGCCTTCCTCGAGGCCGGCAACGCGCCCGGGCGCGGGCCCCACGGGCAGGCGGTCGCGCGCGCGATCGAGTACCTGGTCCAGCACGCCGACCTCGCCCCCAACTCGGCCACGCGCGGCTACATCACGGCCGCGGGCGACCAGCTCTCGCGCACGCACGGGCACGGCTACGCCACGCTGGCCCTGGCCGAGGCCTACGGCATGGCGCCCGACTCGCAGCGCATCCGCGAGGTGCTGATCGCGGCCGTGCGCCTGATCGAGACCAGCCAGGGCATCGAGGGCGGCTGGATGTACACGCCGCGGCCCTCGATCGACCACGAGGGCTCGGTCACGATCTGCCTGGTGCAGGCCCTGCGCGCCGCGCGGGACTCGGGCATCCAGGTCGACGCCGGCGTGATCGAGCGCGCGGTGGACTACGTGCGCCGCCTGCAGAAGGAGGACGGCACCTTCCGCTACCAGCTCGGAGCCGAGCGCTCCAGCGTGGCCCTGACCGCGGCCGGCATCGCCACGCTCAACGCGGCCGGGCACTACGACGAGACCGCCATCCAGAGCGGGATCGACGCCATCTGGTCGCGCCTGATCGCCGCCGAGGAGCAGAGCGGCGTCGACGACTTCCCCGAGTACCAGCGCCTGTACCTGGCGCAGGCCTTCTGGCAGCTCTCCGACACCTCGCACTTCGAGCGCTGGTTCGAGGTCGAGCGCGCGCGCCTCCTGCGCACGCAGGACGAGGACGGCGGCTGGAAGGGCTCGCGCTTCGGCACGTGCTACGCCACGGCCGTGAATTGCCTGGTGCTGTCCCTGCCCGAGGGCCTGCTGCCGATCTTCCAGCGCTAGCACGCCCCGAGCGCGGCGCGCTACCCTGAGGCCGCATGGATGTCGCCGCCGAACGCCGCGAGCGCCTGGACGCGCTGCTCTCCGCGCTGCCCGACCTGGCCGTGGCCTTCTCGGGCGGGGTCGATTCGGCCGTGCTGCTGCACGCCGCCACGGGCGTGCTCGGCCCGCGCTGCGTCGGGCTGATCGGCGACTCGCCCTCGCTGCCGCGGCGCGAGCTCGCCGAGGCGCGCGCCCTCGCGGCGCGCATCGGCGCGCGGCTGGAGGTGCTGGCGACCGACGAGCTCGCCGACGAGGACTACGCCCGCAACGACGGCACGCGCTGCTACTTCTGCCGGCGCGGCCTGTTCACGGCCATGGCGGCCTGGGCGCGCGCGCAGGGCTTCACGGCGCTCGCCTACGGCGAGATCACCGACGACCTCGCCGACCATCGCCCCGGGCGCGTCGCGGCGGGCGAGTTCGCCGTGCGCGCGCCGCTTTCCGAGGCCGGCTGGTCGAAGGCGGACGTGCGCGCCTACGCGCGCGCCCACGGCCTCGCCGTGGCCGAGAAACCCGCCTCGGCCTGCCTGTCCTCGCGCCTCCCCGTGGGGACGCGCGTCACGCGCGAGCGCCTGGCCCGCGTCGAGGAGGCCGAGGAACGCGCGCGCGCCCTCGGCTTCCGCGTGCTGCGCGTGCGCGATCACGGGACCCGCGCGCGGGTCGAGGTCGGCGCGGACGAGCTCGCGCGCGCAGAGGAGCTGGCCGACGAGCTCGCGCGCTCCCTGGCCCCCCTGGGCTTCGCCGAGCTCGAGCTCGCGTCCTACCGCCGCCCGGGCGCCGAGCCGGCCGGGAGCGCCGCCCCCCCCGCGAACACGACCTCGCGGTAGTCGCCCGGCCCGACCTCCTCGCCCGCGAGCACGAGCGCGCGCTCGAGGCGCGCCCCCGCGCGCACGCGCGCGCCGGCCAGGACGACCGCGTGCTCCAGCCGGGCGCCGCGCTCGACCTGGGCCGAGGGCGCGACCCAGCGCTCCAGGCCCGCGCGCCCGAGGGCGTGCAGGTTGGCCGCCAGCAGATCGGCCGGCTCCGACAGGTTGAAGTCGGGGCCCTCGAGCGCGAGCGCACCCACGCGCGCGCCGCCGTCGACGAAGAGCTGGATCGCGTCGGTGAGCTCGCGCTCGCCGCGCAGCACGCTCGCGGGTACGGCGCGCGCCGCCGCCAGCATGCCCGGCCGGAAGACGTACAGGCCCACGCCCTTCAGGCCCGGCCGACCGTCGCTGGGCTTCTCGACCACGCGCGCCACGCGCCCGTCGGGGCCGAGCTCGACGCGGTAGTTCGAGGAGAGCTCGCGCGCGCCGGCGCGCGTACGCACGGCCAGCACGCCGTCGAGGCCCTCGCCCAGGGCCCCCACCAGCCGCGCCAGGTCGGCCGCGTCGAAGAAGACGTCGCCCAGGAGCAGGACGAACGGGCGCTCCACGAGGGGCTCGGCGCAGGTGAGCGCGTGGGCGATGCCGAGCGGCTCGGGCTGCTCGGCGTAGCGCGCGCAGAGGCCGAAGCGCCGGCCGTCGCCCACGAACTCGGCGATGCGCTCGCGCCGGTGCCCGACCACGAGCACGACCTCGCGCACGCCGCTCGCGCGCAGGGCCTCGAGCTGCCAGGCGAGCAGCGGCCGGTCGAGGATCGGCAGCAGGGGCTTGGGCTCGGCGCCGGCCACGCTCTCGATGCGCCGCCCGCGCCCCGCGGCCAGCACGATGGAAAAAAGTGCGCCGGGATCGGGTTCGGACGCTCGCAAAGTTTCCGGACCCTACCCGGCGCGGGGAGGTCGGACAATGCCACCAATCGTCCGACCTGGTCGATGTCGGAGAGCGCTATTCCACGGCGCGCTCCACGCTGGTGTTGTGCGCGACCCAGACGAAGGGCGCCTGGGGCGAGATCATGAGCAGCTCGGGCAGCCGATCGCCGTCGATGTCGGCCAGCGCGGCCGCGAGCGTGCCCTCGGGCGAGGAGAGCGCGCCGCGCGCGCGCGGCGGAGCGCGGAGCTCGCCGCTGCCGTCGCCGAGCACGAGCGCGAGCTCGCCCTCGGTCGTGAGCACGACCAGGTCCGGGTGCCCGTCCTCGTCCACGTCGGCGACGAGCGGCGTGCCCGGCCCGGACGAGAGCGCCAGCGTCTGCTCGGCGAAGGCGAGCTTGCCCTCGTTGCGCAGCAGGACGAGCTCGTCCGTGGCGAGGTCGCGCTGGCCCAGCACGAGGTCCGGCCGCCCGTCCTCGTCGAGGTCGCCGAGCGCGAGCGTGCCGGCCACGTCGGGGATGGGCAGGCTGTGCACGAGCTCGAAGGCGGCGCTCTTCCCGGCCAGCACGAGCAGGGCGTGCTGGCCCGAGGCCAGGCGCGCGGTCGCGGCCAGCTCGGGCCGGCCGTCCCGGTCGAGGTCGGCGCACAGGAGGTCGAGCGGCTCGGCCGGAAGGCCCACGGCCGGGAGCTCGGCGAAGCCGCCGGCGGCGCCGTGCCACAGGCCGATCGTGTGCGCGCCCGCGTTGGCGACGGCGATGTCCGTGCGGCCGTCGCGGTCGAAGTCGCCCAGGGCGACCCCCATGGGGCGCGGGCCGGCGGCGAGGATCTCCGGGGCGCCGAAGCGGCCGCCGTCGTTGCGGAAGAGCCGCAGCTCGTCCTCCTCGCTCAGGCTGACGACCAGATCGGCGTCGCCGTCCCCGTCGAGGTCGCCCAGGACCAGATCGCCCGGCTCGCCGCGCGGCGCCCCCCCGAGGTCGAGCACGCGCCAGGGCGCCAGCGCCCCCAGGCGGTTCTCGAGCAGGACCAGCGTCATGGCGCGCGTCAGCACGGCCGCGTCCGCGTCGCCGTCGCCGTCCAGATCGCCCGTGGCAAGGGCGGTCGGCGCGGCGCCGAGCGGGACGCCGCGCGCGCCGCGGAAGGCACCGCCGCCCGTGCCGACGAGCAGCGAGAGGTCCTGCGCGTTCGCGCACAGGAGATCGGGCACGCCGTCGCCGGGCAGCGCGAGCACGCCGATGGCGCGCGGCGCCAGGCCGACGTTGTAGTGCACGGAGTCGTCCCAGACGAAGGGCGCCAGGGCGCGCTTGACCTGCACCGACTGCTGCAGGAACACGGTGGCCACGG
>Ga0315910_10005327_pt1 | contig 10552 bp, 7 predicted proteins | sample EdamamesoilMG_FD_204470 | JGI IMG/M metagenome (GOLD analysis project Ga0315910, IMG submission 204470) | Garden soil microbial communities collected in Santa Monica, California, United States - Edamame soil | ecosystem: Environmental > Terrestrial > Soil > Garden | place: USA: California...
GCCTGCACGGAACGCTCGCGTCGTTCCTCGGCGGGCCGCGCGTGCCGATGATCCTCGGGTTCGATCCGCTGTTTCAGTTCATGCACGAGGGCGACGCGGTGCGAGCCATCATCCTCGCGCTCGAGCTCAAGCTGCGGGGCGTCTATAATGTCGCCGGGCCGCAGGCCCTGCCCTTGAGCGAGCTGATCCGGGTCACCGGGCGCTCGCCCATTCGCATCGCGCGCGCGTTGCATCCGCTGCTTCTCGGCCGGCTCGGCTTGCCGCGGCTGTCGTCGGGGGCCGTCGCCCACATCAAGTATCCGATCGTGATCAGCGACGCTTCGTTCCGGCAGGCGACCGGGTTCCGGCCCGAGTTCGGCGAGTACGAAACGCTGGCCGCGTTCCGGTCTGCCTCCCCGCCGCCCGGCGAGGCCGTACCGCCCCGGCCGCCGCCCACCAGCACGGCTCCCGGCGCCGGCAGCCCGACGGGCGACGACACGCGTGGCGGGCGATCGTCTGCCGGAGAGCCAGCTGCCGGAGCACCGGCGATGGGTCAGCCCCGCGCCGGAGGAGCCCCAATCTTGCCGCCGGAGTTCACCGCGAACGCCGTGCCAGCGCAGAGGCCTGGGGAGAACGCCGCCCCCGAGCACGACGCGACAGCATTATCGATTGCGGCAACCAAGACCCCCGAGTAGCGTCCAAGAGGAGGCAAACGCATGGCATACTTCCTAGGCTTAGACTCCAGCACACAGAGCCTGTCGGCCATCGTGATCGACACCTCGGAAGGCCGAGTGGTGGTCGATGAGTCCGTGAACTTCGGCAGCGAGCTGCCGGCGTACGAGTCACCCCAGGGCGTCTTGCCGAGCCAGGACCCACGCGTGCGCCACAGCGACCCGTTGATGTGGGTCGAGGCGCTCGAGCTGCTGCTGGCGCGCGTGCGCGAGCGCGGCTTCAATTGGTCCAAGATCGCCGGTATCAGCGGCGCTGGGCAACAGCACGGCTCCGTCTTCCTGAAAGAGCCGCTGCGCGACGCCGGCCGTTTCAAGAGCAGCCAGAGCCTGGTGGACCAGGTGCGCCCGCTGCTCAGCTACCCGACGTCTCCGATGTGGATGGACAGCTCCACCGGCGAGGAGTGCAAGGAGATCGCGGCGGCAGCTGGCGGCCGCGAGCGCGTGCTGAAGATCTCCGGCTCCATCCCGATCGAGCGCTTCACGGGGCCGCAGATCCGGAAGATCTGGAAGACGCAGCCGGTCGCGTATCAACAGACGGCGGAGATCCATCTCGTCAGCTCGTTCATGGCCTCGCTGCTGACGGGGACGTCCGCGGCCATCGACCTGGGTGACGCGGCCGGCATGAACCTGCTCGACCTGGGCACCGGGCGCTGGAACACCACCCTGCTCGACGCGACGGCGCCGGGCCTGGCCGCCAAGCTCCTGCCGCCGATCGCGTCACACACGCGCATCGGAACCATCGCGCCCTACTTCATCGAGCGCTACGGGTTTCGCCCCGGCGTCCCGGTCATCGCCTTCACCGGCGACAATCCGAGCAGCTTGGTGGGCATGGGCGCGATCGCCCCAGGCACGCGCCTGATCAGCCTGGGTACGAGCGACACGGTGTTCGCGGCGATGGACGGTCCGCGCACCGATCCGAACGGATACGGGCACGTGTTCGGCAATCCGGCGGGCGGCTTCATGAGCCTGATCTGCTTCACCAACGGCTCACTGGCGCGCGAGGAAGTCTCCAAGCGCTTCGGCTTCGACTGGGGGAAGTTCGCAGCCGCCATCCAGGAGACGCCAGCCGCGAACGGTGGACGCCTGATTTTCCCGTATTTCACCCCGGAAACGACGCCGCGCATCCCAGCGGGCGTCGACCTCGTGGGCAGCGAGGATTTCGTGGCGTGGAAAGAGCCGAAAGAGGCGATCCGCGCGGTGGTGGAGACGCAGGCGCTGTCGATGCGGCGCTTCTCGGAGTGGATCGGGCACGCCCCCAAGCAGCTGGTGCTGACGGGTGGCGCGGCGCGAAACCCGGGCATCCTGCGCATCGTCGCCGACGTGTTCCAGTGTCCCGTGCGCACCTTGCGCGTCGGCAACGCGTCGGCGCTCGGCGGCGCGCTGCGTGCAGCGCAGGCCGCGGGGGGGATCGCCTGGAAAGAGTTGTTCTCCGCGTTCGTCGCGCTCGATCCGGACGTCAACGTGCAGCCCGATCCTCAGGCGCGTGCGGCCTACGAGCAGCTCGCGCGCGTGTTCGACGAAAAGCTCAACGCACGGCTCGCTCGAAACATCTGAGCGCTGCCCCCGAGCGCAGGGGACATCCGCGCGCAGTTGCGTTTGAGCGCAGTGGACATTTGAGCGCGGAGTCTGAGCGAGCGGGCGGCGCCCTTTTTGGAGCGCCGCTCGCGCTCAGACGTAACGCTCCGCCTCGACACGCGGCCCGAAGCGGTGCGGCTGGCGCTGCCGTCCACGCTGTACGAGCCCGACGGAGGCGCAGGTGGTTTGGTTCGCCTTGGAATGGATCGGGCTTCGATCGCGTGTGCGCAACGCGACCACGGCCGCATCAGACAGGCGCTCTCCGCGGAGATCGCCGCAGCGATCGCACGCCCTTCGCCGCGTTTTGATTCCTTAACACGGGCACACGACCCTTAGCTGCTTCAAACTCATGGGAGCATGCTGGCTCCAAGACACGTAACGAGTCGAGGGGACGATGGGTCAGCCCCATCGGTGTCGTCGACTCGCGCGAGCCCACCGATGACTCGAGCTGCTCCAACGAACGACGCAGGCGCGCCCACGCGCCGCGATACTCATGGGCACGCAGCAGGCGACGTCGTCGATGGCCGCTATATCCTGATCGAGCAGCTCGGCAAGGGCGGGATGGGGGTCGTCTGGAAAGCGCGCTCCACGGCCCTCGACGTCGAGGTGGCGGTCAAGTTGGTTCGCAGCTCGCCCAACCCGAGCGCAGACGCTTTCAAGCGCATGGCTCGCGAAGCGCATGCCGCCGCTCGGCTCGGCCATCCGGCAATGGCCACGGTGCTCGACTTCGGCGCGACCTCGAGCGGCGACCCCTACGTGGTCATGGAGTTGTTGCACGGCGAGTCCCTGGGCGACGTGCTCGGCCGCGAGCGGCGCATGGACGCGGTGCGTGCCGTGGGGACGCTGCTGCCCATCCTGGAAGGGCTCAGGGAAGCGCACGACAAGGGCATCGTCCACCGCGACATCAAGCCCGAGAACCTGTTCCTGTCGCGCACCGCGCGCGGGCGGCTGCAGCCCAAGGTCCTGGATTTCGGCATCGCCAAGCTCGAGGCACCGGACGAGAAGCAAGCGCGCCTCACGCAGGATGGCGCCGTGCTCGGCAGCCCGGGCTATTTCTCCCCCGAGCAGGCTCGCGGAGAGACCGACATCGACCTGCGCACGGACGTCTGGTCGATCTGCGTCGTGCTGTACGAGCTGGTGACGGGCGAGCTGCCGTTCTCGGGCCCGAACTACAACGCTCTGTTGATGGCGATCCTGAAGGAGACGCCCAAGCCCGTCACCGAGCACGGCTACGGCGACGCAGAGCTCTGGGCGATCATCGAGCGCGGCCTCAAGCGTGACCGCGAGGAGCGCTGGTCTTCCATGTGGGAGCTCGGTCGGGCCCTCGCCGGCTGGCTGTATGAGCGCGGGGTGCTGGCCGACGTGACCTCACGTTCGATCAAAGAGGTGTGGCTCGACCCGCGCAGCGCGAGCGAGCAAGCGCCCTCGCCGCTCGCCTTCGGTCAAGAGGGTTCGCGGCGCCGCGCCCTCAGCACCATCCTTCGGCCACGCGTCGCCGATACGTTGGCGGGCGGGCAGACCATCTCGACGTTGATCGCCCAGCACCGGTTGCCGACCCGCGTGCTGGGTTGGAGCGCCGCGGCCGCGAGCCTGTGTGCCATCCTGTGGAGCCTGACCCAGACGGGCGGTGCGACACCCAGTGCACGGCCTGCGGCCTTGCCCGCCGGTACACCCCTCGCCGCCGCCGCACCCGCGCCCACTCCAGCGGCGCCAGCCAACCCCGCGCCCATCACCACGGCAGCGCCTCCGCTGCTTGCCGATGCAGTACGACAGGCGCGCCCGGCGAGCGAACGAAGGGCAGCCAGCGCGGCTCCGAAGCCGTCCTCCGCGGCGCCCGTGGCTCGCGCCCGTGTGGCCGAGCCCGCGCCCGCCGCCCGCCCGCGAGCGCCCGAGCCCGCGCCTGTCGCAGCCCGGCCGCGCGCGGCCGAGGTCGTCCCCCCCAAGGCGCTCGCTCGGCCGCCGCTGCTCGCCGCCAAGCCGAAGCCCGTCACACCGCCCCGGAAAGGGATCGACGAAGAGTTCGGGTTCTGATCGCCCCTGGGGCGCTTCGCGCTTCATGGCCAGCCGCGCGCGCCGTTCGGATCCCTGAGGCGTCGATGTACCTTCCCGCTCCACGTCCCGCGGTCGCTGCCGGCGCCGAGGGCCCGCTCGCCGAGGCCCAGGCCGAAGCTGCCCCACAGATCCGCGCATCCGCGATGCCGTCCCCGACTCCACGCCGCCAGGCGCGGCGCTGTGCCGCGGCGCTGGTCCTGGCGTGTTGCATCGGAACGCTGCGCGCCGAGGCCCAGGCGCCGAGCAATGTAGCGCCGGATGCGGCCAACCTCGACCTCGCCCGCAGCGTCGCGGTGACCGGCCGAGAGGCGTTCAACTCGGGTGACTACGAGACGGCGCTCGCGCTGTTTCGGCGCGCGTATGCGCTCTACCCGGCTCCCACCGTCGTGCTGTACGAGGCGCGTACGCTGGAGAAGATGGGCCTGTTGATCGAGGCTGTCGACGCCTACGCGCGAACGGCGACCATTCCCGTCAACGCGGCTGCGCCAGCGCAGTTCGCCGAGGCGGCAGAGCAGGCACGGGAAGAGGGCGACGCGCTGCGCGCGCGCATCCCGACGCTGGTGCTGGAGCTGCGAGGCGCGAGCCCGAGCGAGCCGAACCTCACGGTCAAGATCAACGGCGCCGAGCAAGACACCTCGAGGCTCGGCCGCGCCCAGCGCCTCAACCCCGGCACCTATCGCCTGGAAGCAGCCGTGGGAAGCCAGCGACAAGCAGTCGTCGAAGTCACCCTCGTGCCGGGCCAGAGCCGTCGCGTCGAGCTGAACCTCGTGGACGTGGGCCCGAGCGTGGGCGTGGCCGTGGGCGTGCCGCCGAGCAGCGTAGCCGCCGAGCCCACGCCCAGCCGTCCGATCCCGATGCTGGCGTTCGTCGCTGGCGGTGTCGGCGTGGTCGGCGTGGGCGCAGGCGTCATCACCGGCCTGATGGCGAACTCGAAGTACGACGAGGCCGAGCGGCTGTGCGAGGAGCACCGCTGCAGCGCGGGCTCATCCGGCCTCGACGCGGTGGACGGCTTCCGCACCTGGCGCATGGTCAGCAGTATCTCGTACGGCGTCGGCGCCGTGGGCATCGCCGCCGGTGTGGTGCTCTGGCTCACCGGAAGCAGCGACGACGAGCCCAGCCAGACTGGCTCGATCGAGCCCTGGGGCAACACGAAGACGGCCGGCATTCGCGGACGATTCTGAGCGGGCCGGCAGGCCTCGGAGCTCGCTCGCGACGGTCGCGCCCAGCCCGCGGGCGTATTATAGCGGCCAGGTGAAAACTCTCCGCTACACGCTGTGCGACGTGTTCACCGAGCAGCCGCTGACGGGCAATCCGCTGGCGGTGTTCACCGACGCGCGCGGGCTCGATGCCGCCACGATGCAAGCGCTGGCCCGTGAAATGAACCTGTCGGAGACGACGTTCGTGCTGCCTCCCGAGCGCGGCGGACACGCCCGGGTTCGCATCTTCACCCCGCGCAGCGAGCTGCCTTTCGCCGGCCATCCAACGCTCGGCACCGCGTTCGTGCTCGGCGGTCCGCTCGAGCGCCCGGAGCTGCGGCTGGAGCTCCAGGTCGGGTTGGTGCCCGTCCGGCTCGAGCGCGAAGGCGCGCGCATCGGCTTTGGCTGGATGACCCAACCCGCAGCCGCGGCGTTCGAGCCCGCCCACGGGACGGCCATCGTCGCGGCCCTGGCCCCGCGCGAGGCGCCGCTCGCGGTGTTCGGTTACCGGAACGGCCCCGAGCACACCTTCGTAGAGCTCCCCAGTGAAGCCACCGTTCGCGCCCTGACCCCGGACCTGGCTGCCGTGGCGCGCGCCACGAGCGGTGGCGTGTACGCGTTCCATTTCGACGGGCGCCGCTGCACGGCGCGCTGCTTCGTACCCGGGCAGGGCGTCGCCGAGGACCCCGCGACCGGCTCTGCCGTGGGGCCCCTCGCGCTGCACCTGAGCCGGGCTGGGCGCCTGGCGTCGAGCGACGTGCTCCGCGTCGAGCAAGGCGTGGAGATCGGGCGCCCCTCCACGTTGTATGCTCGCATCGGCGCCGGCGACGAGCCCAGCATCGAGGTCGGAGGCTCGGCGCGCGTCGTGGCGCGCGGTCAGTTCGTCTTCTGAGCTTCGGGGGCGGCCGCGCGCAGCGCTTCGAGCGCGGCGCCGTGCTCGGACGAGAAATCGAGCCCGTGCGCGAGCTGGGCCTCGTCCCCGAGCGCAGCGCGCCCGTTCGAGGCGATGATCCTGGCGTACCAGTGGTACGAGTCCTTCGGGATGCGCTCGCCGCTCGCGTAGTCGACGTAGATCAGCCCGAAGCGCTCCTTGTAGCCGTCCGCCCACTCGAAGTTGTCGAGCGCCGACCAGTGGAAGTAGCCCTCCACTGGCACGCCGGCCGCGATCGCTCGATGCAGCTCGCGCACGTGCCGGGTCAGAAAATCGATGCGCTGGGCGTCGTGGACGCGACCATCGAGAGATGGCCAATCGCGGCAGGAGAGCCCGTTCTCGGTGATCAGGATGGGCTTGCCGTAGCGCTCGTGAGCGAAACGCGGCCCCCAGTGCAGCGCCTCGGGCGTCACCGGCCAGTTGAATGACGAGAGCGGGAACCCAGCCGGAGTCTGCAGCACCTGGGGCTTGCCGTCGGCTCCGGCGCGCACGTACGCGCCCTGGTAGATGTTCAGGCCGAGGAAATCGGTGGGCGCTGCGATGATCTCCAGGTCCGAGCTCGATGCCCGCGGCGCGTCTTTACCGAACAGGCGCAGGCCGTCCTCCGGGTAGCGCCCGAGCAGCACCGGATCCGTCCACCAGGTGAGGTTCCAGTGGTTGGGCTGCACCACCGAGTACATCAGCTCACGCGCCGCCGCGATGTCCTCCGCGGACTCGCTGGCGGGCAGCTTGGGGAAGCCCATGGGGGCAAAGCCGATGCGCGCCGGGATGCGAGCCGCGGCACGGATGGCGCTGACCGAGCGCCCATGCGCGAGCAGCGCGTTGTGGCCGCAACGCAGCATCTCGCCGAGCGAGAACGAGAGGCCCGGCGCGTGACGGCCGTCGTAGTGGCCATGACCGATGAACACCTGCGGCTCGTTCAACGTCATCCAATGGCTGACTCGATCGCCGAGCGCCTCGACGACGAGCGACGCGTAGTCCGCAAACCAGTGGCTCACGTCCGGGTTGAGCCAGCCGCCGCGGTGGTAGAGATCGAGGGGCAGATCCCAGTGGAACAGCGTCACGTACGGCTGGACGCCGGCGCCGAGCAGCGTATCTACCAGGCGGTCGTAGAAGGCGATTCCCTCTGCGTTCGGACGCCCGACGCCGCTCGGCAACACGCGCGGCCAGCTGACGCTGAAGCGGTAACCACTCAGGCCGAGCTGGCGAAATAGCGCGACGTCCTGCGCGTAACGTCGATAGTGGTCGCTGGCGACGGAGCCGTCATGCCCGCCGTAGATCGCGCCCGCCTTGTCGCACAGCATGTCCCAGATCGAGGCCCCCCGCCCGCCCAGCCGCGCCGCCCCCTCCACCTGATAGGCGGCCGTGGCCGCGCCCCAAACGAAACGATCCGGAAAGGCGAGAGCGCTCATGCGCGGCGCTTCTAGCACGCGCCTGCGGCGAGGGGCGAGGCTCCGCGGCGCTTTCCGGCGGCAGGTGCGCCGCAAAAATCTACCCTGACACCGCTGCGCGCCCGCGCCGCACGCGTGGACGCGCTGGGCCCGCTCCGCGTATCGTGGGCGCGTGTCCACCCGCAAATTCGGCCCGCTCACACAGCCCGTCCCCGTCGTAGGCCAAGGCACTTGGCACCTGGAGGAGAGCGCGCCGAGCGCGGCGATCGCCGCCCTGCAGCGCGGTCTGGAGCTGGGTTTGACGCACATCGACACAGCCGAGCTCTATGGCTCTGGTCGGGTCGAAGCGATCGTGGGCAAGGCGATCGCAGGTCGCCGCGATCAGGTCTTGCTGGTGAGTAAGGTGATGCCCAGCAACGCCAGCCGCGAGGGCACCCGGCGCTCGTGCGAGCGCAGCCTGCGTCAGCTCGACACCGATCACCTCGACGGCTACTTGCTCCACTGGCCCGGGCAGCACGCGCTCGCCGACACCGTCGAGGCGTTCGAGCGCTTGCGCGAGGAGGGAAAGATCCGCTGGTGGGGCGTCAGCAACTTCGACGAACAGGAGCTGGCCGAGGCCGTCGAGCTAGCGGGTCCTGGTCGCGTCGTCTGCAACCAGGTGCTCTACAACCTGCGCGAGCGCGGCATCGAGCACGCGGTGCTGCCGTTCTGCGAGCAGCACGGCATCGCGGTCGTCGGCTACACGCCGTTCGGAACCGAGGCTTTTCCGCCGCGCGGCAAGCCGGGTCAGGTCCTCGCGGCCGTCGCGAGCCGCCGCGGCGCGACGCCGCGTCAGGTGGCTCTCGCCTTCCTCACGCGCCGGCCAAGCCTGTTCGCGATCCCCAAGTCCGCCAACGCCACTCACACCGAGGAGAACGCCGGCGCAGCACGCCTGGAGCTGACCCCCGACGACATCCGCGAGCTCGACGCCGCGTTTCCACGCGGCCCCCGGCGTCGCGGTGTCGCGATGTTGTGAGCCGCGGACGAGCCGGCTGGCAAAGGCCGCGAAAGCGCGCCGGGAAAGCCCTGGCGCGCTCGCGGTGTTCGCTGCTCGCGCGCAGCTAGCGCGACGCGAACAGCTCGTCGATCGCGCGGGCCAGCTCGGCGGAGCCGAAGGGCTTCGTCAGGAAGCGGAAGCGCTCGGGCGCTCCGCCCTCGAGCGTCGCAGGGCTGTAACCCGAGACCAGCAGCACCTTGAGCCCGGGCATCCGCGCCGTGAGCGTGCGAGCGACGTTCAGGCCGCCACCGTCGGGCACCATCAGGTCCGTCACCAGCAGATCGAGGTCATCGAGCTGTGGTGTCTCGAGCAGCGCCATCGCCTCGCTGCCGCTGGCGGCCGTGTGAACCTCGAAACCGCGCGCCGCCAGCATGCGCCCGATCACCTTTCGCACCATGTCCTCGTCTTCGACGAGGAGAACTCGCCGGGGGCGAGCCGCTGCGCGACGCGTGCCGCTCTCGCCCGATTCCGCGTCGTTCGCCGGCTGGTCACGTGCTTCGACCAGTCCCGTTGCCAATCCCCCGTTCAGCGCCGCCATTTCCAACAACCTCCGCTTCCCCCTTCCTAGCTCTCCCCTGCGAACGGGACATTGGCGCGCCCGCTTAATTGCATCTCGCCACGATCGCAAAATGGTCGCTTCCTGCTACGACGGCGCCGTGAAATTCGGTGAAATCGCGGGAAAAGCTAACCAATTTGGGCCCCCCATCGAGGCATCCCGCAACGCTCGACGGATTTAGTTCCGGACTCGCGCCAGAAAGGAAAAACGCCGCACCGCTCCAACACGAGCCAGATGGGTCGCGATCGGCAACGCTGGCAATGGGCAAAAAGGCCCTGATCGCACGCCAGAGCCGTCCAATTGCGGCGATGTAGCGCGGGGCGTCCGGCAAAACGTTACACTCGGCCGCATGAGCGAAACCCCCGTCGCGAACGAGCCTCGAGTCTTGCTCGAGCTCGGCCCGATCACGCAGCTATCGCTGAACCGGCCACTGTGGGCCAACGCTTTCGATGTGGAGATGGGCTTCGAGCTGGAAGCCGCGGTGGCGCGCATCGGCCAGGAGCCGGACGTGCGCGTGGTGGTGCTGAGCGGCACAGGCAAACATTTCTCGGCTGGCGGCGATTTCGCGTTCATCGAGGAGAACACCACCCTGCCGCGAGAGCGCGTCTGGGAGCGCATGTTGCGCTTCTACCAGATGTACCTCAGCGTCCTGGACCTGCCGGTACCGACCATCGCGCGCATCCATGGCAGCGCGATTGGCGCCGGGTTGTGCCTGGCGTTGGCTTGCGATCTGCGAGTCGGCGAGCGTTCGGCGCGCCTCGGCGCAAACTTCCTGCGCGTCGGATTGCACCCGGGCATGGGCGCGACGCTGCTCTTGCCTCATGTGGTCGGGCCTGCGCTCGCCGCTCGGCTCTTGCACACCGGAGAGACCGTGGACGGCGAGCGCGCGTACGCGCTCGGGTTGCTCGGCGAGCTCGCCCCCGACGGCGGATCGATCGCCGCCAGCGAGCGCCTCGCCGCGCAGCTCGCCAGCGGCTCCCCGAGCGCCGCGCGCCGCATGGTCGCCACGTTGCGCGAACCGCTGCGCCGGAAGCTGCCCGCGGCCCTCGCTCGCGAGGCGGAGTGTCAAGCGGACGATTTCGCGGGTGAGGACGTCCGGACGGCG
>Ga0315910_10005328_pt1 | contig 10552 bp, 5 predicted proteins | sample EdamamesoilMG_FD_204470 | JGI IMG/M metagenome (GOLD analysis project Ga0315910, IMG submission 204470) | Garden soil microbial communities collected in Santa Monica, California, United States - Edamame soil | ecosystem: Environmental > Terrestrial > Soil > Garden | place: USA: California...
CTATGATGATGCGAGAACCAGTATCTATTGTACTGACATTGCTAAGATCGTAGATGCACCTGTGCTTCACGTAAATGGCGATGATGCGGAAGCCGTAAGTTTCGCAGCTAATCTTGCTGTGGAATATCGTATTAAGTTCGGTAAGGATATTTTCATTGACATGCTCTGCTACAGACGCCATGGTCACAATGAAAGTGATGAGCCGAAATTCACACAACCAAAATTATATAACATCATTGCCAAACATCCGAACCCGCGTGAGGTATATGTGAAGCGTTTGATCGAACGTGGTGACGTTGATGCTGCACTGGCCGATGAGATGGATAAGAACTTCCGCAATCAGCTCCAGGACAGATTGAACGAAGTGAAGCAGAAACCCCTTCCTTACAAACCACAGAAGATGGAAGCGGAGTGGGAGCAAATGCGCTGGGCACAACCGGATGACTTTGATAAATCTCCGGATACCGGTATAAAAGAGAGTGTGATCGAGAAAGTAGGTAAAGCGCTTACGTCAATCCCGGAAGGATTCAAGCCACTCAAGCAAATTGAAAAACTTTTAAAAGACAGAAGCACGGCTTTCTTCGAAGAGAAATCGTTGGGATGGGCAGAAGCTGAATTGCTGGCATACGGATCATTGTTGATCGAGAAAACTCCTGTGCGTATGTCCGGTCAGGACGTGAAGCGTGGTACGTTCTCTCACCGTCACGCATACTTCTTTGATGCGAATACCAATGAACCGTATTGCGGTTTAAATAATCTGGACAAGAATCAAGCGAAGTTCCACATCTTCAATTCACTGCTTTCTGAATTTGGCGTACTTGGTTTCGAATATGGTTATGCCATGTCATCGCCATCTGCTCTTGTATTATGGGAAGCACAGTTTGGTGATTTCGTGAATGGTGCACAAGTAATGATCGATCAGTTTATCTCAAGTGCTGAATCCAAATGGCAGCGTATGAATGGAATGGTGATGTTGCTTCCGCACGGTTACGAAGGACAGGGACCTGAACACTCAAGCTGCCGGCCGGAACGATTCCTTCAGCAGGCTGCCGAGTATAATATGATTGTGGCTAACCCGACAACGGCTGCCAACTTCTTCCACTTACTGCGCAGGCAAGTAACGTTTCCGTTCCGTAAACCTTGCGTGGTGTTTTCCCCTAAATCATTGTTGCGTCATCCGGGAGTTGCTTCTCCGATAAAAGACTTTACATCGGGCTCTTTCAATGAAGTGCTTGACGATGCAAGTGTTTCGGCTAAGGAGGTTAACCGCGTAATCCTCTGTAATGGAAAAATTTATTATGATCTGCTGGAGGCTCAGCAGAAACGTAAGAACAAAGACACCGCTATTGTTCGCCTGGAACAATTATATCCGTTCCCGGAAAAACAATTGAAAGCCGTGTTGAAAAAATACAAGGATGCAAAACTCGTGTGGGCACAGGAAGAACCTGCGAACATGGGCGCTCAGTCGTTCATCGTGCGCATGATGCCGAAGTATGACATGGAATATGTATCCCGCAAAGCCAGCGCTTCTCCGGCAACCGGTTATACCAAGGTGCACAAAGTTGAACAGGAGAAGCTGGTCAACAAGGCATTTGAAATTTAAAGAGTAGTCTCGTATCAGAAAACACAATTGAAAATCTAAATACACAATTGAATGGCATTACAAGTAAAAGTACCCGCAGTAGGCGAATCAATCTCCGAAGTAACCATTGCAAACTGGTTGAAAAAAGACGGAGACACTGTTCAGCTTGACGAAGTAATTGCTGAACTGGAATCTGACAAAGCAACGTTCGAGCTTACTGCACAGAGTGCCGGTGTTTTAAAGATTGTCAAACAGCAAGGCGAAACCGTTCCCATCGGTGAAGTGATCTGCGAAATAGAATCAAACGGCCAGGCAACTCAACCGGCTAAAACGCAATCAACAACGCCTGTATCAACGGGGCAGTCAACGCCAAAGGCAACCGGTGGTGTGAAGGAAATGAAGGTGCCCGCGGTTGGCGAGTCAATCACCGAAGTAACGATATCCACGTGGCTGAAAAAAGACGGTGACGTTGTTCAAATTGATGACATCATTGCCGAAGTAGAATCAGACAAAGCAACCTTTGAGTTGCCGGCCGAAGCAACGGGTATTTTACGAATTGTAGCCAAAGAAAAAGAAACACTACCTATCGGTGGACTGATTTGTAAAATTGAAATCACGGACGGTGCCCCGGTATCTTCTGCCAAGTCTTCGTCTACGCCTGCAACATCGAATAATTCCGGTGATAAAACATATGCTGCAGGTCATCCTTCACCGGCAGCTGCAAAAATTCTGGATGAAAAAGGTATTCAGTCCAGCCAGGTTCAGGGAACGGGCGTAGGTGGACGAATAACAAAAGATGATGCACAGAAAGCGCAAAGCACTCCGGCTAAAACGGAAAACAAATCGGCAGCTACGCCTCCGGTTATTGCTTCGGGTGGAACGCGTGGCGAGCGGAGGGAGAAAATGACGTCACTGCGGAAGACCATTGCGAAACGTCTGGTTTCCGTGAAGAACGAAACGGCCATGCTCACTACTTTCAATGAAGTGGACATGAAACCAGTCATGGATCTGCGCTCTAGATATAAAGATCAGTTCAAAGAAAAGTATGGTGTAGGACTTGGCTTCATGTCATTCTTCGCAAAAGCCGTGTGTGCTGCGTTGAAGGAATTCCCTGCCGTAAATGCTTCGATCGACAAAGACGAAGTTATTTTCCACGACTATTGTGATATTTCCATTGCCGTATCAACTCCCCGCGGATTAGTTGTTCCGGTAATCCGAAATGCAGAGTCATTATCGTTCAATCAGATTGAAAGCGAAGTGGTGAGACTGGCTACGCGCGGTCGCGATGGGAAACTTTCGATCGAGGAGATGACGGGTGGTACCTTCTCCATCACCAACGGTGGTGTATTTGGTTCTATGCTTTCGACCCCGATTCTAAATCCTCCGCAGTCTGCCATTCTCGGTATGCACAACATTGTTGAACGTGCAGTAGTGAAGAATGGAGAAGTAGTGGTTCGTCCGATCATGTACCTCGCGCTATCCTATGATCATCGCATTGTTGATGGCCGCGAGTCCGTAAGCTTCCTTGTTCGGGTGAAAGAAATGCTCGAAGATCCGGGAAGATTAATTCTGGGTGTATAAAATCGAATCGGAATGATCCCCTTTCTGTTTGAAAGGGGATTTCTTTAAATCATAACTTCAAAAAAAACTTTCTCATGCAATACAATGTCACGGTGATTGGTTCAGGTCCAGGCGGTTATGTTGCCGCTATCCGTTGTGCACAATTGGGTTTTAAAACTGCGATCATCGAAAAATACGATACGCTGGGCGGAACCTGCCTGAATGTTGGCTGTATCCCTTCCAAGGCGCTGCTGGATTCATCCGAACATTTTATCAATGCAAAAGAACATTTTGCTGAACACGGTATTGACATCCCTTCACCGAAAGTGAATATCGGGCAGATGATAAAGCGCAAGGGCGATGTTGTGAAAGCGAACGTAGACGGCATTGCATTCCTGATGAAGAAAAACAAAATCGATGTTCACAAAGGCATAGGCTCCTTTGTTGACAAGAACACAATTAAGGTGACATCGGCCGATGGCAAGGAAACAACACTTACTACCGAGAAAGTAATTATCGCAACCGGATCAAAGCCAACACCACTTCCTTTTGCGCCATTCGATAAGAAAAGAATTATCTCCAGCACAGAGGCACTGGAATTGAAAGAAGTGCCCAAGCACATGATCGTTATCGGTGGAGGAGTTATCGGAATGGAACTGGGTTCAGTGTATGCACGCATCGGGTCAAAAGTTACGGTGGTTGAATTCCTGGATAGTCTCATTCCAACCATGGATGGTACACTGGGAAAAGAGCTTCAGAAGATTGCCAAGAAGATGGGCATGGATTTATTCCTGGGTCACAAGGTAACGGCTGTTGAAAGCAAGGGAAATGAAGTGATTGTAAAAGCTGAACCGAAGAATGGTGGTAATGCCATCGAATTGAAAGGCGACTATTGCCTCGTAAGTATCGGACGCAGACCGTATACGGATGGACTTGGGTTGGACAAAGTAGGTATCGACACCGTTAAGGGTCAGATTCCGGTTGATGATCACCTGAAAACCAAAGTGGATAACATCTATGCCATTGGGGATGTTGTTCGCGGAGCGATGTTAGCCCACAAGGCTGAAGAAGAGGGTGTGTTTGTTGCTGAAAAGTTAGCCGGACAAAAGCCCCATATACATTATCAATTAATACCCGGTGTCGTTTATACCTGGCCGGAAGTAGCCAGTGTGGGCTACACGGAAGAGCAACTTAAAGAACAAGGCAGGGCATACAAAGTTGGGAGCTTTCCTTACAAGGCCCTGGGTCGCGCCCGTGCCAGTATGGATACCGATGGACTCGTAAAAATTCTAGCGGATAAACAATCGGATGAAATTCTGGGAGTCCATATTATCGGAGCCCGTGCTGCGGATATGATTGCGGCAGGTGTCACAGCCATGGAATTCCGTGCTTCTGCTGAGGATGTTGCAAGAATGTCTCATGCCCACCCTACTTATATGGAGGCAGTTAAAGAAGCATGTCTTGCCGCTACCGCCAACCGGGCGATTCACATGTAAAATGTCTCCTTTTTCGTAACATCATCCTCCGGCCTCACTTTCCTGAATTATTGCCGGAACCTTACATGATTCGCCAAGCCGGAAATTTGAGTTGAAAAACTCTTCTCTGCTCAGCTATATTCGTATCAGTGAGCCTGTGAAAAGTACTGACCCTACTGAATCGATGCACGACTTTGGTCGTGAGAAAAGACGTAAGCTGTTTACGCTGGTGTCTCTTTTTGCTGCGTTTATGGGGTTGTTTCACTTCACCCAGGACTTGTGGGCAGGCGCCCGGGAAGCACCGCTTCTTGATCTACTCATCACCATCATCTGCCTTTCGAGTTACCTCATTCACAGACGTGGGTATCATGTTGCTGCCTCGATCTCGTTATTGCTATTTCTGAATTTCAGCCTCATGGTGTTTGCCTGCCTGGTTCCCGCAGAAGTAGGTATATACCTTTTTTATTTTCCACTGATGACTATCTCGCAGGCACTGTTTCAGGATAGTGAAAAATGGCTGCGTTTCTTGTTTGTGACGTTATCCGGTTGTCTGGTAATCGCTTTGTTTGTTTCAGACTTTGATCTGATCGGTCCCTATTCCATTGAAGCACCTGCGGTAGAAATGTTCTTTATGATCAATCTTATCTCCAGCATATTCATGGTGGCGATGTGTATCAGTTTTATTCTTCGTGTTAATGCTGAATCCGAAAGAAGGCTTCAACTGCTGGCAGAAGAGGTCCGCATCAAAAATCAAAATCTCGTAAAGACAAATGCGGAGCTCGACCGTTTTTTATACAGTACATCCCATGACCTTCGCTCGCCATTAATGTCCATTAAAGGATTGTTGAATATTGCTACCAAGGATACTACGGATCCGCTCATGCATCAATACTTTACGATGATGTCGGAAAGGGCCGATAAGCTTGAGCATTTCATTAAGGATATCATTGATTACTCCAAGAATAAGGGCACGCGCGTGGCAGTCGAGACAATTAATCTCACCCATCTCATCGATGACGTTTGTAAGAACTTTCAATTCCTGGAAGGTGCCTCGTCTATTTCTTTTCAAAAGGAAATACGATCGCCTGAAGTAGTTGCTGATCGTGGCCGCATGACGATTGTCCTTAACAACCTGATTTCAAACGCCATTAAATATCACCGGGCGGATGGAACGGATTGCTGGATACGGGTGAGTGCGCACAATGGTGATAATTGCCTGAACCTAGTCGTTGCTGACAATGGTCAGGGAATAAGTCACGAACAACAGTCACGTATTTTCGAAATGTTCTACCGCGGAACGGAACAATCCAAGGGCTCCGGGCTCGGTCTTTATATCGTAAAAGAGACGATTGAAAAAATGTCGGGTACTATCCGTGTCGAATCGACCCTGGGTAGCGGCACGTCCTTTTTTATTACGGTGCCACTCTTCGCAAACGGTACTGCGTAAACGCACGTATGGCCATAGCGACCACTATCGGAATAAGCGAGTAGTTTAGTTGTTGCGGCATGATCCATCGGGTGACAAGAAGGAAAACCAATATCACCGTTACCATCAGAAAATATTTGCTGAGCCAGGATGGCTTCTTAATGAAAGCTGCAACAGCAATAACGTGCGTAGGGAGCGCCCATAAAATGTTGACGTTATTGGCGGCTGCTTGGTGATCGGTAAAGAACCACAAAATGAAGAGAAGCACACCGATCAGTCCGGCAACGCCAAAGAGTATGGCATCAAACCAATTTGAAAGTTTGTTTCTTTTCAGGTCAAAAATCATCAGTCCGGCTGCGATAAGTGTAATTACCGAAAATACATATACCGGGTGAGGGAGTCCCTTTGGCGTTTGTTCTGTACCTGAATCATACACTGAAATTTTCTCCTTTACCAGGGGCAGTGTAGAATCTCCGCGCATTATCGTTGCGTGGTCAAATCCCGATTCAAGGTAATCCGGAAGAAACATGTATTCATAAGGCGAAGCTTTTTTGTCCATCGGTAATCCAAGACAGATGTCAATGCCGAGATCACCCCACGGTTGTTGCTCCAGGTAGATGTCGGTGAGATCGCGGATGCTGTGATGTGTGGTAATGTACGATCCGTCAAATTTCACCGAATCACCGAATAGCTCAACGACAACATCACGAAGTTTGGTTGAGCAGTTGTTGTAAAAGTAGTCGTATTGGTAATTCGCATTAGCCGGCATGGCATTTTTCCGCAGGTAATCGTATAGTCTTTGGGTTTGAGTATGCGTAAGATTTAGTTCCTGCTCATGGATGTACCGGTTATGGCCGATGTAGTAATCGCGGAAAGCACTGTACGGATGTACACCCAGTTTATAATACAGATATCCTTTTGCAAAGTTGAGGTAGAAGTTCGGTTGATCGAAATCAAAGATGCCGTAATTGTAAATTTCGTCCAGCCGCAGAATGGGATCATGAACGCGGAACGCACTGTGGCCAAATGCTGAATACAATTCACCTTGCCAGGGCCCACAGGTTACTACATAAATTTTTGACCGGTCGGAAATATGCAGGGATTGTCCAAAGCCCAACGTGGAAACAAAAAGCAGTAGTACCAGGAGTTTTTTCATGCCGTTATTTAAGAATTCGAAAGATAGTTTTTTTTGCCCTGATCGTAAACCACCTGCCAATCCAAGCGTACAGCGTTGTCTCTGCGGAAGTTTGGGATGACCTCGTTTAAATTTATCTTGCACCATGATCGGTGGATGGAATGACAAATTGAATATAGCCTCCAAAGCTACGGTGAGGCGAATGTGGAATGCTTCACAGATCTATTCAAGCTATCACCTGTCGCGATGGAAGGGTAGCCCTTCTATTGCCGGATTGCCAATCACCATTTCATTCGAACCGACTACCTCCTGCAATCTCCGCTGTCCGGAATGCCCCAGTGGTTTACGATCATTCACACGGCCCACCGGCATGTTGGAGAAGTCACTATTTCATAATGTTATTGACCAATTGTCCGGTACGCTCAGTGCGCTGACTTTTTATTTTCAGGGCGAACCGTACCTGCATCCCGACTTTCTCGAGATGGTAAGGTATGCCGGAGATCAGGGTATATACACAGCAACATCAACGAATGCACATTACCTCACTGACGAGAAAGCCAGGCTGACGGTAGAGTCCGGTCTCGATCGCCTTATTATCTCCATTGATGGTACTACACAGGATACGTATCAGTCGTACCGGGTTGGTGGCCAATTGGAAAAAGTAATTGAGGGTGCACGAAATGTGATGGCGTGGAAAAAAAGATTGAAATCCAAAACACCACACGTTGCCTTTCAGTTTTTGGTAGTAAAGCCGAATGAGCACCAGATTCCCGCGGTATATTCATTGGCAAAAGAAATTGGTGTTGACCAGGTTGTGCTGAAGACTGCCCAGATCTATGACTATGCGCACGGGTCAGATCTGATACCGACTATAGACCGGTATTCACGGTACCGGAAAAGAGATGACGGCACCTATGCGATCAAAAATAATCTTGATAACCATTGCTGGAAGATGTGGCACAGTTGTGTTATTACCTGGGATGGAAAAGTTGTTCCTTGTTGTTTCGATAAAGACGCCCATCATGTGCTGGGTGATCTGACACAAAAGACGTTTTCAGAAATCTGGAATAGCGAAAAGTATAATCAGTTCAGGGCTTCGCTTATGCGTTCCCGCAGTGAAATTGAAATTTGCAGAAACTGCTCCGAAGGGTTGAAAGTTTTCGGACAGGCTTAAATGCCTTTTCCTGCCTTGAGTTGTTGCTCAATCTTCTGAAAATCCACAGCGCCACATTTACCACAACCGGTACTGCAGGCTGATTTCGCCTGAAAGCTTTTATAGATCATTCGGCCGACATAGAAGAGGGCACCTGAAAAAACGAGACCGACTAAAAGCTGTTGGATCATGAAGGCAAAAGTAAATAGAATTCTACCCTAAAAGCGTTTTGGGTGCCAATAAGTTCCGGAAAATACCATGTCCGTCTCCGGACGACCACGCACACAAGTGAACAAGAAGGCCGCGGAATATTCAGCAAATTGGGTGATTTTATAACCTTTCCAGTGTGGCATCGATCTTGGCTGTCGGTGCCTGAAAGGAACCCATATGTTAAGAAATTACTTTAAAACAGCACTCCGGAATCTGCTCCGTGAAAAAGGTATCTCACTGATCAACTTGTCGGGACTCACCCTGGGCATTACGTGCAGTTTGATTCTCTTTCTCATGGTTAGCTACATGAGCAATTTTGACGCTGGGCAAAGTAAACGCGATCGTATTTATCGTGTCGTTAACCAATCACAAGGCAATAGCGGAACTGAATATCAATCCGGAGTACCCACCGTTTTACCGGATGCATTTCGATTAGACTTTCCCGAAGCCGAACACGTTGTTTTCACCGTATATCATGATGATGTACTGATCATCATTCCCCAAAAAACAGGCGAGTTAAAAAAATATCAGGAAGAACGCGGTGTTGTTTTTACCGAGCCTGCCTTCTTTAAAATATTTGACCGTGAAGTTTTAATTGGTGATGCTGAAAAAGGTCTCGATGAACCTAATGAAGCCATGATCTCAAGAACCTGGGCATTGAGATTTTTTGGAAAAGAAGATGCCGTTGGTGAGGTTTTGAAATATGGCGAGAAGGAATATACCATCACGGGCATTCTGGCGGAAACGCCCGCTAATACCGATCTTCCTTTTGACCTGATGTTGTCTTACATCACAATAAAAAAAGGTCATGAAGAACGTGGTTGGCACAGTACCTCCAGCAATGAGCATTGTTACTTTCTGATGAAAGAAAACGAACCGGTTAGTAAAATAGAATCCCGGTTGAAAGATTTCAGTATCAAACACCTTGGAAAAGATGATCCTGATAAAACCGAATTTATCGTGCAGGCTTTTACAGACATGCACTTCGATGAACGCTTTGACGTGTACTCATACGACAACGTATCAAAGGGTACACTTACTGCGTTCAGCGTTATCGGTATCATTCTCATTATTACCGCCTGCATCAATTTTATAAATCTCTCTACCGCGGATGCCATTAAGCGGTCCAAGGAAGTTGGCATTCGTAAATCATTGGGAAGTACACGCGGACAACTTATCCGTCAATTTATCGGGGAGACCACCCTGGTGACGTTGATCGCAGTATTGGTTTCGCTGGCCATCACCCAGCTTGCGCTGGGGTTTGTAAATCCGTTTATGGAAATGTCGTTATCGCTTGACTTTGCCAACAACATAAACCTTTGGATATACCTGGTTTCGGTCACCGTGTTGGTTTCGGTGTTTTCGGGGTTGTATCCGGCCCTGGTAATGTCGGGCTTTAAGCCGACCCAGGCATTGAAGAACCTGATGAGCAACCGGAATACGTCCGGATATTTTATGCGCAGAGTTTTAGTGGTGCTTCAGTTCAGCATTTCACAATTGTTTATTATCGGCACTATTGTGGTGATCAATCAGATGAATTTCTATCAACAACAGGATCTGGGATTTTCGCGTGACGCGATCATCATCACCGATATCCCGCGCAGCGGTGATCCCGTTCAGCGTGCTTCACGGATGCGAACCCTCCGCGAGGAGATGACCACGGTTGCCGGAGTAGAAGAGGTAAGCTTGTCGAATACACCACCCTCCTCAGACCACGTATCATCGACCAGCTTTGTCGTGAAAGACGTGGGTGAAGATCATGGCACACAGGTCAAACAAATAGACGGAAACTATGTTGCGATGTACGGCCTTGATTTAATCGCTGGAAAAAATGTAGCAGACCTCGATACCGCCACCGGGTTTGTTGTGAATGAAACCTTTGTGAAAGTAGCCGGATTTACAAAACCGGAGGATATGGTAGGAAAAGTAATTCGCCTTCGGCAGCGGGAATTTCCCGTGGTAGGTGTGGTGAAAGATTTTCATACCGTTTCGCTGCATGACCAGATTGAAG
>Ga0315910_10005329_pt1 | contig 10551 bp, 9 predicted proteins | sample EdamamesoilMG_FD_204470 | JGI IMG/M metagenome (GOLD analysis project Ga0315910, IMG submission 204470) | Garden soil microbial communities collected in Santa Monica, California, United States - Edamame soil | ecosystem: Environmental > Terrestrial > Soil > Garden | place: USA: California...
TCGCGGCAATATCCCGACAGCTATACCGCGCGTCCCGGCAGCCGCCGCTACGTGCAGCACCTCGGCGACTGGTACGCGCAGGCGCATCCCTGCGAGGATTTCGCCGAGACCTTCGCCGTGTGGCTCAAGCCAAATTCTTCCTGGCGGCGCGAATACGCCGCCTGGCCGGCGTTCAAGAAGATCGAGTTCGTCGATGAGCTGCTGGGCGAGGTGCGCGGCAGTCGCGCGCCGGTGCGCAACCGCGAGGTCATCGAGCCGCTGCGCGACAACGCGCGCACGCTCGGCGAGCACTATCGCCGCAAGCTCGCGCGCCACAGCCGGTATCGCCGCACCGTCACCGATCACCTGCTGGAGCGCGCGTTCACCGGCGAGAAGCCCACCGCGCATGCCTGCCGCGCCAGCGCCTTCCTGCGCGCGAACTCGATCGGGCTCGTGAATTCCGCGCTGCGCGAGCGGGCGGCCGAGCGCTATTGCATCGAACAGATCCTGCGCTTCGTCATCGAACGCGCCGAGAAGCTCGGCCTGTGGCTGCGCGGCAGCCGGCGCGATGCGCTGCGCCACTCACGCCGCCTGCTGGTACGGCTGGCTCGCGTGTACGCGCAGGGTGAAAGTCCGCGCCTCTCCTTATGAAGCGACTGCGCACGCTGGTCGTGATGCATTCCACGCTGGTTCCCCCCGACAGTCTCGAAGGACACAGCGCCAAAGACATCGAAGAGTGGCGTACCGAGTACGACGTCGTCTCGACGCTCAAGAAATCCGGCCACGAAGTGCGTTGCCTCGGCATCTCCGACAGCGTCGAGGAGCTGCGCAGCGTCATCACGGAGTGGAAGCCCGAGATCGTCTTCAACCTGCTCGAAGAGTTCGACGGAATCGTCACGTATGACCAGCACGTGGTCGCCTTCCTCGAACTGCTGCGCCAGCCGTACACCGGCTGCAACCCGCGCGGCCTGCTGCTGGCGCGCGACAAGCCGCTGTCGAAGCAACTGCTGTCGTTCCATCGCATCCCGTCGCCGCAGTTCGCGGTGTTCCGCCGCGGCATCAAGCTGCGCCTGCCGCGCAAGATCAAGTACCCGCTGTTCGTGAAGTCGACCACCGAGGACGCCTCGCTCGGTATCTCGCAGGCGTCGATCGTCACCGACAAGCAGCAGCTCAAGCAGCGCATCCAGTTCGTGCACGACCAGGTGCAGACCGACGCGCTGGTCGAGGAATACATCGAGGGCCGCGAGCTGTACGTGGGCGTGATGGGCAACGACCGCCTCACACGACTGCCCGTGTGGGAGATGAAGTTCGGCTCGATGGCCGAGTCCGGCGCCGGCATCGCCACGCGTCGCGTGAAGTGGGACAAGAAGTACCAGAAGAAGCACGGCATCGACACGTACGAGGCCAAGGACCTGGCGCCGGCCGTGGTCGCGCGCCTCGACAAGCTGTCGCGCCGCATCTATCGCTGCCTCGGCCTCTCCGGCTGCGCGCGCATCGATTACCGCATGAACGCCGACGGACAGATCTACGTCATCGAGGCAAACCCCAATCCCAACCTCGCGGCCGAAGAGGACTTCGCGCAGTCGGCGAAGGCGTCGGGTGTCGCATACCCCGAGCTGCTGGAGAAACTGCTCGCGCTGGGTGCCGCCTATCAGGCAGAGTGGCGCGCCTATTACGGGTGAGCGAGGCGGGGTGAGTCGCATGCGCAACTGGAAGACAGCATCGATGCTGGCGTTGCTGGGAATGAGCCTGAGCGCCTGTCTCGCCCACCAGGAAGCCGTCAAGCGCGCCAACCTCAAGTTCCTGCAGACCGCGAGCGGCGAGTACACCAACGAGGCCGGCGACAAGCTGGTCATGGTGCCGGTGTATGCGCGCATGATCGGCCTCGACACCCTGTACCTCGAGCGCACCACCAAGAACGGCACCAGCGGCCGGCTGCTGGCGCTCGAGCCTTCGGGCAAGGGCAACGAGATCACGCAGTTCTCGTACGTGTTCACCCAGCCCACCCAGTGGCGCAACCTGCTCGAGCAGCCGGAGTTGTTGTCCGCGCTGCAGCCCAACGACGTGCGCCCGGCCGGCACCTGCAACATCGAGGTGTCCGACGATCACAACTCGCTGTCGTATTCCTGCGGCGGCAGCCAGCCGACTACCTACACGCGCGTACAGCACGCCGTGCCGGAGTGACCGGCGCCGGGTCCGCGCCCGACTTCAGGGGCGCGTGTGCTGGTCCAGCCAGTCGAGCACCGTCTCGTACCAGAAGATGCTGTTCGCGGGCTTGAGCACCCAGTGATTCTCGTCGGGGAACTCGACCAGCCGGCTCTCGATGCCACGTCGCTGCAGCGCCGTGAACGTGGCCAGTCCCTGTGAATACGGCACGCGGAAGTCCTTCTCGCCATGCGTCACCAGCATCGGCGTGCGCCAGTTCTTCACGAGGCTGGACGGGTTGAAGCGCTCGTGGATTTCGGGGTGGTCGAAGTACGGGCCACCGTTCTCCCACTCGGTGAACCACAGCTCCTCGGTGGTGTAGTACATCGAGCGCGTGTCGAAGATACCCGCATGGTTGACGATGCAGCGGAAGCCGTCCGGCCAGTTGCCCGCGATCCAGTTCTGCATGAAGCCGCCGTACGAAGCGCCGAGCGAACAGGCGCGGCCGGCGTCGAGCCACGGGAATTTCGCGACCGCGGCGGCGAGCCCTTTCTTCAGGTCCTCGAACGGCCGGTCACCCCAGTGTTCGCTGATCGAATCGGTGAACGCCTGGCCGTATCCCGGCGAACCGTGGAAATCGATGAACACCGTGCCGTAGCCGCGCGCCGCGTAGACCTGTGCGTTCCAGCGCCAGTTCCACTGGTTCTGGAAGCTGACCTGCGGGCCGCCGTGCACCATGAAAGCGATGGGATATTTCTTGCCGGGCGCGAGGCCCGGCGGCTTCACCACGTAGCCGTACACGGTCTCGTCGTTCCAGCCCTTGAACGTGAACTGCTCGAACTCGCCCAGCGAGCGTTCGCCGAGCAGGGCGGCGTTGACGTTCGTCAGCCGTTTCGGCACGCCACCTTTCGCGGGAAGTAGATAGAGATCCGGCGGCGTGGCCAGGTCGTGCCACACCACCACCGTGCCGCGCGTGCCGGGCGAATAGTCGCCGACCATGCCGGCACCCGACAGCGGCGTGACCTTGCCCGAAGCCGCATCGATGGCGAACACCGGCGTCTGGCCGAGATCGTTGGCGGTCGCCAGCAGCGTGCGGCCGTCGCGCGCCACGTCGAGATGCGCCACCGAGCGGTCCCATGTCGCGGCGACGTCGCGCACCGCATTGTCGTGCCGCAACTTGATGGCGAAGCGATCGGCCTCGAAGCCGGGCCGTTTCATGGCCAGCCAGGCGAGATCACCGTTCTTGAGGAACACGGGCTGCGTGTCCCAGGCCGGGTTGCCGGCCGTGAGGTTCTTCGGCGGCGCGCTGCCGTCGATGGGCACTTCGAACAGGTCGAAGTTGGTCGACCAGGGTTCCTCGCGGCCCGCGACACGTGCGCTGAACACCACGCGTTTGCCGTCGGGCGCGAACGTGTATTCCTCGGCGCCGCCGTCCGGCTTGGAGGGCACGTCGGCTTCGAGCGCGTGGCTGACGTTGATCGGCGCGCCGGCCCGGCCGTCGGCATTCAGGGGCGCGACGAACAGGTTGGAGCGCGTGTGGTCGCGCCACGTGTCCCAGTGGCGCACGAACAGGCTGTCGAAGCTGCGTGCCGAGACCTTGCGGCCGGCGGCGCTGTCGAGGCGCGAACGCGAGCACTTGAGGTTGGCGCATTCACCGAACACATCCATGCTGAGCGCGATGTGCGTGCCCGTGGGCGAGAAGCCGAAGCTGCCCACCTCGAGTGGATAGTCGGTGATCTGCACGGCCTCGCCACCCGCCATGGGCAGGCGCCACACCTGCATCGAACCATCACGGGAGGAGAGGAAGTAGATGTTCGCGCCATCCGCCGACCAGCGCGGGTGCGTGTCGTTGGCCGGGTTCTGCGTGAGCCGGCGCGGCTTCGCGGTGGTGGCGTCGAGGTCGACCAGCCACAGGTCGTTGCGGCCGCGGTTGGCCTCGGTGTCGGTCTCGCGCTGCACGTACACCACGTAGCGGCCATTCGGAGACACCTGCGGATCGCTGACGCGCGCCAGCAGGTTGAGGTCGGTGGGCGTCAGCGCGCGCGAGGTTTGCGCCTGCGCCAGGCCGTGCATGCCCAAGACGCCGGTGAGCGCCGCGATGGCCAGCAATGATTTCATGTCGATCTCCGTTGTTTACCGTGGCGCGCCTTCACGCGCGCCCGATTTCCGAATGTTCGATGGTCCACGGCTCGGCCTCCGCGGCCGCGAGCCAGTCGCGCGTGTGCGCATCGGCGAGCACCGTGGCCACGTACGCCGCGGAAGTCGCGCCCAGCCGCGGGCCGTAGGTGCGAAAGCGCAGCACCACCGGCGCGTACATTGCATCGGCGACGCAGAACTCCCCGAACAGCCAGGGTCCGCGCGCGCCGAACCGCCGGCGACAATCCGCCCACAGTTGCTCGATGCGCGCGATATCGGCATCGCGCGCGGCATCCGGCGCGGTGCGACGTCCAAGGGCGCGGGCATTCATCGGCCATTGTGAGCGCAAGGCGTGGAAGCCGGAATGCATTTCGGCGCATACCGCGCGCGCCACGGCGCGCGCTCCGCGCTCCGCGGGCCAGCCGCGTCCGGCCAGCTCGCAGGCGTATTCACAGATGGCCAGTGAATCCCAGACGGCGAGATCGCCGTGGCGCAGGAGTGGCACGCGGCGCGTCGGGCTCAACGCGGCGATGTCGCGTGCGAAATCCGGCGTGTCGAGCGGCAGCACGCGTTCGGCGAAATCCAGGCCCAGGTGTTTCATCAGGAACCACGGGCGCAGCGACCAGGAGGAATAGTTCCGGTTACCCGTGATCAACAGCAGCTCGCCCACGCTTCCCCCGTTTAAAATGCCGGCCGTGACTTCCGGCGCCATCCGCGCGATCTGCTTCGATCTCGACAACACCATGTGGGACATCGGGCCCGTGCTGGCGCGCGCGGAGCGCATTCTCGCCGATTGGCTCGAAGCCCGGTACCCGCGGATCCCCCGGCGCTTTTCGCCCGACGGCGTCATGGAAGTCCGCGCCGGGCTGCTGCGCGAGCAGCCGCACCAGGCGCATGACCTGAGCTTCCTGCGCCGTGAAACCCTCGCGCGCCTCGCGGTGGCGGTGGGCTACGAACGGGACATGGCGCACGAGGCATTCGAAACCTGGCACGCGGCGCGCAACCAGTGCGTGCCGTTCGCCGACGTGTTGCCGGCGCTCGAACGGCTGGGCACACGATTCCGGCTCTCGACCCTCAGCAACGGCAATGCCGACCTCACGCGCATCGGCCTCGCGCATCGCTTCGAGGTCAGCCTGCACGCCGCGTCGCTCGGATGCGCCAAGCCGGACCCGCGCGCCTACAGGGCGCTCGCGGATGCGCTGACGCTCGAGCCCGCGCAAATCCTGTTTGTAGGCGACGAACCCCAGGCCGATGTCCTCGGGCCCCGCGAGGCCGGCATGCAAACGGTATGGGTGAACAGGGTGGGGCATGACTGGCCAGCGGCTCTCGCGCCGCCCGATCATCAGATCGAGAGTTTCGATCAGCTGGTGACGCTGCTCTCGCACGAACTGTGACCCGTGCACCGTGCCCGGATCGCCGTTAGCACTGTGCGTCGCCGGCTGCCAGTGGTCGTTCCCGGTGGGGCACGCGGCTTGGCGAAAACGGCTGCTGCATCACGGAACGGATCGCGACGGCGGCGCTCAATTGTTAGGGAAGGATTGCCGATAACTTCAGTGAGGTCAGTCGATCGGGGTACCTGATGACTATCCAGCCGGTTGCGAGCCTGAAGGAATTTTTTCGCGACGCGTTGCATGACGCGCTCACCCACCAGCACGTGGCGGTCGAAGACCAGACCGAGCACTACGTGGTCAACCTGCTGACGCTGTTTTCCGACGCGGACGCGCTGTTCGAGCGCGACGGCAACTCGCGCACCCGGCTCAAACCACTGGCGGTGATGCTGGGCGAAGCGCTCGAAGCCCCGACCCACGAAGCGCGCTTCCGCGGACTGCAGCGCCTCGGCGACGTGTCGCTGTTCATCGCCGGGTTCTTCTCCGCAGGCTTCGCGCGCAAGCTGGTGGACATCGACTATCACATCGCCATGGGTGGCCGCGCCTACGGCACGCTGGCGGAGAACGCCGGCCCGGCGCGCGCGCAGGCGCTGCGCGGAGTGTTCGCCGAGTTGGCGGAGAAATTCACGCCCATGGTCGACGCGTTGAACGAAATCAGCGAGAGCGCCTTGCACACCGATCGCGACCGCCTGCGGCTCTACGAGTTGTGGATCAAGACCGGCAGCGAACGTTCGCGCGGCCTGCTGCGCAAGCTGGGTATCGAACCCGCGCCCGCGGCACGCAGCCGGTTCGCGCACTGAGGCGCGCCGGCGAGCCTCACCCCATGAGCGCCGCCACCCTCGCATCGCTGCAAGGCGTCCTCGCGCAGATCTACGACCTGCCCGCGACCCCCGACGTGCTGCAATTCCTGCTCACCGATCGCGCGCGGCTGGCGAGCGTCGCCGGCGCGCGCGCCAGCGACGAACAGCTGATCGTCGCGGAACACGACGACACCTTGTCGCTGGGGCTGTACATCGACGCGCGGGTCCTCGAGCGCCTGGCGCGCCGGGATCCATTCGAGGCTCTGACCCAGCACAATCTCGCCGACTACCTGACCGTGGCCGAGGGCGTGAGCCATTTCGTCTACGTCGCGTGGAATGCCGCGTTCGACAAGCCGGTCACGCTGCTCGAGCTCGAGCTGCAGGCCGAGGTCGACAAGTACGTGCTCGGGGCCTGGCTGCTGCGCGAGCAGGGGGCGGGAAGATTTCCGCGCGAACTGCATCGCGCGCTGTTCGAACGCGTGCGCATCGATCCGGCGGCGGCGGATCGCGCCGGGCTCTACCAGACCGCATCGTGGTACGCGCAGCGCTATTGCCGGCGCGTCGCGGGCTGCCTGGCGCGCGGCACGCGCGCGGCAACGCGCGAGTTGCTCGCGGAACTGCGGCGGTTCTATCGACTGGGGAACGCGCGCAAGATGCGCTACATCGAGCGCTTCGCGTAGGCGCGTAGCGTATTGCGAAGCGCGGGGCGTGCGCCCCCGCTGCTACTCGATGTCGGGTTCGCCGGATTCTTTGCGGGCTTCGAGCTCGCGCTTCAGCTTGATCCACTCGCCGAGCTTGCGCAGGTCGCGTTTGACGGGCGCTTTCTTCGGCGGCGGGATGTGCGCGCCGCCGACCCGCGCGTACGGATCGAAGCCATTGGAGCGCGTGCGCTCGACGGCCAGCTTCGCCGTCTCGGCGCGGTTGGGCGACTGCTCGATGGTCAACGGTGCGCGTTCCAGCGGGACCCCGGCGCGGCCGGCATCGATCCACTCGACCCGCGCATTACCCCTTTCGTCGTGCACGATCTGAGACGCACGGCGCCGATTGGCCGCCTGCGGCGATTTGTCTTTTGTTTTTTCGTCACTCACGGTCCAAGTATGACCGAGGCGGGCTTTTCGAGTTTTGACATACAGACCATTCCGGGACCCTCGAATTGCGCCTTGTGAGCCGCTTCACGCAATTTTTAAACGCGCCGCGCCTCGCAGGATGCCGATGATGGTCTTGGCATCGGTCAATTCGCCGTTCCGGGCGCGTTCGACAGCCGTGGCCAGGGGCCACCATTCGACCTGGAAAACCTCGTCGGCCTCCGGGGCGGCGGCCGCCGGGGCGAGCCCGGTCGCCAGGTACAGGTGGATGACCTCGGTGAACACGCCGGGAGAGCTGAAATAGGCGCCGAGCGATTCCCAGCGCGTGGCGCTGACCGCGGCTTCCTCCACCAGCTCGCGCCGCGCGGTGTTCTCCGGCGGTTCGTCGGGCTCGAGTTTTCCCGCGGGCAACTCGTAGATGTAGCCGCCCGCCGCGTGGCGATACTGCCGCAGCAGGCAAACACGTTTTTGCGCGTCGATGGCAACCACCGCGGCGCCGCCCGGATGGCGCACGATCTCCAGCGGCACCTGCACGCCATTCGGCAGCTGCACGTTGTCGACGCTCACCTTGATGACGCGACCTTCGTAGATGATTTTTCTCTCGATGGACATTGCGCGAGTGTACCCGCACGCTGAAGGCCGCCGCGCGCGGTGCCGGGCACCGCGCCGTGCGTCGCGCGCTCGTCGTCAACTCGCACGCCACTGCTCGCGGATGCCGATAGACAACGCGGCAAACTGCCGAAAGTAGTAAGAGCGAGGAGTGCGCGTCCGCCGTCGATGCGCGCCGGCAGCGGCACGCACGATGCTTGTCGGGTCGAAGCGGGCGCGCTCATAATCCGGCCACCCGCCGCGGCCCCGTGCCGTACCCCAGGTGAACATCAAAAAGGCGTCACATTTCGTGGCGCCCGCGCGTGACGGGCGTCACGCCTCCTAGGGGAGCCGGGTCAGAATCAAGGCTCCTCTCGTATATTGTTGGATCGATGTCTACCGCCGAACAACTCGGAAGTCTGAACGCTCCGCAGCGTCGGGCCGTGACCTATGGAGAGCCTCTCCCGGGCGGGAAAGGCTTTCGCGCGGGTCCGTTGCTGATCGTCGCGGGCGCGGGCACGGGCAAGACCAACACGCTGGCGCATCGCGTGGCCCACCTCGCCATGAGCGGCGTGGATCCGGCGCGCATCCTCATGCTGACGTTCACGCGTCGCGCGGCCGCCGAGATGAAACGCCGCGCCAACGAGATCATGCGCGAGGCGTTCAACGACAAGCTCGGCAGCAAGGCTTCCGCCATATCGCAGCGCATGACCTGGGCAGGCACTTTCCACTCGGTCGCGAACCGCCTGCTGCGGCATTACGCCAAGCACGTGGGACTCGATCCCTCGTTCACCGTGCTCGACCGCTCCGACTCGGCCGACCTGCTCGACACCGTGCGCACCGAGATGGGTTTCTCCGGCAAGGGCCAGCGGTTCCCGCGCAAGGACACCTGCATCGGCATCTATTCCTATCGCGTCAACACGCAGAAGTCCCTGAAGGAGACGCTCGAGAGCCAGTACGCCTGGTGCGCGAGCCACGAGGAGGACATCGGCAAGCTGCTGCGCGGCTACGTCGAACGCAAGGCGCAATACCGCGTGCTGGATTTCGACGACCTGCTGCTGTACTGGCACGCGATGATGAGCGAGGAGCGCATCGCCAAGTCGGTGTCGGCGAACTTCGACCACGTGCTGGTGGACGAATACCAGGACACCAACAAGCTGCAGGCCGACATCCTGCACGCGCTCAAGCCCGACGGGCAGGGCGTCACCGTCGTCGGTGACGACGCGCAGGCTATCTACTCGTTCCGCGCCGCCGCGGTCGAGAACATCCTCGGCTTCCCGGACCGCTTCCGCCCCAAGGCCGAGGTGATCTCGCTGGCGCAGAACTACCGCTCCAGCCAGAGCATCCTGGACTCGGCCAACGCGCTGATGGCCGATGCCCCGCGCCAGTACCGCAAGCACCTGCTGTCGATGCGTGGCCAGGGCCCTCGCCCCAAGATGGTGACGGTCGACGATCTCGCCACGCAGGCCGAATTCATCGGCACCCGCGTGCTCGCCGCGCGCGAGGCCGGCGTGCCGCTGAAGCGCCAGGCCGTGTTGTTCCGCACCGGTTCGCACAGCGACGTGCTGGAAGTCGAACTCGCCAAGCGCAAGATCCCTTTCGTGAAGTACGGCGGCCTCAAGTTCCTCGAGGCGGCGCACGTCAAGGACCTGCTGTCGATGCTGCGCTGGGTGGACAACCCGCTCAACCAGGTGGCGGGCTTGCGCGTCCTGCAGTTCATGCCGGGCATGGGGCCGGCGAACGCGAAGAAGGCGCTCGACCATTTCATCGCCAACAACCACAGCTGGGCGTCGTTCGAGAAGTTCGAGCCGCCCAACGACGCGCGCATCACCTGGAAGAAGTTCGTCGAGACCTTCGCCGCCGTCGCCGATCCCAACCGCGAATGGCGCGGGCAGATCGCGCTGCTGCGCGAGTGGTACAAGCCGCAGATGGAGCGCATGTACGAACACGTGCACACGCGCATCGGCGACCTCGACCAGCTCGAGCTGCTGTCGACGCAGTACCAGACGCGCGAGCGTTTCGTCACCGAGCTCACGCTCGATCCGCCCAATTCCACCGGCGACTTCTCGGGCCAGCCGCTGCACGACGAGGACTATCTCGTGATCTCCACCATCCACTCCGCCAAGGGAATGGAATGGGACAACGTGTACGTGCTCAACGTGGTCGAAGGCAGCTTCCCGAACGAGTTCGCGACCGGCAAGGCCGAGCTCATCGAAGAGGAGCGCCGCCTGCTGTACGTCGCGATGACGCGCGCCCGCAACGAGCTGACCTGCGTCGTGCCGCTCCGCTTCCAGATCACCAGCCAGCCCAAGACCTCCGACGGCCACGTGTATGGCGCGCGCAGCCGTTTCCTGACGGAGAAGGTGGTCAAGTGCTTCGACGAGCAGACCTTCCAGAGCGCCAACGTCGAAGTGAAGATGGAAGCGGCGG
>Ga0315910_10005330_pt1 | contig 10551 bp, 12 predicted proteins | sample EdamamesoilMG_FD_204470 | JGI IMG/M metagenome (GOLD analysis project Ga0315910, IMG submission 204470) | Garden soil microbial communities collected in Santa Monica, California, United States - Edamame soil | ecosystem: Environmental > Terrestrial > Soil > Garden | place: USA: California...
CAATAGCGCGGATCTCAATTCGCAATTTTTCAGTGTGCTCGACTCCGTGTCGCTTGTGCTTAAAGAGTATGACAAGACCGTCGTCGAAGTGGCGGGCCATACCGATAACACCGGCGGTAAGCAATTAAATCAAGGGTTGTCGGAGCGGCGCGCATCGACGGTGGCCAATTACCTGACCAGTCGTGGTACCAGCGCCAAGCGCTTTATTGTTGTGGGCGCGGCAGATAATCATCCCATCGCAAGCAACGCGACGCCGGAAGGCCGTTCTCAAAACCGCCGTGTAGAGTTAACCATCGTACCGAATCGCGCATAACCGATTGGTAAGGGATCGGGGCCGATGCGGCCAATAAAAAAGGCCGGCTCTTACGAGCCGGCCTTTTGCTTGAAGCGCATCGTATTTTTAGGCGGCTTCCGCATTCACGACCAGGTGCCGCAATTTCTTGATGGCATTCGCTTCGATTTGCCGAATGCGTTCTGCCGATACACCATACTCGGCCGCCAAATCATGCAGCGTCGCTTTTTCGTCGGCCATCCAGCGGCGTTTCAGAATCTGCTGGCTGCGTTCATCCAGAGTCGCCAATGCCGCGCCCACGCGCTCGCTCACATTGTCGTCCCATTGATCGCGTTCGATCTGCGCGGCGGGATCGGCATCGGGCTGCGGCAAGTACGCGGCCGGCGTGAAGTCGCCGTCCTCGTCGTCCGCGTCCGGTGCTGGATCGAAAGACAAATCGCGCGAACTCAGGCGCTTTTCCATCTCCGTGACTTCTTTGGGCTCAACACCCAACTCACGCGCTACCGCCTGCGTCTCCGCATCGGTGAGCCAACCCAAGTTCTTCTTGTGACGACGCAGATTAAAGAACAGCTTGCGCTGCGCTTTGGTGGTTGCCACTTTGACCAAACGCCAGTTGCGCAGCACGTACTCGTGAATTTCGGCGCGGATCCAGTGAACCGCAAACGATACGAGGCGCACGCCCACGTTTGGATCAAAGCGCTTAACGGCCTTCATGAGGCCCACATTACCTTCCTGAATCAAATCGCCTACCGGCAATCCATAGCCTGTATAGCCGCGCGCGATGTGAACCACGAAGCGCAGATGCGATAACACTAGTTCTCGCGCAGCCTGCAGATCGCCTTCTCCGTGAAAGCGTTTGGACAAAGCCAACTCCTGTTCGCGGTCCAGCACCGGAATACGCGATACGCGTTCCAGGTAAGCGTCTACGCTGCCAAGCGGCCCAACTAGCGAGCCTTTGAACGGCGCAAGCGTGTTTTCGCTCGACTGCAGTACCAATGCTGTGCTCATTAAGTCCTCCCCTAAACCCGTTGCCGGGTTGGTAAATGAGTCTTTCGACCTCAGTGATGGAAAGTTTAGCACTCGATTTGTTGGAGTGCTAAGAGGAGGGCAAGTTCCGTAGCGGGAGAGGAAAGCGGTCCGCGGAGCTAACTCATTGATTTAATTTGATGAACGTACAGACGGTTATGTGGGTTCAACGTTTCGTAAGTGATAGCTGGCAGCAAAAAGGGATCCTAGCCACCCGAGACCGATGCCAACCCCAAGCAGTACCAAACTGTTTTTCCAGTCGAGACCGACCAAGCGGAAATCACTGCCGTAAAGCGCAGCCAAGCGGCGAACCGGCACGGCGAGCAAGGCGACGATAGCGAGGGTGATCAATAACGCAAGCAGGCTGCCTCCGATTCCATACCAAAAGCCGCTATAGAGGAAAGGGCGCCGGACGAAGGCGTCCGAGCCGCCGACGAGTTTGGTGATTTCGATTTCGGCGCGGCGGCTTTGAATGTCGGCCCGAATGGTATTGCCGACGATGATGGTCACGCCGATTGCTAGCAATACCCCAACCACCCACACACCGCGCCGCACCGCATCCAGGATGGCATTGAAGCGCTCCACCCAGGCGGTGTCGAGTTGCACGATGTCAACATCGGGTAATTGCTTGATCTCGGTAGACAGCGAGTCCATCTGCGCGGCCGACGTGAAGTCTTTAGCCGGTCGGACAACGACGGCGTGCGGCAGCGGATTATCCGCAAGCGCCGCCAGTGCCGCGCTAAACCCTGACTGCTCGCGAAATTGCTTGAGCGCGTCGTCGGCTTTAACCAATTGCACTTGTGCCACATCGCGACGCTGACGCAGACGCGATGCCAGCTGTTCGGCTTGCGCAACTGTCGTGCCGGGCTTTAGGTAGATCGACAAATCCACGGCACGGTTTACGTCGCCGCTTGCGGTTCGAGCGTTCATCACGAGCACTTGTAAGGTTGCGGGCAGGGCCAGAGCAATGCCGATAACAAGCACGGTCATTAGTGTTTGCACGCGCTGCTGCGACAGGCGGCCCAATGTGCCGACCAGCGTTTGTAGATGGCGAGTAAAAAATACTTTCATGACGTCACTCGCGAATGATCTTGCCGGTTTCCAAACGAACACGGCGAACCAAGCTGTTGGACGCCAGCCGATCGATCAGCGCGAGATCGTGACTAGCGATCAGCACCGTTACGCCCACGTCGCTAAAACGACGAAAGATGCGCATCACTTCGAGCGATAGCTCAGGATCCAAGTTACCCGTCGGTTCGTCGGCGATCAGAATAGGCGGCTTACTTACAACCGCGCGGGCAATGCCCACACGCTGTTGTTCGCCGGTAGAAAGTTCTAGGGGCAGATTTTTCTCCAGCTGCAGAAGTCCCACTTGATCCAGCGCCGCCCGCACACGCTTGCCGATTTCGCGTTCGCCCACGCCGCTGACGATTAGCGGTAACGCGACATTGTCGAACACCGTGCGATCGGCCAGGAGCTTGTGATCCTGAAATACCATGCCGACACTGCGTCTGTGCGCCGGCAATTTGCCGCGCGAAATGGTGTTGACGTTCTGACCGTTGACGATGAGCTGGCCTCGCGTCGGCCGCTCGACCAGTGCGATCAATTTCAATAGTGTCGATTTGCCGGCACCGGAATGACCGGTCAAAAACACCATTTCGCCGCTGGCCACTTCCAGCGATAAATCGAGCAACGCCTCACGGCCATTGGGGTAACGCTTGAATACATGATCGAAGCGAATCACGTTTTACCTCCGGCCGTTTGCGACGCAGGTGTCAGCAATGCATCGACAAACTGCTCGGCATTGAACTCGGCGAAATCTTCGGCGGACTCACCCACTCCAATATAACGAATCGGCAATCGCATTCGGCTGGCCAATGCCAGTACCACGCCGCCTTTGGCCGTGCCGTCGAGTTTGGTCACGACCACGCCGGTTACACCCAGCGCTTCGTTGAATAGTTTGGCTTGTTGTAGGGCATTTTGGCCCTGACTGGCATCGAGCACTAACAGCGTTTCGTGCGGCGCTCCCACATCTAACCTTCCCAGCACGCGTTTCACTTTCTTAAGCTCGTCCATCAAGTTCGTCTGGGTATGCAGGCGGCCGGCGGTGTCTGCGATGAGGACATCGACGCCGCGCGCCTTCGCGGATTGCAATGCGTCGAACGCAACTGCGGCCGGATCTGCGCCGGTGGCCTGCGCCACCACGGGAACTTGATTACGCGCGCCCCACACTTGAAGTTGTTCGACTGCAGCGGCGCGAAACGTATCGCCCGCGGCGAGCATGACGGTGCGCTTTTTAGCCAACAAGTGCTTGGCTAGCTTGCCGATGGTGGTGGTTTTGCCGGCGCCGTTTACGCCCACCACGAGGATCACAAAAGGCTTTTGGGCTGATTGCCATTCGAGTCGCTGTGCGCTGGGCGTCAAAATATCCAGCATTGATTTACGCAGCGCGGTGAGCAGCGCCGGCAAATCGCCCAGTTCCTTGCGCGCCACTTGCTTGCGCAGCGACTCGAGAATCTCGCCCGTGGTTTCAACGCCGACGTCTGCCGTAATCAGTCTCGATTCCAATTCATCCAAGACTTCGTCGTCGATTTTTCCGGTCGGCAACAGCGTGGAGAATCCGTCGGTCAGCCATGAGGCGCTGCGGCTTAGGCCGCGGCGCAGCCGGCCGAGGAAGCCGGCGGATTCTTGCGTTTCAACGTCGCTGGATTTGTTTTTGATGCCGAACATGGGTGCGGTAGCCGAAGTACTCCGGCGATTCTAGCAGGCGAGTCCGATGCATCGCGCAGAGGTTTTTTGTTGCAGGTGGATTTGTTACCGTGCTGAGGGCTCCTCACACACATGACCACTTTGCTCACACTTTACATACCGAATGCCGGCGGTCCCCACTCTTTTTGCGGAGCTGTCGACGGGCGCGTCGGGAGCCACGCCGCACGGCATGACAGCCTATCCGCGCCTCATCCCAAAGACGTCGGCCTGAACCGACGCTTTGCCGATCGCAGGATGGCGGCTACTGTGTACAAGGATCAAGCGCGCGGCCGTGTCCGATCTTCGATTCGGCTAGTCAAATAGAAGTGCGCGAATACACATGACGACAGAACGCAAGCCATCTACTTCCAAAAAACCCGGGCAGGCGCGCGTGTTGACGCACAAGTTGCGCATTATTGGCGGCACATGGCGCGGTCGAAGGCTGGACTTTCCCTCCAACGATGCAATTCGTCCGACACCAGATCGTGTGCGCGAAACCGTGTTTAATTGGCTGCAGAACGATATTGCCGGTGCGCGCTGTCTCGATCTGTTTGCAGGCAGCGGCGCACTTGGCTTCGAAGCGTTATCCCGCGGCGCCGCGTTTACAACGTTTGTCGAACAGGGCGGCGAAATCGGTCGGTACTTGCGAACGGCAGCGGAACAATTGGGTACCAAACAAATGGAAGTACATGTAAGCGATGCGTTGCAATGGTTGGCGGGCGCTGCCCAGCCGTTCGATGTGGTCTTTCTCGATCCGCCGTTCGGCAGCGGATTGTTGCCTGCCGTTTGCGAGCGTCTTGAAGAGCACGGTTGGCTTAAGCCGACTGCGCTGATTTATATGGAGAGCGCCGCGCAAGATGGCGCCCCACGGTTACCCGGTTCGTGGGAACTCGTTAAAAGTAAAACCGCCGGTCAAGTGGGCTATCATCTGGCCCGCCGCACGGCCCGCGGCGCAGTATCGAATTGAGCTCCTATGGCCCATGCAATGTACCCCGGCACGTTCGATCCCATCACGCATGGTCATACCGATCTCGTGCGTCGTTCGGCCAAGTTATTCGATCGTGTTGTGATCGCAATTGCGGCCAATCCAGGCAAGGCGCCCTTATTTACGCTCGATGAGCGCATCGATATGGCCCGCCGTGTGTTTGCCGATGTAAAGAACATCGAGGTGATGGGCTATTCCGGCCTTACGGTGGACTTCGCTCGTCAGCACAAATTGAGTGTGGTCGTCCGCGGACTGCGTGCGGTATCCGACTTCGATTACGAGTTCCAACTTGCAACGATGAGCCGGCATCTTTCCGACGAAGTGGACTATGTTTTCCTCACACCGCCCGAACAATTCATGTTTATTTCTTCCACGTTGGTGCGCGAGATTGCCGGTTTGGGCGGCGACGTCACCAAATTTGTTCACCCTTTAGTCGATGAAGCACTGCGTGCCGCGTGGGCGCGCCGTAAGGCAGTGTCGAAGTGAGTTTGATTATGCGTCTGCGCAGTCGTAATTCTCTGAATTTTGTTGCTGTCTGTTTATTGGCAATTAACTGGCAGGCGCAAGCTGCGACGCCGACAAAAGCGGCGATCGCCAGTGCGCATCCCTTAGCGACCGAAGCAGGTTTGCAAATTTTGCGCGAGGGCGGCAACGCCTTCGACGCGGCCGTAGCAGTCGCCGCTGCATTGGCGGTAGTCGAGCCGACAAGTTCGGGATTGGGCGGCGGTGCTTTCTTTTTACTGCATCGCTCATCCGACAAGTTCGAAACCATGATCGACGCACGTGAAGTCGCGCCGAAAGCGGCTACGCGCGACATGTATTTGGACAAGGAGGGCAATCCGGTACGCGGCCTGTCTACCAACACCGCATTGGCCGCGGGGATTCCAGGCGAGCCCGCCGGCCTTGCTTATATGGCGCAAAAGTACGGGAAGTTACCGCTCAAGCAAAGTGTGCAGCCGGCAATCAAGTTGGCGGAAGAGGGCTTTCCGCTTTACACGCGCTTGCGCGGCAGCATCAACGGCCGAAAATCGGTGTTCGCGAAATCGCCTGAAGCAGCGGCGGTGTACTTGCTTAATGGCGAAACCCCGCCCGAAGGCGCGATCATCAAGCAGCCCGAACTTGCTAAATCGCTGCGTGTTTTTGCCGAACAAGGCGCCAAGGGTTTTTATACCGGAACGTTCGCAAAGAAACTCGTCGATGGCGTTCGGGGAATGGACGGCATTTGGACTCTCGAAGATTTAGCCGAATATAAAGTGAAGGAACGCAAGCCGCTGGTGGGCGAGTATCACGGTGCGCGTATTGTGTCGGCGCCGCCGCCTTCGTCAGGTGGCGTTGCGATTATCAACGCGCTGAATATTCTATCTGGCTTCGATCTGTCGAAAGTCGATAGTGCTACTCGCAAACATTTGGTAATCGAAGCCATGCGTCGGGTACATCGCGACCGCGCGCAATATCTTGGCGATCCGGACTTTGTACAGATTCCGGTCGATAAGTTAATTCACCCGTACTACGCAGCTGGACAACGCGCGTCGATCCGGACGGATCGCGCCACACCCAGCGACGCTCTGCCCGGTATTGTCGAATCGGGTCAGGCCGGTATGCAGACGACGCACTTTTCAGTGCTGGATGCAAAAGGCAATCGTGTCGCCGCGACGATGTCGATTAACTTCTTCTTCGGCTCGGGACTTATGGTTCCGGGTACCGGCATCCTGCTCAACAACGAGATGGATGATTTCTCCATGAAGCCCGGTGTACCCAATGGGTTTCAATTGGTTGGCGCGGATGCGAATGCGATTGCGCCGAACAAGCGACCGCTGTCGAGCATGTCGCCTACGTTTGTCGACACTAAGGACGGCATGATGATTCTCGGCACGCCCGGCGGTAGCCGCATCATAGGCATGGTATTGCTCGGGATTTTGGATTGGATGGACGGCAACGACGCCGATCATGTGGTGGCGTTGCCGCGATATCACCATCAATATCGTCCCGACAGCGTAAGTTTCGAACAAGGCGCGATATCCGCGGATGATAGGGCCGGACTCGAAAAGCGCGGTCACGCATTGCGCGAAATGCCCACTACCTACGGCAACTTGCAAGTAGTGACTTGGAATAAAAAAACCGGTGAAGTCAAAGCGGCTTCCGATCCGCGCGGTGCCGGCGTGGGGTTGGTGTACTAACCGCTGCTTACACCTGACATGTCGGACAGTAGTACGTCGAACGCTGGCCCTGCGTTAATTGTTTGATAGGCGTTTTGCATTTACGGCATGGCTCGCCGGCGCGCTCATAGACGAATAATTTCTGGCGGAAGTATCCTGGCGCACCATCGGCGTTAACGTAGTCGCGCAACGTTGTACCGCCAGCGCGGATCGCATCACTCAGCACGGTTTTGATTGCGGGCACCAGTTTGTCCAGTTCGGCGCGCTTCACCTTGCGCGCCGGGCGCGTCGGCCGGACCCCGGCGCGAAACAATGCTTCGCTCGCATAAATGTTGCCGACACCGACGACCAGGCTGGCATTCATAAGCAGCAATTTGATTGCAACTTTGCGTCGCGCAGTTTGCTTCGCCAAATACTCGGTATGGAACGCCTCGCCAAGCGGTTCCGGCGCCAGCTTCCTTAGTAGCGCATGTTCTAAGGGGTCGTCTGCTGTGAAGTGCATGCTGCCGAAACGGCGCGGATCGTTGAAACGCAGGCAATGCCCCAAGTTGAGCACAATATCCACATGATCGTGTTTTTGCGGTGGCGTTTCGGCGGGCAGCACGCGAAGACTGCCGGACATGCCGAGATGCACGATCAGCGCGCCGCGTTCGAGCGTCAGCACCAAGTACTTTGCACGACGGCCCACATCGAGTATTCGTTGCCCTTCTAGCTGAGCGGCGAACGTCTTCGGCAACGGCCAGCGCAAACGATGTTCACGAACGACAACGGATTTAATGCGGCGAGCGCACACGGCCGGAGCAATACCGCGGCAAGTGGTCTCGACTTCGGGGAGTTCAGGCATCCGCGTATTGTGCCCGGAGTGTGATGTGTTCGTCCCGCGGCGATTCCGAATGCTGCACTGCGTTGGATGATAAAGCGAGTAAAGTCGAGGCTGGCATGCGCGGTACGCGCCCCTTATATTGCATCGCGCTTGTCGCGGACCAAGGTGAATTGTGAATATCGACGCTCTCTACGGCCTATTGGGCCTGGGTTTTTGGGGATATGTGCTGGTCACGGTGGTGTCGGTGCACATCACTATCCTCTGTGTGACCGTGTACCTGCATCGTGATGCGGCCCATCGTGCCGTGGATTTGCATCCGGCGATTCGCCACTTTGCGCGTTTTTGGATTTGGTTTACTGCCGGCATGCTCACGCGTGAGTGGGTCGCTGTCCATCGTAAACATCACGCCAAATGCGAAACCAAAGACGATCCGCACAGCCCGGTAATTTTTGGACTGAGGAAGGTTTTGCTCGAAGGCGCGGAGCTGTATCAAGTGCACGCGCGCGATCCCGAAACACAAGAGAAATACGGACGCGGCACGCCGGACGACTGGCTTGAGCGCAATCTTTACACCAAGCATCGCAATTGGGGAATCATCACGCTTATCGTGTCGGACTTGCTGCTGTTCGGCGTGCCCGGCATCATCATTCTCGCTATTCAATTGTTGGCCATGCCGTTGTTCGCTGCCGGTGTGATCAACGGTCTTGGGCACCACTCGGGTTATCGCAACTTCGAATGTCCTGACGCCGCAACCAACATAGTGCCGTGGGGAATGTTGCTCGGCGGTGAAGAACTGCATAACAACCACCATGCTTTTCCGAGTTCGGCAAAATTCTCGGTGCGAAGATGGGAATTCGATATCGGTTGGGCGTGGATCAAAGTGTTCGGTGCTCTAGGGTTGGCCACGGTGAATCGCATAGCGCCAGTGCCGTTGGAACAGCCGCATCGCAAACACATCGACTTGGAAACGGTTCGTGCGGTGATAACCAATCGCATGCATGTCCTGCGTAACTACACGCTGCAAGTCACGCTGCCGGTTTGGCGCGCCGAATTTCAACGCGCCGGCGGGCGTTTGAGTGGCAGTATCAAGAAATTGCTGGTGCGCGAACCGTTGTTACTCGATGCCCAAGCGCAATCCAAACTCAAAGCCGTACTGGATCGTCACCAAGCTTTGCACACGGTTCACGAATTCCGCGAGCGGTTGCGACAGATTTGGGCCGGCAGCGTGATTAGTAACGAGGCGTTAGTAAGCAACCTGAAAGAGTGGGTTGCGCATGCAGAGGCCAGCGGTATCGAAGCTCTGCAAGATTTTGCCGCGCGATTGCGCGGTTATGCGCTGCAGCCCGTTGCCGCCTGAGCTGCAGGTATTCCTTCGCACCAATAAAAATCCCGCCGTTTGGCGGGATTTTTTTATTCGCTTTCGAAACCGAAAATCGTTACTTGATCTTCGATTCCTTATAAGGCACGTGCTTGCGCACCTTGGGGTCGAACTTCTTCACTTCCATCTTATCGGGATGGAGGCGCTTGTTCTTGGTAGTGGTGTAGTAGTGGCCGGTGCCGGCCGTGGAAACGAGTTTGATTTTTTCGCGCATGACGGTTGCTCGTTAACGGCCGATTAAATTTTTGCGCCCTTGGCGCGCAGGTCGGCAATTACTTGCTCGATGCCGTTCTTTTCGATGGTGCGCAAACCGCGCGTGGAAACGCGGAGGCTAACGAAACGGCGTTCGCTTTCCACCCAGAAACGCTGCACATGCAAATTGGGCAGGAAACGGCGGCGGCGGCGGTTGTTGGCGTGCGATACGGTGTTACCCGTCATCGGACCCTTACCGGTAACTTCACAAACTCTGGACATGTAGAAATTCCTCTAACGCGCACTGCGGACCCGATTACGGGGACGAGCGGCCAAAAACGAGTCGCGCTTTATACCAGCGGACCCGGTCCTGGGCAAGGACAGAGTGGGGCATGGAAGACTCGGGGCATGGGGCCTGAGGGCGTGGGTAAGAGAAAATGTGATATTGGCCTCGCGGGGATTTGTCCTAAATTTCGGACCCAGGCCCTCAAGCCCCATGCCCCAGGCCCTCAGATGAGCCCCCGTTCGGCCAGCGAAGTACAGTACCCGTCGCCGACAATAAGGTGGTCCAGGACCCGAATTTCCACCAGGGCCAGCGCGTCCTTTAGCCTGCGCGTCAGTAGTTCGTCCGCCTGGCTGGGTTCCGCGACCCCTGAAGGGTGGTTATGCGCCAGGATGACCGCCGCCGCCTGGTGCGCTAATGCGCGCTTGATAACCTCCCGAGGATGAACCGTAGCGCCGTCCAACGTCCCGCGAAACAGCTCTTCGCAAGCTTTGACGCGGTTGCGGCTATCCAGGTACAGGCAACAGAACACCTCGTAGTCGAGGTCTCGCAGGCGCATCGCCAAATACTCTCGGGTGCAGGCCGGATTCGAGAGGACGGGTCCATGCTGCATCAATTCATGGGAGTGCCGCCGCGCGAGTTCCAAAACGGCCTGGAGCGCCGCGAAG
>Ga0315910_10005331_pt1 | contig 10549 bp, 11 predicted proteins | sample EdamamesoilMG_FD_204470 | JGI IMG/M metagenome (GOLD analysis project Ga0315910, IMG submission 204470) | Garden soil microbial communities collected in Santa Monica, California, United States - Edamame soil | ecosystem: Environmental > Terrestrial > Soil > Garden | place: USA: California...
CGGTTGGTCGAAACAGGGAAAAGCGAGACGAGCCCGGGCGGGAACGAAGAGCGTATAAAGAAACTCGTCGTTCCGATTGAGAGCGGCATCACCAACGACGAACTCGAACTCGATGCGGTTGACACCAGCGCGGGTCGCTCCGGCAGGAATGACGATGTGCCCGTTGACAAAGTCTGCACCTGGATCCGATCCCTCGATCCTGACGCGACGAAGGCTCTCGCGCGGTTGCGCGAAGTCGAACACGAGACGAGAGGGTGCGCGAAGCGTGAGGCTGACCACGGCGCGACCCTGGACCGGCTCGTTCCTCGCGGCGGGGATCGAGAACGTCAGATCGTAGTGAAGACCCTGGATTGCAGACGCGCGCTCCCGAGCCAGTGCCTGCGATACACCTGAATCGATGGGGCGGTTGCTATCTCCTTGCCCTGGCTGCATCGCCGACAGGAGAGTCATCGCAATGAACAGACCGAGCATGCACGGCCTCAGGCACCAACCGGGAAGAACACCCGCTGGACGAACCAGTACGTGCCCGCAGCGATGACCACGATGGAACCAGCAAAGGCCACGCGCGATCCGAGCAACTGGTTGTAACGCCGAATCGCGGCGAGAAGGCTCGAGACGAGCAGCACCACCATCAACTGGCCAATCTCAACACCCAGGTTGAACGAGAAGAGCGACCAACCGAGCGCCTCACGCGGCAAGCCGAACTCGCGCAGCACGTTGGCGAAGCCAAATCCGTGGACCAGCCCGAACACGAGCGCGACCCAGGCGCGCAGATCACGGCCGTCACCGCGCACGAGGTTGTCGGCACCGACGAACACGATGCTGAGAGCAATCGCTGGCTCGATGATGCTGGGCGGCGGCGTCACGAGGTTGAGCGCCGCAAGCGACAACGTGATGCTGTGTCCGATCGTGAAGGCAGTCACGATGCGAACCAGAGCGCCCATGGTGCCGCCAAGCAGGAGCAATCCGATCAGGAAGAGGATGTGATCCGGTCCGATCAGGATGTGATGGGTGCCAGAGGGGATGAACGTTTTCATCACCTCGATCGCGCCCTGCGTCGTCCCGCGATAGTAGACGTGTGCGTTCGTCTCGGCGTTGAAGATCACCTGCTGGCGAAGCTGCCCTTCGTCGTAGACGTTGATGAACGTCTGGTGCAGCTGGTCGTAGGGGAACAGATTCGTGTCGATGGTCAGGGCGCCAAAGTTGGCGTCCTTGATGCGATAGCGAAAGCGGAGCGCCTGCTCTTCCCGCATCACCTCCACACCTTGCCAATCGATGGACAGGCGTTGACTGCCCTCGAGATACAAGCGCGGAGCGAGGATCTCTTCGATGCGCTTCTGCTGCGCCTCGACGAACCCGGGTTCCATGACTCTTTCGGGCGGGACGCCGAGTTCGTGCGCGACGTCGATCACATGAACGACCAGAGTGCCGTCGATGCCGCCATCCTTGAAGACGATGTCGAGGTAGCTGAACGGCGCGGGATGCGCCGAGGCAGCGCTCACGCCGCTGAAGACGATGGCCAGCCCGATCAGAACCCTGCGGAGCACAGCCGACATTCTACTGTCTGGGGCGCGGGACGAGGAACGATCAGAGGCTCAGGCCTTCGCGGCAGGGGTCGTCCTCGTCGAGCAGAAACGTGTGCTCGCCGGTGATCCATGCGGAGCCCTCGACTTCTGTGACAAGGGCTGCCGTGTCGCCCACACGCGAGCGACCGGTCACTCGCCCCCGCAACAGCGCGCCACTCATCCCTTCGTGGACGAACGGTTCGCCCTCCGGAAGAAGGCCCATCGCATCGAGCACGGCCATCACCGCCGATGTTCCCGTCGCGCTTGCGGAGACATCCACCCCGCCGGCGCTGTCGACCATCACGTTGCGGAGGTGCGCCTCGGGATCCTGCGGCGGACCAGTGAAGATCACTCCGCTGACACCCTTGATGTGAGGATCGGCCGGATGCTCGGGTACGACGGTCGTCGCCAGCGACGCGCAGATCTCAACACCCATTCGGCGCAGATCGGGCAATCGCGCGGCCATGAGAGGAATGCCGGTCGCTTCCGTGTCGACGATCGCGAAGAACTCGCCGCCGAATGCCACGTCGACACGCAACTGACGGGAGCCGATCTTCACCGCTTCGGATGCAGCGTGCACGAACGAGGGGACGTTCGTCATGGCAACTGCATCTACGCGGCGTGTGTCGCCCTGCGCGATCAACCGGGCACGCGCGCGAACGATTCCCGCCGGAGTGTCGAAGACCATTGGCGCCTGCACCTCGTCGACGTCGCGGGAGAAGATCAGTGCCCGCTCGAGTGCGATGGTCGTTGCCGCGATGATCCCGTGGCCGCTCATCGATGGATATCCCGCGGCATTCATCAGCATGACCCCGGCGTGTGCGTGCGGCGAGACCGGTTCAGTGAGAAATGCGGCGGTCATGTCGGCATACCCACGCGGCGGCAGCACGACGGCGCGTCGAAGTGCATCAGCGTTCTTCCTGAACCAGTCGCGCTGATGCGACAGCGTTCGACCATGCGGACGCGGAAAGCCCTCGACGACGAGTCGCAAAGGCTGACCGCCGGCGTGAGCATCGATGGCCTTGATGAGGCGGATCACACTGGCAGGCTAACACGCAGCCCGCAGTGGACGGTTCCGGGCGTATATCGAGCGAATCACGCGACAGACCGCGAGTCACGCCGTGGCGTGTCGTTTGCACTTCTCCCAATCGCCAGCACCTTCGGAGAAGGACCATGGGGAATCGGCACTGGAGGCTGCTTCTGATCGGCCTGGTGTGCATCGGGTTACTGAGTTCGACCTTCGCATCGGCTCAGAGCTATGGCACACCGTATGACCGCGGCTATCGCGAAGGTGTCCAGCAAGGGGAACAGGACAGCCGTCAGGGTCGGGAGCAGCAATACGAGCGAAGTTCGATCTACCGCGACGCAGACCGTGGCTATGAGAATCGCAACGGCAGTCGCGACGCGTATCGAAACGAGTTCCGACGCGGCTTCATCTCGGGCTATCGGAGCGGCTACGACAGGTACCGCGAGACACGCGTCTACGATCAGGGGCGACGGGACGACCGGCGCGATCCGCGCGTGCTGCGCGGCTATCAGGATCCGGCGTTTGCTCGCGGATATTCCGACGGGTGGGATCACGGCGCCGACGATCGACACGATCGCGACCGCTACGATCCGGTCCGCCACGGCGACTACAAGAGCGCCGACGATGGGTACTCGCGAACGTACGGCTCGAAGGACGCCTACAAGAACAACTATCGCTCGGGCTTCCGGCAAGGTTACGAGTCGGGCTACCGCAACGGCGAACGCTACCGCCGCTGAACGGGCCTCGTCTGGCCTCGAGCAGGAGGATCGGAGTAAGATCTAAAGTTCCTGCTCGGGGCCGGTATCGTCTAGGGGTCAGGACACGTGGTTCTCAGCCACGGGACCGGGGTTCGAATCCCCGTACCGGTATACCAAATCATTAGAGAAGTGGAAGAAGTAGGGGCTTCGTCGCACCTGCGTCTTCAATCGTAGTGTCCGGCTTCCGGACCCAACGAATTTCATAACATCGACCTCCTTCCACATAGGCGATTACCATAACTTCGACTAAACATGTCTCCCGAAATCGATCGACCAATGGTTCGTCGTCTCCAGACGATGCTGGACGCTGGCTTGATCAGCTATAGAGAACTCCAACCATGGGCCGAGTCGCTGCTCGCGTCGATCAGCAGCCCACCTCAATGGCTCTGCGACGTAGCCGTTCAGAAGTACTCACCGGACGTTTCGAAGTCGCTTGGAAAGTACGTCTGGTCGCAACCGTTTGAATCCGTCGACTATTCGGAAGCCGACGATGAACACCTCGCAAGTCTGTACCTGCGCTTCGAGCGTCGTGAGTTGTCGTGGGCGACGTTTCTGAGCTTGGCGGGACGATACGCCGACAACGCCGACCGTGCTTGGGTGTGTGAGGAGTTCTACGAGTTGTTGAACGAGTTCGAGGATGCCGCATTCTCAGAGGCGCTGGAGCGCAAGCAGCAAGGGACAATCGCCATCAAGCTACACGCGGCGTTTGGCAGAGTCAGGCCCGTGCTCGACGATTTGAGAAGACGCAGGCGTGCCACACGCTGAGAGTTACACAGCAATTCCCGCGAACTCGACCGTCCACCCTTCCGAAAATCCCCGTACCGGTACCATAAAATTCAGCCGTCGCGCTCCTCTCAGGGAGTCGCGATCGGCAACTCCTCCCAGAATCCACCAGTCCACCTGCCCTTGCGTTGCGGCGAGACTGCTCCGAATGGCTTGGAGCGGGAGATCAGATGGACGATGACGATCGCGACGAGGCTGTTCTGAATCAGCTCCGCGCACACGGCGCGGACCTGACCAAGCCCACCCATGTCCGTTTCTACATCTACCTCGCGACTGAGGTCTGCGCAAAGCGAATTGCGGAGCGCGGTGTTGACCATCTACTGGTTGCCGATGTGCGACCGTCAGGTAGCGATGACGGGACGTGGCTGTGTCGGCTTCAAGGAAACTTCGTTCCGACTCTCACGGCCCTCAAGAACTATCGTCGTCGCTTCGAGGCAATCGCCGCAGCAGAAGGTGGCGAATACGATGGCTGGGAAGCCGCCGTGAATAAATGAGACGGCACCGTGAGCTCGTCGGACGCCGAATTATGCGGCGATACCGTTGAACTTCACTATCCACCCTTTCGCAAATCCCCGTACCGGTACCATCCTTCGCTCGCGTGCATTCGTGAGCGAGCTACGGATGGCAGGCAATCCTTCGCTGATGAACTCACGCGAAGGTCACTCTCGGCTAGCGAGCTCACACCACAGACAAGGCGAAGGATGTCGTCCGAAGCTCGCGGATGATCGAGGCGAGCGAAGGAGGACTGCTCAGTCGTTCGCTTACCCCCAGAGTTCGAGAAACTCTCATAATGCCCGCTCAGCCCCGGCACCCCGTTTGGTCAGTATGAGGTTCTGGCACCGCTCAGCGCGGGCGGAATGGGCGAGGTCTATCGCGCCCGCGATCTGAAGCTGCAGCGGGACGTGGCGCTCAAGGTCCTGCCGAACGCCGTCGCGCGCGACGCCAACCGGCGCACCCGTTTCGAGCGCGAGGCGCACGTCCTTGCGGCCCTCAATCACCCACACATCGCCTCGATCTATGGCGTCGCCGAGAATCAGGATGTCACGGCTCTCGTCCTGGAGCTGGTAGAAGGTCTCACTCTCGAACAGCATCTGGCAGCACGCGCGCTTCCGCTCGAGGAGACGACCTCCATCGCACGTCAGATCGCCCGTCGCGCCCCGGGGACGTGAGCGAGGGTCTGATGACCGTTACCTATAAGCCACTGCCGCTGAGGACGAACCTGCCAACGGGATGAGGTCGAAGCGCCTGAATCCTACTTGCCCGCACCACGCTCGGAAGTCGGCTCCGGTGTAGTCGGCGGCATCGCCGAATTCGATCAGCATGTTCAGCGACATCAGCAGACCGAACGCATTCTCGCGCCGGGCATCGTCGATGACGTTCTCGATCGCGATGAGCGCGCCCCCTTCAGGCAATGCATCGTACGCGTTTCGAATGAGGTGCAGCTTCTGCTCGAGATTCCAGTCGTGGAGGACATTGCCCATCGTGACGACGTCGGCGGATGGCAACGGATCGACGAAGAAGTCTCCCGATACCACCTGAATGCGATCAGCAAGGCCGGCGCGGTCGATCGCGTTCTGTGCGTGAACTCTTACTGGAGGAAGGTCGAACGTCTGAAAGCGGAGATGCGGATGTCGCGCCGCGACCAAGCGCGATAGCAGTGCCAGCGCGCCGCCGGCGTCGGTCACAGTCCGATACCGCTCGAAGTCGAATCGCTCGGCCAGTAAGCTGAAGTTCTCCGCCTGCAGGCCCGTCATCGCCCGAAGAAACTCACCGAGCCTAGCTTCGTCTGCATAGAGCTCGGCGAACATCGGCTTGCCCGTGAATTTGATCTCGTTCTGCGGCTTGCCTGTTCTCAACGCTTCGCCCAGGCTGTTCCAAAATCCGAAGAGCCTCGAATTGAACATCTCGGGCATGCCACCGATGTAGGTGGGACTCTGTTTGACGAGAAACGCTGCAGTCTCAGGCGTGTTCCGATACCTGCCCTCGGGTCCATCACCATCGCGCGATAAGAAACCGAGCGCCACCAGCGCGTCGAAGAAGTCGTATCGCCCTCGAGGATGGACTCCCAGCGCGGCTCCAAGCTGCTCCGCGGTCATCGAGCGGTCGCCGATGGTCGAGAAGAGATCGAATTCGACTGCAGTAAGCAGGACCTTCGAGGCCCAGAAGCCTGTTGCAGTCTGCATTATGTGCGTCGGATCGAGCTGATTCATTTTGATCCCTTTGCGGGGGGACGGGAGGAACCGTGTCGAGCTAGGCTACGGCCGATTCATTGATCATACCGAGGGTTCTACCGTCGGGCCGCCAAAAGCTCTGCTCGCTTTCGGAATCCCGCACGTCACTTGCAACTCTTTGCCGTGCGGTCTGGTCGCGAATTCTCGCCGCGGGATCAGAAGGCGAGCGTGGTGCCAACGATGCGCCATTGAACCAAGACGGCCACGAGCACCACGTGCGCGAACATGAAGAGGTATTCACGTGCTCGAAGCCACCTCGTGCCCAGCGGACGTGCCCAAAGCCGACAGACGTGCCACACGACGAATGGGGTGAGCAAGACCGAGATCCACGCGGCCGCGTAAATGGCAATCGCCACAGTAGTGCCGAAAGGCGATGACACCGCTACGAGGGGCCAGCCCCAAAAGACCAGCCAGACAGCGCCAACGACGGCCGCGAGATCCAGCAGGAGGGCTACGCGGATGGTCGATCGGAGACGACACGACGCAGTATCCATGTGGTTGCGCCTTTGCCGAAGGATGGCGAGTGGCCAACCCAGTACGCCTGCGAGCGCGAGCAGCACGCCGATCACGGTCACCGGCACGACAATGCCAGCGCTCCGCCACCACGGCACACGAATATAACGAAGCACGGGCGTGCCCACTTGCATGATGGCATCACCACCCGCGTGATCGAACGACACCTCGAAACCATCGCCGCGATACAGGCGTGGTGTCACCTCGCGCAATGTGAACCCGCCGACAGGCAGGAACGCCGGTCGAAACGTGAGCTCTTTAGACCTGACGCGCACCGCGAACTGTTCTGCGAGCGCACGCACACTGAACACGTTTGACTCTACGCGACGTGCCGGCACGTACGTGCCATCAACGCCAGCTGCGAGCGTGTCGCCGGACGCGACCGGTAGTTGAGGAAAGAACCGGTCCGTTAACCGATCGAGGAACTCCTGTTGGGGCGCCGTTCTCGCCGGAAGGCCATCGCTGTTGTACGAGGCGAACACGCCGAACCGCTGTTCCGGCACGAGGGCAAGGACGTTGTGGAAGCTGCCGGTGTCACCTCCGTGTCCAACGAACGGATCGCCGCTCACTCCGATCGGTGAGTAGAAGCCCAAACCAATCTTTCCGCGGGGCAGGTCGGCGTGTCCCGACATCATCGAATCGATGGTGGCGCGATCGAGGATCGCCGGGTGCGGATCCAGCAGTGCGAGCAACAAGCGCCCCATGTCGTCTGCGGACGCCGTGACGCCCGTTGATCCGACTTCGTGGATGACGGCGTCGGACATGGACAGGACGGTGGGCGTCCGGTCCGATGTGAGGTAGCCACTGGACACGCGCGAGCGCAGCACACCTGCCGGCGGTTGTTCCGCCGTAGTACTCGTCATCCCGAGCGGGCCAAAAACACGATCCGCCAGATACGTTTCGAATCGCGTGCCCGACACGCGTTCGACGACGTAAGCGGCCAGCGAGGCGTTGACGTTCGCGTACGCAAGTGCGGCATCGTCCTGATCGAGGTGCGGAGGCAGATGACGGCTCAAGAATGGACCGAGTGGCGGACGCTCGCCCGACAGCGCGCCAATGGCGCCACGGCGATCCTCGAATCCTGTCTGATGACTCAACAGGCGTCTCAACGTCACCGGCCGCCCCCGAGACTCTGGGACGTCTATATCGAGGTAGGCACGGACGTCGCGATCGAGATCCACGCGGCCGGCTTTTACGAGTTGCATCGCGCCGATCGCGGTAAGCGTCTTGCTGATCGAGCCGATGCGCACGAGGGTCTCGGTCGTCATCGGTCGTCCGATCGCGACGTTCGCGAACCCGTAACCCTGGCTGAAGAGGATGTCACCCTCCTTCACGACGACCACGACCGCTCCGGCAATCCGTCGGCGTTCGAGTTGCTCGCGCATCAAGGGATCCACCAGAGCCTCGATCGCGGCCGGCGTCATTCCCTCTGACGGCGCAGCCCGCGAACTCTGCGGGAACGCTGGTGCCGCCAACGTCAGAAACGCGAGGCCGAGAACAGCACCTGCGGGACGTCCTGCACCACGACGACTCGTCCAGACTTCACCTGCACTCATGACGTAGACGATCCACCCTTTCGCAAATCCCCGTACCGGTACCACTTCAAGTTCAAAGTGGAAGAAGTGGAAAAGCAGGTTCGAAGTCACGCGTGCGACGACAACTGCCGATAGAGCCAGGCCTTTGCTAAGGCCCATTCGCGCTCCACGGTAGCTGGCGACACGCCGAGCGCCTCGGCCGTCTCGTCGATGTTCAGCCCCGCAAAGAATCGCAGCTCCACGACCCGACACTGACGTTCATCGATTGAGGAGAGCGCACCGAGCGCCTCGTCGAGGGCGAGCACGTCCACGCTCGACGGCTGGGCGACTGGCGGCACGTCGTCCAAGCTCACAATGGTGACCCGCCCGCCCCGCTTGTCGGCGTGTTGTCGTCGAGCGTGATCGACGAGGATCTGGCGCATCAACTTCGCCGCCACCGCAAAAAAGTGCGTCCGGTTATTCAGCGTCAGGCGCTCGACATCCACGAGCCGCAGGTAGACCTCGTGCACGAGCGCCGTCGTCTGGAGAGCGTGCCCAGACTGTTCGCGCTGGAGATGGCGGCGCGCCACGCGGCGCAGCTCGTCATACACGAGCGGCACCAGACGGTCGAGCGCCGCCGCGTCGCCCTGGCGCCAGGACAGAAGCAGTCCAGTGACATTCGTGGACACGGATCGTTGGTAGCTCGTGAGGGAAAACGGGATTGCCCTGCGCATCTTATCCGTATGGGACCACAACGGGCGAAACCCTCATTCCTAAAAGGAGCCTTATGAGAACAATCGGTATCCACACCCGCTTCGCTTGGTTAGTCGGTGCGATGGCGCTACTGGCCCAGATCTCGCCCGCCCTGGCAAGCGATAGAGACCACAACAATCGACCCGTCGAAATCACCTTCACGAAGTGGGGAGTGACTGCACCTCCTCCGCCCGCGCCGCAGCCCCCGTTTGGTCTGTTCGAGGGCTTCTCCGGTGACGGTCTCCCGGGCTCGTTCGTCGCAGAGGTGCTCTGGCGACAACCAAGCCTGAACGGGCACGTCACCGGACTCGAGGCCATGTACGAGGTCGTGGACGGGGACCGTTCGTTCACGGCGCTCATCCGGGGCGGACAGAATGCGGCGGGCGCCGCTCTGCTCGAGGGCGTCATCCTGGCTGGGTGGCGCACCGGCGCACGGGTGCAAGTCGTGTTTCAGAGGTATCTCGCTAATCCCCTGCTACCCAGCTGCGAGGGCGCACCCATCAACAAGAACTGTTTCGTGGGCACCATCCACGTCGGGCGCGCCCCGAGGGACTGACGAGATACACCGCACTACTGCAACGGGATGCGAAAGAGATTGCGCTGCGAGTCTGTCCTAGTGAAGACGTAGGTTGAGGGGTCTGATCCTGGCGAGATCAGACCTTCCTCGATCGTCCGGGCCCCGGGGAGGGCCGCCGCCTGTTTGAGATCGGTGATTCCTTCAACAGAAAGATCCGGTATCGCCTTGCCAGCCGGCACCGGAATCGCGAAGGTCCTTCGATTCACGTGGCTCCCGACGTAGAAGAACTTCCCGTCCGGAGACCAGTCTGCTGTTGTGCAGGAGTCCGCCTCGGCGCGGCAGATTGTTCTCGGAGGGCCACCACGAATCGGAACGGCAACTGCTTGGGCCACGGGGTGACCGCTGGTCGCGGGGGCGCGGATGATCACCCACTCGCCGTCGGGTGACACATCGCCCTTCTCGAGAAACGATGTCGTCGGTATTCGTTCGAAACCCGTTCCGTCAGTCTTGATCCGCGCAAGGGCGTTTCCCTTCGCCAGCGACCGGAAGATCAACTCTCCGGGCGCGCCGAACGACACCTGATCACCGTTGTCGACGATCAATCGGGGCGGAGTGCGCCGGTCAAGCGGCGCCAGCCAAATCTGCGATGCTCCATCAGCGTTCGTCGTCGTGAAGGCCACATCCTTCTCGTCGCGCGAAATCGCGTACGCGGTGACAGACTGTCCCGACATCAGCGTGTCGCTCTTTCCCGTCGCCAGATCGACCGATCGCAAGTCGGCAGCGGCGGGCAGCCAGCCCCGTGCCGCCAACCACCAGTCCCGAGTAAGGAGATAGAACACGCGAGTGCCATCTCGGGAAAGGCGAGGAGCGGTCGCATACCCTTCCGAG
>Ga0315910_10005332_pt1 | contig 10548 bp, 13 predicted proteins | sample EdamamesoilMG_FD_204470 | JGI IMG/M metagenome (GOLD analysis project Ga0315910, IMG submission 204470) | Garden soil microbial communities collected in Santa Monica, California, United States - Edamame soil | ecosystem: Environmental > Terrestrial > Soil > Garden | place: USA: California...
TATATATCTACTATGTATCTACTATATAAAGACTATGATAGTACTATTTTGAGTATCCTAACCCATCAGCATCATCTCGGGCTTTCTGATGAACGAAGCAGGTGAACGTTCTGGCATTGGCTAATCTCCGTCTTTGTTGGTGAGCGTTGTTCAGGCCTACGCGCAACACCAACAAGGCGCGGGCGCAGGTGTTGTGATCTTTTAAAAAATACACGTTTTTTACATAGAAAAATAAGGATTCCAATAGGGGAGTATAGGACATATGTCTTATATCCGTATGTTAGCGCCCATACCTTTGCACAATGAAGAGAATTCTAATAATTATTTGGACAGGAATAATGGCTGCTTCCTGCGGACTGACAAGTAAATATCAAAGCGCACAACATTCGGTTTACGCTAAAATGTTATCCCAGGCAGACAAAGAACAAATCAATCAAAGAGGCGAAATCTCTAAAGACGTTGAGCTGGGTACCTCCAAAGACATTGATTTACTAAAAGGCACCTTGAGAATCCTTAAGACTGACAAATCGAACGTATTCAATTTTGTTGAAGTCGGACAATGGATTAATCACGGTAGACTTGGCAATTCAGGAAAATATCACAATCTCGAGTTCAAAGACACAACCATCAACGACAACTTAGGAAACTCAATATCGCGAGTTGTTTACTATAAGGACGAACCGAACGAATATGTACTTGGCGAGCGATGGACATTAAAAGAATCTGCTATTCGTCATGTGGAAATATTTAGGGATAAAATATTAATACGTGAATACGACTTAAAACTAAAGGACTTTAACAATCCTATGTCCGATATTCAAAAGAGAAAAATACCGATTGGGACACGCAAAGACTATTCTTCAAGTGGGCAACTTATTTCTACAAAGACTTTTGACGACAACGGACAATTGATAAAGTAGGGGCAGGCACAGCCGCCAACAAAAGCTATAAGTCATGACGGCACGGTTGATATTAATTTTTATATTTCGGTGTGCCCCCACGCCTTATAGCTAGACGTTGTGCGCAAGCCCTTAACAAAACAATATGGGACAACTTAAACTAATCGGACTGCTTTTCCTCCTGGCGCAATCATTTCTCTCGATCGGACAGACTCAACTCGAAATGAACAATGATTCTGGAAATAGATTGAAAAAGGCAGAGACGGAATTGAAAGGAACACTTTCAAAGATGCAAGAACTTTATAAGTCGGACTCTGAATTCTTAAAAAACCTAAAGGAGTCACAGGACATTTGGACTAAATTCAAAAATGCTGAATTAAAAATGAAGTTCCCTGACCGTGAACCTGGATATTATGGGAGCGTTCATCCAATGTGCGTAGCGGACTTTTTAGCAGACTTGACGTTTGAGAGAATTGAGAAGTTGAAAGTTTGGGTGACAGGTATTGAAGAAGGGGACGTTTGTTCAGGTTCAGTAAGGAGTAAAGACTAAGGGCCAGCGCACAACACATCAATGGCGGGTTCGGTTTAAGTTTGTAGTTTAGTTTTCAAATAACGTTTTGCTGTATGGGACAATTTAGTTTTCAAAAACCAGCAATGTTACATACATAAACGTTGGCAAACATTTTTAAACATGAGACGATTGATAGGATTCTCAGCTTTTATACTCCTTGTGTCTTTGTCTTTTGCATTTAAAGTACACGATTCGGAAGATTTACGAAAAGTTCCAAAGTGGTTTTCGGTTGAATTTCATTCCTTATGCAGAGAACAAAATAGAGAGGGCGTAATGACGGATGAGATGTGGTCACGCGGGATTCATAAACCATACGACACCGTACAAACTATTACGAGCGATTCGTTGATAATTTCCTTTGATTTTATGGATGATTGTTGTTTGACATTTTCAGGACGAGCAGAAATAAAGAACGACACCTTGCTACTTAATTATGGATTGGACAGGGTATACACAGAATCGTGCGGATGCTTGTGTGAATACCGATTGATCTATCGAATAAATAAGAAAAGTAAGACTTGGAGAGCCCTGAAAATAATTCACAAGAAGGACGAGATATTTCGAGTCTCGGAGAAATAAAAACGTTTGCTAACAAAATGTATAATCAATGACGCTGAAAAGGAGGACATTTTTTTATTTTTGCTCAGCGCCACGCCTTATGCACTCACGTTATTCACAATGCCGCGCGGACAGAGTATTGACCACCTTCACCCCATCACAGTCACGTGTCTCAGGGAGGATGTAACCGAAGCAGCCGGTCCTCCAGTTGTCACCAAACCAGGCGTAGACCTATCTATTCCGCATCTCCATGTGGAATTCTGAAAATAAGCATTCCTTCATAATACCTTCTTTCCCCGGAATAGAACTCGCGGTTATTCTCATGGAAGCTTGAATAGAGGTGTACAATAAACTGAACACGGTCTTTTACCGTTATGCCTGCATTGAAAGAATAGCCTGCATCGGTAACGCCAATGTCGTCTAAGTCAATTCCGTAGGAACCTCCCAGCAGGATCAATTTTTTAATTTCGAAAACGCCATTGATGGCAAGGCCTTCACCAAATTCATTTGTTCTGAAAAGCAGGGAAGGTGTTGCCGTGATAATGTCCGAAATACGGAATTTACGGCTCGCGATGATGTTTATGTCTGGTCTGTCTTCCCAATCCGTCATATAAGCATAAAAAAAATCAGATGGCTGGAATAAATTCTTGATACTTCCACCAAGGGTAATCCAGCGGGAGTCAAGCACGAAGCCCAGATCAAGATTGTAAATCTCCCTGTCTTTAATATATGGATTTTCTGAGACCAATTTGAAGTAGGAAAGCTGTGTTCCGATTCTCACGTTACATTGTTCACCGACCTGAAATTTATACCGGTAGAAAGCGGCAACACCCTGAAACGGTTGTGAAATAAACTGCTCGCTTTTAAAGAACATACCGAAACCACTATGGGCACCCACCTGGCTTTCGTACGAAAAGTATGTGCTGCCCTGTTTCAGCTGGTTCTCGTCAGCATATGGGAATCCGAAATAGGAGAGATTGAGGCGGAGCTGATCTTCGAAAGCCGTAAATGCAGGGTTGGCGAGCTTGTAGTCGTAGTAATAGTTATAAAAAGGCTGAGGCGTGTTGATTATCTGGCCTGCAACGTGGTTAGCGCACAGGCATTGAGTTCCCACAACGATCAGAAACAGGATATAAATTTTCATAAACGGCAATACTAACAATTTTTCACATACAACCTTACGCCCCAACGTTGGGAAGGGCAATTAAAAGTATAGCCAGCTGTAACATAATACCTTGTTTAAATGTCGTGCTTCATGCTAATACTTTTGGATTCACCTAACCCTTACCTGAATGAAACAAGTCGCGAAACACACGTTGGGCATAATTCTGCTGATTGACGCATTGATTGCAGTTGGATTTGGTCTGTTATCCTGGATATATCCGCATCAAACGTTTGGGACGATAATAGCAATTCCTGAAACAGACTCGGCACTTTTTACATCTGTTTTTTCTATTCTATCTATTTTTTACATTCTGATCGGACTGACTTGTCTGATTGGCTTCATGGCAAAATCGCCCGTGAATGTTTGGATTGGTCTGTTAATGATCGTGAGACACGCACTGGAAGGGATAATGAAAATTGTCGATATGGACAAAGAATGGCAGATTGGAAATCCCTATCCGGATATTATAATCCATTCTGTTTTTATCGTTATGTACGCGGTAGGGATCTATTTTATCCGCAGACAACGTTAAGGAATTAACCATTGGCCAAGTTCACGCTGTTGGGGTTTCCCGTTGAGGATTAAGTTTGATGAAATAATACCACGAGCACCGCGGTGGCCATGCTAATTATTCCGGAGAAGCCTGCAGTTAAAAACGGCCGATAAAATGTACCTTTCGCCACATGAAAATTCAACCCCACAACATAAACAACATACAGATTGCCGAAGTGATTTCGGATGGTAATGTGATCGCCAACGTTGAAGACGGGTTGAATTTATTGGGGAACTTATACTACCAGGACTTCGACCGCATTATCCTTCATGAAGAAAATATCACACCGGAATTTTTTAATTTGAAAACCGGCATAGCCGGTGAAATACTTCAGAAGTTTTCCAATTATCGTGTTCGTCTGTGATCGTTGGTAACTTCTCAAAATATTCAAGCGACAGCTTAACGGACTTCATTTACGAAAGTAACAAAGGACGCCATGTCAACTTTGTTGGTTCGCATGCTGAGGCGTTAAGTATATTGACCGATAAGTAGTCTTCCGCTTAAAATGACTAACCGTTAGGACCGGTTGCGCTGGCAAAGCGATAAAGAGTATAATGATGGCGTTGATTATAAAGAAAGCAAACCTCTATTTCTACATTTCCCTGGCCTTTGCCATCTGGTTTTTGCTGACCTGTGCTATCTGGATGTACCTGGCCAGCTTAGTGATCTCGCTGCCTGCTGGCATCGTCAGTTTTGTGTTGATGCAAAAAGCCAGGACCATTGAAGGTCGTACGAAAAGAATACGCCTGATCGAAGGTATTCTCATCGCTGCCGTTGTTATTTCGCTGGCTGTGCTGGTCGGGTTGGTTGTAACCAACTAAGTTTTTGACAATCCTATTTTTCGATGACAAGTGAATTTAATACGGGGCGTGACTTGTCTTGAAATAGGTCTGACATTTTAAGGACAGATAACTGAAATCATAATCAAAATAATGGCGGCCTTCGCGCGCATGCCTGCGTACTGAACACGACCGTTAATCGTGGCGGTAAATCCCGATCGATGTAGTTTTGATGTAGCCTCCGATGTACTTTTGATGTACCTGATTTTCCCGGTTTTCAATCGTTTGCAGCGCGCTTTTTTGCTAAAGTTACAGACGCGAATTTTTTAGTCCCGCGCGGGCGGTGGATCGTCTGTTGTACTCAAAAAGGATGACAGAATCCGTTCCGAAGCGGTTTTAAAAACGCCTTTGTACCACTTATTAATCCAAACTAAAACCAGTATGAAAACAAAATTTTACGTGCGCAGTGTACTCGTTTTTAGGAAGAGCCGTATGCTGGGGTTGCTCACCCTCTTACTACTTTCAACGCTGGCGTTCGGCCAGCCGACAGTCCCTTTCACACTTGTCAACCGTACTAATCCCGCGATTGCCGATGCGAATATCTTCGTAGCGCTTGTCGGTGAACAGCCTGCCGGTTATCACGTGTGGATCGATCTTAAAACCGGCCAGGTAAGGCCGATGAGTGTCTCCGATAATACCGTGGCAGGGCCAACTCCGAATGGCAACATGGGGCCTGGTGGCAATGGGCGATATGCGAACTGTTTTACAAGGCTCAGCGAAATTCCGAATAAAATCATCAACGTCCCCGGCATCGCAGGGACACGTATTCTGATTTCATTTAATCAGCAATTGTACTTGTATTTCTTCGGGGCAAGCGGATCTCCGAAGGGATATGCTGCACCTGATCTGAACAATCCGAACGATCCGAATCAGGGCGTTCGGTTCGAAAACATCGAGTTAACAAATGCACCCAATGGGCTGTGGGTGAACACCACGCGTGTTGATACATATCAGTATCCCATGGGGCTTGAAGTTTGGGGCAACGGAAATTTCTACGAGCGCGTAGGGGAGTTGAAGACCCACTCACAGATTCTCGCGCAATGGCAATCACAAGCGGCAGCGCCATTCAATGCGCTGTATGATGCCGCCAAAGGTATTATTCATTTTCCCTCCAAGACGCCTGCCTTCAGGGAAGGTGGATCACAGGCAAACTACTTTGGTGCTTATATTGATCAGATCTGGTCGAAGTATTCCGGTGGTGACCTGGTATTCAACTCAGGAGATGCCGGTGTATGGCGGGGACGCGTGAACGGAAGTCAGTTCAGGTTTGTGCGGGATGGTGACGGAGCGGTTGGAATTATTCCCTGGAAGCCAACAACACAGGATGCCCTGGAAGCAAAAGGTGCACTCGCAACGGGGGGCCAGTGGGATCTGGTAGTGCAGGCGCAATTTGCAGCAGCCGTTAATCGTCATGCTATTGATTTAAATTTGGCCGTAGGAGCTATGCAGGATTTTGGAAATCCTTCGAAGTATTACATCACGACACCCTACAACTGGTATGCTAAATTCTGGCACCAGACAGACATCACATTGAACTCCAAGACCTACGCATTTTCATATGATGACGTGTTCAATCAGTCGGCTACCATCAATGCCGGTTCTCCGATACGTGCCACAGTTACCATTGGCGGATTTGCTGGTACAGTCAATCCACCTGCAGGCGTAGCTACATTTTATAAAGATTGTAACTATACCGGAACCGCTGTCGGTCTGAACGTAGGTACCTATACGTTAAGTCAGTTGAATGCTGCCGGGATCCTGAACGATGATATCTCTTCGGTGAAAGTTACCGCGGGGTATAAAGTCACCTTGTATTGGGACGATAACTTTGGCGGTACTACTAAAGTGTTGACCGGTGATATGGCGTGTGACGGAACCTGGAATGACAAAACTTCTTCCATTCGTATAGAAACCAATTCAACATCGTTCTCAACCAAAATTGAAGCGGAGTCATACATATCCATGGCAGGCGTTCAGCTTGAGGCCACTACCGATGCAGGCGGTGGTCAGAACGTTGGCTGGATCGAAGCGGGCGACTGGATGGCCTACAATGTTACGATCCCAACGGCTGGTACGTATCGCGTGATCTACCGGGTGGCCAGTCCGAATGCCAACACCACCCTGCGATTGGAAAAAGATGCCGGTGCCACACAACTTGGATCGGTAACTATTCCGAACACAGGCGGATGGCAGAACTGGCAAAACGTTGCACACAACGTGACACTTCCAGCGGGTACCTATTCAATTGGTATAGCAACGTCAACCGGTGGATTTAATATCAACTACCTCACGATTACCAACAACCTGTCAGCACGACTGGCATCACCTTCAACACCTGACGAAGAGATTGCTGTTGAGCAGGAAGATAACAGCTTCGCCCTGTCACCCAACCCGGTGAAGGATCTGCTCTTCATTAACGATCATGAAAATGTTCGGTTCGTTAAGATCTACAACACGCAGGGCCAGGAAATGATGACGGTAGAAAAACCCGGAAGCGCCATTTCGGTTCAGTCATTAAAGCCCGGTGTTCACGTGGTGGTTATTCAGAAGCGCAATGGATTAGTCAAAAAAGAAAAAGTGATACGGGAATAATAAAAGACGATGAGCTCATCCAGGAGGCAACTGAAAAGTTGCCTCTTTTTTTATCACGCCATATGTATATTGACAGCTTGTGTGTAATTTTAAAGGCATCCGCCTACACCGTATCAATCAATTCAATGTATCTTTATAAGTACCTGCCTGTATGTTGTACGAGAAATTATTTCCGATGAAAACAGTTATCACCGCTATTGTTGTGTTCGGTTTCATGGCATCTGTCTTTGGTCAGGGTGATGTATCAAACGATATTTTGCTGACATCCGCGAAACGAAATGGCGTTTACAAAACCTATTCGGAGTTCCGTACGAACGCACCTTCCATAACCGGGCAGTTCGAAGTTACCAGGCACCGCATCAGGCTGCTGAATGAAAAGACAGGCAAATATGAAAACATGAAAGGCGATTTCTGGGGAGCGTGCCTGAACGATACGATCTTTGTATTCATGATGCAGCCGGCTACACAGCAAAGCCGGCATCTTTATCCCCTGGAGTTTCTCGGGCGTTATTGTTATTTGTCCGATAGCGGCACCTATGCACAGATGAACGGGGGCGGGATGTACACCGCATCGTACCACACCGAATACGTTGTCAACATCAACAATGGACAATTGTATAAACTCGACAAGAAATTAATGCGGGCTATATTGGAGAAAGATCCTGAGCTATTGGCCGCGTTTGAGGAAGAGGAAACGAAAGTGGATGTATTTAAGGAGTACATCATCCGGATCAATGAACGCAGGCTGGGAGATATCAGGTCTGTAGAGTAACGTGTGTGATACAAATGGATCGTTCGTAAATTTAACGTCATGTCGGTAACGGATCAACGCATAAACTGGGCGCTCTTGCTTGTATTGGTTGCCGCGATATTTTTTATAAACCGGGCCTATCGGGCATTGGCTGTCAGGCATGGCAGGAAGGAGTGGGTATTCACGATCATCGGGCTTTTGGTTTTTTTTGCCGGTTCCGGGATAGGAAGGATAGTGGGGACACTGGTTAAAATTCCCGTCATTCAATTTCCGTTGGGAATTCTCTTGGCGGCAGTTGTGTATCAAATTTTGAAAAGGAATTTAGCGAAGCGATGAAGATGTCAACACGCCTGGTCACCATAAAAACATTTGATAGCTGGCCGAGCCTGATGCTCGACAAACAGTTGTTGGAGCGAAATGGGATTCATGCCTTTTCACAGGATGAATACCTGGCCAATTCTTCGTTGCCACCTGCATTGGAAGGATACAGACTACAGGTAAACGAAACCGACCTGCCTGCTGCACGCGCGTTGCTGGGCCAGGCTGATGTACTGATTGTCCCCGAAACTACCCAGCGCTCAGGCTCTACCTGGTTTGTTTACCTGGCAGCAGGCTTTGTGCTCATCTTTGGTATCGTGGCGTTTGTAAATGGTTTTAAATCGTTGAGCGGCCATTTTGTCAATCTCCTGCGTATCGATAAAGACTTACACATCTATAAGCTGGTTATCAGCGGCCTGATGTCGATGGGATGCATCGCCATGCTCGTGCGACAAAAATGGGCCTGGTACCTGGTCACAACGTTGGTGGCTGGTGAGGCGGTACGTATGCTTTCCGATTCGGCAGCAAGAGATTATGCTATCAACGCATCCGATACTGTTCTGTCCAAAGAGATGCCGCTGGGATACCGGTTTGCAGGTATCGTGATTTCGTTAATTATCAGTGCCATTTTTCATCTGCCTGTAATAACTGCTTTCTTCAAGATCGGTACGTGGAAACACAGTCTCGTTGGAACGGCAATCGTAGGCGTGCTTTGTGCCATTCCTTTTTTTCTTCCCGTCACAGACGATAAAACCATAAGCTCGCTGTACATCGAATTCAAAGAGGAGGGACCGCATCGGGATGTGCGTTATTATTACCGTGGTAAACCCTATACGGGTTCGTTAACGGACCGGTATTCCGACAGTATACCAAGCTGGGTTATTGAGGTAAGGAACGGTTGGCCAGAAGGCGAGGGACGCTCTTACTTTCCGGATGGAAAACTACGGTCTGTCTATCATATGGCGGGTGGAAAAATGGAAGGTGAGTACAAGGAGTGGCATCCTAACGGGAATCTCATGCGTGTTTTCAATCATCGGGACGGTGTCGAGCATGGTGTTTTTTATGAGTATGCGGAAGATGGTAGTAAAGCAGTTGAAAAGTACTACGTGAAGGGCAGCCTGCATGGTCCCTACATGATGAAATCCGATGGCGGCTTACGCGAGGAACAAGGATATTATCGCAATAATGAACCGGACAGCCTTTGGATCACTTGGGTAGAGGGCGTTAAGTTCAAGGAACAAAATTTTAAGAACGGTATGAAGCACGGTAAAACGTTGTACTGGCACCAGGATGGTTCATTAAGTGAAGAACAGTATTATCTAAATGACAAGGAAACCGGAACGTGGACGGAGTGGGACAAAGACGGAAATGTAATTTCGGTAGAAGTTTACCGGGATGGTGTGCAGGTTGAGTGATCATATCCTGGCCAGAAACACCAAGACTACAATCTTCAAAGCCCTTTGAATAGTTATCGCTATCTTCGTGGATAAAGCCCCCAGCCATGCACGTTGTTTTTTAACATGATACGACTAACGCTTTTACTTCTTGCCATTTTTCGGGTTTTGCCAGCGCGCCCAGGATTCGGTGTTGGTAAAAGAAATTTAGCTCGTTTAAATCCATAATAACCTGCAATGGTAGTCGGAATTTTATTGAACCGATCAATCGTAGTTATTTTATTAGGTACTACAGCATGGTGTTCTTGCCGGTTTCATGCACCGCTGGTGAAATTCGATCGCCAGTCGTTTGAGGCCGTTGATAGTGTAACGCAGACAACCCAGCGGGTACAGTCTTATAAATATCCCCGCTTTTCGTGGTTGTGGGGGCGTCCGTATTGGACAGGTGCTTATGTTTTAAATTCAGTTTATATTCAGGACAGTACCCTGACAACGAAAATTTATTCGTGGCGATCAAACGCGTCCCTCAGTGACGGAAATTTAAAGATCAAAAGTAAAACGGTCACTTATTCAGATTCCATGATGATAGTCCGAATAGACTACCTCATCGACAAGTACAACGGACCCGGTCGAAGGCCTGTGTTTCGGAAGTCTGTTGTTTGGAATAGTGAGGAGGGAAAATATGTTGAAGTCGATTAAACTAAATAGATCCGATAATCTTACATGGGCCTGCGATCACGGCCAATGAAGTTTGTTTTTAAACTACCTTTGGGCCTATTTAATTTCAAATGATCAACAGAATTCTCGTTGCCCTCTCTTTAAGTTTTATAACTATTTCCTCCCATGCACAGTTGCCGCAGATGTTTGAAGCTGAGATTATAGATTTTATGAACCAAAAATTGTGGGAG
>Ga0315910_10005333_pt1 | contig 10548 bp, 6 predicted proteins | sample EdamamesoilMG_FD_204470 | JGI IMG/M metagenome (GOLD analysis project Ga0315910, IMG submission 204470) | Garden soil microbial communities collected in Santa Monica, California, United States - Edamame soil | ecosystem: Environmental > Terrestrial > Soil > Garden | place: USA: California...
CAGGCGGTCGAGGCGCGGCGAGAGGTCGTGCAGCAACAGCTCCCGCACCTTGGGGCTGCCCAGCAGGAACCAGGCATACTCGTTCATGATGCGGATACGCCGGTTGGAATCGACCGCCAGGATGCCGGACGACATGTTGCGGATGATGGTTTCGTTGATTTCCTGCAGGTCGGAGATCTGCACTTCCTGCTGCTCGGCAATCAGCCGGTAATCGCGTGCCCAGTACGACAGCCGGTGCGACAGCAGGCAGATCACCATGGCGGTGGCGCCATACACGGCCGCAGTCACCACCTGGTCTGCGCCGCCCTCGCCACCCCCCAGCGCGCTGAAGGTGGCCTGGCCGATCAGCGACAGGCTGGCCACCGAGGCGACGAACAGGGCCAGACGCAGGGGCAACAGCATGCCGGCCATGGCGCTGGTGAATACCAGCAGGATCGGGATTCCGCTGCTGAAACCACTGAGCAGGACGTGCAAAGTTCCCAGGAAAGCCACGTCGCACAAGAGCACCGTGCGCACCATGGCATGGGCGTTTGCCGTTCGGCTCTGGGCCATGAACAGCTGGAAGGCTGCAAACAGCAGGTAGCCGAGCAATACCGCCGGTGCCATGGCGGCGCCCACGTTGCCGAGCGCAGCGCTGGTGAACAGCGCGAACTGTCCGGCCAGCAGCAGCAGGGCAATTACCAGGCGGTATATGCCAAGGTAGTTGAGGATGCGGCGGGTGAGGGAATCCGGCAATGGGTAAAGGCTGGCAGGAGCGGTTTCCCTGTTGTCTGCAACTACCGGATTCATCCTGAACTTCCCAATGCACCTGAAATTTGCGGCCTGAGTATACCATCCGCGTTATTGGCTCAAATCAGGCAACACTGCGGCTTTGATTTGCGTGGCGAATCAGGGGAAAATAGCCAGCTTTGCCACAACCGACGTTGCTGGCAACATGGTCGGCGACACTATCGGCGCAAAACCGGCGCAAAACCGGTAAGCCATCGAAGGAGATGTAATGAATTTTCATGAATACCAGGCGAAGGAGCTGTTCGCCGCATACGGTATCCCGGTGCCCGGGGGCCAGGTGGCTTCCACCCCTGAAGAAGCGGTGGCGGGTGCCAAGGCCATGGGCGGAAATACCTGGGTGGTGAAGGCCCAGGTGCATGCCGGTGGGCGCGGCAAAGCGGGCGGCGTCAAACTGGCGCGTTCGCTGGATGAAGTGCGCAGCGAGGCCAAGCGCATGCTCAACATGAAAATCTCCACCTACCAGACCGGCGGGCTGGCTTTGCCGGTGGATAAGGTGCTGATTGCGGAAGCCACCGACATTGCAACCGAGCTTTATCTCTCCGCGCTGATCGATCGCGTCAACCGTTGCGTGACCTTCATGGGTTCTGCTGCGGGCGGGGTGGACATCGAGCATGTGGCGGCCACTGAGCCGGAGAAACTTGTAACGGTGCATGTCGATAACACCGCCGGCCTGCAGGCCTTCCAGGCCCGGCAGATGGGTTTCGGCATGGGCCTCAATGCCAAGCAGGTGCGGCAGCTCACGGTGATCATGGACGGGCTGTATCGCCTGTTCAAAGAAAAAGACCTCAGCCTGATTGAAGTCAATCCGCTGGTGATCGATGGCAAGGGCGACCTCATCGCGCTGGATGCCAAGATCAATGTCGACGACAACGCCCTGTTCCGCCATCCGGAACTTGCCCGGATGCGCGATGAAGCGCAGGAAGACCCCACCGAAGTCGCAGCCAGCCGTTACGACCTCAACTACGTGACGCTGGATGGCAACATCGCCTGCATGGTGAACGGAGCGGGCCTGGCCATGGCCACCATGGACGTGATCAAGCTCAACGGCGGCCAGCCTGCCAACTTCCTGGACGTGGGCGGTGGTTCCAATGCCGAGCGCGTGAAGGAAGCCTTCAAGCTCATCCTGTCCAGCGACAAGGTTGAAGCCATCCTGGTGAATATTTTCGGCGGCATCGTGCGCTGCGACGAAATCGCCGCGGGCATCATCGCCGCCGTGAAGGAAGTGGGCGTGAAGGTGCCGGTGGTGGTGCGCCTGGAAGGCACCAATGTTGAAAAGGGCAGGGAAATGCTGGGCCAGAGCGGCCTCGCCATCATTCCGGCAAAAGACCTGAATGATGCGGCGACCAAGGTCGTTGCGGCGGCCAAAGGCTGAGGGAGAAATTTTTAAATGAGCGTTTTGGTCAACAAGAACACCCGCGTAATCTGCCAGGGCTTCACCGGCAACCAGGGTACCTTCCATTCGCAGCAGGCGCTGGATTACGGCACCAAGCTGGTGGGCGGCGTTACTCCGGGTAAAGGTGGCACGAAGCACCTGGGCCTGCCGGTATTTGACACCGTGGCCGATGCGGTTAAGGAAACCGGCGCCGATGCCAGCGTGATTTATGTCCCACCGCCGTATGCCGCCGACGCCATCCTCGAAGCCGCTGATGCCGGCGTGCGCGTGATCGTGGCGATTACCGAGGGCATTCCGGTGCGCGACATGATGACGGTGAAGGCGGTATTGAGCCACAAGAAGGATACTGTCCTGATCGGTCCCAACTGCCCGGGCATCATCACTCCTGGCGAGTGCAAGATCGGCATCATGCCCGGGCAGATCCACAGCCCCGGCCGAGTGGGCGTGGTCTCGCGCTCCGGCACGCTGACCTATGAAGCGGTGTACCAGACCACCCAGGCCAAACTTGGGCAATCGACCTGCATTGGCATCGGTGGCGACCCCATCCAGGGCATGAACTTCGTCGATGTGCTGAAGCTGTTCCAGGCCGACGACGACACCGACGGCATCATCATGGTGGGCGAAATCGGCGGCTCGGCCGAAGAAGATGCCGCGGCCTACATCAAGGCGCATGTGACCAAGCCGGTGGTGGCCTACATCGCGGGTGTGACCGCGCCTCCGGGCAAGCGCATGGGCCATGCCGGCGCCATCATTGCCGGTGGCAAGGGTACGGCGGCCGCGAAGTTCGAGGCGCTGGAAGCGGCGGGAGTGACCACCGTGAAATCGCCGGCTGATTTGGGCGCCGCCATCGCCGCTAAAATGTAAGAGTAGACAGAGCTGTGAGGGCGAGCCATGTTGTGGGAGCGAGCCATGCTCGCGACAATAAGGCACCAGTCGGCAGCGTGGCTGCCTCCCACATCAGGCACCAGTCGGCAGCACGGCTGCCATTGTGCAAGGATGCACCGGTGCCGCGAAGGGCAGGAGCCCGAGAGCGGCCTCCCACAACTGGACTTGAAGCATGATCCGCCTGGCCCTGGCACAACATGATTTCCTGGTAGGCGACATCCAGGGCAACCTGGAAAAAGCCCGTGCGCTGATCCGCGAGGCGCGGGCGGCCTCGGCCGACCTGCTGCTGTTCCCCGAAATGGCCCTGGCGGGTTACCCCGCCGAAGACCTGCTGCTGCGCCCCGGCTTCCAGCAATCCAGTATCGATGCGGTGCGCCATTTGGCGGCCGAAGTGCACGGCATCGACGTGGTCATCGGTCATCCCTGGTACGAAAACGGCCAGCGCTTCAACTCGGTGAGCTGGCTGCGCGATGGCGCAGTCATTGGCCAATACCACAAGCAGTGCCTGCCCAATTATGCGGTGTTCGACGAGCGCCGCTATTTCACCCCGGGCAGCCGGCCACTGGTGGTTGAACTCAAGGGTTCACGCATTGGCGTGATCATCTGCGAAGACGCCTGGGAAAGCGCACCGGCACAGCAGGCCCAGGATGCCGGCGCGGAACTGCTGCTGATCCCCAACGCATCGCCATACCGCGACCTCAAATTGGCTGCGCGTGAAAAACTGCTGTTCCAGCGCCACGCGGAAACCGGCCTGGCCATGGTTTACTGCAATCTGGTGGGCGGCCAGGATGAGCTGGTATTTGATGGCCGCAGCATGTTGTTTGGCCGTGACGGAGTGACGGTGGCTACCGGCCCATTGTGCGTCGAAGCCTTGCTGCTGGCTGATTACCTGCCGGGTACGGGCCGCTTCAGTGCGCGAGATTGGCCCGCCGCGCCCGCCGATTCACTTGAAGAAATCTACACCGTGCTGCAATGCGGCCTGCGCGATTATGTGCGCAAGAACCGCTTCACCGACGTGGTGTTCGGTTTGTCGGGCGGCGTGGATTCTGCACTGGTGCTGGCGCTGGCCGTGGATGCACTGGGCGCGGAGCATGTGCACACTGTGATGATGCCCTCGCGCCACACTTCGGGCCTGAGCATTGAGCTCGCCCAGGACCAGGCCGTGGCGCTGGGCGTGGATCACCGGGTGATCAGCATTGAGCCCGCGTTCGAGGCGCTGGTGACTCTGTTGGGGCCATCGTTTGCCGGCCGCGATGCCGATATTACCGAGGAAAACCTGCAGGCCCGCGCCCGCGGCAACCTCATCATGGCCCTGTCCAACAAATTCGGCTGGCTGCCGCTGGCCACCAGCAACAAGAGCGAGGCGGCGGTTGGGTACTGCACCATATATGGCGACATGTGCGGTGGCTATGCGCCGTTGCTGGATTGCCTGAAGACCCGCGTGTATGACCTGGCCAACTGGCGCAACCGGCAATCACAGGTGATTCCCGCTGAAGTAATTACCCGGGCCCCCTCAGCCGAGCTGCGGCCCAACCAGGCCGACCAGGACTCGCTGCCGCCCTACGACATTCTGGACCAGGTGCTGCGCCGCTTTGTGGAGCAGGACTGGTCGATTGCGCAAATCGTGGCGGAGGGTTTTGACGAGGCGATGGTTCGAAGAGTAGCCAGGCTGGTGCTGTTGAACGAATACAAGCGCCGTCAATCAGCCACCGGTACCCGCATCACCAATCGTGCGTTCGGCCGCGACCGGCGATATCCCATCACGTCCGGCTGGCACGAATAATCAGGTTTTGGGAGCGAGCCATGCTCGCGACAATCAAGCTTCAGTCGGCGATCGCTCTCGGGCATCCTGCCCTTCGCGATCTAAGTGCATCCCTGCACAAAATGGCTGCCTCCCACAAGCACTTGTACCGGAGCGGGCCGCGTTGTGGGAGCGAGCCATGCTCGCGACAATCAAGCTTCAGTCGGCAGCACGGCTGCCTCCCACATCATGCTTCAGTCGGCAGCACGGCTGCCTCCCACATCCGGCCCCAGTTGGCAGCATGGCTGACGGCTACAGCCATTTTGCATTCCAATAAGGATAGTCACCCAGTTTATTAACCAGCCTTGATCGCAGTGGGTTCGCAACAATGTAGCGGGCGATCCCAACCAGGTCTTCGTCTTTCCTGACGCTGTAATCATAAAAACCACATTCCCAAAATCGCCCCTTTCGCCCAATTTGATTATTGAGGGTGCGTGCGCTACGTGATTTCAATTGCTGCAGTACCCTTTCGAGAGGTACTTCCTTCAGTGAAATCAAGAAGTGCACGTGGTCAGGCATGACCACAAAACACAACATTGTTGCATCAGCAATGGCACGCCGATCAAAGAGGCTGCGGCACATACTGCTTGCCAGTTCATCATCGGTAAACCAGGGAATTCTTTGTTCGGTAACAAATGTTATGAAGTAAATTCCATTGGGCGTGGAATATCGACCCTTTCTCAGTGCGTTGTAACCGGTGCTTTTCGGGGCCTGCATGGTTGAAGCATTGCAGGATTCCGCGACGGTGTATTTAGGTTTTCGGAGTAAATTCCTGTAGGAAAACAACCCATTGAGCCATCAGTATGAGGTGGCCAATTTGTGGGAGCGAGCCATGCTCGCGACAATCAGGCTTCAGTCGGCAGCATGGCTGCCTCCCACATCAGGCTTCTAATCAAACGGCCAAAGGCGGTCGGCCCAGCTGCGCTTTTTCTTCTTACCGAGCACGTAATAACTTTCGGGGTAGTTGGTTTCCAGCACCTGCATGGTGCCGTCAGCCAGGCCGGTGAGCGCCAATTCGGAATAGGCCTGGTGCATCACGATCAGCGCGTCCTCGTTCTGCGGCGTGCTGGGGTAGTTTTCCAGCGCAAAGCGGGCGCGGTTGGCGGCGGCGATGTAGGCTTTGCGCCTGAGGTAGTAATTGGCCACTCCCACTTCATAGGCGGCCAGGTTGTTGCGCAGGAACACCATGCGCTGGCGGGCATCGGCCACGTAGCGGCTTTCCGGGAAGCGGCGAATCAGTTCGTTGAAATCATTGAAAGAATCGCGCGCCGCTGACTGGTCGCGGTCATGCACGCGGTTGGGCAAGAGCCGCTCCAGGAAGCCCATGTTCTGCTCAAAATTCACCAGGCCCTTGAGGTAATACGCGTAGTCCACGTTCGGGTGCGTGGGGTAGGTGCGGATAAACCGGTTCAGAGTGGACAGGGCGTTTTCGGGCTCGCGCGCCTTGAAATAGGCATACGACAAATCCAGCATGGACTGCTCGGTGTAACGGCCAAACGGGTAGCGCGTCTGCAGCGTCTTGTAGGCCAGGATGGCGCGGTCCCAGGCCTGGTTGTCCAGCGATTTCTTGGCTTCGTCGTAGAGTTCGGAAGCGGTGCGGTCTTCCTCGAATTCACGGTCCTTGCGGCAGCCGGTTGAGGCCAGCACCGCCAACCCCAGCATGATGAGCGCCAACCAGCGCAGGCTGTGCGAAATCGGGGAAACAGGGGAAACAATGGACATAATCGGACCAGGAAAACGCAAGAGCGGGCATGATAGCCGAATCGGACGGCATGATACAGTGTGCGGCCAGTACCGGCCCCGAAGCCCTGCCCGAAGCCTTGAGTGATGCCGAACAAGCAACCCATCCCGACGCTGCAAGCCGCCAGCCCTGTTCCGGAACAAATCCGCCTGCGTGCTTCTGCCGGCCCGGACGACATGGGCCTGCGCCTGGACCAGGTGGCCGCACGGTTGTTTGCAGAGTATTCCCGCGGCCAGTTGCAGAAGTGGATCAAAAGCGGCGAACTGACGGTTAACGGTCGCACCGAAAAGCCCACCTACAAAGTGCAGGGGCGCGAAGCACTGGAATTGGCTGCCCGGCCCGAAGTTCGCAATGAGACTTTGCCGCAGGACATTCCTTTGGACATCCTGTACGCCGATGCCGACCTGCTGGTCTTGAACAAGCCGGTTGGCATTGTGGTTCACCCGGCCGCCGGCAACCACGATGGCACGCTGCAGAACGCTTTGTTGCATTTTGATGCCAACCTGGCGGTGCTGCCGCGCTCGGGCCTGGTGCACCGGCTGGACAAGGACACCAGCGGGGTGATGGTGGTGGCGCGCAGCCTGCGGGCGCACGCCAGCCTGGTGGAACAGTTGCAGGAACGCAGCATGAGCCGCGTGTATGAGGCGCTGGCTGCCGGCGAGATCCGCCGCCGCGGCACGGTGGATGAGCCCATCGGCCGCCATCCGCGCGACCGCAAGCGCATGGCGGTGGTCAGCGGGGGTAAGCCCGCCGTCAGCCACTACCGTATCCTGCAGTCTTTCCAGGGTTTCACCCACATTGAAGTGGCGCTGGAAACCGGCCGCACCCACCAGATCCGCGTGCACCTGGCGCACATCGGCCATCCGCTGGTGGGTGATACCACCTACGGCCGCAAGCCACGGTCGATTCGTGGCCTGGACCCGCAGGTGGTGGAGGCCATCAAGACTTTTCCGCGCCAGGCTCTGCATGCCCGCTATCTCACGCTCAGACACCCCGAAGACCAGCGCGAAATGCGCTTTGAAGCGCCGCTGCCAAAGGACCTGCAAGACCTGCTGAAGCTTATGCGTGAGAAGGCCGCGTAGTTGTGACACACACGGAAGAATGGCTGTGAATGACTGGCCCGGCAACAGCTGGATTGTCCCCGACTGGCCCGCCCCGGCTTCGGTTGGTGCATTGTGCACCACGCGCTCGGGTGGCGTGAGCAGCGGGCCCTGGGCCAGCATGAACCTGGGCGTCAACAGCGGCGACGATCCAAAGCACGTACAGCGCAACCGTGAAATCCTCGCGTCGCAGCTGCCCGCCCCGGCGCATTTCCTGCAGCAGGTGCATGGTACGCGCGTGGTCGAGCGCCCTGGCGCACGCTTTCATGACGTTGCGACGGAGGCCGATGCGCAATGGACAACTGACAAGGGCAGCGTGTGCGCCGTGCTAGCAGCCGATTGCCTGCCGGTGCTGTTTTGCAATCGTCAGGGCACGCAGGTTGCGGCAGCTCATGCCGGCTGGCGAGGGCTGGCCGCGGGAGTGTTGGAAAGCACGGTAGCAGCCATGCATTCAGCGCCCGATGAACTGCTGGCCTGGCTGGGGCCGGCCATAGGGCCAGCGGTGTACCAGGTGGGAGGCGAAGTCAAAGTGGCTTTCGACGCCGAAGAAGCGGAGGGCGCAAAGGCATTTGTCGCCGACGGGGACCGCTGGCTGTTTGATCTTTATGCCATGGCCCGCCACCGCCTGCAGCGTGCGGGAGTGGGGCACATCAGCGGCGGCGGGTTTTGCACGTTCAGCGACCCGCAGCGGTTTTTTTCCTATCGCCGGGACGGCGTCACCGGCCGCATGGCAAGCATGGTCTGGCTACGATAGGAGCTGCTCTGGCCGCGACGTGCAGGCCCAGGTCGGCAGCATGGCTGCCTCCCACAAAGCTCCTTTCCCTCAGAGTTGGGCAGGTCGGATCTTGGGAGCGAGCTAATTTGTGGGAGCGAGCCATGCTCGCGACAAGCAAGCCCAGTCGGGAGCAAGCCCCCAATGTGCAGGATGCACAGGTGCCGCGTAGGGTACGATGCCCGAGAGCGGCCTCCTACGGCCACGGTTTGCCGAGTTGCTGGTAGTAGGCTTCAAGCGCTGAGCGCAGTTCCGGGTTGCCGGGCTGGCGTTGCCAGGCTGCTTCGAGCACGGCGATCGCCTGGTCGCGTTGTCCGGTTTCCCACAGGGCCACGCCATACACGTAGGTGTAACGCGGTTCGTTCGGGCCCAGCTCAGCCGATTTCTGCAAATAGGGCAGGGCATCCTTCAAGCGCTGCTGGCGCACCAGCAGCAGGCCGTATGCATGTTGTGCGGTTGGACTTTCCGGCGCCAGCTGGATGGCCTGCTGCAAAAGCGTGGCGGCCTGCGCATCCATGCCATTCTGACGGTACAGGTCGGCCAGGTTGAGCAGCGCCGGCACGAACCCGGGTGAGATGCGCAAGGCCTGCCGATAAGCCCTTTCTGCATTTTCCAATTGGCCCTGTCCGGCCAGGAATACGCCCAGGCTGAGCAGGCTTTCCGGGGTATCGCCATTCAATTTCAGCCAATCCAGGTATTCCTGTTGCAGCTTGCGCAACTCGCCCTGGCCATTGGCGGAAAGCTGTTGCGGGCTGACTTCCGCCAGCCGCCCGGCCACCGTCATGCGCACCAGCTTGCTCGGGTCGGTGATCAGGGGTTGCAGCATGGCGTAACGATTGGGCGGCGGCAGGAACTCCAGCGCCGATACCGCCGCGGCCCGCATCAGCGGATCTTCGGCTTCCAGCTGCGCCTGCAGGAAGGGCAGGGCGTCTTCGCCCGGGAAGCGGCCACTCTCCGATATGGCAGTGGCGCGCAGGATGGCGGGTTGAGCGGGATCATTGGCGATGGCGGCCAGGCCGCCCACAGCAACCGGATTGTTGGCGCGCGCAGAGGCAAACACCTGGGCGTGCGGATAGCGCGGCTTGCTGTCGGGATACCAGGCATGGATGGCGGCGCTGGCCCATGCGGCGTCCTTGTCGGTGTGGCAGCTGTTGCAGGCGTTGGGAATATCGAGTTCAGTGGTCAGCTCTGGCTGCGGTACGCGGAAGCTGTGATCACGGCGCGCGTCCACGCCCATGTAGGTGGTTTCGGGCATATGGCAGCTCACGCAAGCTGCGCCTTCTGAGCCCTTGGAGTGGTGGTGATGTTCCGGCACATCAAACACGCTGGGGTTGTGGCACTGGCCACATACCGCATTCCCTTCTGCTACCAATTTGCCGCTGTGCGGCTGGTGGCAGTTGCTGCAGGCCACGCCGGCCTGGAACATTTTGCTTTGCAGGAAGGAGCCGTACTCGTAGACCTCGTCCTGTACCTGGCCGTCGGGGAAGTAGAGGCCATCGTCGATCAGTCTTAACTGGAACAGGTTGGAATAGGCTTTGCCCGCGTGGTCCTCGTCCATTTCCGCGCGGCGCGAATGGCAGGCCGCGCAGGTGCCGATCTGTCCATGCGCATTGCCTTCACCCTGGTATCGAAACGTAGGGCTGTTCTCCACCGGCAGCCACGGGCTGAGCTTGCTGAGATCGTTGCTGAAACCTGGATTCTTGGTCTTGCGTTCACCCTGCGCCCAATCCACATGCGCTTTGCCGGGACCATGACAGGATTCGCAGCCCACTGTCATTTCTGTCCAGGTGGTGTGATAACTGTTCTTGCCAGGATCGTAATTTTTTTCCAGCCGTGTGGAGTGGCAGTTGGCGCAGCGGCTGTTCCAGTTCTGGAAGCTGCCGGTCCAGTGCAGCGGGCTTTCGCTGGAGATGGCGCCGCCGGGATCAGCTTCAGGGTAGAGGTGGTACCAGCGCTGGCCACCTTCTGATTTGGGGCGGCTGTCCCAGACAATGTTCAGCGCTTGGTATCGGCCATCGGGAAAAACGATCAGGTACTGCTGCAGTGGTTCAAAACCAAAGGTGTAGC
>Ga0315910_10005334_pt1 | contig 10545 bp, 8 predicted proteins | sample EdamamesoilMG_FD_204470 | JGI IMG/M metagenome (GOLD analysis project Ga0315910, IMG submission 204470) | Garden soil microbial communities collected in Santa Monica, California, United States - Edamame soil | ecosystem: Environmental > Terrestrial > Soil > Garden | place: USA: California...
ACGAACCTTCCCGAACGGCCGAATGCCGAGTAGTTCGAGAACGGTGCGTTGCCGGTGGTGTTGAGCGCGGGAACGAAGGGATCCGGATACTCGTCGAGCAGGTTGTCCGCGCCAATGGACACGCGCACATGCTCGCCGAAGTTGAACCGGCCTTCCACGTCCAGCAGCACCGCGGCACTGTCGCGGTGGTCCAGCGTGGCGCTCGAGCCGGGGAACAGTGTCGAGCCATAGCGGGTGGCGCGTACCGTCGCCCCGAAGCTGCTGCGCGACCAGTTGAGCGCCAGCGATTGCTTGTCACCCGGCTCGCCGTCCTCGAGGGTCAGGACATTGATGCGCCCGAACAGCACTGGCGGCGGCACCAGCTGCGAGATCGACGACTCCGGCACACGCGTCACCTCGGTGGAGTTCCAGTTCGCCGTGAACGTGAGGTCGAAGCGCCCGAGATCCGACGTGGCCATCGCATAGTTGGCCACGAGATCGATACCCTGGGTCTCGGTGTCCACGCCGTTGATGAAGAAGCGTCCGCCACCGATGCCGATGAAGCCCAGCGAGGTCAGGTAGTCGCGGACGTTCGTCGCCGTCAGGTTCTCTGACAGCACGATCCGGTCGTCGATGTCGATCTGGTAGGCATCCACAGTCAGCGTCAGGCCCGACAGACGCACCACCGCGCCCAGCGAGTAGTTGAGCGACTCCTCCGCATCCAGTGGCTCGGCGCCCAGCGCAACAGCCACGGGGTCGTTCACTGGAAACGTGACGATGTCGAATGGCACGCCGTTGATGAAGTTGGTGGAGGCGGTGCGGAAGAACTGCTGCTGCAGGGACGGAGCGCGGAAGCCATTCTGGATCGAACCGCGCAACGCGAATGACGGCGTGAAGTCATAGCGCAGCGACAGCTTGCCGGACAGGTTCTCGCCGAAGTCCGAGTAGTGCTCGCCGCGTGCCGCGATCGAAACGAGGAACTGCCGGGTGACATTGGCCTCGAGGTCGATGTACGCACCCACCGCCTCGCGATTCTCGTCAGTGGCGTCCACAGGCCGGAACCCCGGGAACACCTGTGCGCCGGAGGCCGTGGGAGTTCCATTGGGCAGCAGCACGCCGCCGTTGCGCCAGGAATCATCCTCGCCCGGCGTGATGCCATAGCCCTCGCGGCGCGCCTCGAGGCCCAGCGCGATGTTCAGCGGCGAGTTGAAAGCACCAACATCCACGGAGCGGACGCCCGAGAGGTTGAATACCAGCTGGTCATAGTCGAATCCGCCCGAGTCGAATTCCGTGGGGCTGGTAGGACCCAGCGAACGGTTCAGCGTGTCCTTGATCGTGAACTCCATGTCGTTCTTGCCGTAGACCAGCGACGTATCCATGTACCACTCGCCCAGCATGTACCCGACACCCGCGGCAACGGAGTAGTCGACGACATCGGGCGCGATCAGCGGCAGGAAGCCCTGCGGGTAGATCTCGATCACATTGCGGTCATCGAGAGCGCGCCGGAAGAATCCGCCCGACACGGCCGAACGGTCCTGATAGCTCGCCCACCCGTAAAAATGCACGTTGCTGGTGATGTCGAAACCCGTGTTGATGAAGCCCGTGAACTGCTCGATGTCCGGTTCCCCATACCAGGCATTGAAGCGCTCGATGGTGGCCTCGGCCGGATCAAACACGCCGCCCACCAGCGGAAGCTGCTGGCGAAAGTCCCAGCCTCCGCGCTCGGTGCGGTTCTGGTCCTTGTATTCCAGCGCCCCGGTCAGGAAGCCGGACTCGCCGATGGAGGTACCTGCCCACAGCGAAGCAGTCAGCACCTCGCCATCTGACACGTCGCGCTTGATGGTGGACGGAGCACTCCACGTGGCGCCGGCGGGCGGCGTGCCGGTCAGTGTCTCGTAGCTGGATTCACGCCAGCCATAGCTGACGGTAGCCTCGCCACCGCTGCTGTTCTCGCGCAGGCGCAGATTGACCACGCCAGCGATCGCATCCGATCCGTACTGCGCGGAAGCACCATCGCGCAGCACTTCCACCGAGCTGATCATGGCGGTGGGGATGGTGTTCAGGTCGACGGAAGCGGCGCCCCGGCCAATGCTCTGATTCACGTTCACCAGCGCGGCGCTGTGGCGCCGCTTGCCGTTGAGCAACACCAGCGTCTGGTCGGGAGACAGGCCGCGCAGCGAGATGGGACGTACCGTGTCCGTGCCGTCTTGCAAGCCGGGACGCGGAAAGTTCATCGAGGGCAACGCCACGGACAATGCCTGCGTCACCTCCTGCACGCCGATGCTCGTCATCGTGTCCGCGGAGATGACATCGACCGGAACAGCCGTGTCGAGGGCCGACCGGTTCGCGACGCGGGTGCCGGTGACGACAACCTCGCCGAGCACCTCTTCTTCCTCTGTCTCGGCCGCGCGGGACTGACTGTGTGCAGAAAGCAACGCCGTCATTACCGCCAGGGCCACCGGGCTGATTCTGGTTTTCATTGATTGTTCCTCCTTGAAGCCTCGCGCCCGCGGGCGCGCATGCACCTGAATTAGCACAGTTCTGCGCGGAGTGCCGAATTCTTGTGATGCGCGCGCAACGGATGACAGCGGCGGAGACCAGCCGCCCCCGGACCAGAATTGTGGCGAAATGGTCCTCCGGCGCGCTGTGGGGCAGCAACCGGTTGGATCCGCAAACCAGCGCAGCGCCTTGCGCTGCTCGCCTACGGCTTGCGGAACAGCAGCGCTACGCGGTCTGTCCTGTCGGTAACCGCAGGATTGCCGACCTCGAGCGTGAGCGCATCATCCGGCCGGAAGTACAGGTTGCTGAAATCAACCAGCACGAAGCCGGCGTCCTGGACTTCCTTGATGACTAGCACCGGATCCACGCGACGGCCATTCTCGCGCGTGCCCGGCTCGTTGTGCCGGCGCGTGTGATCCACGATGCCGTAGTAGCCGCCGGACTTCAGCGCGTCGAACACGGACTTGTTGACCGTTGCGCGATCGGCCGGCGAGAAGTTGTGGTAGTTGCGGAAGGTCACTGCCAGATCCACCGGCTGCACGGCCCATCGACCGGACGGACCGAATGGCCCACCGCTTCCGCTTCCGGTTGCGCCCCATGGAACCTCTTCCACCTTGTCGAGGCCGGGCAGCTTCGTGATGGCGCGGAACTGTTCGGCGTACCGGCCTTCGGGATGCGTGACGTACAGCTTGCCCTTGTCCCTGAGCACGGGTCCCATGATCTTCGTGAACCAGCCGCCCGCCGGCAGGATCTCGATGACGCGCATGTCCTCGCGCATGCGGAAGAAGGAGAGAATCTCCACCGGCAGGCGATTGACGTCGCGCGCCTTCTCCTCCGGTGTGCGGATTTCCCCCTGCATGGCAGTGAGCACTCGCTGCTGGAACGGAGTGGGTGCCTGCCCGGCGCCCAGTACCGGGCCAATTGCGAACAGCGTGGCTGCGGCAAGCAGCCCCTTCGACAGTGAGATTCGGTTCCGCATGGGCGCTCCTGATGCTGTTGCCGTAGTGAAGGTGAGCCAACCGCCCTTGTCAATGGCCGCCAGCGCCACTGGCTCCGCTATGCTCTGCAGGACGACATGAGCCGTATCCTCGAACTCAAGGTGAAGCCGAATGCGCGTGTCAGTCAGCTGACCGAGCAGCCCGATGGAACCTGGCTGGCGCAGCTGAAGTCTCCACCCGTGGACGGCAAGGCCAATGCCGAGCTGATCGCGCTGGTGGCGGAACATTTCGGTTGCCGCAAGGCACAGGTCACCATCCGGGTCGGAGCCGGCGGAAGGCGCAAGCTGGTGAAGATCGAGGACTGAAGCCCTAGACCTTCTTCACGAACTCAGACTTCAACCCCATCGCCCCGATGCCTTCGATGCGGCAGTCGATGTCGTGATCGCCCTCGACGAGCCGGATGTTCTTCACCTTGGTGCCGACCTTCACCACGGATGAGGACCCCTTCACCTTCAGGTCCTTGATCACGGTGACCGTATCGCCATCGTGCAGTTCATTGCCGACGGAATCACGTACCACACGGACCTCGGTAACCGCCTCGGCGGTCGCGATCGGCCATTCATGCGCGCACTCGGGACAGACGTAGTTGGCGCCGTCCTCGTAGGTGTATTCCGAGTTGCATTGGGGGCACGCTGGCGGTTTGCTCACATCCACTCCTTCTCCCGGCTCATGCCCGGGGGGCCGCAAGCATATGCGCCGAGCCGGCGATGATCCACCCGCGCGAGCGAGGCTGCGGCGCCAGGCATCAGCTGCTGCGCCGCGTGTCCTCGACGATGGCACCATCCACCAGCCGGATGACGCGGTCGCAGGTGTCCGACAACCGCGGGTCATGCGTCACCAGCAACACCGCGCAGCCGAATTCCCGGTTGAAGCGCCGGAAGAGCTCGAACACTTCCGCCGCCGTGTGTGTGTCGAGGTTGCCCGTGGGCTCATCGGCGAGCAGCAGCGCCGGACGGGTCACCAGCGCCCGGGCAATCGCCACGCGCTGCTGCTGTCCGCCGGAAAGCTCATCGGGACGACGAGCCGTGAAATCACCGAGGCCCACCTGATGCAGCAGTTGCTGCGCCACTTCAACGGTCTGCCGGGATGGCCGCCCCTGCGCGATCATCAGCGGCATCATCACATTTTCCAGCGCCGTGAACGCGGGGATGAGGTGATGGAACTGGAAGACGAAGCCCAGCGCGCTGGCACGCAGCGCCGTGCGAGCCTCATCGTCGAGCTCGCGCGTGGGACGCCCGAGCAGCACGAGCTCTCCTGCCGTGGGCGAGTCGAGCAATCCGAGGATGTTCAGCAGCGTGCTCTTGCCGGAGCCCGAAGGTCCGATCAGCGCCGCGAAGTCGTGGCGATGGATGGACAGGTCGAGGCCGTGCAGCACTTCGACCTCCGTGGGCAACCCGACGTTGTAGGACTTGCGCAGTCCCGTCAGGCGCAGCACTTCCTCGTCATCGCGCTCAGGCATGGCGGATGGCCACCACGGGGTCGAGGCGCGCGGCGCGGCGCGCCGGAATGGCCGCCGCGAGCGTGCCGGTGACCGTCGCGAGCGCGACAGCCGCCAGCACCAGTGTGGGCGACAGCGGTACCTCGAAGAGGCCGGGACCCAGCGTATTGAATACCCACACGAGGCCATAGCCAGCCATCGAACCGATGGCGGATCCGAACAGTCCCAGCACGGCGCCCTGCACCAGGAACACCTTGAGCATCTGCTTCTGTCGCGTGCCCATGGCCCGCAGGATGCCGATCTGCCGCGTGCGCTGCACGACACTGATGGACAGCACGCTGGCGATGCCGAATGCCACCGAGACGGCCACGAAGAACGAGATCATGCTCGTGGACAGGCTCTGCGAACGCAGTGCGTTCATCAGCTGCGTATTGGTCTGCATCCAGCTCTCGGCCTTGAGCCCGGTCAGCGCACCGATGCGGCCGGCAACGGCATCGGCGCCGAAGATATCGCGCACCGTCAGGTCGATCACGGTGACACCGCCCGGAAGGTCCAGCAGCGACTGCGCCTGCTTCAGGTCCAGATACACGTAGCGCTCGTCCAGCTCGCGCACGCCGAGCTCGAAGATGCCGGCGACATTCAGTTGCGCCGTACGGTCATCGCCGGCCTCGAGCCGGAACTTGTCGCCGACGCCGGCGCCCAGGTTGTCGGCCAGCGCCCGGCCGATCAGTGCATCGCCGGCACCGACCCGCAACTGACCGGCGACGATATCCTCCCCGAGGGGAATGATGCGCTGGTAGCGCGGTGGATCCATGCCCACCACGGCAACCGATTCCCTGGCATTGCCGCGGAGTGCGAAAGCCGGGCCGGACACCAGCGGCGAGACCGCGACGACGTCCGGATGGGCGTCGAGCGTGGCCTGCACCTGCTGCCAGTTGTTGATCGAGCGCAGCCGCTGCGCGCGCCGCGTCTCCAGCACCAGGCGCAGCGTGCCATCGGGCAGTGGCGCGAGTCGGTTGGTCTCATCGGGCGGCTCCACGCGGATATGCGCCTGCGTACCCAGCGTGCGCGCCACGATATTGTTCTGCAGGCCCTGGATCAGTGCGGTGATGAAGACGATCACGGCCACGCCGACGCTGATGCCGGTGACGATGAGGAGGGTCTGCGTGCGTCCTTCTCGCAGGAAGCGCATCGCGATGGTGGATTCGATCCACATGTGGCTAGTCGAGCGACACCGGCAGCTCGCGGCGCGCCTGCTCGGGCAGATCCGACTGCACATGGGCCTGCTGCGGCAGCAGGCGCACGCGGGCGCCATCGGCCAGCTGCAGAGATGCGGCATCGGCCAGCACCCAGTCTCCCGCCGCCAGTCCGCCGGTCACCTCGGTCATCGCCACACCGCGCAAACCGAGCGAGACGGCGCGCCGGGATACGCGGCCGCCGTCCACCGCGAATACGGCCGCGCGGCCAGCGGACGTGAGCAGCGCATCGTTGGGCACCACCAGTGCCTGCTCGCGCCGCCCGGTCTCGATGTTCACCGACACCGTCATGTCCTGCTTCAGGTACTCCGGTACGGGATCGACACGCAGGCGCACCGTAACCGTGCCGCGCGTGGCGTCCACGCCCGGAGCGATGTAGTTCACCGTGGCGGCAAAGGGGCGCTCAGGCCAGGCATCGGCGATGCACTGCGCCGGCTGGCCCAGCTGCAGCACGGAGAGGTTCTTCTCGTCGACCGGCACCTCGATCTCGGTGCTGCCCGCATGCGCGATCTCGAACAGGACCCGCCCCGGCTGCACCAGGTCGCCCGGCTCCACATTACGCGTGAGCACGACGCCGGCACGCTGCGCGCGGATGAAGGTACGGGCCAGCTGCGCGCGCGCCGCCGCGAGCCGCTCGCGCAGCTGCCTTTCCTCGGTGCCACCAGCCTGCGCGGCCGTGGCGCCGGCACGGGCGGCATCCAGTGTGGCTTGCGCCACGGACTCCTGTGCCTGGGCCTGTTCCATGGATTCGCGCGCGATCAGCTGGCGCGTGAACAGCTCCTCGCGCCGCCGTGCCTCACGGGCGGTCTGCGCCAGCTGTGCCTCGGCCTGGCGCAGCCTCGCCTGCACCTCCGGACGCGTGCTCCTCTCCAGGCGCTGCAGCGCTGCCTCCGCCTCGCGCACTTCGGCTTCCAGGTCCGTGGCACGCAGGGTCACCAGCAGCTGGCCCGGCTGGACCTCATCGCCCTCGCTCACATGCCGCTCGAGCACCGTGCCGACGATCTCGCTGCCCGCCTGGCTGCGCGAGGTGCTGATCACCCGGCCTGTGGCCACCACCTGCTGCACCAGCGGGCGGGCCTCGACGCGATAAGCCGGGCGCTGTTCGGGACGCATCCACAGAAACAGCAATGCAAGCAGAAGCAGGCCGGCTGCCAGCAGGAAAGGCAGCTTGCGACTGCGGGATGGGGAACTCGTTGCCATGAAATCCAGGTCACCTAGGGGGCTCGGCCACGGCGAGAGCATGGCAGAATCCCGCGGCGGAATGATCCGCGGTCAACCTGCATCGAGCAAGCGCATGCCCAAAGCGTACTGGATTTCCTGCTATAGACAGATCATCGACGCCGATAAGCTCGCGGCGTACGCGAAACTCGCCGGTCCGGCCATCGAAGGCGGGGGCGGACGATTCCTGGCGCGCGCCAGTGCCGCAAAGGCCTACGAGGATGGTCGCGCCGAACGCACGGTGATCATCGAGTTCGATTCCGTGGAACAGGCCATTGCCGTGCACGACAGCGCCGCCTACAAGGCCGCACTGGCTGCCCTGGAAGGCGGCGCAGTGCGTGACATGCGCATCGTGCCGGGCGTCTGAGAGTCACCCGGAAAAAAGACGGCGGGTGCGAACACCCGCCGAACCCGACCCTCCTGATCAGAGCCCGGTGACTTGCGACATCGGGCTCACGGGGGTTGCGCCCGGCAGGGGCGCTGGAGGGTCAGAAACAAGCCTTGAATCGAAGAAGAAGCTGTGCTGCGCGAGCATTCGCCCCCGTCAGCGATCGTTCTTGATCGTCGGGGAACAGGATTGCGGTGATAGCCCCGCATTCTGCGCGCTGCAATAAGCGCTGAAATATGGCTTATGGCCTATCGCAGCTTGTCCGGGCCAGTCGGGTGGCCCTCGTTCAGCGGGTGGCGAGTTCACCTGCAAAGAAGGGAACGACCAGTTTCTCGAATCGTTCGGGGACCTTGTTCATGTGGTCCCCTTCATAGGTGAGATGCTCGTGCGGCACACCCACGCGCTTCAGCGCATCGGAGGTGGCCTGCGTCCCCGTGACCGCAATGGGATCCTGCAATCCGGTGTCGAGACGGATCTTCCGGTAGCGCTTCAGCTGCGCTGCGTACTGGGAAACCATCACGGAGGGAGCATTGGCCGTGAAACGCGCCATCACATCCGCGCGCGGCGCGCCATCCTTCGTCGGCATGTCCATGAACAGCGGCGGATTGCCCGCGTTCGGCGCCCAGGCGGCCGTTGCAGCCAGGGTCAGCCTGGCAAAGGGCTGCATGGCCTCCACGTCCTCGCGCGTCCTGAGCTTCTCCAGGTCGGCATCGCCAGGGCCCACGCCGCGTGGCTCCATGCAGCAGGAGCTCATCGCGTACAGCGCCGAGAACACTCCTGAATGCTTCATGCCGATGCGCATGGTGCCGTATCCACCCATGGAGTGACCGGCAAGGCCTCGCGATTCACGTTTGGCCAGCGTGCGGTAGTGGCTGTCGATGTAACCGACCAGATCGATCGCGACGAAGGACTCCCAGTCGCCGGTCGTCACCGAGTTCGAATACATCGAACCCGTATAAGGCGTCATCGCGTCAGGAATGACGAAGATCATCTCCGGCAGCTTGCCGTCGCTGATGGCCCGGTCGATGGAGGCAGGCCATTGCAGTGTGTCGACGTAGTTCTGGGCGCGCGCCAGGATGCCGTGCAGGAAATACACCACCGGGTAGCGCTGCCGCGGATTGCGGTCGTATCCCGCGGGCAGATAGACGAACACCTCGCGGTCGGCCGGGTCCTCCGAAAGGTTGCCCTCCAGGCTCTTGCCGTGAACGGTGATCCTGTCGAGCCGGCCAGCGGCGGAATCGGCAGCGTGCGCCGCCGTGGCGACGAGAGTGAGCAACAGGATCGATGCGGCATGCCGCAGCAGGTGAATGGATCGCATGTCTTTTCCTAGCGCGGGTAGAACACCGGCACCTTCGCGTCAACGTTGACCCACACCGACTTCGGTTCGGTGTTCTCGTGCATCGCGAAGTGGCCCATCTCGCGACCATAGCCCGAATCCTTGATACCGCCAAACGGGGATCCGGGATGGAAGCGCTTGTAGCAGTTGATCCAAACCATTCCGGCTTCCATGTGCCGGGCCATCAGGTGCGCGCGCTGCAGGTTGCTGGTCCAGATGCCGCCACCCAGGCCATAGGGAGTCCCATTGGCCATCTCGAGCACCTCCGCGTCGTCACGGAAGGTGGAGACCGTGACGAAGGGTCCGAAGACTTCCTCCTGGCATACGCGGTCGGTGAGCCGGGCACGCACCACTGTGGGCTCGACGAAGCACCCCGCCTGCAACGCCGGGGCCACTGGCGCGCGCCCACCCAGCAGCACCTCGCCCTTCTCTTCCCTGGCGACCTTGACGAAATTCAGTACGCGCTCCTGGTGCATTCTCGAGGTCAACGGCCCCATCTCGGTGGTGGGATCCAGCGGATCACCCACCCGGATCGATGCCGCCAGCTTCAGGAACTGCTCCAGGAAACGGTCCGCGATCTTCTCGTGCAGCATGAGGCGCGAGCCGGCGATGCAGGCCTGACCCTGGTTGTGGAAGATCGCGAACGCCGAGCCATTCACCGCGTTGGTGATGTCGGCATCGTCGAAGACGATATTGGCGCCCTTGCCTCCCAGCTCCAGCTGCACGCGCTTGAGGTTGCCCGCCGAGGCCTGCACGATCTTGCGACCCGTCGCAGTGGAGCCCGTGAACGAGATCTTGTCGACGCCGCGGTGTTCCGCCAGGTACTGCCCGGCGATGTGGCCGTATCCCGGAACTACGTTGATCACGCCGGGCGGGAATCCCACCTCGCGAGCCAGCTCCGCCACGCGCAGCGTGGACAGCGGCGTGAGCTCCGCCTGCTTCATCACCACGCAGTTGCCCGCGGCAAGGGCCGGTCCGAGCTTCCAGCTGGTGAACATCAGCGGGAAGTTCCACGGCACCACCTGCCCCACCACGCCGATGGGCGCGCGCGTCACGTAGTTGAGGAATCCCGTGTCGACGGGAATGACGGTGCCTTCATTCTTGTCCGGCATGCCGGCGAAATAGCGAAACGTGGCCACGGTGCGCATCACGTCGAGATTGCGTGTGTCGCGGATGGGATGCCCGGTATCCAGTGTCTCGATCAGCGACAGGTTGTCACGATCCTTCTCGATGGCATCGGCCAGCCTGCCGATGAGCACGCCGCGGTCGGAGGGCGAGACCGCGGCCCAGGCGGGAAACGCCTTGCGCGCCGCGGCGACAGCACGGTCGATGTCGGCGGGCCTGGCCTCCGCCACCTTCGCCAGCAGCGAATTGTCGAAGGGATTGAGCACGTCGATGGTGCCGCCTTCGAGCGCATCCACGAATTCGTTGTT
>Ga0315910_10005335_pt1 | contig 10544 bp, 11 predicted proteins | sample EdamamesoilMG_FD_204470 | JGI IMG/M metagenome (GOLD analysis project Ga0315910, IMG submission 204470) | Garden soil microbial communities collected in Santa Monica, California, United States - Edamame soil | ecosystem: Environmental > Terrestrial > Soil > Garden | place: USA: California...
TGTCACTACACCAGGATGGAAGAATATCTTACAAACAAAAAAACTACCTGGAATTTGAAAAGAACCGGGAGAAATGGGTAAAGAAATTGAACCGGTTAAGAAGAGGCAATTATAATCTCGCCAACCTTTACCAGGAAAAGAATAGTAATAACAATACTAATAGCAAACCGGTTGGCAAAGGAGAATAACTACCAACCCGGAATTATCTCCCGCAAACTCCCTCATCTATTCCGTTTTCTTCATAACTACCTTCCCTTAAGCTTTTTTTATTGGGTTAAAACCGTAAACGGGTAAGACTAAATTTTGCAGAAATCAATAATCCAGCAGTTTTAAAGGGAAGTTTTAGCAGAAACCCGTTTTCTGATTTAGAATCAATACCCGGTATGTGGTATTTATTGTCAAAAATCGCAACCAACCCTGAGTAATCAATTAGGAAACAGGTAGTACCCGTGGCTATGTTTGAGTTGTCAACATTATTAAAAATAAACCAACTGTTATGAGACACACATCCACCACCATCGCAATGTTGTTCTTCAGCTTTGCAGCATTTGCACAAACCGATAGCACTACAAAGCAAAAAAAACAAGTACCTAATCTCGCTACGATTCAAACTATCAGCGGCACCAAAATCAAAGGATGGTTTTATAAAATGGATAATGATAAAATATACTTGTTACCATCATCCAACAAAAGCCTGAAGCCTTCTTTTTTAGAAAGTTCGCAACTAAACAACGGTCTTATTCCATTTGATGTTTCTCAAATAAAAACAATCGGCTTTCAAAAGAAAGGAGCCGGAGGCCGAGGCGCATTAATTGGATTTTTAGCAGGTTCCATTACTGGCGTTATCGTCGGTTTTGCAGAAGGCGATGATCCGGTAACACCCTATACCGGCACTTTTGGTGATGTTTTTATTGCACTTGGAAATGCCTTTGCGATGACGGCAGAAGAGAAGGCTCTTGCAAATGGAATGATGCTGGGAGCTACTGGTGCACTCACAGGTTTTTTAATTGGTAAACTCACAAAGAAAAAATTCATCATTGGTGGTAACAAGCAAGTTTACCGCGACCTGGATGGCGAACTGAGAAAACGACTTTTAATACAATAAATAACAAAACTTACAATGAAAATCAGAGCCTCTTTCACGTCCATTAGCCTTATCCTTTTTTTAGTTGCATGCAGTAAGAGCAGTGATGACCCGATTCCTAATAACAATGAAATAAATGCAAGTGTAGCACATACCAATGGCAGCCTGGTTATAATTAATGCAAGGGCTGAAAAAGCAATACTTGGTTTAAGAAGCCCACTCGGTGGGCCTTCTTATATTCATGGAAGCAATGCAGCAAATGCGGTGGTATATGTGAATCTCTATCCGGCCATCACCACCACCGGAACTTTTAATTTTAGTGATGGCTACCGTTGCCAGTATAGAGTGAATGACTCATCTCCTTCTACATTAATTTTTGAAAATACTTCTTTCAATAGCGGCACTATCAGTATTACAACTCTCAATGATAATTATATCGAAGGAAGTTTTAATGCAATATGTCGTAATGGTACAGATTCAGTAGTTGTTACGGGAACATTTAAAGGAAACATTATATCAAAATAATTTTATGACAATTGGTTCAGTTTTATTTGGTAAAAAATTATCTAAAGATGAAGCAGTGTTCCTGGACAACAGGGCGCCGATACGAACTGTGCCTCCAAGTCTTAACTCTATTGTTCAAAGAAAAATTTCAGGAAATCATATTTATCTCGAAGCAGGAAAAGGGCAACCTGTTATTTTTTCGCATGGATTATACGGTGGCATTTTTAATATAGATACTGTATGCGAAGAAATAGCAAAAGAGTATCGCTTTATCATGCCTTACTTACCCATGTATGATTTACCCCTACTAGATTGTACAGTAAAAAAGCTCGGCCTGTATCTTGAATCATTTATTACTGATCTTGATTTACATGATGCAATTATTATCGGAAGCTCAATGGGTGGTGGCGCTGCTTGTTATTATGCCGCTAAAGATCTCAATCGCTTAAAAGGTCTTGTTTTATGTGGTAGTTCAGGTTTAAGCAATATCCCTCTTTCAAAAGGATACTTCAAAAGAAAAAATTTTGAATTTTTACAGGAAGCAACCCGTGATATTTTTTACGACCGTACCATTCCTCCTGTTGAAATGGTTACTGATGTTTTTAATGCAATACAAAGCACCGAAGTAGTAATCCGTTCTATCCGTTTTACAAAATCTGCCACCCATAATAAGATGTATGATGAATTACCAAGGATAACTATTCCGGTAAGTTTAATATGGGGGCGACAAGATCCTATCACACCTGCTGAAGTAGCCCCAAAATTTCAGCAATTGATCACTGGAGCCGAATTAAATATCGTTGAAGAATGCGGTCATGTTCCCACACAGGAAAAGCCGTATGAGTTTTTGAAATATTTTAAAGCATTTACGAATAAAATAAACTTAAGAACATGTCAGCCAACCGTAAGCTGATAAAAAGATACAAAGAAGTTAACCTTGGCGAGGTTTCATTACCTGCCAGCTTTCATCATGCGGAAGGCGCATACCTTATCGATCATGATGGTAATAAATTTCTTGATTTTACAAGCGGTTATGGTGTTACAGGTTCAGGTTGGTTGCGCAAAGAAATTACTGATGCGATTTCTGATCAATTAACCCGTTCAGCTTATGCACCGCCCTGGCTGTCAACACAAGAAGCCGTTGAATTAAGTGAGCTGTTGCTAAGTATTACTCCAACCAATTTGGTGAAATGTGCAAGGGCAATTGGTGGCGCTGATGCAAATGAAATTATTTTTAAAGCTGTTCATGGCTATAATGGTAAGAAAGGAATTATCTCTTTTAACCGATCCTATCATGGCGGTACTCATTTTGCTCTCAACATAAGTGATGCAGAAACATTTCATTTACCTCAATTACCCGGTGGTGCAGAGTTTCATTTTGTAAATCCTCCTTATTGCTATCGTTGTGAGTTTAGAAAGTCGCCTGATAGCTGTAATCTTGAATGTACAAGAGTAATTGAACGTTTACTTGAAGCTGAAAAAGAAATCGGCTCATTTTATCTTGAACCTGTTATTGGCAGCGGTGGCATAATTGATCTACCTGAAAAATATCTGAAGCATATAAGAAGCCTATGTGATCGGTATGAAATATTTCTTGTGTTTGATGAAGTGCTTACAGGTTTTGGTCGTATAGGAGCTATTACAGCAGCTGAACATTATGGCGTTAATCCTGATGCAATCAGTTTTGCAAAAGGAATGAGCGGAGGTTATGCGGCTATTGGTGCGGCTGTTGTAAATGAAAAGCTGGCTGAAGGAATAAAAAAGTTTGAAGATGTTTCTGCAACATTCGCATGGACACCGTTATCATGTACGATTGCATATGCGAATATTGAACTTATTATTAATGAAAGGCTGTATGAAAATTCTTTGTTGCAAGGAAATTATTTAAAAGAAAATTTACAGAAACTCTTTTCAAAATATTTACCCGACCAAACCGGCGATATACGGGGACAAGGTTTATTTATCGGTATTGAATTGGTTAAAGACAAACAAACTAAAGAGCCAGATAAAAGATTAATGCAGCAAGTTCTTATTGCCGCATTTAGAAAAGGATTGATGATTTGCACCTCATGGGATTTCCAGGTATTGGTATTAATGCCGCCATTAAATATTACCCGGTCAGAAGTTGATGAAGGATTAATAAAAATGAAAGAAGTATTACAGCAGATTACAAGAACAATGGAAGCAAATACTATTCAAAACTGAGTATAAAATAATATAAGCAACATGAAAACACTATCCTCTTTTACTGTCGTCATTCTTACTCTTTTACTCTTGAGTTGTAGTAAAGACAAAGAGTCGGCAGTTCAAAATTATATGCGATTTAAATTAAATGGAACACAGGTTGAATGTGATAATAGTTTTTATGCAACCTATAAAACAACGGCAGGCCCCGATTCAGATATTACTTTCTATGCAAGATGGGGTGATAAAGAAGTGGACTTTCAATTATTTACTCTGTCAAACAGCGATATCACACCCGGACAATATGTATTCGGCCCCAATAAAGCTTATGCTGCTGAAATCTGGCCTACAGGAACTTCATTGTCACCCGGAGGACCGCATTATAGCTATATAGCAGGAAGCATTGCTCAGAATCCTACCATTGCTGGTTCGGGGCAAATAACTATTCTTGAAATAAATGCTGAATATATAAAAGGCAGCTTCGATTTTACAACAGCAGTAAATCCGAATACCAACCTTTCTATGACAGTTACCAATGGAGAATTTAAACTAAAAAGATAACCAGGAACACTAACAATTATTTTTTTTATAAAATAAATCCCTGTTATGCGAAATATATTAAACCCAATAGTTGTAATTTATATTACAATAATGGCAGCAGTTATTTCCTGCTCAAAAAAATCTTCATCGCCCGATCCTGTTCAACTAATCACAACATTCAAATTTACAGGCAACGGAACTGTTGTACAATGGAATGGCTTGGCACCTCTTTCAACCTTTCCTTCACCAGAAGGATCCATCATTCAAAAATCTTCAGGTTTTTATTTTATTTCGGCACATCCTGCCAATCATAGTTTGGCAACTCCGTGGATTTATTTAAAAATTCCAACTGCTAATTTAATAGCAGGTGGTTATTCATATACATTAACGGCCCCGGTTATGTGGACTTCTTCGGATGCTGAATGTATAATGCCAACAACAGGTGCTCCTTATTATACAGTTAGTGAAATTGGCGATAATGTTACCATAAATATTTCCCGCATACATGATGGCAATTATGCCGACGGCTCCTTTTCTGCACTTATGAGCAATACACCTAATGGTACTTCAAACAAATTAACTATAACAAACGGGGAATTTGTAAACGTAAGAATCGATCAATAATTTTTTTAAATAGCATAGGCATAAGCAATGGCCGGAAAAACAAAGGGCGCCGATGGCGTCCTTTCATATTTTACCACTTTGCTCCAAATACTTTCTTCAGCAAATCAGTAGTCCGTGCAGCAACATTTTGCCTGATATTTTTTTCTTCCCCCGCTACTAAATCAAACAAAGCGAATGTGGCACGATCTGTAACAAAGCCCGGTAAATCAGGATTGAGCTTTTTAAATGTTGTTGGCAATGCATTATATTTTGTTACCAGATCGCCATATAATCTTGTTGCATCCAATTTATCTAATGATGCTTTGATAACAGGAAGAAAAGCTGCTACCAATTTCGCAGATGTTTTAGTCCGGAAGAAATGAGTGGCGCTTGTATCGCCATTTTTTATCAACCCGATCGCATCACTTACAGTCATACTTTTAACAGCATCAATAAATATTGGTTTGGCAGTTCCTGCTGCGTCTTCTGCCGCACGATTGATCTGTAAAATCGCTTTATCAACTGTGCTGCCAAAACCAAGATTGCGTAATGTATTCTCTATCTTTTTAGCATCCGGCGGAAGTAATACTTTATAAATAGCATCCTTGAAAAAGCCATCCTCTTTATTCAGTTTCAAAACCGCATTTACTAATCCCTGGCTTAATGCTTCTTTTATCCCGGCCCCGGCTTCTGCTTCCGTTACGCCATTGCCACCAATCTTTATCGGCAATTGGGACATGGTATCACAGGAGTTGAATAAAAATAGTACAGCAATCAATGGGTAGAAGAGTTTTTTCATTGTATATTTTTTAAGAAAGTACTTATTTGTCTCAAATAAAATGCCACACGCAACTTACGCCAATAACAGGTATTTTTGCAGCCTTAAATAAAATTAAAGCTTAACAAAACGTAAAATCAGCACATGTATTTATCAGAACAGGAAATTTTACGCAGAGATAAATTAAAAGAACTGAAAGCAATGGGAATTGATCCTTATCCTGCTGCTTTATATCCCGTTAGCCATTACGCTGCACCAATCAAAGCCGCTTTTACTGACGAGAAAAAAGACGAGTATGCTTCAGTAACAGTTGCAGGCCGCATCATGAGTATTAATGATAAAGGCAAGGTTTGTTTCATAAAAATCCAGGATACTACAGGCCTTATACAGCTATATGTAAAGCGGGATGAAATATGCCCCGGCGAAGACAAATCCCTTTTTGATAAGTTGATAAAACATTTGCTTGACTTAGGTGATATTATCGGCGTTACCGGTTTTGTGTTTATTACAAAAACTGGTGAGACTTCTATTCATGCAAAAACACTTACACTACTTTCAAAATCTTTAAAGCCTTTGCCTGTTGTAAAACGGGATGAAGAAGGAAATGTGTTTGATGAAGTAACCGATCCTGAATTTAAATACCGCCAGCGTTATGCAGATTTGATCATCAACGCTGATGTGAAAGAAACTTTTTTGAAAAGGACAAAGATGATCAACTCTATCCGTGAGTTTTTAAATAATCATGGTGCAATAGAAGTGGATACACCAGTTTTGCAATCAATACCCGGTGGCGCAGCAGCAAGACCGTTTATGACACACCACAATGCATTGGATGTTCCTTTTTATCTGCGTATAGCAAACGAGTTGTATTTGAAAAGATTAATTGTTGGTGGTTTTGATTGGGTGTATGAGTTCAGCCGCAACTTCCGGAATGAAGGAATGGATCGTACACATAATCCTGAGTTTACTATTCTTGAATTTTATACAGCGTATAAAGATTATTTCTGGATGATGGAAACAACAGAGCAGTTGATGGAAAAAGTTGCACTGGATGTATGTGGCACTACTGATGTACAGGTAGGCGATAAAATTCTTTCATTCAAAGCTCCTTTCAAACGCATTTCAATATTTGATGCAATAAAAGAAAATACCGGTTTTGATGTAAGTGAAAAGGATGAGTCTGGTCTCCGTGATGTGTGCAAGCAATTGCATATTCATACAGAAGCAAGCATGGGTAAAGGAAAATTGATTGATGAAATTTTTAGCGGGGCTTGTGAAAAGAAATATGTGCAACCGACATTCATTATTGATTACCCTGTTGAGATGAGCCCTCTTACTAAGAAGCACAGAAGCAAAGCTGGATTAGTAGAAAGATTCGAATTGATGATTAATGGTAAAGAAGTAGCAAACGCCTACAGTGAATTAAATGATCCTATTGATCAACGTGAACGATTTGAGGAACAAGTGGAATTGATGAAGCGTGGCGATGATGAAGCAATGTATATTGATCATGACTTTTTGCGAGCATTAGAATATGGTATGCCGCCTACATCTGGAATTGGAATTGGAATAGATCGTTTTTGTATGCTCATCACCAATCAACCTTCAATACAAGATGTGTTGCTGTTTCCTCAAATGCGACCAGAGAAATTTGAAGAATAAAAAAATTAATCGTCTTAACATGAAACCGGGTTTATAAAACCCGGTTTTTTTTGCAATTAAAAAAATTCCTACCTTACAGCAACATCCTACTAATCTTTGTTGCGTATATCTTTCCCTCTGAATTCATTTTTATTAATTATTTAAAAAAATTGTTATGAAAAAATGGATTTCATTTTTATTCGTTTCTTTTATTATCGTCATTTTGATTGCAGCTTGTAATGATTCTTCAAAAACAGAAACTCCTGCTGAAACAGCCAAACAAAGCTTTGGTGGTTTTGAAAGCCAGCTAAAATGGGGTGAGAACCTTGTTAAAGTAGGTGGTTGTAATGATTGCCACACACCGAAAAAAATGGGGCCTCATGGTCCGGAGAATGATATGAGCCTGATGCTTTCAGGACACCCGGCACAAGCACCTGCTGCTGACTTTGATAAAAATGAAGCAGCAAAAAAAGGTCTTATCGTTACTCAATCATTTACTTCATGGACGGGACCATGGGGAATAACTTATGCCGTAAATCTTACATCAGACACAACAGGAATTGGTGCCTGGAAGGAAGAACAGTTTATAAAATGCCTCAAGGAAAAAAAATGGATGGGACTTGATGGTACAAGGCCGCTTATGCCGCCTATGTCTATGATGCCTGCAACTGAAATGGCTGATGACGAGCTTAAAGCGATTTTTGCATATCTCAAATCAACACCACCTATTAAAAATATTGCTCCGGATGCGTCATTGTTACCGCCTCCACCGCCTGCTAAATGATGAAACGAAAACAAAAAAGGGTTGAGCATATAAACTCAACCCTTTCTGTTTATCTATAAATTTTTTATTCAGTAAATAAATCTGTGTACAATTTTGCACCGGGCACAACTGAATACTTGCTTAAATCTGTAATCCCTGCTTTAGCTAATACTTCTTCATCCAAAAAAGTGTTACCAGTGCATTCAGTTGATGGTTTATTTAAAATATTATAAGCAGCATCTGCAACAATATCAACTGTGCGGCTCATATTAGCAAGCATTTGTCCGCCCAATAAATTTCTTACAGCAGCAGTATCAATTGTTGTTTTAGGCCAGAGAGCATTGGAAGCAATCTTATATTTTTTTAACTCTTCAGCCCAACCAATGGCCATCATGCTCATATTGTACTTCGTAAGCGTATACGCCAAATGTTTGGTAAACCATTTGGGGTTCATATTAATTGGAGGCGACAATGTAAGTATGTGAGGGTTCTCTGATTTTTTTAAATGTTCAATACAACATTTAGTTACCATAAAAGTTCCGCGAACATTAATATCATGCATTAAGTCAAAACGCTTAGCCTCCAGTTGTTCAGTATTTGTAAGATTAATTGCTGACGCATTGTTGATGAGAATATCAATGCCTCCAAAAGTTTCAACAGCTTTGTTCACGGCAGCTTGAATCATATCATCCATCCGGATATCACACTGCACTCCCAATCCTTTACCACCTGCTTCTTCCATTTCTTTTGCAGCAGTAAAAATGGTGCCTCCAAGCTTTGGATTCTCTTCAACACTTTTTGCAGCAATAACAATATTGGCTCCTTCTGCTGCCAGCTTTAGCCCAATAGCTTTTCCTATTCCTCTTGTACCACCTGTGATAAGGACAGTTTTGTTTATAAATGTCATAAGCAATTTTTAATATTCCGGTAATATGGGTTTGGTTTGAATTATAGCTTCAATTTCATTCATTACTTCTGATGTAAGTAATGGATAAACATCAAGAGCTTTTAGGTTTTCAGTTAATTGTTCTTTTTTGGTTGCGCCTAATATAGCTGTAGTAACATTTGGGTTTTTAATACACCAGGCAACTGCTAATGCAGCCATTGAGGTGTTAAGCTTATCAGCAACTGTTTTCAATTTTTTTACTTTATCAAGCCGATCGGCAGTCAAGGTTTTATCCTTCAACCAATCAAAACCCTGTATTGCCATTCTTGATCCTTCGGGAATACCATTATTATACTTTCCCGTTAATAAACCACTTGCCAATGGGCTCCAGATTGTTGTACCCAATCCAACTGTTTTAAAAATTTGCAGGAACTCATTTTCTAATTTGTTCCGATGAAACATGTTGTATTCAGGTTGTTCCATTGCCGGGCCAATCAAATGATTTTTTGCCGCCACCATATGAGCTTCCATTATTTCCTGTGCACTCCACTCGCTGGTGCCCCAATATAAAATCTTGCCTTGTTGCATCAGCATATTCATCGTCCATACAACTTCTTCTATCGGAACATTTTTATCCGGACGATGACAGAAATATAAATCGAGATAATCTAATTGCAAACGCTGCAATGCTTCATTGCAGGCTTCAGTTAAATGTTTTCTGCTAAGACCAAGCTGATTAGGCTTATTTTGTTTTCCGCGCCAACCCCAAAATGCTTTTGATGAAATAACGAGTGAAGTACGATCCCAGTTTTTCTTTTTTAAAACACGTCCCATCATCTTCTCACTTTCTCCCAATGCATACACTTCTGCATTATCAAAAAAGTTGATGCCATTGTCATAAGCAATACTCATCAGATCATCTGCTGCGCTATCATCAATCTGTTTATGAAAACTAACCCAGCTACCATAACTCAGCACACTTAGCTGCAAGCCGGTTTTTCCCATTCTTCTGTATTCCATCTTTATTTGTTTGAAGTTTGAGGTTCGAAGTTTGAAGTTAAGGTAACTGCGTCAAATGCAGTACTCATGTTGAACAAGTGAACATGCGAAAAAAGAAATATTATTTAGGAAACCCTTCACCAGCAGTTTTAAGTGTACCGGTGGGATATTTGAACTGCACACTTCGGAGATCCTGCGTTGCACGAAGGCCTTTGCCTCCATAGATAGTTTTAGTGCTGCTGTAATACTCAGCATATTTATCAGTGTAAAAAATCTTTTCGTTTTGATCCCACCAGAGGTCTGGCGTTTTTAATGTATCACCCTGTATGGTGATTACAATTACACTATCGCGGAGATAAACTTTGTTTAACGATTCAAAATATTTTGCATACTTACAATCAAGCCATGTTTCTATTTTGGTACTGTCATTATAAAAATCAGCATGTAGTGTTTTGGGAAATTCGATATATGGGCTATCTGTTGCGGGAACTTTAATCATCAGCGGGGCTTTCAGCTTTGCTTTCATGACACCCTGCTGACTAAAAAGGGTTTCAACATTTGT
>Ga0315910_10005336_pt1 | contig 10543 bp, 1 predicted proteins | sample EdamamesoilMG_FD_204470 | JGI IMG/M metagenome (GOLD analysis project Ga0315910, IMG submission 204470) | Garden soil microbial communities collected in Santa Monica, California, United States - Edamame soil | ecosystem: Environmental > Terrestrial > Soil > Garden | place: USA: California...
CTTGTTCGATCCGGCGCAGTCTGCCTTCAGCACGCTCGCGTCGATGCCCGCGGCACGCGAGGGTCACACGGCCACGGTGCTCACTAACGGCAAGCTGCTCGTCACGGGCGGCAGGAGCGGCACGACGACGTTGGCCACAACGGCGCTCTTCAACCCGGCATCGGGGCCGGGCAGCTGGGCGACGGCCGGCAACATGGCCACCGCGCGTCAGGGCCACACGGCGACGCTCCTTGCCGACGGCCGCGTCCTCATTGCGGGCGGCAAGAACGGCACGAACACGCTGAGCTCAGCCGAGCTGTTCACGAGCACGACCAACACGTTTGCGGCGACATCGACCATGACAGGTGCCGTCCAAGGCCATACGGCGACGCTGCTCGCGAACGGCATGGTGCTGGCTGCCGGCGGGGTGAACGGCACCACGACGTTGAGCTCCGCCCAGCTCTACGATGTGACCCAAGGTAACGCCTGCTCGTCCACGAGCCAGTGTAACAGCGGCTTCTGCGTCGGCGGCGTCTGCTGCAACACGTCGTGCACCGACCAGTGCACCTCGTGCAATCTGTCAGGGCTTGCCGGCGTCTGCTCGCCGAAAGCCAACGGCACGTCGTGCACCGACGGCAACGCCTGCACGCTCACCGATACTTGCCAGGCAGGAACCTGCGCGGGCGGCAGCCCAAAGACTTGCACCCCGCTCGACGCGTGCCACGTCGCGGGCACTTGTGATTCCACGTCCGGCATCTGCTCGAACCCGGTCGGCCCCGACAAGGTCGGCTGCAACATCAACCTGCGGGTCGACGGCGTGGTTGACGCCGGTGACGGCACTTTCTTCGCCGTGTTCGGTAGCAACAGTAGCGCGAGCACGGCGTTTCATCCTTCGTCGAACGTCGTATCGATCAACGGCGTCCCGGTCGCGCTGCCGCAGGTGCCGCCGCCGGCCTATCTGGCTACCGGGCAGAGGCCGGGCACCTTCTTGCCGACTTTCCACGCGGGTCAGACCATCTCGTGGACGGTCGACGGGCAGACCGTGTCGGCGTCGCAGACGTCGTTCCAGCTGACCAGGATATCGATCGGCACTTCGGGCTTCGGGGTGGACATCGGGGGCACTGTCATCGTCGTCAAGCCCGATCTCGATCCCTACCTGGCCGCGCCTCCTACTCCCGGGCAGGCAGCCGACCCGTCGACGACTTACTTCGACGACTCCGGGTTGCTCAAGGGGGAGCTGACCGTCAGTCCGTCGGGCGCAGCGATCTACACGCTTCCGATCACAGTCGCGCCGGGCATCGGCGGGATGGCGCCGAACTTGGCACTCGTCTACTCGAGCCAGGGCGGGCCCGGTATCGCGGGCCAGGGTTGGGACCTCACCGGCCTCTCCATGGTTCATCGCTGTGCGTTGACGCGTGCCGAAGACGGCATTGCATCGCCCGTCACGATGAACGGGCCGGCGCCGAGCACGGACGGCTTGTGCCTGGACGGCAAGCGCCTCCACGACACCGGCCCACACCCGGACGGTGGCCGGCAATACGCGCTCGAGTTCCAAGACTTCAGCGACATCAGGTTGTCGCAGGCGCCGATTGATCCGTCGCCGGATGCGCAGATGATCACCGTCGTCACGAAGAGCGGCGAAACCAGATACTACGGCCTGACCGAATTCACGCGCGTGGAGCTCCCAGGAGTCTGGGACGCAAATCCGCCGCAAGGCAGAACGGTTGGCATCTGGCTGCTCGAGAAGGTCGTCGACGTCTGGGGGAATTTCTGGGAGGTCCACTACAACGACGACCTCGGCAGCACGACGGCCTCCGGCATGGGGGCGACTTTGAAGACCCACTTCGAGACCCACGGCATCCTTCCGACGCAAATCAACTACACGGGTCGCCTCCCCGGGTCGGCGAGCAGCGACTTCGCTGACCCCGTCGAGCCCTTCCAGTCCATCAAGTTCACGTACGAGGCGCGACCGGACGTGCGCGGCGGACGGCTGCGTTCAGGGTTCGTCCCGCGGTCGCAGAGGCTCAAGACGATCGACACCGGGCTCGGTGTGTACACGCTCGAATACAAGCCGCCGTCGTCAGTGCCCGCACGGGACCTGATGCTGCCAAGCCTGTTGGAGGGTATCCACTATTGTCCGGCTACCGGCGCATGCACCTTCCCCCTCTCCTTTGGGTGGCTAACTGACGATTACTCTTGGTCGCCCAAGCCATCCTACAGGCTGCCGGTCGCCATCGACGGCTCCGTGGGGGCGCACTTCATGGACCTCGACGGCGACGGGCTGCTCGACATCCTCCAGCTGAAAACCAACGACCCGTCTACTTACGACGTCACCACCCATGCGTGGCTAAACAACGGAGTAGACGGATTCGTGAGCGCGCCGACGAGGTGGTTCCTGCCTATCGAGCTTGGTGTCCATGGCGAGTTCGACACTACGCCCGACAACACCGTCTTCGCGGACATTGACGGCGACGGGCTGGTCGACGCGATGCATATCGCAGCCCACGCCGACCGTAGGGGCTGCCCGAACACTAGTTGCGCTGGCAAGGCTCAGGTCAACGTCCGGCTGAACCGACTCACCACTGAAGGGGGTTGGGGCGGCGTGTCCATCGAGATTCCGGAGTCGGCCGACTGGGTCAATTCCGCCATCTTCGGCGACAACGCCACGATGGCCGACATGAACGGGGACGGGCGAGCTGACCTCGTCGCCATGGGTGCCGCCGGCAACCAAGTCCATGTGCTCATCAACACGGGCGCCGAAGAGGGGGGCACCGCTACATGGGAAGACGCGGGCGGCGCGTACAGCGGCGTCACCCCCGTCAGCGACTACGAGCTTCGCGATATGAACCGGGACGGCCTCCCGGATCTGGTCGGCAAGTTTGGGACGGACTCTGCCGGCAAGGTGTACGTTCAAAGCGGCGACCCGTCGTGGATCAGCTCCGACCACCTGGCTCCAGCGAGCTTGCCGCATTCCATGGAGCAATTTGGCGACTTCGACGGAGACGGCTTCTACGACATTCTCCAATACGGCTGCCGAGTCACGGACTCGACGGACCCGCCATGTAGTGCAGAAGACTCCCCTACCCCTACCCCGGTTCCGTTTACCCGGCAGATTGGCTACGCGAACGGTGTGGGGTACGAACAGGCCTCTGCGGGCGACCCGAGGGCTCAATTCCTAGTCGGCTTCACGCCACCCACAGACGACCCGGATTTTCCCTACCGCCTCGAGCACTGGGCGTTCACGACCGTCGACGTGAACGCGGACGGTCTCGCGGATCTCGTCCAACGCAAGCTCGATCCTCCTTTCATCGAGTCTGGTATCAATATCGCGCCGGGGCGACTGCTCCTGAACACTGGATCGACCTTTGTCACCCTGAACGGTGCGGACTCTTACGACGACAGTATTGAGTCGAATTCGATTCCGGCCGTTCCTCGGCAGAACCGCCTGACCGGCGACGTGAACACGACATTCATTGATCTGGACGGTGACGGAGTCACCGATCTCGCAAACATGGGCACAGCATGGCGGAACACCTTCACGCCACCGAGGATCAGTGCCTTCACAGACGGCCTCGCGACGACCGACGTTAATTACACGGTGATCACGACGAAGGCGGCACAAACCCAGGGTCTTACGGCGGACCATCCGCGGTATGCAAACTCTGGCACGACCTCCCCTGGTTCAGCCTTCATGACCGCCCCGTTGCGAGTAGTGACACAGGTCGTGACGCCCGATGGGCTCGGCGGCTTGCTGACGACCGATTACGAGTACCGGGACCTGCGCGCAAGCCCGGTCGGTCGCGGACCACAGGGCTTCCGCCAGGTGATCGTGACGGGACCCGAGGATAAGAGCCAGCTCACGCCGACGCGAATCAGGACGACGACCACCTATTTGCAAGGGTTCCCCTACACCGGACTCCCGACGGACGTGAATCGAGATCTGGTCGACGCAACCACGCTCACCACACTTGCCTCGATCTCAACAACTCATACCGACTATTGCGACGGGTTCCCCGTTCTCGACGAATGCACTTCGACCGAAGCGGATCCCAGATTCTTCGCTCGCGGCTACATTCCGCGGTTCGTGCGACCCGTACAGGTCACCGACACCACGAAGCTCCTCTCCGCGAGTGACCTCACGAATGGCGCTAGCGGAGCGGACAAGCTGCAGATCGTCAGTGCGTTCATGCACGACGCGAAGGGCAACCCCATCCAGACGACCGTGACGACGACGAACCAGGGTGGTTACGAGAGCTACGAGAAGACGGTAGCGAACACTTACGGCGACCCGGGGAGCGCCGAGGAGCGGCTCGGGAAGGTGACGCTGTCGCGCGTGACCAATCGGCGCGTGACGCCGGTGGACTGCTTGTCTACGCCGATCACCCACACCACGGAGTTCGTGTACGGCGAGGTGAATCGGTTCGGCTTGCCCGTCACCGGGGTGATGGTCGGAACGCTGGAGCTCCAAAAAACCATCGTGGAGCCGGGGGCGGGGGTTCCCCTGGAGCTCGCCACGGCCTACGAGTACGACCGCTTCGGAAACGTCACGAAGACCACGAGCTGCGCCAACGCCTTCGACACCTGCGGTCAGCCGGGTGCGACGGGTCAGCCCCAACTGCCCTATCGGATCACGCAGGTGAGCTACGAGCCGGCAGACTTCGCCGCTAGTAGCGGCCGCCACGACCCCTCGGCCTATGGCGCCGGGCGCTTCCCAGTAAAGACGACCAACGCTGCCGGGCACGTGGAGTTCACGGTCTATGACCCGAGATTCGGCAAGCTGCAGCAGCGCACCGATGCCAACGGCGTGAGCACCTGCACGGAGTACGACGGCATCGGGCGCGAGACCTACGCTATCGGCCGCTGTGGATCCACCGAGATCATCACCCAAATCAAGTACCTAATGGGCGGCCTCCCCTCGGCCTCGCTCTGGTTCTTGAAGGCGACGATACCGCCGGACGGGAGCCCCACCTGGGCCTACTCGGACGTTCACGGGCGGCCCACGATGACCCTGACCCGTGGGTTCGACAGCCAATACGTGAAAACGGTGCAGTCTTACGACAACCTCGGCAGAGTTTCTCAGAAGACGAAGCCGCTCCTCACGAACTCGGCTGACTACTCCCTCGAGGATGGGCGCGTCACGACCACTCAATACGACGCCATCGGCCGCGTCGTGACAGTGGCCGAGGATCTCGGTGTTCTCGACGGGACCACGGCCGGGAGCCCAGCGCAATCCAGCACGATCACGACCACCTACAATGGCGCCAATGGCAGCGGTTCGATCACCACCAGTCGCTTGGTGAATGGCGTGCTACGCACGCACCTAGAATACAAGAACGCCCTCGGCAAGCTGGCCTCGAGCTTCGATCCAGAGGGCTCGGAGATGTTGTTCACGTACGATGCTGACGGCAACATGACCGACACCGCGGCACCTTTGATCGTGTGCAACCCACCCGCGGACGCCGCAAGCAAGTTCATCCACACGACGTACGACCTTCGCGGCCGCAAGCGCACGAGCCACGACCCGGATCTCGGCGATTGGAGCTACGACTACAACGGCTTCGGCGAGCTGGTGATTCAGACCGACGCCAAGGATCAGCAGACAATCATGAAGTACGACGTCCTAGGGCGCATGGTCGAGCGCACGGACGATAGCGGGACCTCGCAGTGGATCTACGACACTTCGCCGCACGGGATCGGCAAGCTTGCCGCGATGGTGAGCCCCAGCGATCCGCGTCTCAACGGCACCTGCACGCTCGAGTTCGCACCCGCGCCGCCGTCCGGCCAGAACCAAGCGGGTCGGTCATTCCACTACACCGAGTTCGGTCAGATCGAGGAAGTCACCGATTGCGCCGACAGCACGACGTTCGTGACGACGTACGACTACGACTCCTTCGGTCGCACCAGCCTGATCCAGTACCCCGAAGTCAACGGCCAGCGTTTCGGCGTCAACTACACGTACACCGAAGCGGGCTACTTGCACTACCTGACCGACAACGCGGACGGCAAGACCATCTGGGCCGCACTGGCCATGAACGCGACTGGACAGGTGACGCACGAAGTCGCGCGCAATGGCGTCGAGACCGAGTCGACGCATAACGACTCCACGGGCTGGCTGCTCAGCCGAGCGAGCGTTTCGCATGCCCACTACTTCGCCGAGAACACCATCCAGGAATATGCGTACGCGTTCGACGTGGCCGGCAACCTGCTGGAGCGCACGCGAACGGATTCCGTCGTCAACGCGGATTCGACCGAGACGTTCAGCTACGACGACCTCGACCACTTGCTCAGCGCGGAGGTGCAGATCCCTTCCCAAAGCTACATTGCGTCCGAGAGCTACACCTACGACACGGGGGGGAACATCCAAACCAAGGCGGGCAAGACGTACAAGTACGGCACCGGTTGCCTGGCTGGAGCGCGCGCTGCGGGCCCCCACGCGCTCTGCCAGATCGACAACGGCCCGACCTATACCTACGATGGCAACGGAAACCTGACGAGCGTGGGTGATCGCACCGTGAGCTGGAACGCCTCCAACAAGGCGAGGCGAATCACCAGCGGCAGCGGCAGCACGGCGCAAACCGCGGACTTCATCTATGGTGCCGACGGCCAGCGAGTCGTTGAGGCGCTCGGAAAAGGGAGCGGACCCCTCGGCGGCTCGACCAACACCACGCTCGCGCGCACGGTGTACGTTGGACTCGGTCCCACGGGCAAGAGCACCTACGAGCGAACGACCCGCGGCACGACGGTGGAGCACGCTCACTTCATTTACGCCGGTTCGGTCCATGGCGGGAGCGCGCTCGCCCTGCGCGTGATCACCCAAGACACGTCGTCACCTGCGACGCCAAGGAGCGAATATCAATTCCACCACTTCGATCATCTTGGCTCGCTCACGGCGGTGAGTAACTATCGAGGCCACGTCTTGAGCCCCGGCGAAGCTGGCACCGCTGCGACCATCTACGGCTACGATGCTTGGGGCGCGCGACGCAGCCCCGACGGTCGGCCCGCCGATCCCTCGACCTTCTCGACACCGACCAGCAACCGCGGCTTCACCGATCAAGAGGCGGTCCCGAACGTCGGGCTCGTGAACATGAACGGTCGCATCTACGACCCGGTCGTGGGGCGCTTTCTGTCGCCTGACCCGTTCGTGCAGGTCGCCTCCGACTTGCAGAGCTACAACCGCTATGGCTACGCGTTGGGGAACCCGCTCAAGTACACGGATCCGAGTGGCTACCGCAGCGCGTTTGATCAGGGTTTTGGTGCCGTCCTCGAGACTTACGGCGGTTACGGCCTCTTCTTTGCTGGCATGGCGATCTGCGGCGCGAGCGGGGGAGCGGCTTGCCCGATCGTGTTTGCCATCGGGACCGCCGTCGTAAGCAGCACCGCCGCGATTGCACAGGGTGCCCCCTGGGCCGCGACGATCGGGACGAACGTGGCCGGGCTCGGCGTCGGCCTAATGACCGGGGGTCTCGGAGGTGGCGTCGGCGAGGCTGTTGGTGGGGCTCTGGGCGCGCTGCTGGGAGGCGTCGTCGGTGGCACAGCATCCGGAGTTTTCATGACGGCTGTCAGCGGCGGCGACCTTGGCCAGAATATTCTTGCTGGCGCTGCATTCGGTGCCGTGGGCGCGATGTTCTCGCTTTCGGCTTCGGCAGCGCGGGAGTTGTCACAAGAGGATGCGGGAGCGCAGTTGGTGCAGGAGGGTGCACGGCAGCAGACACCTGGGGTTGGGGCGTCGCCAATGCCGCCTGCCCCGAGTCCTGGCACGATCGGCCCGGGCGAAGCGCTCGCCGATCCGAAGATCAAGGCTGAGCTATGGCGTGCCTGGGGCGAGTCCCACCCGAGTGCGACGCCGAGCCCGAGGACCCATGAGCAGGGAGGGTGGATCATCGAACGGACGTCGAAGCTCGGACGGTTTTTCTTGGGCCGCTACTACGTCGAACGGTGGCCGGGAACCGGGGGGACGGGCAGCTCTATTCCGGTGCCTAAGCCACCGCCTGGAGTGCGCGTGGTTGGGTCGTTTCACACGCACCCGAACCTGGGTCCAGGTTGGGTGCACAGTGCGAGTCCAGCCGATTGGAGCATCTTCGGCAGTGGGAGCGCGCCGCACTACATAGTCAGCGGCCCCGGCGTGTATCGAATAGGTTCGGGCGGACAACAATTCCTGGGGGCCTTGGGCTCGACGATCGCGCCCCCGCCATCCGTAGGCTGCAGCTGCAGCTTCTAGCCGTAGGGGATCGCGATGGGTAACTCAAAATTGCTAGCCGTCGTATTGCTCGCCAGTGGTTGCAGAGCCGAAGGGGTGCCCACCAAGCAGGAGGCTGGAGGAGTTCCAGGAGTTACAGCATCGTCCGGGGGAACGGAGAGGAAGTCAGCCACGATGACCGAAGAGAATGCGATCAACACTGCAAGGAAAGAGGCTGAGAGTCGGGGACACGGGACGAGCGGCTTGGACGTCTCGGCGAGGCATGTCGACGGAACGTGGGAGGTGAGTTTCTATAGGCTCACACCCGGTGTCGTCGGGGGAGGCGACGGATTCATGGTCCGGTTGAAGGAGCCAAGTGGCGCTTTCATCGACCTGCGGCGATTCCAGTAGGTGATCGCGTGGCAGCGGTGGCTACCGCACTCGTCGTATTGTTGGTGGGAGCGTGCACCACGCGATCGAGCCCATCCGTTGCGCCATCGCCGGAGTCCACGACGCCGTCGCGTTCGACGACTGCGTGGTCACCGGCGATAGAGTCGCCGCCGTCATCACTTCCGTCAGAGGGTTGCGTGGCTACGGCGGTCCCACGCGCAAGTGCTCCTCCTGTCGCGGATTCCGCCATCATTGGCCCGGGGCAAGTCGCCTGCCTCGTGGCAGAGACGAACGTGGCTTGGGCAGCGGTGCCGAGCGCGACGGCAGGCCAACCGCATACGGCAATGCGCATGACACTCGAAAATGGAACGGTGATGGTTGTGGCGCGCGCCGGCACACGCTCCGCCCAACGCTACCGCGTAAGAATGCAGGCCCCGGGCAACTTGGCGTAGCAGGACACGAGCATCGAGCCCGTGGCTCCGGGCCTGTTCGGGTATGAGACATGGCCGCATCCGATCGTTGCCTTTCCGAGCTCGTCGAACCCGGCTCAGAGCCTAAACCAGGGCCGAGACGGCCGTCGCGGAGCATCGGTGCAATGATCAACTGCGCCCGCCGAGGGAATTCCTAGGCGATCCCCTGGCTTCGCGGGCCCGAAAAGCCCCGGATCCGAAAGGTGTTGCCCATGCTTGCTCGGTTCCAATTCGGTGCCGCCGCCGTTTCCGTCGCTGCCCTTCTGTTGGCAGCTTCGCCCGCGCACGGGGCCTCGTGGCAGAGCCTCAGCTACGGCGGCACGATCAGGGCCGACTACTACGTGCCGGACAACCCGGTGGCGGTGCCGCCCATCCTCGTGTCGCTGCACTACTGCGGCGGCCAGGCCTCCAACGCGCGCAGCTGGTTCCAGAGCTACGCGGACCAGTATGGCTTCATCATCATCACGCCCGGCGCGGCTGGCAGCTGCTTCGACGCTGCGGCGTCGCGCATGGGTGAGCGGGCTGACATCGCGGCCATGGTGGCGTACGTGGTCACGCAGCGGAGCGCCGACCCGAAGCGCGCCTTCGCCGCTGGTCTGTCGTCGGGCGCGTGCATGGCACACGCGCTGGTCGCCGCGTACCCCGACGTGTTCGCGGCCGGCTCGTCGCTCGCCGGTGTCCCGGCGGGTGCCTGGACCGGCGGTAACGCTTACGGCTGGTCCACGAGCGGCGTCAACGGAGCCCAGGCCTGGGGCGACAAGGTGCGGAACGCGGATCCCGGCTACACGGGCCAGTGGGGCCGTATGCAGATTTGGCACGGGGAAGCCGACACGAACCTCACCTACAGCAGCAACTATCCGAACGAGGTCGCGCAGTGGACGAACGTTCACATGCTCGCCGAGTCCGACGGCATGCAGGCCAACATCATGCCCGCCGGTGCGTCGAACACCTGGAATCGGACCTCGTACAGCAGGAACGGGATCGTCCTCGTGGAGGCCAACCACGCGGCAGGCGTCGATCACGACCTCGGATCCAAGGGTCTGTGGCGGGACGTCATCCGCTTCTTCGAGCTCGACAAATCCCAGGAAGACACCACGTACGGGAAAGACCCGGTCGGCACCGGCGGCGCCGGCGGCATGGGTGGCATGGGTAGCGGAGGCCAGGCGGGCGGGACCGCCGGGACGGGCATGAGCGCGGGTGCACCGGGCACGGGCGGAACGCTCGGCGGCTCGTCGGGTGCGGGCGGCATGGACCCGACGGCTGGCTCGCCGCGCAGCGGCGGTGCCGGTGCCGACACGGCGGGCGCGAGCAACGGCGGTACGGGCGCCATGACCGCAGGCACCGGTGGAGTCGTGGCGTCGGGCGGGTCGGGTACGGCCGGTACGAGCACTGCTGCCGGCGCGTCCGGGACGGGTGGTGGCACCGGCGGCACGGGCGGTTCCGTGGGATCTGGCGGCACCCCACCGAGCGGCGGTCAGGGCGGCACCGGCATGGGCGGCTCCGGCAACACGGGCTCCGGCGCGGCTGC
>Ga0315910_10005337_pt1 | contig 10542 bp, 9 predicted proteins | sample EdamamesoilMG_FD_204470 | JGI IMG/M metagenome (GOLD analysis project Ga0315910, IMG submission 204470) | Garden soil microbial communities collected in Santa Monica, California, United States - Edamame soil | ecosystem: Environmental > Terrestrial > Soil > Garden | place: USA: California...
GCCTCCGGAATGGGCCCTTCTTTCTTCCGGCGCCGGGCGGTATGGGTGGCACTCGGCGTCGCCGTATTGCTCGCCGCGGGTGTCATCTGGGCCGTCACGGCGCTGCAGAAGTTCTTCACGTTTCCCGGCGCGCATCCTTCGGTGCAGCAGCTGTCGGCGCTGGCTGCGGCGCACGGCGAAGCACGCTGGTTGGATATCGATGGCGCGCGAGTCGAGTCGTGGTTCCTGCCGGCGCACGCGACCGGCAGCGCGCCGCTCTTCATTCATGGACATGGAAATGGCGAGCTCATCGACATCCAGACGAAATCGGTCGAGGCGCTTCGCGCCGCCGGCATCGGTGTATTGCTGGTCGAATATCCGGGTTACGGCCGGTCGGAAGGGGAACCTACCGAGGAATCCGTCACGGCGACGTTCGTCGCCGCCTATGACTGGGCCAGGCAGGATGCGCGCGTCGACGCGTCGAGAATCTTCGGCTACGGCCGCTCACTCGGTGGCGGCGCAGTTGCTCAACTCGCGGCACGCCGGTCCGTCGCGGCGCTCGTGCTGGAGTCGACCTACACGAGCATCGGGGAGCTGGTCCGTGCCGAGGGCATACCGGACTGGCTCGTGGTCAACGAATTCGATACGCGTGCAGTCCTCGCGAAATATCCCGGGCCGGTATTGATCCTGCACGGCACGAAGGACGGCACCTTCCCGAGCTCGCTCGCCGAAGCGCTGCACAAATCGTCACCCCGTTCGGAGCTGCACCTCGAGCCGTGCGGACACAACGATTGCCCCCTGCAGTGGGAGCTGGTGCTCGGTTTCCTCGCGAGGAACGGCGTATTAAATGTATCGCCAACAGGAGCAGTCCCATGAAATCACCCTCGAGATTCGATCTGGTGCTCGCGATTTCTGCCGCCGTCGCCAGCCTCTCGTTAGTCGGATGTGGCGTCGCGGAAACGGGCGCTGTCGCAGCGGCCCAGGGCGCAACGGCCGCTGAGCAGGCAAAGGAAGCCCAGAAGACCAAGGAAAAGGTCGAGCAGGACATCGCCGCCGCCGAACAGGCCGCGGCCGATGCGCGCGCGCAAGCGGAGCAGGAAGCCGGTCAGTAGCCTACTCGCGCATTCCCGTGCCGCGATTCATGAAGATGAGCGCGACGACGAAGAGCGCGACAGCTGACAGCAACATGATGCCGAAGGCGACGAACACGTTGACGTCGCTGGTGCCCAGGAACCCGTAACGGAATGCGTTCACCATGTGCAGGATGGGGTTCGCATACGACAGGTGGCGCGCCCACTCGGGCAGCAACGAGATGGAATAGAACACGCCGCCGAAATACGTGAGCGGCGTGAGCACGAATGTCGGGATCCAGTTCACCTGGTCGAAGTTCTTGGCGAACTGGGCGTTGATGAAGCCCGCCAGCGAGAACACGGTCGACGTGAGGATCACGGCGCCGAAAATCACCGCAGCGTGATGCACCGTGAGCTTCGTGAAGATCAGCGAGACGATGGTGACCGCGCCTCCGACCAGGAAACCGCGCACGAGCCCGCCACCGACATAACCGAGGATGATGATCCAGTTGGGCAGCGGCGCCACCAGCATCTCTTCCACGTGTTTGCCGAACTTCGCTCCGAAGAAGGACGACACCACGTTGCCGTATGAATTGGTGATGACGGCCATCATGATGAGACCGGGCGCGATGTACTGCATGTACGGCACGCCGTCCATGAGCCCCACGCGCTGGCCGATCAAACTACCGAAGATGACGAAGTAGAGCGCCGAGGTAACCGCGGAAGGCACGATGGTCTGCGCCCAGATGCGGATGATGCGGCCGTACTCGCGGATGACGATGGTCTTGAATCCCGTCCAGCGTGCATGGCGCAGGGATCGCACGGAATCCGCGGCCGGCGCGTTGGCTGCCACCTCGTTCACCGCGACGCCACCGCGGCGGGCTTGCGCTCGACCAGCTTCATGAAAAGTTCTTCGAGCCGGTTGACCTTGTTGCGCATCGAGAGCACGCCGATGCCCTGCTCGGTGAGCTTGGCGAACACTTCATTGAGGCTCTGCTCCTTGGAAACCTCGACCTCGAGCGTGTGTTCGTCGACGAGCTCGAAGGTGTAGCCCGGCACGATGGGCACGGTGCCGACGGCTTCACGCAGGTTCAACACGAAGGTTTCCGCCTGCAGCTTCCGTAGCAGCGTCGACATGCGATCCCGCTCTGCGATCAGGCCGCCGTTGATGATGGCGATGTTGCGGCACAGGCTCTCGGCTTCCTCGAGGTAGTGCGTGGTGAGGATGATGGTGGTGCCGCGCTCGTTGATCTCGCGAAGGAACTCCCACATCGAGCGCCGCACTTCGATGTCGACGCCCGCGGTCGGCTCGTCGAGTATGAGCAGGCGCGGTTCGTGGACCAGCGCCCGGGCGATCATCAACCTGCGCTTCATGCCGCCCGAGAGTCCGCGCGCAATCTTGTTGCGCTTGTCCGAAAGCTGCAGCAGCGAGAGGTATTTTTCCGTGCGCTCGCGCGCGAGCGGCCGCTCGATGCCATAGAAGCCCGCCTGGTTGACCATGATGGTCTGCGGCGTTTCGAACTGGTTGAAATTGATTTCCTGCGGGACGATGCCGATGCAGGCCTTGGCCGCTTCGAGTTCACGGTCGAGATCGTGGCCGAACACACTGACCGTGCCCGCGGACTTGTTCACGAGCGACGTGAGGATGCCGATGAGCGTGGTCTTGCCGGCGCCGTTGGGCCCTAACAATGCGAAGAAATCGCCCTGCTCCACGTCGAGATCGACGCCCTTGAGGGCCTGCACTCCGTTCTTGTAGGTCTTGGTGAGTCCGCGGATCGACAGTGCGTACATGGTGTCCGGAAGCTTGAACTAACGCCGGATGAAATCAATGCGCCATTCGAGAGAGACCCCGGCTCACTTCGAGGCTCACTTCGGCACGGCTTCGTCGAACACGGTCTTGAAGACCCCATCCCAGAACGGCGCATTCGGAGTTTCGCTGCAGCGTTCCGCCGATTCCTCGAGCGCTTTCGCGGAAGCTTTCCAGACCTTGGCGTCGACGTATTCACCCGCCTCGGTGCGCATGGCCGCATACATGGCGATGGCGATTCGCGGCATGAATTCGGTGGCGGCCTTGTCGCCGGCTTCGTCGTCGATGATTTTCCATTCCCACACGAAGTCCGAGCACTTCATCCTGCGAATGCGGGCCTTTTCCTTGTCGGTCAGCTGGGGATCGGGTTTCGCTGCGACTGGTTTCGGCAGCGCGCCCGTGGACTGACGCAACTCGACCTTTACGTCGAAGGTGCTCTCGACCGGCTGGCCGTTCGCATCGATGGCAGGCCGGAAACGCGTACTCTGCATCACCTTGAGCAGACCGGCTTCGAAACCGCTTTCGGCCGTGTTTTCCTTGACCGCCACTTCACGCACCCGGCCGTCTTCGCCGACGCGAAGCGTGGCGACCATCTGGCCGGTAAGTTGCTTTGCTCCAACATTGATCTTGGCGGTGGGAGCGCCCGCAATGATCTGGGCTTCGCTGGGGCCAGCTTGTGCCACGGCCGCGCCGGGAAGAGAGAGAAGACTGATCGTGAGCACGGCGCGCGCAGTCGAAAACATGTGTTAGCTGACTCCATTCCTGCAAAGTGCCGGCACCCGCTCCGAAAGGGCAGATGCCGGCACCTTTAGCTGTCGATAAACCGCGTGGCTTGTTAGAAGCCGCGGGTGGCGCGCAACGCCCGCTGTGCGTCCACGAACCCGAATCCCGTGTCGAAATCGTAACCGTTGGCATTATCGACGCGTTGCGGGCCGATGTCGCCCCCGAAGTTGCGTAGTTTCATGTCATCAGCCGTCAGTCGCATGGCCCAGTAAATCAAATCGGGAGTCAGACGCTTGGGCCCGATGAAGCGCTTTCTCGCCACCACGTCACGCTCTCTCTGGTCGAGGATGAGCGCCGCCACCGCCGCTACGTGCGGGGCCGAAGCGGAAGTACCGAAGAAGTTGGGTATGCCGTCGGGCTCGGAAGTTCCCGGTACCTCGAAGCCGAGGTCGAAGAAGAAGAAGGAAGTGTTACCTCCGTCCGGTCCGGTGACACCGGGCTTGAGGCGCACCTCGGGAAATGGCAGGCGACGGCCGTTCTTGCCGATGAAGACCGGCGAGCCGCCCGCCGACGAGAAGGAATTGAGACAGGCCGGGATGCACTGCGGACGGAGCGGGCTGCCCCACTCTTCCGTCTGGTACCAGGCCGCGGCACCCACTGCCTCGGCGCCGGCAGCATTGGCATGGCCGTACACCGTGCCGCTCGCCGTGTCGTATTCGTCGACCGTGAACACGCCCGCGTCGAGATCGAACCACACATACTTCACGTAGTTAGGGGATGGGCCTTCGAACAGCTCGATGCCCACCTGCACTTCGATGTCTTCGTCGCTGAAGTTCACCATGATGGGCGTCTCGACGGCATCGCCGCCGACGTTCGCGTCGAAGCCCGGGATCTGGCAGACCACCTGGTTCGGATCGTCGGTGCAGATCTCGAATGGCTGGCCATTCGCGTCGTAGAACCAGACGTCGATGTCGCTCTGCGCGCCCCGCTTGCCGTTCGCCGAAAGGGACGGCTGATCCCACTGGACGGAAAGCAGCGTGGCGCTGCCCGCCGAAGCGGTGGTGGTCTGCAGACCATCGACGGGACGGCCCGGCGCGAAGTCATGTCGCGGACCGGAAATGCCCGGCTCGTTGGACAGGCGGAAGCGCGACTCATATGACTGGCGCGCATCGTTGCCGGCCGAAGAGAAATACGCGACGCCGTCGCCGTAAACGTCATCGACCGCCTGCGCAATGATGCCGTCTTCGAACATCGGCTCCGCGAAGTAGATGATGTCATCGACGATGACCTGCGACCCCGCCTCGGCGAGCGCGCGGATGCCGGCCGCGAAGTCTTCCTGGCTTTCGAATGCGGTGTAGAACGCCAGCGGCGAACCGGGCGCCACGTCATGGATGAGCTGCATCATGGCCCGGCCTTCATCGGAGCAGTCACCACTCGGCGCCGGGGCGAGATCCTTGAGCACGAGTACGTCGCGCGGAAGATCGCCGTTGGCGATGTCCTCTGAGGCGCGCGTGAAGGGTGCGCCTTCCTCGAACGCGCCTGGGGCACAGTCGTAGCTGTCGGATAACACGCCGATGCGAATTCCCCGTCCGTTGGCGCCGCTCTCGCGTCGCGCGACATTCGCCCTCAGTGACCGGTCACCCTGGGAGACCACGGCGCCCTGGCCACGGGCCATGGCGAGCGTGGGCCGCAGGAACTTGAGTCCGCTCGTCTTCGCCATATCGCCGAGGGCAGCGACCGGGGCCTTGCCGGAGACGGCCGTTGAATGAACCTTGGCGTTGAGCAGGCCTTTCGAAGTGAGCTGGGCACGCAGGCCGGCCAGGTCGTCACCGTAGGCGCTGATGGAGACGTATCCATCGCTTGCACGGAGCGCGGGTAGTTTGCGCGTTACGCGGTGCGTCACGTCGGACTGGGGGATTCGCCGTGCAGCCGCCCTCTGGAGTACCGCCAGGCTGGCGCCGAGCCGGGCGCCATCGCCGGCTTTCGCCGTCTTGAGCGCGGCAACCGCTTCGTCGCGTGTTGCGCCCTCGGCGCCGAGGGAAATGAATAAAGCCACGGCAGCGACTGCCGCGATGGCCGATCTCGTAATGGTCATGTTGCTCCCCGAGTTTGGGTTGTATTGAGCGGGCTCCGCCCGCCGGTTTCGGTGGCTTGTGTTTGCGCGCGCGTTTCGTCGTCGAGCGGCGCGCGTAACGCCTGTCAGGGAGAATGCGCCGCGAGTGTTTCGGCGGCAAGCCGCTGGACACCCCCGAGCAGCAGTTCATGCAGTCGCTGGTCAGCGCCCGCTGACGCCGCGAGCAGCAACTCCCGCCAGAACCCGATCTGGTTCGACCAGCGTGGGCGCAACGCGTCGGCGTTTCGATCCGCGGCGGCTTCCAGGGAAACAAGTGAGCAGGCCGCGAGCGACTCGACGCCTGCCATGGTCGAGCCGAAGACCATGCAGGCGGCGCGGGGACGGCTGCGCGCGAGGTGCCACCCATAGACGAGCATCCGGCGCGTGATGGCCCGCGCCATCACGGGCTCGAAGAATGCCGAATCGACGCGTTGCGGCAATTCGTGGACACCGCGGGTTCGCAGCTCCAGCCAGCGCGGCGCCGAGGAGAAGCCGGCATCGAAGAGGCTGAATGGCGCCATGGACAGGCGGCGGACCGCATGCGCAGGCATCGACACCCATTGCGCGCGCAGAGACGACAACAGGACGGGCATGGGCGGGTTGTTTGCGGTCTCAGCGCTCTCGATGACCCTGGCGACTAACTGCCCGAGACATTCCGCGTTGAGTTCCGCCAACGGAGCCGGATCCACGCCTTGCGACGGCAACCAATGGCGCACGTCATCCCTGGTGCGCGGGCCTCCCCGACTTTTCATGGCATTCCTCCCTTAACGCGTGAGATATCTTGCGCCGCCAGCTCTTGAAAGTCATATCCAAATTTGGGAAATTTTTCCCAAATTGTCGACCTACCTATCCACGCAAACATCAGGGAAGAACATGCGTATTTCCGACGACCGCTACAGCCGCGACCGCCTGAGACTCGATCTCGCACTGCGTTTCATCCACCACGAAGCACGGACGCACACAATTCGTGCATGGACCGGCCTAACAGACGACCGGATCCGGAAGCTCTACCGCACCTATCTTCACGAGGCGGGTGGCGCCAAGGTTGCCCGGCATCGCGGCAAGTCTCCGCGCCAGGCAGCGTTCTTCACGCGCTCTCAGCGCATGCGCCGGGAGTCGGCCGTGTTCGCAAGCGTCAGCAGCCTGTTCGGGCTCATCACTCCGCAGTCGATTACCGTCTCTCATGGGGCCATCTCCCACGCGGGCGGGCCAACTTCCAACGCGCCGCGGGAAAACGCGGCCATGCCCACGGTGGCGCGCGGCGCCCTGCTGTGCGAGGCCTTCGAGGCGTACACCGCGCTGATCGGCGAGTCGCAGATCTCTTTCGAGCATGCGGTGTTCCTGCTCAGCGCACTGCTGGCCGGCGACGAATTGCGCATGGCCCACTGCCGCGATTGCACCGGCGTGCTCGTCACCGACCGCCTGGCCCTGCGCGTTCCGGTCTGCAACGAGTGTGCCTCGAGCGATCCGCAGTTCGGCCCGAAAGGCGAAGGCAGCTGACGGCCGGGGCTGGCGACGCGCGGAGGCCGGTGCGGTAGATTTGCCGCGTGACCATTCGCCCAACGCTGTTTGCCGGCCCGTTCCTCGACCGCCGTGCCGAATTGCGCGATGACCCGGCGTGGATTGCCGCGGCGCGCGCCGATCCCGCCACGCGTTACCTGCTCACCACGGGCGCAACGCAGCTGGTAACCGGTGGCTCCACCGCAGAGATTGCCTTCCTCGAAGGCAGTCATCCGCTGGTGTCGGCCGCGCGTGACGAGGGCCTGACATTGCTTGGCTGGTTCCGCGGCACGCGATGCGTGCTCGTAGAGCTGCAAGACCCGGGCGCGGCACTGCCCGAAGACACGGCGCTTCGCGAGCTGCGGCCGCTGGCGCCCATGTTGCCGCCCGACTCCGCTTCGCTGCTGGCGTACGCGCGTGCGCTCGCGTTGTGGAAGGCGCGTCATCGTTACTGCGGAGTGTGCGGCACCCCCAATCTGCCGGCACGTGCCGGTCATGTCATGCGCTGCAGCCGTGCCGGCTGCGGAACGGAGGCGTTTCCCAGGCTCGATCCGGCCATCATCGTGCTGGTCACCGACTCCGCCGGCGAACGCGCGTTGTTAGGCCGGCAGGCGTCCTGGGCGGAGGGACGTTATTCGACCATCGCCGGATTCGTCGAGCCGGGCGAAAGCCTCGAGGATGCGGTCATTCGTGAAGTCGAGGAGGAAACGGGCGTGCTCGTTGGCGACGTCGAATACGTCGCCTCACAACCCTGGCCGTTCCCGTCCTCGTTGATGCTGGGCTTCCGCGCCGTGGCCCGCACCCACGACATCACGCTGCGGGACGGTGAACTCGAAGACGCCCGATGGTTCACTCGCGCGGACCTCGCGGCGGGCCATCCCGCGCTGCCGCCCGCGGGCGCCATCTCGGCAAGACTCATCGATGCCTGGTATGGCGACGTGGACGCTCCGGCGCGTCGCTGGTAACTCGCCGTGTGCTTGTTAGTCCTCGCGTGGCGGATTCATCCGCATTACCGCCTGGTAGTCGCCGCGAATCGCGATGAGTTCCATGCCCGGCCCGCCTCGCCTCTCGCCCCCTGGTCCGGCAGCACCGGCCTTGTCGGCGGGCGAGACCGGCAGGCTGGCGGCGCCTGGTTCGCCATCGGCTCCGGCCAGCGTATGGGCATCGTCACCAACTTCCGCGAGTTCGGCCGCCACCGGCGCAGCGCCCCATCACGAGGTGGGCTGATTCCCGCTTATCTGTCGGCTCCGCAAGCGCCCGGAGACTTCCTGCGGGTGCTGGAATCCGATGCGCCCGGATACTCGGGTTTCAACCTGCTGCTGTCCGACCGTGATTCGCTCTGGTACGCATCGAATCGAGCCGACCAGTTCGCCCGCGAGCTGCCGCCGGGAATTTATGGCCTTTCGAACGAGTTCCTCGACACTCCGTGGCCGAAACTCGTGCGCGTCAGGGCGCGATTCGAAAGCCTGCTGCAGCCGGACTCCACCGATCCGGAGTCGCTCGTCACCGACCTTTTCGCGATGCTGGCGGACCGTGAGACGGCGCCACCCGACTCCCTGCCACCCGGGGACCTCACGCCGGAATGGGCGAGAAAACTGTCCGCGCCATTCGTACTGGATTCGGGTTATGGCACTCGATGCTCGACCGTCCTCACAATCGATACCCGGGGCGCTCAGCGGATCATCGAGCGCCGTTTCGATTCCGAAGGCGCGCGAACGGGACAGTCTGAACACCGGCTGAACGGCGCTGGTGATAATGGATCTGGCGACTGATGACGGCGTCGCGAATGCGCGCGGAACCCGCGCGCCCGGCCGGGACTCTCATTAGAATCTTCAGCCTTCCCGCCCCAAAGCGGTGTCATGCCGACCTTGCAGATCAAACATTGCCCGCGCCCGGCCGTCGTCTCGCTGCTCGCGTTCGTGTTCGCACAGCTCGCGGCCCCGGCGAACGCCGATGTCGAGGTCGAGGTCCGCGGCGTCGGCGAGAACATCCGGGCCAACGTGCTCGCCTATCTATCGTTCGAGCGCTACAAGAGCTCCGACGATCTCTCCCCGGAATTCGTCGAGCGTCTGCAGGAGCGCAGCGAACGCGAGGTCCGCGGAGCATTGCGTCCCTTCGGCTACTACGATCCCGTCGTCACCTCCGAAGTGAAACGCGAAGGCAGCGGCGGCGAGCAGAACTACCGCGTCATCATCAGCATCAAGCCTGGAGACCCGGTGGTGGTCGACAAGGTGGATGTCCAGGTCACCGGCCCCGGCGCGCGCGAGAAGATGTTCACCGACATCACGGGCGACATGCAGATCCAGCCAGGAGACACGCTGGACCACTCTAACTACGAAGCACTCAAGGGCGCACTGTTGCGCGCAGCCGCGACCAACGGTTACCTGGACGCGCGCATGTTGCGCAGCGAGATGCGCGTCGACCCGCAATCGCACACGGCGACGATCGCCATCGAGTTCGAGACCGGCGAGCGGTACAGGTTCGGCGCAACCACCATTCAGCAGGACACCATCGACGACGCGCTGGTGCGACGCTACGTGCGTTACCACGAGAACGATTATTTCGACGCGACCGAGCTGCTGCGTACTCAGTTCGCGCTCGACGACAGCCAGTATTTCTCGACCGTCGAAGTGCTTCCCGAGGAACGCGACCGGGACAGTCACATCGTGCCGATCAGCATCGCCGCCGAGCCGAACCGGCGCCACCGTTACCAGTACGGCGTCGGATACGGCACCGACACGCAGGTGCGCGGCACCCTGGCGTGGGAAGACCGGCGCGTGAACCGGCGGGGTCACCGGTTCCGTACGGAAGCGAAAGCCGCGGCGACCGCGCAGTCGCTCGACACTCGCTATGTCGTTCCGATTGGCGATCCGGCCACCGAGAAATTCACCCTGCAGCTCACCGGCGAACACGAGCGCCTCGGTGACATCGACGATCGCTCCGTCAATTTCATTCCCAGCTTCACGCACGTGCGCGGCCCGTGGTTCGGTCACTACTGGCAGCGCGTGATGTACGTCGAGTTCCTGCACGCCGAATCGGAATTCATCGAGTCGAACCGTACCGACGTCCAGTCGCTGCTGATCCCGGGCATCAGCTTCTCGCTGGTGCCGCGCAAGTATCTCGGCGAAGCGTTGTTCAGTCGCTCGCTTTACGTGGAGCTGCGCGGTTCCCACAGCGCGCTCGGCTCGGACTCCGACTTCCTGCAGGTCCGCATGCAGGCCGAGCACGTGTTCGACATCGCGCCGAAGTGGCACGTGCTGCTTCGCGGCGACCTTGGCGCGAGCGCGGTCTCGCAAACGAGCACTCTCGCGCCCTCGCAACGATTCTTCGCGGGCGGCGACCGCAGCGTG
>Ga0315910_10005338_pt1 | contig 10541 bp, 1 predicted proteins | sample EdamamesoilMG_FD_204470 | JGI IMG/M metagenome (GOLD analysis project Ga0315910, IMG submission 204470) | Garden soil microbial communities collected in Santa Monica, California, United States - Edamame soil | ecosystem: Environmental > Terrestrial > Soil > Garden | place: USA: California...
CACAACAGGGGCGTTAACTTTCCCAAGAGAAAGATCAGCTTACGGATTGCGGGGGGTACTAATTCACGCTATGCTCGCGCGAGCGCGCTAGGTTTTTAAGACATCTATAAAAAAAGGCTGCTAACCATTGGATCTTGAACGGTTTTCAGGTTCCGCAGCAGAACAGGGCGGAATCACGCAGGGACACCCTGCGCCACCGGGCAGCCCATCTTCCTTGCTTCGCATTTGTACGACCCTGCTGATGGTCGCCTGTTGCACGTCGGCGCCAGCGCAGCAGCAGCAGCGGCCGCCTGACTCGGGATCCATCTACCAGGAGAACCGGCAGCCGCTCGTCACACCGCCGAAACTGGGTGTCGATGTCCTGCCCAAGGCGCCCGAGCCGAAGCCTGCGCTGGGCGCACCCGGTCTGAAGCTGGTCGTCAGCAGCTTTCGCATCACGGGCAACACCATCTACCCCGAGAGCGTGCTGCTCGAGCAGGTGACCGAGTTCGTCGGCAAGGAGCAGACGATCGATGGCTTGAACGATGCGGCCACCAAGGTGCGCGCGTATTACCGCGAGCGCGGCTACTTCCTCGCCCAGGCCTACCTGCCGCAGCAGGAGATCAAGAGCGGCGTGGTGGAGATCGCAGTGATCGAGGCGCGCCTCGGCAAGGTGGCGGTCAACATCAAGGAGGGCACGCGCTACAGCGAATCGCTGGTGCGCGGCATCGTCGCGGCGCACCTCTCGGAAAACGAAATCATCACCGAGGTCGGCCTGGAGACGCCGCTGCTCCTGCTGAACGACCTGCCGAACGCGAGTGTGACCTCGGAAATCAAGCCCAGCCAGACGATCGGCGCGGCCGACATCGTCGTCAGCGTTTCGGACCCCGGCCCGATCATCAGCGGATCGGTCGACGCGGACGACTACGGCAACCGCTACACCGGCCAGTACCGCCGGGGGGTGACCTTCAACCTGAACAACCCCCTCGCCCTGGGCGACCAGATCAGCTTCCGGGCGATGACGACGAACAACAACATGGGCTTCTACCGGCTCGCCTACACCGTGCCGGTCGGCTACTGGGGCACGCGCATCGGCGCGAGCTACACGACATTTCATTATCACTTGCAAGAGGAACTCAAGCCGACCCAGGCCTACGGTGATGGCACGGTGTACAGCATTTTTGCCCTGCACCCGATTGTGCGCACCCGGGGCACCAACGTGATCGCGCAGATTGCCTACTCCGAAATGTCGCTGAACGACCGCGTTGGGGCGACCAATTTCAACATGGACCGCAAGATCCACGCGACGCGGGCAGGGGTTGTCGGGGACTTTCGCGACGCGCTGCTGGGTGGCGGCCTCAACTCCTTCAGCGTGACCCACTCGCGCGGCTACGGAACCATCAACCAGAACAATCTCTATGGCCAGGACAAGGACACGTTCCAGACCATCGGCAGATTCAACAAGCAGAACTACGAGTACCGCCGCCTGCAGAAGGTCGACGAGAACTCCAACGTGCTGCTGTGGTTCCGCGGCCAGATGGCGTCCAAGAACCTGATGAGCGCCGAGCAATTCTCGCTGGGCGGCCCTGACGGCGTGCGTGCCTACCCGACCGGCGAGGCGCTCGGTGACGAGGGGCACATCTTCACGGCGGAGTACCGCTACACCATCCCGGGCTTCAAGATCTGGGACGGCGATGTCACCGTGATGGGCTTCTGGGACCAGGGACACCTGCAGATCCTGGAGCATTGCGGGAAGTCCCCCTCGCCGTCGGTCACCTGCGGGCAGAACTACCGCAACCTTTCCGGATTCGGCTTTGGCGCCTCGGCGGGTCGGGATTCGGATTACGTCCTGCGACTGTCGGCCGCATGGCGCAACGAGAACGAAGGCCCGCGGTCGGCCCCCGAGAACCACATACCGCGGATCTGGGTGCAGGGGATCAAATGGTTCTGAGCCTGGCGACGTGGCCGGGCGGCAGAACCGTTACTTTTTGACATACCGTCGGTTTGCAAATGTCTAATCTCGTAGGCGAACAGGCGGTCTTCCGGACGCGGTCCGGGGCTGCTCGCTCGTGCAATCGGGGGGACCCATCATGAAATGCCTCAAGCCGTCGGTGCTCGCCGCCGAATCCGAGCTCAACCAGCCCCTGCGCTTCAATGCAATGGCCGTCTCCGTCGCCGCCGCGCTCGCGTCGCCCGGCGTGGTCTGGGCGCAGAACCTGCCCACCGGCCTGCAGACGGTCAACGGCGCGGCCACGGTCTCGACCCCGACCGCGACCAGCATGAGCATCCGGCAGTCGACGCAGAACGCCGGCATGAACGCGCAGACATTCTCGATCGGTAGCGGCTACCGCGTCGACGTGCTGCAGCCGAGCAAGTCGTCGGTGATGGTGATGAACGTGGTGGGCAAGGACCCCTCCAGCATCTTTGGCACGCTCACCGCCAACGGCAACTTCTTTCTCATCAATCCCTCGGGCGTGCTGTTCGCGCCGGGCGCCGTTGTGGACGTGGGCGGCATCATCGCGAGCACGCTGCCGATCAGCTACACCGACGCGACTTCCGGCCGCTTCGTGTTCACCAACCAGGGCAACTCGGGCAGCGTCGTCAACCAGGGCCGCATTACCGCGCTGAACGGCTACGTGGGACTGTTTGCGCCCAAAGTGGTCAACGAAGGCGTCATCGTCGCGCGCATGGGCTCCGTGGCGCTCGCCGCCGGCAACAAGATCACTCTCGACATGGTCGGCGACGGTCTCATCAAGGTCGCCGTCAACGAGGCCGCGCTCAACGCCTCGGTGATGAACAAGGGAACCATCGAAGCCGATGGCGGCAACGTGCTTCTGAGCGCGCGCAGCGCCGGCGCGCTGCTCGACACCGTCATCAACACCGAGGGTGTGATCCGCGCCAATACCATCTCGGACCGCAACGGCACCATCGTCCTCGACGGCGGCACCGCGGGGGTCGTGAGCGTTTCGGGAACGATCGAAGCCAAAGGCATCGATGCCGGCACCGCTGGCGGCACCGTCAAGGCCCTCGGCCAGTATGTGGGCGTAGGTCTGCCGGGCACCACGGCGTCCATCGACGCGTCGGGTGACGCGGGCGGCGGCACCGTCCTTGTCGGCGGCAACTTCCAGGGCAAGGGGCCGGAGGCCAATGCCTTCGGAACCTACGTTGGGCAAGGCGCAAAGATTTCCGCGGACGCCACGGGCAACGGCAATGGCGGGAAAGTCATCGTTTGGGCGGACGATGTGACGCGTTATTTCGGCGACATTTCCGCGCGCGGTGGCGCGCAGGGCGGAGACGGCGGCTTCGTCGAGGTGTCGGGCAAAGGAACGCTTGTATTTGAAGGCAGCGTGGTGACATCGGCGCCGCTGGGACGCGCGGGCAACCTGTTGCTCGACCCTGTCGAAATCACGATTTCGCAGACGGCTGCGGAAAGCAACACAACCCTCGTAACGCCCTTTACGAGCACGGGAGCCGGTTCGTCGATCCGATGGTCTCGCTTGGATGCGGCCCTGACCGGTGGTACGGTCACGGTGCAGACAACCGGCGCGAGCGGCGATATCAATATCGCGACTGGATACGACTTTTCAGGCAACAACACCGGCGCGACGCCGGCGGGGCAAAACAACGCCGCCTCCGGGACGCTTGTGCTCGCCGCGACCGGCACGACGGCGAATATCACGGCAGGCGCTGGGCTCACCGTTACTGGCCGCTCGGCCCTGAATCTTACGTTCAACGCCACGGGAACGACGTCGTTCAATACCAACCTCGCCAACTTCGGCACCGTCAACTTCAACCCGGGAGCCAATAGCGCCTACTCCGGGGTCCTGAGCGGTGCTGGTGGGCTGACCAAAACGGGTACCGCCACGCTAGCGGTATCGGGCGCGAACACCTACACGGGCGTAACGGCGATCAACGCCGGCGCGCTCTCTGCGCAGAGCAACACGGCGCTGGGCACGGCGGCGGGCAACACCACGGTGGCGTCGGGCGCGGCGCTGCAGATCGATGGCAGCGGCCTGTCGATTGCCGAGCCGTTGTCGATCTCTGGCACGGGGGTGGGCGGCACGGGCGCGGTGCTGAACCTTGCGAACAACAACTCGCTCACGGGTGGGATCACGCTCACAGGTGCTTCACAGATCAATAGTGATGGCGGCCTGCTGACGATCTCGGCGGGCGACATCACTGGCCCGGGACAGAATCTGACCGTGGGCGGTGCGGGCGGCACGAGAGTGCTATCGGATATCACCACCACGACCGGTACGCTCACGAAGGTTGGCGGAAACACGCTGGCGCTGTTTGGCACAAACACCTACACGGGTGCAACGTTCGTCAATGCCGGATTTCTCCAGGTCTCGAGCGATGCGGCCCTCGGCTCGGTGGCGGGTAACACCGTGGTGGCTTCGGGCGCATCGCTGTTTATCACCGGTACAGGTCTGACCATTGCCGAACCGTTGTCGATTGCAGGCACGGGGGTTAACCCCATTTTTGGTGCTGTGCACAACGGCGCAAACAGCAATTCGCTCACCGGTGGGATCACGCTCACGGGGCCTGCGAGTATCGTGACGGACGCTGGAACGCTGACCATTTCGACGGCCAACATTACTGGCGCCGGTCAGAATCTGACGATTGGCGGTGCGGGCAACACGACGGTAAGCTCGAACATCACCACCGGGTCCGGTGCGCTCACGAAGGATGGCGCGGGCACGCTGACGCTGTCTGGCGCGAACACCTACACGGGCACGACGACGGTGAGCGCAGGCTCGCTGACGCTATCGGGCGGCGCGGCAATTGCCAACACAGGCGCGGTGAACCTGAGCGCCTCGGGCGCGAATCTGACGCTGAGCAACAGCGAGACGATTGGTTCCTTGGCCGGTGTTGCGGGCACCACGGTGACGCTGGGTACGAACACGCTGACCACGGGTGATGCGACCAACACGGCCTACGCCGGTGTGATCGGTGGTGGCGCGGCTGGTGGGCTGACCAAGCAGGGCACCGGCACGTTCACGCTCAGTGGGGCGAACACGTATACGGGAGATACGGCAATCAATGCCGGCGTGATCAGAGTGCAGAACAACACGGCGCTGGGCACGGCGGCGGGAGATACCACCGTGGCGTCGGGCGCGGCGCTGCAGATCGACGGCAGCGGGCTCATCATCACCGAGCCGTTGTCGATCTCGGGCACGGGGGTTGGCGGTACGGGAGCGGTGCGTAACCTGGCGGACACTAACTCTTTGATGGGTGGAATTACGCTCACGGGGCCGTCGCGGATCAATTCGGATGACGGCATCCTTGCCATTGACGTCGTTGGCATCACGGGCGCGGGCCAGAACCTGACGGTGGGCGGTGCGGGCAGTACGTTTTTGTTTTCAAATATCACCACCGGGTCCGGCACGCTCACGAAAGATGGCGCGGGCGGGCTGCAGCTGTTTGGCGCGAACACGTACACGGGCGTGACCACGGTGAACGCGGGAGAGCTTGCGCTCTCAGGCGGCTTGGCGATAATCGATACTGGCGCGGTGATTCTAAGCACCTCGGGCGCGAGTCTGGCGCTGGGCAACAGCGAGACGATCGGCTCCTTGGCGGGCGTTGCGGGCACCACGGTTACGCTGGGTGCGAACACGCTGACCACGGGTAATGCGACGAACACGGCCTACGCTGGTGTGATTGGTGGCGTGGGCGGTGCGCTGACCAAGGTGGGCGTGGGTGTGTTCACGCTCAGCGGCGCGAACACCTACACCGGGGGCACAACCATCGGAGCAGGCACGCTGGCGCTGGGTGCGTCGGACGTGATTCCCAATGCTTCGGCGATGACTGTGAACGCTGGCGCAACGTTCGCCATGGGCGGATTCAGCGATACGGTTGCGTCGATCAATAACGCCGGCTCCGTGACAATGGGAGCTGGCGGAACCTTGACGACCACCGGAGCCCAGACACACACAGGCACGGTGACCTCGGCCGGGCCCATCACGCTGGTGGCAGGTTCGGGCAACATCACTGTGGCCGATGGCTCGATCAACGCGGGCACCGGCGCGGTGACCTTGGAAGCGACTACGGGCAGCATCCTCGACGCTACTGCAGGCGCGGACGGGACTGCCGGAATTACCACCAGCGGCATCGTCACGCTGCGGGCCCTTGGCCCCACGGGATCCATCGGCGCCTCGGGCAATGGAGACATTGACATTGCTACCAGCACGAATCTAAACCTCCGCGCCAAGGGTAACTTGCACGTGTCGGCGAACACGGCGTTGACGAATTTGTCGCTGCAGGTCGATCCAGCTTCGGGCGCCAACACTTACAACGTAGCGGCGCCGAACGTCACGAGTTTCGCCATGACTGATTCGGGCGCCAATGTGGCCGCGGCGATCACCAGCACCGGGATGCACTTCACGCTGACCGCTGACAGCGGCAACGTCACGCTCGCGGACAACGCGATCAGCACGGGTGCCGGCAACGTGACCCTCGTCGCCTCGACCGGGTCGATTCTCGACAGCAACCTTGCAGGTCCCGACGCCCCCGCGACGGAACCGAACATCAGCACGACGGGCGCCGTCACGCTGCAGGCACCCTTGGGCTCGATTGGAACCGCAGCCGTGAACGGCGATATCGACATCAAGGGCGCAACGAGCTTTTCGCTGCTGGGCGGCAGCGGCACGTTCGTGAGCAGCGATGTGTCGCCCGCCAGTCTCACCCTGGTCCTGGATCCGGCGGGAAGCGTCGTCAATACCCAGTTCAGCGGCGGAGGCACGGTCGTCAACATCTCCGAAAGTGGCAGCGACCTCAGTATCAATACGGTCACCAGCAGCACGGCCAATTTCGACCTCAACATTACGGCGTCAACGGGCGGCATCGTCGTTGGCGGCACGCCTGGAATCAATCTCGCCGGCGCGGGTAGCGACGTCGTTCTCACGTCCACGCTGGGCGGCATCGCGCTTGCCAACGGGGCGATCACCACTCTGACGGGCAACGTCACGCTGAACGCAGCGACGTCGATCACCGACGGCACGGCCGCCAGCATCACCATCACCAACCCTTCCACCGGCGCGCTGTTACTCAACTCGGGCACGGGGGGCAGCAACGGGACGATCGGCGCGGGCGGCGGCAATCCGCTCAACACCGCGGTGGTCGGCAATATGACGATCAACAGCGGCGCCAACGGCAACATCGATATCCAGAACGCCGGCGCGCTGACGATCAATGGCTTCAGCAAGACGGGCAGCGGCAACCTGGCCATCGCCACGGCGAGTCCGCTTACGATCGCGGCGAATGTGAGCATGGCCGGCGCCGTGGTCCTAAGCGCGCCGGAAGCAGGCGTTGCGGCTGCTGGCGACAATCTCACGGTCAACACCGGCGTCACGGTTCAATCCACGGCGAACAGCGTCACACTCAATGCGGGCGACGACGTCGTTCTGTCGGGTAGTGCGATCGTGAACGGCTTCACCGGGGTATTCCTGAACGCGGCCGTGGCCAACAACGACGCCTTCGGCGCGATCACGCAGGCCGCCGCCGGCACGATCCTCGGGCCATCGCTGACGACCACGTCACGCACCGGCACCACGCTGGCGGGCACCGCGAACGCGGTGGGCAGCTTCGGCGCCACCAATTCAACCAGCGGCAACGTCTCGCTGGTGAATAGCGTCGCCCTGGGCATCACGGGCGTCAGCAACCCGGTCGGCAACGTCACCTTGAACAACACCGGCGCGGTGACGCAATCGGGCGCGATTTCGGCCGCGGGGTTGGAGCTGCTGGGCGCGGGCACGACTTACACGCTGACCAACGCGGGCAACGCGATCACGACGCTGGCCGGTAACACGGGCGCGGTGAGCCTGGTGGAGAACAGCGGCTTTGCCATTGGCACGGTGAACACGGTGGGGCTGACCACCAGCGGGAACACGACGCTGTCGAGCACGGGGACGGTGACGCAGTCGCAGTTGATTTCCGCGCCAGGTCTGGAGTTGCTGGGCGCCGGCGGCACCTTCACGCTGACCAACGCGGGCAACGCGATCACGACGGTGGCCGGTAACACCGGCACGGTGAGCCTGGTGGAGAACAGCGGCTTTGCGATTGGCACGGTGAACACGGCGGGGCTGACCACCAGCGGCAACACGACGCTGTCGAGCACCGCGACGGTGACGCAGTCGGCGTCGATCACGGCCGCGGGGCTGGAGCTCCTGGGCGCGGGTGGCACCTTCACGTTGAACACGCAGAACAACCCCATCACGACCCTTGCGGGCAACACGGGCACGGTGTCGTTCCAGGACACCACGGGCTTTGCCATTGGCACGGTGAACACGGCGGGGCTGACCACCAGCGGCAACACGCTGCTGCAGGTGGGCGCGGGCACGGTGACGCAATCGCAGCCGATTGTCGCGAGCACGCTGACGCTGGAAGGCGCGGGCGGCACCTATGCGCTGGGCACGCAGAACAACAACGTGAGCACCCTGGATGCGAACAACACGACGCTTGCAGCGCTGTCGTTCCGGGATGACAACGGCTTTACGCTGGCCGGAGCGGACGCCACGGGCAACGTGACTTTGTCGACGGCGGGGGCGGTGACGCAGACGGCGCCGATCACGGCCGCGGGGCTTGAACTGCAGGGGGCGGGCAGCTACACGCTGACGAACCTGACCAACAACGTGACGACGATTGCGGGCAGCACCACGGGGACGGTGAAGTACGTGGATGCGACGGCGCTGACCGTGGGCACGGTAACCACGGCCGGTTTCACGGGCGCGGCGAACAACACGGTAAAGCTGAACACCCAGACGGGCGACCTGACGGTGAACCAGCCGATCAACACCGGGGCGACGGGCACGGTGACACTGCAGGCCATCGCGGGCAACGTGGTTGGAAATTCCACCGGAGTGATCACTGCTGGCACGCTGGGCGTAAACGGGCTGGCAGTCGACCTGTCCTCGGCGAACAACCAGGTGACCAGCGCCGGCACGGTGGCGATCAAGGCCATCGGTAACGCGTTGTTCCAGAACGCCAACGGCTACAACGTGAACACGGTGGCGGCCGATGCGCCGGTGTTCAGCGCGACGGTCGACGGACTGAGTGGCAATGACATATTCCTGACCACGAACGCGGGCACGGTGACGCAGACGGCGGCGAAAAACGTGATCGCCAGCGGGCTCGACTTGCGCGGCGCGGGCAGCTACACGCTGACGAACCTGACCAACGACGTGACGACGATCGCGGGCAGCACCACGGGGACGGTGAAGTACGTGGATGCGAACGCGCTGACGGTGGGCACGGTGACGACGACTGGCTTCACCGGTGCTGCGAACAACACGGTAAAGCTGAACACGCAAACCGGTAACCTGACGGTGGACGAGGCGATCAACACGGGAGCGGCGGGCACGGTGACGCTGCAGTCGCTCGCGGGGCAGGTGGCGCAAGGGGCAGCCGGCGTCATCACGGCCGGGACGCTGGGGGTCAATGCGGGCACGGCAATCGACCTGTCGGCTGCGAACAACCAGGTGGCGAGCGCCGGCACGGTAGCGATGAACGCCGCCGGCGGAAACCTCGCGTTCCAGAACGCCAACGGCTACAACATCGACACGGTGGCGGCTGATGCGCCGGTGTTCAGCGCGACGCTGAACGGGCTGAGTGCGGCAGGCAACAACATCACGCTGACCACGAACGCGGGCACGGTGACGCAGTCGCAGGCCATCACGGCGGCAGGCCTTGAGTTGCTGGGCGCGGGAGTCACTTACACGCTGACCAATACGGGCAACGCGATCACGACGCTGGCGGGGAACACGGGCATTGTTGACTTCCTGGAGAACAGCGGCTTTGCGATCGGCACGGTGAACACGGTCGGACTGACCACGAGCGGCAACACGATGCTGTCGACGGCGGCGACCGTGACACAGTCGCAGCCGATCACGGCCGTGGGGCTGGAATTGCAGGGGGTGGGGAGCTATACGCTGACCAACCCGACCAACGATGTGACGACCATCGCGGGCACGACCACGGGGACGGTCAAGTACGTCGACGCGACGGCGCTGAATGTGGGTACGGTGAACAGCACCAGCGGCTTCACGGGAGCGGCGGGCAACACGGTGAGTCTGAAAACGTTGACCGGTGTCCTGGATATGAGTCAGCCGATCAACACAGGGGCGTCGGGCACGGTGACCTTGCAGGCTGTAGCGGGCAATGTGGTTCAAAACTCTGCCGCTGCCGTGATCATCGCAGGGACGCTGGGGGTCAATGGCCTGGCAATCGACCTGTCGTCGGCGAACAACCAGGTGACGGGCGGCGGCACGGTGGCGATAAACGCCTCGGGCGGAAACCTGCTTTTCCGGAACGCCAACGGCTACAACGTCGGCACGGTGGCGGCCGATGCGCCGGTGTTCAGCGCGACGGTGAACGGGCTTCATTCGAACAACGACATGACGCTCATCACGGCTGCGGGGACGGTGACGCAGAGCCCGGGCATGAACGTGACGGCCGTCGGGCTGGAATTGCAGGGGGCGGGGAGCTACACGCTGACGAACCTGACCAACGACGTGACGACGATCGCAGGCACGACCACGGGGACGGTGAAGTACGTGGATGCAACG
>Ga0315910_10005339_pt1 | contig 10541 bp, 4 predicted proteins | sample EdamamesoilMG_FD_204470 | JGI IMG/M metagenome (GOLD analysis project Ga0315910, IMG submission 204470) | Garden soil microbial communities collected in Santa Monica, California, United States - Edamame soil | ecosystem: Environmental > Terrestrial > Soil > Garden | place: USA: California...
TCCGCACAGGCTCGTGGGGCATGACCAGATGACGTTGCCCTCGAAGTCGACTTCCCGTGGCACCGTGCCGGTCTTTAGGCTCTCGTTCCAGCTCGGGCCAATCATGACGCCCACGTCCGTGAGCTGTGTCGAGATGGCGCCGCCTCGATCGTTGATGGTGCCGTTGATGAAGTACCAAACGGGCTCCCCCTCGTCGTCGTACATGACGACCATGGGGGGCGCTGGCGACCGGGCGCTCGTGCTTCCGTCGCCTTTCTGGATGTTCATCAGGGTCCAGCCGGCTTGCGACTTGGCCTTGTCGTTGATCTGAACGGTACCGATGGGGATGGTCGCCGGGAGTTCGCCCGTGGTGAAGTCACCCTCTGCCTCGGCCGAGCCGCCGTCGTTCGTGGAGATCGCCTTGATCGAATAGCTCTGTTCGCGCCGCATCCCGATCACGACGACGCGGTGATCAGTGGTCGGTGTGGCGTCGGTGATCTCCCACGTGTAGCCGCCGACCCCGAACTGCACCACCGAGTTCGCCGCCTGATCCGTGGTCCAGGTGACGATGCACGAGATCACGCTGTTGGGGTTGGGCGAGATGGTCAGGTCAGTGATGGGGCTGGGGGCCACGCCGCTCCCGCCTACGGTTCCCGAAGCCTCACTGGAGTCGGAGGTGGAGCTGGCACCGCCCGTGCCCACCGTGCTGTCGCTGCCGGTAGTGCCCGCTGTCGTACTGCTCGACGTCGTGCCGTTGCCCCCGGAAGTGGTGCTGGTCACGGCACTGGTTCCCGTAGTGGCGCTGCTGGTTCCGGTGCCGGTGGTACCCGGACCCCCAGACGTTGCAGTGCCGGTGGTCTGGCTGGCAGCGGTCGAGGCAGTACCGCCTGCACCCGGAGCGCCATTGGACGATGTCTCATCGGCGGACGAGCCGCCGCCGCTGCACGCGCTGAACGTGGCGAGGCTGACGAGAGTGAAGGTGGCAAGTGAGAGAGTTCGAAGCATGACGAAAGTCCCGTTGGGTAAGAGCGCCGTTGCACATTGGGTAACAGCGCTCTGTGCTAGTAACCCGAATCTCGCTCGATGTGTCACTCAAACGCCAACCCTTGCGCAATTCTCAGATTCGCCGATCGGCCGCGTGCGAAGCGAAGTGATTGGCACCTTCAAATCGCTAACAATCCGCGTGATTGAGCTGCCTCGTTCGCATTCTATGTCTAGTGCGATCGAGTCATCCCTGGCGTAGCCAAACTTGCGGGCCTCGACGCAGCAATGGTGGTGGTTCGTCGTGGTGCTGAGTGATCAGTGAATCGTCGTGATCAGTGAATCGCCCTGCACGCAGGCACACCGCTAGCGTCCCGCGAACGAAGGTAGCCCTCCGGCAGTCCGATAGCCGTCGTATTTGCGCTATTTTTTGCTCCCAGACGTCATGCTAGCCCAATCCGGCTATCCCGAGCCAGGGCAATCTTTGCGACACCGCTGCCGACCCTCTCGCCGCGTGACGTTTCGCAAGCATGTCGCTCGTGGAAACGCTTCGAGTCCGACGGACCCCCGTTGCTGATCGCGAAACCGAAACAGTGCGGGGCGGGCCTGTTGCGCCGGCCTATGCGAGCACGCAGTAGTTGCGCGTGCGGTATCACGCGATGCCCGGAGCAGCTGGCTCACGACGCAGCCGTGTATTACGCGGCGAAGCCCTACGAGGCGAGGGCGTATGGCATCAAGTGCCGGGGACGTAGCGTTGGGCGAGGCGGGTGAGGCCGGCGAACCCAATGGCGACGAGGGCGAGGTCGGCAGCGCCCGTCGCGGCGAGCAGGGTCGCGTCGAGCAGCGAAATGCCGGCGATCAGCCGCACGACGCCGCCCGGAATCGAACGCCCCTGGCGCCGCACGAGAAACGAGAGCGCGTAGACGAGCCAGAGCAAGTACAGGACAGCGCAGGCCAGCACCAGCGGCGCGCCGAGGCCCAGAAACACCCCGTAAGCCACGGGCAGTAGCAGGAAAGCGAGCGGCCAAAGGTTCTGGACTTCGCGCAGGTTCTCTTGTTTGGCAGCGTAGGTGAGGCCGATCAAGTGGCTGAGCAAGGCGGCGGCTCCGAACCACACCGAAGGGTTCGGGCCGCCCGCCGCTGCGCAGGCAGCGGTGACGTACACGAGGACCCGACACAGCCCCATCAGGAGCGGGCTCAGCGGGTTCTTCTTGTGATGCAGATTGTAGACGACGATGCAGGTGGCGAGCGCGAGCCCCGCCAACAGCGTGCGTAGGCCATGATCGGGCGAGAGCCCCTGCGCTACCCAGAAGCAGGTGCCCATCCCCGAGAGCAGCAGCGCGAACCCGATGCTGAACACGCTGCTGGCACGCACGGCCCCCGACGGGATCGGACGCTCGGGGCGCTCCTTGCGATCGATCTCTCGGTCGAAGGCGTCGTTGAGGTACAACCCGCCGACGTAGAACAGCGACAGTCCTAGACAGAGCGTCGCACTCTGCTGCCATGAAAGCGTGAGCGCCGTCCCAGCCAGCGTCGTCCCAGCCAGCGTCGTCCCAGCCAGCGCACTGCCGGCGAGCGTGTTCGTCCACACCGTGGGCAGGTTCGAGACTCGGCCGAGTCTCAGCCAGACGCCGAACGTCACGAGACGAGGCGCTCCCGAACCCAGTCGAGCTCCCGGGCGATGGAGGGCACGAGGCCCGCGCGCCGTTGCTCCTCGGGCAGCACGTCCCAAGTGTAGGTCTCGACCTCGATCTGCCGTGTGAAGGGTCGCTGGCGCTGGAGCGCGAGCAGGTCGCGCAGGTAGGCCTGCGTGTTCGTGAACGCGCCGAGCTCTTCGCGATACAGGGGCACGTGAAAGTGGACCCGCCATTCGCGGGCTTGCCGTGCCTGAGCGCTCCGAAAGGCTTCGGGCAGATCGACGAAGCGGAGCAGTTGGCCGGCGTCGCTCAGGGCGACCACCTGGTGCAGGTAGACGGCCTCGTCGTAGGCACGCAGCGCCTCGAGCGAGCGCGCGTTCACGGGGGCGATTCTGAGCCCGGTGCTCGCCTGGACCTTGGCGATCTGGATGCCTGCGGCCGCCAGACTGGCGAGCGACTCCGCAGGTGTCTCGAATTCGACGGCAGCGTGGCAGGTGTCGAGGCAGATGCCGACGTGTCGGCGCAGCAGCGCCTCCGCCACCGACTCACTCACTTCGAGCTCACGGGCGAGCGTCGCTCGAGCGCTCGCAGTGAGCAACCGAGCTTCGAAGAACTGCACGAGCTCAGCGGTCGTCTCCAGGAGACATGCCGGCTCCGGTTCCAGGGCGAGCGCGATGTGGCGCCCCGTGTCCCGTTCGACTTGGGCGAGGGTGACCACCTGCTCGATGAGGGCGCGCGCGACGCTGGCTTCCTGCTCCGCGCCACGGAGCTCGCTGCGAAAGCCCCCCGGGACCGTACTGATGCTGCCCGCGACAGCTTCGGGCAACAGCGCCGCGAGGATTTCGATCAGTGTCCTGGTGTAGTCGCCGCGTTCTTTGCGGGTCCAGTCGGGTTGGTACACGCGCGCCTTGACCGGCTCGCCGTGAAAGCGCCCATAGGGGAACCCGTTGATGGTGAACACGTACAGATCGTGCTCGCTCAGAAAGGCCCGGAAGCGCGCGAGGGTCTCCGGTTGGCGGAGCGTGGTCGCCGCTTCCGCCGAGAGTCTGAGTCCGACGCCGAACGGCTGCTCCGGGGCGACCAATGCGCGCACGGCGCACAGGTGCGTTTCGAGGTTAGACAGCACGTCGGCCCAGGATTCGCCGGCGTGTATGTTCGTGCAGTAACTCAGGTGGGTCGCCCCCACCTTCATTCGGCGGCCCCTGAAACCATGCCGGCCACGTCCACCTCTTGATCCGCGCTCAGCCGCGCGGGCTCGCCGCCGAACTGCCGCGCCTTGAGCGCGCGGATCGAGCGGGCGATGACGGCGGGATCCATATCGTGCCAGTCGACGGCTTGGCCCGGTCCGCGCAGCAACGTGACCGTGAGCTCGCCGCCGAGATGCTCCTGGAACTCGCGCAGCCCTTCCAGCACCTTGAGCCTGCCCGATTTGTCGACGGATTCGAGCTCCGGGTGAAAGGTGGGCAGGCCGATTTCCCGAAGGACGGCGTAGACGCGATCGCCAACCGCCGGCGAGAGCAGGCCGAGCTCTACGGACACCAGCGTGTCGAGGGCAAGCCCGATCGCCACGGCTTCGCCGTGCCGCAACCCGTGAGCGGTGAGGCTTTCGAGCTTGTGCGCCGACCAGTGACCGAAGTCGAGCGGCCGTGCGCTCCCGAGCTCGAACGGATCGCCGCCGGATTCGATGTGGCGCAGGTGGAGTTCGGCGCTGCGCTGCACCATGATCGCCGTGGCTTGTGGATCGAGATTGCGCAGCCGGCTTGCGTTGGCCGAGAGCCAGTCGAAGAACTCCGCGTCGCGGATCAGCGAAACCTTGACCGCCTCGGCGATGCCAGCGAGGCGATCGCGGCGCTCGAGCGTATCGAGGAAACGCGCGTCGTTGATCACCGCGAAGGGGGGCGCGAAGCTGCCGACGAAGTTCTTCAAGCCGAAGGCGTTGACCCCATTCTTCACCCCGACGCCGGAATCGTTCTGCGACAGCACGGTCGTGGGCAATCGCACCACGCGCACGCCGCGATGCGCCGTCGCAGCCGCGAAGCCCGCCATGTCTTGCACTGCTCCGCCGCCGATGATCACCGCGAAGGACTGTCGATCGAGGCCGCGCTGGGCGATCTCGCGATGCAGGTTCTCGATGTGACGCGGCTCGTTCTTGACCTGCTCGCCTCCGGGCACGACCACCGGCGCCCCCGCGAGCTGGAGCCTGTCGGCGTGGTGTTCGGCGTAGCGGCTGATCTGCTCGGACAACTCAGGCCAAGCCTGGGCAACACCCGCATCGATGACGAAGAAAGCCCGGTGGCGCTTGTTGGGCTCGCGGCGGCCGAGGGCTCGGACGAGGTCCGAGTTTTCCAGGTTGAACACATCGGACGTGAACGTGACTTCGTACTGGAACGGAACCGCGATCTGGACGTTGAAGCTAGTGGTCATTGGGGTGTTCAAGCGGAGCGGAATGGCTTTCGACTCTGCTGAAATCTGACATGGTTCCGTCGAACCGCCACGCTATCAGCAGGTATTGGGCGGGGGAACGTGATCTCCAAGCGCCCGAGTGCCTAACAAGCTGGATTTTTCCGCTATTCCCGAGTGCTTTGGCACGAGGAAAGGCTCGGATAGCCTCGTCTTCCGGCCTTAAGGCCCGCGCGTGCGCAGTGCGGGGCACGCTCGCTGGGGGGCGCTGAGAAAAAAAAGAAGTGGCGCCGGGAGATCCGCGGCGGGGGGCGAGCGTATTCATCCGAGATCGAACGACTGAAAGCTGGACGCGGCGACCGCCGTTGAATGGGGAGAGTCATGAAAGTCAAAACCTTGGGCCTCTTGGCCTGCGCGGGCATGTTTCTCAGCAGTCTGACGGTGTGGTCGCTCACCACACCTCGCGAGCAGCCCATCATTGGCTACAACGACTTCCCGCCGCGACCGCCGGGAGACGATCCTCCGAAGCCCTCGATCGACGCGGTGACGCAGTTCGTTTCAGGCAAGACCCTGATGGTCGAAGGGCGCGTTGGCTTCAAGGCGCGTCAGGCGAATCAGGAGCAAGAAAACTTCGTCTTCCTGGACATCAGCGCCAAGAGCGGCGCGCTCGGTCAGCCGAGCCCCTTGAACCTGGCGATCGTGCTCGACCGTTCGGGATCGATGAAGGGCAAGCGTCTCGAGAACGCGCTCTCGGCAGCTCGCGGCATGATCGAGCGGCTCAGGGACGGCGACGTCGTGAGCCTGGTCACCTACCACAACCAGGCTGAAGAGAGGGTGGCTTCGGTCGAGATCAACGGACGTTCGCGCTTCGAAGTCCTGAGGCAGCTCGACGGCGTCGTGGCGCAGGGTGACACCTGTATCTCGTGCGGGCTCGACGCGGCGAGCGCACTGCTCCGCCGCCGCTCCGGCATGGTCGATCAGGTGCTGCTCTTGAGCGATGGCGAAGCCACCAGCGGCATCAAGGAAGAAAGCGAATTTCGCAATCTGGCGGCGCGCATCCATCGGCAAGGTGCCACGATTTCTACGATCGGCGTCGACGTCGACTACAACGAGCGCGTGATGTCGGCGATCGCCGAGGAGGCGAACGGTCGCCACCATTTCGTCGAGAACGCAGCCAAGCTGATCAGCATCTTCGACGAAGAGCTCAAGAGCCTGGCGAACACCGTGGCTGACGGAGCGGAGCTCAGCGTGTCGCTGGCGCCGGGGGTGCGCGTGCTCGAAGTTTACGATCGTTCGTTCCGGCGTCAGGGCGCCAATCCGGGCGACAATCAGGGCGAGCGCCTGATCGTACCCATCGGCGCCTTCAGCGCGGGCGACGAGCGCACGTTTCTCATGAAGGTCTCCGTGCCCGCGGGCGGCGTGGGCGCGCGACCCATCGTGGACGTGCACCTCGCGTATCGCGACCTGATCGAGCGCCGCGACGGCAGCTGCGAAGGCAGCTTGAGTCACGTGCTGGTGGACGACCCGAGCCAGTTGTCGCCGCTCGATCCGCTGGTTGCGAACCGCGTCGAACGCAGCGAGACCGCCTCCGTGCTGGCGGATGCAAACAAGTTGTGGAAGGCGGGCGACGCGGACAAGGCCCGCGACCTGCTCGCGCAAGCTTCGGAGCAGAAGCGCATGGCCCGCGCGAAGATCCTAGCCACGCCGTTCAAGAGCGAGACGAAGGGGTCGGGCGATCTTGCGGCCGACTTCGATCGGCAAGAACGCGTGCTCGCTCAGGCCGAAGAAGGCTTCGCGGCGCCCCCTCCGGGCGCGGCTCCAGCCCCTGCTGCAGCCGTGGCGCACAAGGAGAAGGCAGCCGTGAAGGCCAACCAGTCGGCAGCTCGCGAAGCCTCCTTCTAACCAGTTCGCACGAGCTTTTCATACTTCGCTCAGCGTTCACCGTGAATCTGTTCGGGTGTGCTGTTCGAGCGGGCAGGCTTCTTGGATAATGTGGCGGGCGACACGATTGTCCGTGGTTTGCCCGAGACTCGAGGTTCTGAATGACGCGTAAGCAGAGCGTGCGGCGAGGGCTGAGGATGATCGCGGTCGCCGCGTTTGCGGGGCTGGTGGGGGCGGTCGTGGTGTACATCGCCACGCGGAAGCCCCCGCCCGAAGTAGCGGCTGCGATTCAGGCGCGGCTCGAGCTCGCCGCGGGCGAGGTCTGGGTGACGCAGGGCGAAACTCGCGTTCGTGCGGCGAGCGGGACGGCGCTGATGGCGCGCGCACAGATCGCAACGGAACCCGGTGCGCGGGCGTTGGTACAGCTGCCGGACGGCTCGCGGCTGTTCATGCGCGACGGCTCGCGTTTGACGCTGGCGGACGACAAGGTCGTGCTCGAGGCCGGCGAGTATTGGGTCGATGCTGCTCCCACCGACCGCAAACCGTTGGTGCACGACGTGGATGGCGTCAGTGTCTCCGCCGCCGACGCGGGCATGAGCGTGCGACGCGCAGCCGGCGCCGTGACGGTGTACGTCGCGCGCGGCATGGCCATCGTCAGCGGCGCGGGCGGGCGCGTCGAGGTCCAGGCCGGCGAGCAAGCGAGCGTGAAGGGCAGCGTCGAGCCCAACGTGCAGTCGGTTGCGTTTTGGGACGATTGGACCGGGGGCATGGCCGATCTGGGCGCGGTGGCGCTGCTCCCCGGCGCGGGCTCCGGCACCATCTACGGAGTCGATGCGGGCGCTGCCGGGGGCGCTCCGGCAGAGCGGCTCCAGATCGCGAAACAGTCGGTTCAGGCGGTCGTGCGGGGCGGTCTCAGCGAGACCCGCGTGGACCAGACCTTCTTCAACCCCGGCGAGCGCGACGTGGAAGGCTGGTATTGGTTCACCGTACCGCCTGCGGCGACCGTGACGGGGTTTGCGGTCGAAACTGACGGCGTCCTGGTCGACGGCGAGTTCATCGAGAAGAAGCAAGCAGCGGCTCAGTACACCGCCGCCAAAGAGAGCGGCCACTCGCCCGCGATCCTCGAGTACGTCGATGGTAGCACCTATCGCGCGCGCATCTATCCGGTGCGCGCGGGGGGCAACCGCCGCGTGGTGCTGCGTTACCTGGAGCTCCGGACCGCCGCGCAGGGCAGGCTCGAATACGTATACCCGATGGGGACCGGCGAACCCGTGCGCATCGGTGAGTTCTCGCTGTCGGTCGATCTGGGCGATGCCGGGCAAAAGATGAAGATTTCGACGCTGGCGGACGCGCGCGTCGAAGAGGGTGGGCGCAAGGTCACGATGCGGCGGTCGGGGTATACGCCGCGCGCTTCGTTCCAGCTCGAGGCAGCGTTGCTCGAGAAGCGCCCCCCCGTGAGCGTGGCGCGCTTCAACGCCGGCGGCGAGAGCGCCGACTACCTCTTGGCCCGTTATACGCCCGATGTGGACTGGGATAGCGTGAAGGGGCAGCGCGGCGACGTGGTGGTGGTGGTCGACACCTCGGCGGCTGGCGACGAAGCCAGTCGTCAGCTGAAAACCGCGACCGCGGAAGCGATCTTGCGCGCCCTGAGCGACAGCGATCGCTTCGCGCTGGTGTCGCTCGACGTGAAACCGACCGTCCTCCACCCCGCGAAGGGGTTGGCCAAGGCCGGCGATGCGGAAATCTCGCGGGCGCTCGAGGCGCTCGCCGAACACGCCGCGGGCGGTGCCACCGATTTGGCGGCCTTGTTCGACGTGTCGCTGTCACGCCTGCACGGGGCCGAACAACCCGCGGTGATCTACGTGGGAGACGGGCTCGCCACCTCGGGCGAGCTCTCCGGCGAACAGCTCGCCGAACGACTGCGCCGCGCGCTGTCGACCTCGCGGGCGCGGCTGTTCACGGTGGGCGTGGGCAGCGACGCGGACCAAGCGTTGCTCGGTGAGCTCGCCCGCTCTGGCGGTGGCGAAAGCTTCCGCGTCGGCGGTGCCGACGAGACCACGGCGCGCGCGCTCGAGATCGCTGCAGCGTTGAAGGTCCCCACCATTACCGATCTGGAGATCGACTTGGGCGCGGGCCTCGACGAAGCCTTCATGAGCGCGGATCGCAAGCTCTCGAAGGGGTCGGAGCTCGTGGTGCTGGCGCGCACGCACCATCCGCTCCCGGCGCGCGTCAAGGTGAGCGGGCGTCTCGGCGGCGAGAGCTTCTCGAAAGAGTACCCCACGAAGAGCGACGACGGCGTGGTCAACGCGCTGGTGCCGAAGTTGTGGGCGGCCGAATACGTGCGCAGGTTGCTGGGTGGGGCAGGGGGCCCTGACGCGGAACGCGGGCGCGTCGTGTCCCTCGGCATCGAGTACGGCCTGATGACTCCGTTCACCAGCATCCTCGCCCTCGAGAGCGAAGCTGCGTACGCCAACATGGGCATCCAGCGCAGCCTCTCGCCGCTGCGCGGAGTGCGGCTCACGGCGCTCGACCCATTGCTCCAACGGCGCCTCGAATCGAGCTGGGTGCCCGCCTCCGCGGGCGTCGCGCTCGGCTGTGCGCTGTCGCGCGAGGCTCCCGACGAATCGGTGGGCCAAGCGGCTGCACCGTTGGAGGCACCTCCGCCGCCGCCAGTGCCGGTCGCCACCGCGGCCGTCGATGCGCCGGCTGCTGCGGAAGAAAGGAGCGAGGCGAAACCAGCCGAGCCCGCGCCGGCCAGCGCGCCCGCGCTCGCCTCGGCGGCGCCGGTCGAAGAGGCACCTGCGAAGGCCGCCGCGGAGGAAGCAGAGGCCGACGGAGCGATCGCGTCGCAAGCGGTCGCGAAGGGCGGGCCCGCCGGTGGTGCGGCGCTCGGCGCTGTGCCGCGCCCGTCGCCCGCAGCGCCGCGGGCCCCCGCGGCGTTCGCGCGGCCCAAGCAGAAGCACGCGGCGGCGCGCCCGCCCGCGCCCGGCGCGCGCGCTCCGGAACCGTCGTCAGCTTGGTCCTCAGCCGTGCTCGGGACGTGCAGCGACGCTGCGAGCCGGCCGCTCGCGCAGCGGGTGCTGCTCTGGCAGCAACGCCTGAGGCTGGCCGATGGCCCCGACGCGCTCGCGCAGCGTTACCTCGCGGCGCGCCGCGCCTGCGAGCTCGACGACTGGCGCGCCGAGCGCACCTTCCTCGCGCTGATGCAGGCGCGGGTGACGGATGCGGCGAGCGCCCGCCAGGTGCTGGGCATGTTCGACGACCGTCCCGAAGTGAAAAAGCACCTCGCCAAGCTGATCTTGCGGCGCAGCGTCGACGAAAGCATGGTGCAGGCGATCGAAGAGACGCTGTTCGGGCGCGCCGTCGATTGGAACCTGGTGGATCTCGAGCTTCAGGCCGCAGAGACGCCCGAGGCGAGGCTCGAGCTCCTGCGTCACGCGATCGCTCGAGCCCCCGAGGACCCGAATGGCGACATCCGTTTGGTCGCGGCGCTCGTCGAGGCCGGCAAGCGCGACCAGGCGGTCCTCGTGGGGCGGCGCCTGCGCGATCAGGGGCTGATGACGCCCAGCATTGCCCAGCGTCTCGGTGACGCGCTCGCGGTCGCCGGCTTCAGTGACGAAGCGGTGCGCACTTATTCGGAGATCGTCGAGTTCGACCCCGAGA
>Ga0315910_10005340_pt1 | contig 10540 bp, 5 predicted proteins | sample EdamamesoilMG_FD_204470 | JGI IMG/M metagenome (GOLD analysis project Ga0315910, IMG submission 204470) | Garden soil microbial communities collected in Santa Monica, California, United States - Edamame soil | ecosystem: Environmental > Terrestrial > Soil > Garden | place: USA: California...
CAAGCTGCACGCGCGGCCTTATGTCTCGAACACACTTCCGCTGTCGCCGAGCGAATGGGCCGACGCGCACACGCCCTGCACGCCCGGAACACTCGTGGCGGTCGAGCCCATGATCGCCGTCGGCACCGGCGAGACGCACCAGAAGCGTCTGGGCTTCGGCGGGCAGGACTGGCCGATCGTCACCGCCGACAAGTCGCTCGCGGTGCATTACGAGCACGATGTCCTGATCGCCGGAGAGGGCCCGGAAGTGCTCACCGCCGGCCTGGAGCGGCTTCCGGACGTCGTGGGCTAGGTTTCCACGGCTTCAGCTGGCGTGGACCGACATCCGGCGTCATACTTTCCGAAGATTTCAGCGCTCTCGACGTCATCGGTGGGTTGAGCCAGGCTCGCCGTGTCCGCTCCGGACCGGCGGCCGTCCGGCAGGAGGCGCGCCATGCGGGTTCGACTGCTCGATTTCTCGGACAAGCGCCCTCACTCTCAGGCGCCGGAATGGTCGCAGACCGATCTCGACGACCCAAAGCCCCAGAAAATCGCGGAGACATTCTTCGTTGAAACGCAGGTGCGCGAGGACGGCTCGGCGACTCTGCACTACGGCGGCCGGCACTCGACGCCCGAGTTCCCGTGGCACCACGTGGCGCAGGACGGGCCCGGCGAGTACTCCGACGAAGAAGTCGCGATGACGCTGCGGATCTGGATGCTGGAGACATTCGGCGATGCGTTCCCGGTGACGCGAGATCTCGTGAACGATGCGCTGCCGATGCTCGCCGCTCTGAGCATCCGCCACGAGCGCGCCCGGGTCGCCCGAACGGCGAAACCTCAGGGCTCTCACTCCGGCGCCACGCCGTCCTGAACGTGACCGACACCCGCGGATCGGGGAATCGTCATTCGGACTGCGATCCGACGTTGCGGATCACCGAGATAATCCTTGCGGCGGCCCGCCCACCGCCCTAGTCTGGGGACGCGGCTCGCGCAGGGCCGCACCGGTCGGCGTTTCCGCACAGGCGTCGCCCGGATCACCACACTCGGGAGAGCGAGGTCATCCATGTCTGTCACCGTTTCTACGCGTTGTCCGCTGCGTCGCCGCGATGCTGTGGTCGCCGCGTCCCTCGTCGCGTCCGCCGGTGTCTGTCTCGCGATCTCCTCTCCGGCCCGGGCGACGGACTTTGTCTGGTCGACCGCGAACACCGGGCTGTTCTCCGACAGCGCCCGCTGGACGCCGACAGGCGTTCCGAGCGCCGTGACGGACACCGCGACGGTGAGCCTCGACGGCGTCTACACCGTGACGATCGACACCAACCTGGCGATCGGATCGCTCGCGATGAGCGCCGACGGCGCGACGCTGAGCGCCACCAACCGCACGATCGACTTCGCGGACCTGTTCGCGTTGAGCGCGGGGACGGGGCTCCTGGTCTCCAGCTCGCTCGGCGGCGCAGGGACTCTGGACCTCTCCGGCGGCTCGCTCCTGCTGCGGGGCGCAACCTCGCTGAATCTCGCGGGCGCGAACGCCGGCATGATGTGGGTGAACGGGGCGAGCGGCGTCGGCGCCGCGACGATGACGCTGAACAACACGCTTACGAACTCGGGCGTGCTCCGCATGGAGTCGCAGAGCGCCGGGTTCAACTCGCTCATCGTGATGGGCGGTGGCGGCGCAATCGTGAATCAGTCGGGCGGTGTGATCGAGGTGAACACGGGGACCGGGGGAGCCCGCAGCATCACGGGCGGCTCCCTGACCAACGCCGGCTCCATCGTCACCAACGCCGCACTGACGCTCAGCGGCGTCGCATACAACTCCGCCGGGGGATCGATCGGGGCGTCTCACACTTTCACGAACTCGACCATCACCGTCTCCGCATCCACTCCGGGCGGCGCGACCCTCCACCTCCAGGGATCCAACGCGCTGCTGTCGGACAATCTGTCGGGCACGACGCTCTGGGTTCGCGCCTCCGGCAGCGCCGCGATGCTGACGCTCGCGGACGGGCTCACGAATCACGGCGCCATCCGGATGGAGTCCATGGGGGCGGGATTCGACAACGCCGTGCAGGTCGCGGGCGGTTCGCTCACCAACGCCGCCGACGGCGCGCTGCAGGTCAACGTCGGCCCCGGGGGAAATCGGACATTCGTCGGATCGCTCGTGAATGAGGGATTGATCTCGGTGCAGTCCGGAGCTCTTCTGAATTTCACCGACGCCACGCCGTTCTCTCTCGCGCACGAGGGGGGCCTGATCGACGCCCAGGGCGAAGTCCGGCTGACCGGGGGCTCGTTCCTGTTCGCGGGCGGCGACATCGCCGGCGCGGTCCGCGTCGTGAACGGGACCATCGAAACGCTCGCCACCGCGGGCACGGGCGTCGTCCACGCCGCAGGACTATCCAACCTCACCTCGAACCTCGGCGAAAACGTCGTCGTTCAGGTGCGGGGCGGCGCCGGTTCCGGGCACGCGACAATGGGCTTGACCGGCGACGCCGAGAACCGCGGGGTGATCCGGATGCAGTCGGTGGATGCGGGATGGACCTCGAACATCAACTCGGGAACCTATCTGCTCACGAATCAGTCCGATGCGCGGATCGAGGCCAACGTCGGCAGCGGCGGCAACCGTGAGTTCCGCGGCTTCCTCCTGAACCGTGGCGAGATCGCCGTCGAAAAGGGCGCATTCCTGAGCTTCATCGGCGCCGACTACACCGCCGACGGCGGGATCATCGAGGGCAATCATGCGTTCAGCGGCGCCTCCGTGCTCCACACCACCGCGACGCCCGCCGCGCGAGGCAGCGACTCCACCCTCGTCGCCGTCGGCAACGCCATCCAGTTCGAGGGCGACATCGAGAACGGCTATGAACTCTGGGTTCGCGGCGGCGGGGTCGGCGGGCACGCCGCGACCACGATCGCGACCGACGGCGCGAGCAACCGCGGCGTGATCCGGCTGGAGTCGATCGACGTCGCGTGGACATCCGAACTCCTGATCGCGGGCGGATCGTTCACCAACAGCGCGAACGGCCGCATCGACGTGATCACCGGCACGGGCGGACTGCGTCGGGTCCGGGGCGACGGCTACACCTTCACCAACCGCGGGGATCTGATCGTCGCCGCGGGCTCCACGCTCGACTTCTCCGCGGAGAACGCCCTGACCGTCCGCCAGGCGCAGGGGCTGATGAACGGCGCGGGCGCGATCGACATCATCGAGGGCTACTTCAACGTCACCGGCGGCGCGCTCAGCGGCACGATCCGAGTCTCGAACAGCGAGCTGCGCATCGCGGACTCCTTCAACGACGACGCGGAGATCATCGCGGCGGGCGCCTCGCGCCTGCGCGAGAATCTCTCCCCCACCACCACGGTCTGGGTGCAGGGCAGCGGGCTCCGGGGCGGCGCGGCGCTGACCGCCGACAACCCTTCGGGCTCGGTCGTCGAGAACCGGGGGACGATCCGGCTGGAGTCGATCGACGCGGGATGGGACTCCCGGATCGCCGCCGGGCCGGACACGCTCTACAACAGCGCAAGCGGAGTCATTGATGTGCACGCCGGTTCGGGCGGCGCCCGGAGGATCGAGGGCTCCCTCCGCAACGCGGGCCTCGTCACGGTGCAGGACGGCGCTTCGCTCACACTGACGAACCTTGCGTACTCGGCCGAGGGCGGCGCCGTGCTCGGAGAGCACGCGTTCTCGAACAGCACGATCTCGTTCGTGGAGGAGGCCGGTCAGCAGCACACGCTCCGGGCGATCGGCGCTGGCAACTCCGTGCTCACCGACATCACCGCGGGTCACGAACTGTGGGCCCGGGGCAGCGGCCTGGGTGGCGGCTCGCACGTGACGCTTGCTTCCGGCGCGGCGAATCACGGCGTCATCCGGCTGCAGTCCGTCGACGCGGGCTGGGGCGCCGGCGTCGGTGTGGCCGGCAATGGCCGGTTCACCAACGCGGCGGACGGCGAGATGCTGGCGCTCGCCGGAACCGGCGGCGTTCGCACCATCGGAGCCCTCCTGGCCAATCACGGGAGCATCGAGTTCACAACCAGCGCGACGCTCACCGGAGACGCCGACGTCGGTGCGGTGACCAACTCGGGTGATTGGACGATCAACACGACGGGCACGGTCGCGATGAACAGCAGCGTCGCCACGCGTACGACGTTCGAGAATTCGGGCGTCGTCGAGGGAGTGGGCGGCTTCGCGCTGGACGCCGGAGCGGGGTCGTTCATCAACAGCGGGCTGATCTCGCCCGGCCTCGATGTCGGAGCGATCTCCATCCAGGGCCGCTTTGAGCAGACCAGCGTCGGCATGCTCGCCCTCGATCTCGAGGCGCCTGGCACGGCCAACGGCGACCGGATCAACATCACCGGCGCCGCGTCGCTGGATGGCGGCGCGGAGGTCACGCTCCTCAGCGGTTACCTGCCCGACTGGGGCGATCGCTGGTCGATCCTCACGTACACCTCCGTGGCGGGCGACCTGGACGTCTCGACGCCCTCGCTCGCGGACCCGCTGCTCCGCTGGTGGACGGAGGCGACGACGGATTCGTTCGACATCGGGGTTCGCCACGTCGCGGACATCAACCACGACGACTTCGTGGACTTCGCCGACCTGAACCTGGTGCTGTCGTTCTTCAACACGTCCGGCCAAGGCCTGCCCGGCGACGCCAACGAAGACGGCGCCGTGGACTTCGCCGACTTAAACCTGGTGGTGTCGTTCTTCAACACGGCGGCGCCGGTGAACGTGCCGTCGCCGAGCGCCGCGGCGCTGGCGGCGCTGGGGCTCATGGCCGGCGTGAGGTCGCGGAGTCGCCGCGAGAGTTGAAGGAGGTCGCGGCGCCGCCGGTTCGACGCTGGATGTTTCGGGCGTCTCCTCGCCGAGGCTCATGAAATCCCGACTCCGCCATCCTGAAGAAAGTGGCCCGGGGCACGGAGTCCTTGGACTCAACGCCCCCGGATGGTACATTTGAGGCAATCCAGCGCCGCGTCCAACGTCGATGTCGGCGGGGGTGGACGGGAATTCATGCCATCGGAGAACGGACAAATGAAGCGGATGTTCAGCGGCCTTGCACTCGGCGCAGCCTTGACTTTTTCGGCGGGGGCCAGCGGCGGACTCTCCCTGCTGGCGATGCCGTCGGCGGTGGCGGCGGTGATCGCGCAGGCGCCCGCGGAAGGAATCAGCCAGCAGGGCGTCATCAGCGGCACGATGGACATCGAGTTCGGAACGCGCACCAATCTGGATACGTCCGGCGACCTCAAAGAAGGGTCGGCCGCGATCGGCGCCAAGGACGTGTACAAGTTCGCGATCAAGGTCGGCCAGACGACGGAGTTCGCCGGCGAGGTGTCGCGCCAGCCGAACCTCTACACGAAGGCCCTGTCCCGGCGCAAGCAGGACGCGCAGTTGTTCTACAGCATCGATCTGTTCGCCTACAACCCGCAGGACATGAAGCAGAAGAAGGGCATCGGCAAGTGGGTGGGCACGGTGCCGATCGACACCGCGACCGGCGCGTTCGACCTCGCGGGCGGCAAGGCGAAGGAGAGTCCTCTCCGCATCCAGGTGGACGCCGTGGGCCGGCAGGCCGCGTTCCAGGAGGCCTTCACCGGTCGGCTGGTCGGCAAGGCGGAGAAGAAAGAGACGCTCGCCGCGTACACGTTCAAGCGCGTCGTCGGGGACCGCACTGTCGAGGTTAAGGTTCAGAAATCCGACCCGATGCGTTTCGAGAACGTCGTTCTGGCGATGGGTCCGGCACAGAACTATCCCCGCACCGTGGTGAGCGGCCGGCTCGACTACGACTACGAGACGGGCAACTGGTACACCGACGGCATCCGTTTCCGGTACACGCTCGATGGTCAGGAGTTCGAGGACATCGTCACGGGTTCGATCAAGTGGATCGAGGACCCGGATCGGGCCACGAACGGCAAGGGCTACTACGACTTCAACCTTCGCTACAACGAGGAAAAGTACGCCAAGGCTTCCAGCGAGTCGGCGGCCTTTGAAGCCATGAACGACGAAGAGGCCTTCTTCGCGGTGGACAACTCCATCCCGTCGCTCACGGGCCGGATCTCGTACGTCGACGCGATGTCGTCGGACCCCGACGGGGCGCCCACGTCCAGCAAGGTGACCTACGCGCTCGACGCCAACAAGCTGACCAAGCAGCAGGTCATGAACTTCTTCAAACTGTGGATGATCGGGATCGGCCCCATCAACGACGAATGATCGGCAAGCGTTCCGCAGCGCCAACTCCCTGAACGCTCCACGACCTGCGCGCGCGGGGCGCCGCTTCACCGGCGCCCGCGCGCGATTCACCCTCGGAGGCACCATGTCCCGCTCTCTCTTCGCTGTGCTGGCCCGCCGGTACGGCCCAACCGTCACCGCCGAGGACCGTCGTCAGTTCCTGAAAGTGTCTCTGGCGGCGGGGGCGGGCCTCATGCTCAGCGGCACGGGCCTGTGGGCGAACGCCCTGCGTCCGTCGTTCGCCGCGAAGCGCATCGTGGTCGTCGGCGCCGGCTTCTCCGGGCTGGCGTGCGCGTACGAACTCAAGGCGGCCGGGTACGACGTCACCGTGGTCGAAGCCGCCGATCGCGTCGGGGGGCGCGTGCTGAGTTTCGCGGACTTCATCCCGGGCCGCAACGTCGAGGGCGGCGGGGAGCTGATCGGCTCCAATCATCCCATGTGGGTGGCCTACGCGGAGCAGTTCGGCCTCGAGTTCCTCGACGTCACCGAACTGGAGGACGGTGACTTTCCCATCGTCGTCGCGGGCAAACGCCTGACCGGGGAAGAGTCGCTCGCGCTCTATGAAGAGCTCGACGCCATCCTGAACGGCATGAACGAGGAGGCCGAGACCATCAACGCCGACGAGCCTTGGGCGAGCCCCGACGCCGCGGCGCTCGACAAGCGCTCGATCGCGCACTGGATCGCTGCACAGGATTGTTCGGACCTCTGCCGGGCCGCGTTGATCGCGATGCTCGGCGGCGACAACGCCCAGGCCGTCGACCGTCAGAGTTATCTCGGGATGCTCGCCGCGATCAAGGGCGGCGGAGGCGAGCCGTACTGGACCGAGAGCGAGGTCTACCGCTGCAAGGGCGGAAACCAGCAACTGGCGCACAAGCTCGCGGGCGAACTGGGCAAGCGCGTCATCATCGGGCTCCCGGTGCGAAAGATCGAATCGCTCGCGGACAAAGCGGTCGTCACCTGCGCCGACGGCAGGACGATCGAGTGCGACGATGTCGTGCTGACCACCCCACCCACGGCATGGAGTTCGATCGAACTCCAGCCCTCGATGCCCGGCGCTCTGCGGCCTCAGATGGGCTCGGCCGTGAAGTATCTCGCCCACGTCAAGCGCCGCTTCTGGCTCGATGCGAACACCGACCCGGCCAGTCTCTCCGACGGCGACATCTCGTGGACCTGGGACGCCACCGACGAGCAGCCGGGCGACGAAAACGCCTGCCTGACCTCCTTCTCCGGCGGCCCTTCGGCGGAACGCGCCCGCGCCCGCAAGGGCGACGCGCGCGACGCGGCCTATCGCGCCGCGATCGAGCCCGTCTACCCAGGTTTCACCGAGAACTTCGTTCGCGCTCGATTCATGGACTGGCCGGGTGATCGATTGACCCTCGCGGGATACTCGTTCCCGGCCCCGGGTCAAGTCACGACGGTCGGGCCGCTCATGCAACGCCCGATCGGACGCGTACATCTGGCCGGTGAGCACACCTGCTACAAGTTTGTCGGTTACATGGAGGGCGGGCTGACATCGGGTGTGCAGACGGCGCGCCGCCTCGCGGCTCGGGACGGAGTGCTGCAACCGGCCCACTGAAACCGTTCCGCTGACCCGTTCCATCGAAGCAGTGGCAACCCAATGGCCCCGGTGGGAGTTGAACCCACACGCCCCTTGCGGGGCCGCGGATTTTAAGTCCGCTGCGTATCCCATTCCGCCACGGGGCCGAAGCGTGCTCCAACCTTATCGAACGACAGCCCGGGCGTCGATGACGTCGATCCATACGGTCAAGGCGCCTTCGAAAGGATCCACGGGCGGCGGCGGCCCAGCCGGCCAACGCCGGATGCGCCCCATCGCCGGCCGCCGGGGACCGTACGCGGGACCACCCTGGAAATACCGCACCTTGTCCCGGTACATCCACAGAGCGCTCAGCGCCCGTTCCTCCGGCAGCGCCGACGCCGTGAACTCGAACGCCAGATCGACCCACTCCACGAGCTGATCTTCCGAGCGGATCCAGAACCCGCCCGGCGGGAAGAACCTTGCCAGCAGCGTCGGACCGCGGGACTCCGTCGGTTCGTACCACAGCCGAAGGGCCGGGTCTTGACGGAGTTCGTCGAGGCGAGCCTCCACATCGAGCGCCGTCATCCCCGGCCGGAACTCCGAAGCGGCGCGCTCCCGGAACACGGGGTCCGTCAAGCGACCATGCAGCTCGTACGGCTCCGCACAAGCGAGCAGCGAACTCGTCGTGACGATCACGGCGCAGAGAATCCTGACTCGAAGTCGATGGAGCACGGCCGAACTCTACGCCCCATGAAGGCGTGAATCATGCCGCCTTCCATGCCCTCGGATTGCTGCGATCCATCCACCGGGCGCAGAGTTTGAGCAGCTCGGCCTTGTCGATCGGCTTGGTGGTGTAAGCGTCGCACCCGGCCCGGAGGCAATCGGCCTGCGCTTCGGGTATGGCGTGCGCGGTGAGCGCGACGATGGGTAATTCGCTGCCCCGGGCGCGCAGGGTGCGGGCCAGAGCGTAGCCGTCCATGATCGGCATCTGCATGTCGGTGAGGATCAGGGCGAACGGGACCCCATCGGCGGCCGCACGTTCGATACGCTCCAGCGCGATGGCGCCATTTCCCGCGATGGCGACCTCCGCGCCCGCCTTGCGCAGGTGATGGGCGATGAGCCGTTGGTTATCGACGCCGTCCTCGACGAGGAGGATCCGTCCGCTCAAGCATGGGGCGGCGGAATGTGCCTCATCGCGCGAAACGAGTTCCGCCGGAGCATCGAGCGAAGTGATCCACTGGGATCCGGGCGCGGGCTCCAGCGGCAGGTCGACCGTAAAGCACGATCCCCGCCCGGGCTCGGTGCGATTCAACCACACCCCGCCGCCCATGAGCCCCGCGAGCCGACGACTGATGGTGAGCCCCAACCCCGTCCCGCCGTGTCGGCGCGTCACCGTCTCGTCCGCCTGCCCGAACGCCTGGAAGAGCCGCTCGACCTGCTCGGGCGTTAGGCCCGGGCCGGTGTCCTCGACGTCGATCACCAGCCGGCGCCGACCCTCGCGATCCTCGCACCGCGTCGTGATCGTCACGCCGCCGGACTCAGTGAACTTGACGGCGTTGCCGACGAGGTTCATCAGAATCTGACGCAGACGGGTCGGATCGCTCATGATGCGGTCCGGCGCCGGAGTCGAGAGGCCCGCCCGGAGCGACAACCCCTTGACGCGCGCCGGAGCAGCCAGCAGGCGCTCGATATCGCGCAATATCGCGACCAGCGGTGTTTCGACCCGCTCGATCGTCATGTGATCCGACTCGATCTTCGAGAAGTCCAGGATGTCATTGATGAGCATCAAGAGATGCTGACCCGCGTTGCGAATCGTGTCCACCACCTGCATCCGTTCGGGACATGCGCCGATCGCCTCGTCGTCCTTCAGCACGTCCGTGAATCCGAGGATCGCCGTGAGCGGCGTGCGGATCTCATGGCTCATGTTCGCGAGGAAACGGCTCTTCGCCTGATTCGCCCGGTCCGCGGCGAGCGTCGCATCCTCCAACTCCCGCTGCTGACGCTGGAGCGCGTGCAGCGAAGCCCCCCGCAACGCCGCGGCGCGCCGCGTCAACGCGAGCGTCCACATGCCGACGAGCGTCATCCCCAGCCAGATCCCGCTCTGCACGGCCGCAGTGTGGCGCGCCTTGATCATGGGGGCGGTCCATTGCTCCGCGGAGAAATCCACGCCGACGATGCCGTCGATCCTGCCCTGCGGATCGCGCATGGGGTGGCAAGCGGAGATCCATGTGCCCCAACGGTCAGTGGAGATCTCCTTGTCGATCAACGCTCTCCCGCCCAAGGCGCCGAACATCGCCTCTGTGGGCTCGTCGTATCGCTCGCCGATCACCGTCCTTGACTCCGCGTCCCCCTCGAACTTGTCGTTGCGGTCGTAGTCCGTTTCCGAGTCGACGATCAGCGCCACGCCGGCGTCCGGCATGCGGCGCATCGTGTACACGTCGGCGATCCCGGGGTTCGCACGCACCCAGCGCTTCTGCGCTTCGATCATCTTCAGGTAGAGCGGGTCGTCCGGCGACGTGTCGAGAGTCACTTTCCAGTGGCCCGCCGCCTCGAGATCCGCCGCGAACATGGAGGCGAACGCGCTCAGTGATTCGCCAACCTGCTCACCCGCCCGTTCGGCGTGCCGCCAGTTGGACCAATGCACGGCGCCGATGGCGGAAGAGACCACGAGCAGCCCCACCACCGCGTACCCCGCGCCAAGCCAGCGGAACAACCCCAGCGCAAGCAGCACAAACCAGGTCAGCGCCGCGGCGAGGATCCCCGCCGCCGCCTGGCTCAACATCAGCTTCGGAAGGTCGTCGTACGCCGCCGCGGGCGCGCTG
>Ga0315910_10005341_pt1 | contig 10539 bp, 5 predicted proteins | sample EdamamesoilMG_FD_204470 | JGI IMG/M metagenome (GOLD analysis project Ga0315910, IMG submission 204470) | Garden soil microbial communities collected in Santa Monica, California, United States - Edamame soil | ecosystem: Environmental > Terrestrial > Soil > Garden | place: USA: California...
GATCTGAACGCGGTCGGCGAGCTCGCCCAGCACGCCGAAGGCCGCGGCAGCTCGGTCGTCGTCGAAATGGATGAGGGCGTCGTCGAACACGAGTGGGATCGACGCGCCGTCCTTCACGTAGTGCTCGAGCGTGGCCAGTCTCAGCGCGAGGTAGAGCTGGTACTGGGTGCCTTCGCTCAGCTGCGCCACGCCGACCTCGTCGCCGTCCGCGCGCACGCAGCCGAGCGTGCGCTCTTCCTGACCCACGCGCAGCCCCCGATAGCGGGCGAGCGTGAGCCGCTGAAACAGCTCGCTGGCCCGTGACAGCACCGGGCCCTGGTGGCGCTCGCGATAGCGGCCGATCTCGCGTTCGAGCAGCGTGCGCCCGAGCCGCACCCTGAGGTAACGCTCGAGCAATTCGCGGACCTGGGCCGCCCGTTGCTCTTGCTGCTGCGCCGCGTGGGCGGCCGTTTCGTCCGTGTAGTATTCGAGGCCGCGCTCGAGCCGGTCGATCTCGATCGCGACTTCGTGGGCGGCTTTTTCGGTTTCTTCGAGGCGCGACCGGAGCTCTTCGCGCTCGACTCTGAGCGCGGCAGGTTCACTCGCCGTCGCTTCGCTGACCATTTGCTCGAGGCTGAGTCCCCCCCCTTGTGCGATCAGCTGATCTTCGAGCTCGTGCAACCTGGTCGCGAGCTCGCGCGCCGCCCGCCACTGTCCTTCGAGGCGTTCGAGCTCGTTCAGATCCGTGGCCTGTGAGCGCTCGAGCAGCGCGCGAACCCGGGCCAGCAATTGAGCCTGGCGCTGGCGTTGATTCGCAAGCTCCGCCGTGCGTTCGTCGAGCTCGGCGGAGAGCCGCGAGCGCGTTTGCCGCTCTTGCACCGCAGTTTGGTAGCGCTCGGCGAGTCGTTCGGCGGCTTCGTCGACGGGGAGCCGCTCGAGCTCCGGCGCGTACCGGGCCACGAGCGGGGCCAGCGCCGCTTCGAACGCGCGCGCGTCGCGCTCCATACCGGCCACGCGGCGCCGGTTGTGCGGCAGCTCGTCGAGCTTGCGAGCCAGCTCGACGCTGTCGTCGAGCAAGGCCAGCACCTCGTCCGTTCCCGGCTCGCTGCCGAGTCCGAGCGGGAGCACCGCCTCGGCCCAGGCCTCTTGCCACACGGCCAGCGGCGGCGCGGACACGCGCAGGGTCTGGGTTTCGCGCTCGACGCTCGTCACGAGCTGCTGGACCTCGAGCGAGAGCGTGCGCCGCTGGAGCTCGGCTTGCTCGATCGCGTGGAGCGCGGCGGTCGCCATTTCCACGAGCGCGCTCGCGCTCACGCCTTCGACAGCGCCCCACCCTTCGACAGCGCCCCGCCCTTCGACAGCGCCTGCGAGTTCTTGCTTCAGTCTGCGCAGGCAAGCCGCGCGCTCGGACGCGAGTTCAGCTTGCTCGCGCTCGAGTCGCGCGACGCTGGCGTTCGCCGCCTCGAGCTCGTCGAAGCGCCGGCGCCAGGCGAGCATTTCGCGAGGCGAACGCAGCTCGGCAGGCACCCCCTGCCAGGCGCCCCGCCACCTTCGGTCGAACACCGAGCGAGCCTTCTGGGCGGCACTGCGCTCGCGCGCGAGTTCGCCCTTCCGCGTTTGCCAGTGCTCGAACATCACCGTCCACTGCGCGAGTTCGGCCACGCGCGTCGCCTCGCGCCGCAGGCGGTCGGCGACCTCGTCGGCCGCGCGCACCAGGGTTTCGTAATCCGCGATGCCCGCATGGCTGAGCGTTCCGTCGCGGCTCGCTTGCAGGAGCTCGCTGAAACCGACGCCGCGCCGATCGCGTGACTCGGCGAGCTCCCGTTCGCTCGGAACGCCGCCTTGTCGCTCGATGGTGTGCATGTGCCGCTCGGCTTCAGCCTGCTCGCGCTCGGCCCGCGCGAGCTCGACTTCGACCTGTGCGCGAGCAGCATCGAGCGCCTCGAGTTCGACGAGCGAGGCCTCGATGACCTCGAGCTCGGGCGGCAGCGCGCCTGCGTCGGGCGAGGCTGCCGGGAGGTCGGGAAACAGCCTGAGAGTCGCCGCTTTTGCCGCTGACGCCACCGCCCCCGTGAACACTCGTCGCCGGAGCTCATCGGAGCGCTGCTGTTCGGATGCGAGCGCCTGCCGGAGCTCGCTCAGCCTTTGTTCGATCGCGCCGAGTCCTCGCACCTCGCGCAGGGCCGCCTGAAGCCCGAGCGGATCGAGCTTCGGTCCGAGCGCTTCGAGCGCGCGCCGCTTCTCGAGCAACTCTTGCTCGGCGTGCTCGAGGCGCTCGCCGGCGCTCTGCTGGCGCTGAAACAGCACGCCGCGTTCCCGCGCCAGGCGCCGGATCTTGGCGATGCGAGCGGTGTCGAGGCGCAACGCCTCCGCCGCGTCGAGATCGGCGGGCTTTCCCATGCGCACCAGGATGCGCAAGGCATCGGTCTCGGCTTGTTTGATCTGGCCGCGGACGTTGGGCAGGTCGCGCGCCGCCTTGCGGTGGATGCCGACCTTGTCGCGCAGCTCGTCGAACGTCTGCTTCGCGAGCTCGACGATCTCGGTTTCGGGAGGGAGCTCGGCGAGTTCGTGGCGCCGGCGCTGGATCTCGCGCTCGCTACGCTCGATGTCGCGCGCGCACTCCGAGAGCAGCTGCTGGGCTTCGCGTCGCTCCGTCGTGACGTCCTCGGGCAAGTGCGGCACGTTGCCGAGCTTTGCCAGGTCGTTCTTGCACTGCTGCCGTCGCAGCACTCCGGGTTGCGTTGCCAAAATACGGTCGATGCGCTCTTGCTGCCGCCCGAGCTGAGCGCGTTCGAGCGCGAGCTCACGGCGGCGGACCTTCGCGCGTTCGACGGCCCCCAGCTGCTCCAAATACTTTTCGGGCAGACGCACCTCGTCCCGGCTCTTTTTCTTGGCGGCTTTGAACTCGGTAACGGCAGCGTTGAGGCTCGGCTTCGCGGCTCGCACCTTGAACAGCGCGTCGGATTCGCGCTCGAGGTCGCTCAGCACGGCGTGGATGCCCGCGCCGCCGGTCCCGGCGTCGAACAGGCTCTCACCGATGTCGCCTTGACCGTTCAAGAGCGCCTGCCCGCCCAGCTTCAGGCGCTCGTGATCGAGACCGAACAGCGAATGAAACACGGCGGCGTCGACGCCGTGCAGGAACGGGGCCAGCTCCGCCTCGCTGAGCGGCTCGTCGGCGAGCGTGCGCAGCGAGTCTTTGCGACGTTTGCGCCGAACGAACGTGAGCTGCCGTGCGCCTTCTTCGACCAGCGCCTGCAGCTTGAGATCGCGCGCTGGGTGGCTGTGGGCGTCGACCGTGCGCTCGCCCATGCCGAACAGCAAGGCAGAAACGGCACGCAGCGCGGTGCTCTTGCCGGCCTCGTTGAGCCCAAAGATCACGTGGAGCCCCCCGCGGGCGGGCCCCGACAGGTCGAGCTCGGTCTCGTTGAAGGGGCCGTAAGCGTGCAGCCCGAAGCGGAGCAGCCTCAACGCCCCTCCTCGCTCGAGACGATGCGCGGGACGATCATGGCTTCGACGTCGTCCAAGAGCTCGCGCAACAGCTCGGGCGAATCGTAGGCAACGCCGTCAGCGTCGTGCCACAGCTCTTGTGGGATTTTCTGGCGCACCTCGGCGAGACTTTCGCCCAACTCAGCGAGGCTCTGCGGGTCGTCGCGCAGCGCCTGGAAGGCAGCGAGCAGCGCGCCGAGCGCATCTTCGCGCAGGGCCAGCGCGGACCGGTCGTAAGCGGCGCTGGTTCTCACGAACAGGCGTTCGACCCAGGCTCCCAGCGCGCCTACCTCGAGCCCCAGACGCCGAACCTCGGCCAAGAGCTGATCGTGCTCGGTGACGATCGCAGCGTGGCAGGGAGCGGTGCCCGTGAGCTCTACCCGCACCGCGAGCAGCCGATCGTCGGCAGCCTGAGTCGCCTGACTGAGCGCGCCTTCCACCGCCGAGAGCACTTGATCGAGGTCGCGCGCCGCCGTCACGTCGACCGGGACTTTGATCCAGCGCACGACATCGAGCACGCGGTGTTCGACGCTGACGACCTTGAGGCCTTCGGTGTGGATCAACGTCGCGCCCTTGGGGCCGGTTTCGCGCATGTGCCGGCCCTGCAGGTTGCCCGGGAACACCACCCACGGGTCTTGGTGCAAGACCTCGCGCGTGTGCACGTGCCCGAGCGCCCAGTATTCGTAACCCTTGTTCACCAGTTGGCTGACGGAACACGGCGCGTAGCGCGCGTGCCCCGGCCGTCCGTCGACTGCGGTATGCAACAGGCCGACGTTGAACAGGCCGGAACACGGCGCAGGGTAGCCCTCGACCAACGAACCGTCGACGCTCGGGCTCGGGTACCCCATGCCGTGTACGGCCACGCCGATGTCTTCGTAGACGACGCTTTCGGCGCGTTTGGTCGAGAGCTCGCGCACGTTGTCGGACAGGCGCAAGTGCCGCGTGATCTTGCTGGCAGCATCGTGATTGCCCCGGATCCACACCACGCGGATGCCCGCATCTTTCAGCCGCGCCATCTGCGCCGCAAAGAAGAGCCCGGTAGAGTAGTCACGCCAGTCGTCGTCGTAGAGATCGCCCGCCAACACCAGGAGCTCGGCGCGTTCGTCGATGCAGAGCTCCACGAGGTTCTCCGTGGCGCGCCGCGTCGCGCGGCGTATCTGATCCACGGGCGCGCCCTCGTAACGCTCGAGACCGAGCAACGGGCTGTCGATGTGCAAGTCTGCGGCGTGCACGAGGCGCATGAAAAACCTGAGCGCTCATAGCACGGATTGGCGACGATCGGGGCAACCGGCCCCCACTCGAGATCGGACAGTCAATGTCAGATTGAGGGGGAACCCCTCCGTTCCGCAGCGCCGAAGGGCACGAAATCACTCTGGACCATTCGCGCGGCGTCGCATTTTCGCCTACGCTCCGGCGGGATGAGTCAGGCGCTTCACCAAGGGGCCCCCACGCGGCACGTCGAACTCACCGGTGCCGCGCTCGCCTTGTACAATCTCTGGTACTGGCCGTATCTGATGCTGACGTGCGCGCTGTGCTTCGTGCCTGCGCTCGCGCTGTGGGCGGTGACGGCTCCCTTCGACCCCAAACGCCAGCTCTTGGGCAAGTACACCAGGGTCTGGGGCGCGCACTACCTGGCCTCCGTTCCGTTCGCCAGCGTCACCATCGTCAATCGCACGCACGGCGAAAACATCGGCCCCTGTGTCTACGTCTCGAACCACCTCTCGCTGTCGGACGTGCTCGCGCTGTTCAAGCTCGACTACGCGTTCCTGTGGGTGAGCAAGGTCGAGAACTTCTACGCGCCGTTCCTCGGCTGGAACATGTGGCTCAACAACTACGTGCCCCTGAAGCGGGGCTACCTGCCCAGCATCATGCGCATGTACCGCACCTGCCTGCGCCGCTTGGGGCAGGGCCACAGCTTGTTCGTGTTCCCGGAGGGCACGCGCTCGCCCGACGGCGAGATCCAACATTTCCACGCGGGCGCGTTCCGCATGGCGGCGCGCGGCGGTCTGCCCATCGTCCCGATCGTGATCGAAGGGACCCGTGAAATCCTGCCGAAGGGCAAACTGCGAGTCAAACCCTTGCCGGTGTGGGTCGAGGTGCTCCCGCCCATCCACGCCGCCGAAGTCGGCAACGACTGGAAACAGCTCCGCGATCTGACCAAGCTTCGCATGCAAGCCGCCCAGCGCGCGCTCCGCGATCGACTGGGCAGACTGCCGAGCGACGAGTGACCCTTCCCGACAGCACCAGCGCAGGCGTGATTGTCGCCGCTCTGGGCCCGACCAACACCGGCAAGACGCATCGGGCGGTGAACCGCATGCTCGAGTATCCGAGCGGGATGATCGGATTGCCGCTCAGGCTGCTCGCGCGCGAGGTGTACGATCGCATCAGCGAGACTCTGGGCGAATCGCAGGTCGCCCTCGTCACGGGTGAAGAAAAGCGGATCCCCCCGCGCCCGCGCTTCTGGGTGTGCACGGTCGAAGCCATGCCCACCGAGCGGCGCGTCGACTTCCTGGCGGTCGACGAGATCCAGCTCGCGGGGCACGCCGAGCGTGGCCACGTGTTCACCGAACGCCTGCTCGAGGCCCGCGGCGACAAAGAGACCTGGTTCATGGGGGCGGATACGATGCGCCCGCTGGTGCAAGAGCTGGTGCCTTCCGCGCGCATTCAGCGCTTCCCGCGGCTGTCGCGCCTCTCGGCCGCGGGCACGTATTCGCTGGGTTCGCTGCCGCCACGTTCGGCCGTCGTGGCCTTTTCAGCGCACCGGCTGTATTCGCTCGCCGAGCGGCTGCGCGCCCGGCGCGGTGGCGCGGCGGTCGTGCTCGGGGCCCTGTCGCCGCGCGCGCGCAACGCGCAGGTCGCGATGTATCAAGCGGGCGAGGTCGACTATCTGGTGGCGACCGATGCCATCGGTATGGGGCTGAACCTCGACGTCGAACGCATCGCTCTGGCGGACCGCCGGAAGTTCGACGGCAAGGAGACCCGCTTGCTCGACCTCGCGGAGCTATCCCAGGTTGCCGGACGAGCCGGTCGCTTTCGCACGGATGGATCCTTCGGCACCTTGGCGCCGGAGCCGCGCCTGCCCCCCGAGATCGAACGCCGCATCGAAACGCACCGGTTGCCCGAACAGAAGACGCTGGTTTGGCGCAATCACCAGCTCGACTTCGACAGCGTGGGCGCCTTGATCCAATCGTTGAAACGACGCCCGGAAGCTGGCCCTTTGGTTGCGCTGGCACACGCCGATGACTACGCGGCCTTGGCAGTGCTCGCCGGCCGCCCCGAGATCGTCAAGCACGCGCAAACTCCCGACCAAGTGCGGCTCTTGTGGGAGGTGTGCCAGATCCCCGATTATCGCCAGCTGCTCCTCGACCACCACCCTAACCTAGTCGGTGAACTGTTCCTCGAGCTCAGCAAATATTCCGAGCTCGACGACGCCTGGTTCGGTCCTCGCGTCGAGCGTCTGTGCCGCACCGACGGCGACATCGAAACCTTGATGCAGCGCATTGCCTTCGTGCGCACCTGGAGCTACGTCGCCAACCGCGATCGCTGGCTCGCGAACGCAGAGCACTGGCAGGAACGCACCCGCAGCCTGGAAGACGACCTCAGCGACGCGCTGCACCGCGCGCTGGTGGCGCGCTTCATCGACGTACGCAAGAGCAGCTCGCACGGACGCGGACCGCCCGCGCTGGACTCGAGCCACCCGTTTTCTGCGCTGGAAAAGCTACGGGCGGGGCTGGCTCCAGCGCCAGCTCCGGAAACGGATTTGTCGCACGCGCTGGCCGAAGCCGCGCACGCCGAGTTCCGCGTCTCGATCGAGGGGCGCGTGTCGTTCCAGGGGGTCCACGTCGCTCAATTCGTGCGCGGGCGGGTGCTGATGGAGCCAGAGATCTCGCTCGCCGAGCTCACGCTCGCGCCGGGTGCGCTGGGGCAGGTGCGGCGGCGCCTGCAAGCGTTCGCCAAGGATTTCGTCAGCGAGACCTTGGGCGAACTCGCCGAAGAACCGGCAGAGGCCTCCTCGGCGCTCCGCGGCCTCTGCTACCAGCTCAGACACGACCTCGGGACCCTCGAACGCAGCGCGGCCGAAGCCTTGCTGAGCGCGCTCGGCCCCGACGATCGGGCGGCGCTCGGGCGCCTGGGGATCTACGTGGGGCGGCGCTCGGTGTTCGCCCCCGCCCTGCTCGATGCGGACACTCTGCACCGCCGCCAGGTCCTCACCCGCACGTTCTATGGCGCCTTGCCACCCGATGTGCGCGCACGGCGCTCACTCTTGAACGTCACCGCGAGCTTGCCGGCCGCGGGTTACCTCGCGCTCGGCTACTTGGTCGCGGGCCCATTCGCCGTGCGTGCCGACGTGCTCGAAGAGCTCCTCGCGCTACCTCCTCAGCAGCAGACGAACGCGACCCTCGCCCGCGTCTGCCGCGTCGGCCCCGACGAAGCCGCCCTGCTCGCCCGCGCGCTCGGCTTCGCGGGACCGAAGCGGTCACGCCGTCGGCGTCGCAAGCGACCTCGAAAATCCGCCAAAGAGCGGACGCTCACCAAAGAGCAGCCGCCTACAAAAGAGCCAGGGGCGCCCACCGGAAAGGTGTGACGCCCCTGTGCTGCCCACCGCCCGCGTTTCGGGCGGATCTCCGAGCGAACCTCAGAACTCGAACTTGTCGAAGGCGTTCAGATCCTTGAAGGCGTCGACGAGACGCGAGGCCATGCCCTTCTCGCCCAGGTGCGTCCAGGCGCGCGGATCGATGTACTTCTTGTTCGGCGCGTCCGGGCCTTCGGGATTGCCGAGCTGAGACTTCAGGTACGCGTCTTTCTCGTCCATGTAGGTCTTGATCGGCTTGGTGAACGCCCACTGCGTATCGGTGTCGATGTTCATCTTCACGACGCCGTAGGAGACGGCTTCGCGGATTTCTTGCTGCGAAGAGCCAGAGCCGCCGTGGAACACGAAATCGACGGGCTGCTTCCCGGTCTTGCGCTCTTTCTGGATGAAGTCTTGCGAGTTCTTCAGGATCACAGGCGTGAGCTTCACGTTGCCCGGCTTGTACACGCCGTGGGTGTTGCCGAAGGAAGCCGCGATCGTGAACGCGCCCACCGGTTTCAGTGCGTCGTACGCCTGCAGCACTTCGGAGGGCTGCGTGTAGAGCTTCGAGTTGTCGATGCCGGAGTTGTCGACGCCGTCTTCCTCGCCGCCGGTCACGCCCAGCTCGATCTCGAGGGTCATGCCGATCTTGGACATGCGCTGCAGAGTCTTGCGGCAGATTTCGAGGTTTTCGACCAAGGGTTCCTCGGAGAGATCGAGCATGTGCGAGCTGAACAGCGGCTCTTTGTGCGCGGCGAAGTACTTCTCGCCGGCATCGAGCAAGCCGTCGATCCACGGCAAGAGCTTCTTGGCAGCGTGATCGGTGTGCAGGATCACGGGCACGCCGTAGGCCTCGGCCACCGTGCGCACGTGCAGGGCGCCTGCGATGCCGCCGGTGATGGACGCCAGCTGCTTCGAATTGTCGAGGAACTTGCCGGCGTAGAACTGGGCACCACCGTGCGAAAGCTGGATGATGATGGGGGCCTTCGCTTGACGCGCTGCTTCAAGAGCGGCGTTGGCGCTGTGCGAACCAATGACGTTCACGGCGGGCAGCGCGCATTCAGCCTCTTTCATGTAGGCGAACAGCTCTTGCAGGGCCGTACCGGTGATGATTCCTGGCTTGAGTTTCAGTTTCGACATGGCGTGTTCTCTGGGTTTTCGAAGGTTTCGACGGTTCCGAAGCTCGCGCAGCCCGCGGGAAGCGTGCCTGCGAATGCCGTAGATTTAGCGCTCCGGGGACCGTTTGGCTACCACGCAATCGCCCCTCCGGCGATAGAGTTTTCGTGGGTTTGTCACGGTTCTCGAGCGCCCTAGCCCGCTCGCTTCCAGGCTCGATGTTTCGAACAGGTATCAGTGGCCGCCAACTCTGTCTCAAACCGGGCCCGAGAGTAGGCCTTGCTACGTCGTGACTTCGGCTTCGTGGGGGACGGGCTCGAGGCCGAGCAGACGCTGGACCAACGCGTGACCGGCGTAAATGGCAGGGGTGAGCCCGAGCGCGATCAGAAACTTCAGCGTGTAGGACGACAGCATGATGTTGAAGATGGTGCCCGCGTCCATCAGGCCGTACCAGGCGACTGTCGAAATGGTGAGCGTATCGATAGCTTGTGAGATCACCGTCGACCCGGTCGCTCTGAGCCAGAGGAAGCGACCTCGCGTCAAGCGCCGGAGCAAGTGAAACACGCCGATATCGGTGAACTGACTGATCAGGTACGCGGTGAGGGACGCGAGGATCATGCGCTTCGATCCGTCGAACACGTTCTTGAAGCCGGCGTCCGTCACGCCGTCCCAGGCAGCGCTGCGCGTCATCTCGGCGATCGGGATTTCGAGCGCGATGTAGATGAAGCCAAAGGCCAAGAGCGCCATGGAAAACCCGATCCAGGTCACGAAGCGCGCGGCCCGTTTGCCGTAAAACTCGTTGAGCAGGTCCGTCAGCAGGAACGTGACGGGGAACGGGATCATGCCGACCGTCAACGTGATCGTTTGCCCGAACACGGCGGTCTGGATGAGCTTGCCGCCAATGATGTCTCCGACAACCAGACAGGTAGTGAAAACACCTGCAAGCACGACGAACAGTTTGTATTTCGCGTCGAGGGAGTGGGTCATGGGCTGAGCAGACCCCACGCTACCAAAGGGCCGCACCGGGGCTCAAATGCCATCACGCGCGCCCGGAAAATCGGGCAAATCTCCCGTGATTTGCGCCAGAAAGTCCAGCATTGTGATACAGGCCGAGTTCCTGTCTTACGGGAACGCGTCCCGCGTCAGCTCGCGCGGAGAAAAATGCGCACTCACTCACAAAAAATACGACCTCGGCTCCACCTCCGTTCGGTAGCGATCCGGTATTCAAAAAAAGCCGTGACCGCAATCGGCGCTAGCGGTCCCTCTTCAAGCAAGCAAGACTGGGGGACTCGAGGAGCGTCAGCTCTTCCCTTCTCACCCAACCTTAGCAAGGAGCAAATCGAGATATGAACGGGGCGAAGTTTCGACTGATTGGACTAAGTTTAATT
>Ga0315910_10005342_pt1 | contig 10538 bp, 12 predicted proteins | sample EdamamesoilMG_FD_204470 | JGI IMG/M metagenome (GOLD analysis project Ga0315910, IMG submission 204470) | Garden soil microbial communities collected in Santa Monica, California, United States - Edamame soil | ecosystem: Environmental > Terrestrial > Soil > Garden | place: USA: California...
GGCACTTCCACCCGTCGCAGCAGCAACGGCAGCAGCCGGATGCGTCCCTCTGAGGCGCCGACCTGGATATCCGCGCGCCGATGCTGGATGCGCAGTGAGTCGAACCCGAAGCCCCTGACCAGTGTTCCGTGGACGCCCGTGATCGTGACCGTCACAGGTCCCACCTTGCCCAGCTTGCGCGCCACGAATTGCAGCCCGGATTCGGTAGTGGCGACCCATGTGACCACGACCGTGGGCACGAGCAGCAGCAGCAGCGCGAGCAGCAGCAGGGCGAGTTTGACGTGGCGGCGCTTCATAGCTTGGGCGTGATGTTGACGTGGAAGCGCACGCCACCCGATGTCGACAGCGGCTTGGCCACGTCGATGCCCAGCGAGACCACCGGCAGGCGGTAACGCACGCCGAGGCCGGCGGCGTACTCCACATCATCGCCCCAGGTGTCGAAGGCATTGCCGAAGTCGAAGAACCCCGCCACCGCGAGGTTGCGGGGCAGGTCGCGCACCAGTTCCACCGAGCCGGTCAGCAGATGCTTGCCGCCCACGGGCTTGTACTCGGTGGTGCCATCCTCGTTCACCACCGGGCCCAACGGGGCCAGGCTCTCGTAGGCAAATCCGCGCACGCTGCGGTCGCCGCCGGCGAAGAAGCGGTAGATGGTGGGCACTTCGTCGAAGTTGTCCACGAGCGTCGCGCCGATCTGCGCGCGCGTCAGCAGATGCCAGCGGTAGGTCAGGTCGAAGGAGCGTTCCGTCTGGAACAGCGCCTGCAGGAAGTCGGCATCCGATCCCAATGCCTTCTGCGAACCGCGCAGTTCCAGGTAGAAGGTGCGGCTGAACAGCGATTCGCCCAGGAACCCTTCGGGCACGGAGGCAATGACCACGCCCGGCACCAGAAGCTTGCTGCTGGAGCTCTCGATGCCCTTGTCTTCACTGGTGTACGTGGCCGCCACCGAGGTCACCACCTGCCACTTGCCGTAGACCTTGGTGATGGAGGGCGTCAGCGAGAAGGTATTGGTATCGACCGCGGGCTTGTCCTCGTACTCGTTCTCGGCCTCCAGGGAAAACTTCTCCAGCGCCGGATCCCCGATGGGGATGTCGTAGCGCGCGTTGAGGCTGGAGTTGATCTGCGAGGCCTTCACCTCGAAACGGAAGCGGTGGCCGCGGTCGTTGATGCGCGGGTCGGTCCAGGTGAGCGTGCCACGCACTCGGGTATCCGTGCCGTAACCCGCGCCCAGCGACAATGTCTTCGTGCCGCGCTTGGCGGTAATGCTCACGGGCACGGTGAGGGACGCGGAATCGGGATTCCCCGGGGTCACTTCGACCGTGGAGAAATACAGGCTGTCATCCAGCGCGAACTGTGTGCGCAGCAGCTGCTCGACGCTGTAGGGCTCGCCCTGGTGGAAGCGCAGATAGCGCTCCATCAGTTTCGGGCGGATCACCGACTGCTCGATGCTGACCTCGCCGAACTTGTAGCGCGGACCGGTGTGCAGCTTGATGGCGATGCTGGCCGAGTGCTGGGCCACGTCCACCAGCAGCGGATTCTGGTCGAGCTTGGCATCCAGGTAGCCATTGGCCGCCGCGGCGCGCGTGAGTGCGCTTTTCACGCCCTCGTAGGTGCCGTGGTTGAGCCGGCCGCCTTCGCGCAGCGCCTGATCGGCCCGGATGGAGGTGAAGATGGGATCGTCCGCGCCCGGCCCTTCGATCTCCACCGAAACCTTGCGCACGCGCACGGGCTCGCCGGGCGTGATGTTGACGGCAATGTGCCAGTCGCTGCCCTTCTGCGTGAGCTTCGATTCAATCGTCGGTTCGTAGTAGCCGAACGGGCGCAGTGCATCGCGCACCTCGCCGTCGATGCGGTTGAACAGGCGGTTGACGGTGTCGGCGTCCACATCCTTGCGATCGCGGTAGCGCTGCACGCTCAGGAAGATCTGCACGTTCTGCTCGGCATCGCCGTCGACGCCGTGCAGCTCCACCTCGATCTTCGCGAAGCTGGGCATGGCGACGAGCAGCAACAGGGCCGACAGCAGCGCGCGCAATTCAGTCCGCTCCGAGCCAGCGGTCGATCAGTTGCCGCGAGATGGCCGTGTGAGGGGGAAGATGCACCGCACCGGAAGCGATCTGCGCGCGCGTGAGCCAGCGCGCATCCTCGAGTTCGCCATCACGCAGCTCCGGCGTCGCGTGGATGCCTTCCGCCATGAAACCGACCATCAACGAGGCGGGGAAGGGCCAGGGCTGGGAGGAGTGATACGTCACCGAGGTCACGACGATGCCGGTTTCCTCGGCCACCTCGCGGCGCACGGCATCTTCGAGGGACTCGCCCGGCTCGACGAAACCGGCGATGGTGGAATAGCGGTTGGTCTGCCAGCTCGCCTGCCGGCCCAGCAGGGCCCGGTCGCCGTCGTGCACCAGCACGATGATGGCCGGATCCAGCCGCGGAAAACCCGAGCGGCCGCAGGCATCGCACTGGCGCAGGTGGCCGGCGCGGGTGGACCGGGTGGGCGCCCCGCAACGGCTGCAGAAGCGGTGATCGGCGTGCCAGAGGTGAAGGGCTCGTGCATAAGCCAGCAGACCGGCATCGGAGGGCGCCAGTTCATTGGCCAGCGGTCGAAGTTCGGCGAAGCGCTCTGAGGGCTCGTTCACCGGGGCGCCGACGTCCAGCGTGACCAGCACGCAGCGCCGCTGCTGCACCCAGCCCAGCAGCACCATTTCCTCGGGTGCGGCGGTCAGGACCCGGCTGTCCCCGCCGGCCAGAAACGCGATGCGGCTGATGCCGCCTTCGGGCGGGGCGAGGGTGAGCGCGGCGCCGCCGCGCATGGCCACGTAGAGCGTGTCGGGGTCGGACCTGGCTTCGCCGATCCAGTCGTCATGGAAGCGCGCCTCGGCGCGCCGGTCCAGGTACGCGCCGGCAAACAGGTTTTCGGGAGCCATTTTCGGCCCGAATCATAGCAATGCGACCCCAACGGCTGCTGAACAGTGGCGCGGGAGATGGGGTCGGAGCAGTCCGTCAGTTGCAATTTGCCAGTGAGGATTCAGCCGCACGTTTCACACAGCAGCGGCCCGAACAGCGCCGTATGCGCTCTGTGCCACTGGGCAGCAGTGGGCTTTGTCGTCCCGAACATCACGAACGCCTTGCCTCGCAGTTCACCCAGGGACTCTTCACCCAGGTCGGGCTCCCAGGCAAAACGCCGCGGGTCGCCCTCGCTCTGCTCGACGAATTGCCGCAGTACGAACAGCGCTTCGCTGAACTCCGCCTCTGTTGGCGTGCGGAACAGGCCGCGATGCTCGAGGACCGCGCGGATGAATGCAGTCTCGAACGGGGAAAGGACGTCGTCAGCTTCCAGAGCTGGTTGTGCGGACATGGATGGATCCTCGCGGGGTGGACTAACCGGGGGAGTGTCAGTACTGTATATCCATACAGTTCCATGTCAACTGCGGTCGCCCGGTTTTTCGCCACTACCCTGCGGCTTGCTGGCCTGCGCCCGATCTAGCCCCGCCAGACGGCGGGGTGGTCATCGTCCACGACCAGGGAGAACTGCACATAGCCCCATCGCCTGTCGCACCTGGGGCAATTCTTTTCGACGCCTTCGTCGAAGACTTCGCCTGATTCCATCTCCGCACCGAGGCCGGTCCAGCCGCAGCCACTGCAGCTTTGAACCGCCTGGGCAAAGTCGCCGTAGAAGTCGAGCAGCTTGCTCATGGGCGGATCTTAATCCGCTCGGGTCAACAGGTCGGTCTGTCGTCAGGAGGCGTCACCGAAGTTGTGGAAGGCGGGCTTACAGGAGCGGCAAGCGCCCCTGGCGGGAATGTTCGCAGGACAGGCAGCGACGATCCCCGGTGCCCAGGCTGTCGATGACGATCACTCCCATGCAGTCGGCGCAGTGCACCGCGCGCAGTTCATCGCCGCGGGCAAGCGCGGTGACCAGGAACACCGCGTGCTCGAAGCTGATGCGCGGCGCGGGCATGAGCATGCGGTAGGTCTCGAAGGCATCGCACAGCGCCTCGCCGCGCTGCATGCCGGGCAGGTGCCGCGGCGCATCGGCCACCTGGGCCTGCGGCATGACCCCGAGCAGGTAGCAGATGCTGGCCAGCACCGAGGCTTCCTGGCGCATCAGCGGCGTGCGCACGAAGAAGTTGATCTGCTGCGGCGACTTGCCACGGTGGCGCGCGACACCGGCGCCGTCTGCCGCGACATAGGAGCGGTACAGCTTGCGGATGCGGTCGTCGGTGAGGCCGGTCCATACGCGGATGGTGCGGGTGCGCGCCTCATGGTGGATGAAGCGCAGCGCCAGATCGAGGCGCTGCCGGTCGCGGCTGTAGCGATCGTCGGAGATCCGCATGGTTGTGCCCTTCAGGTGTTTCCGTGCCAGAATGTGGAAAAATGAAATTGGGATAAATATCCCAAATTTGCAAATCAATAAAAATGGCCGGGTGGGCGAGTATGTCGCCAGAACACGGAGGAATTGCATGGACGGAGATGGATCAGGCGCCGCGGCGCCTCGCTGGCGGGTGGGGCAATGGCTGGCCGATGGCTCCATGGAGGCCGTGGCCGAGATCAACGCGCAATGCCTGGAATTCCTCTGCGCGCTGGCCATCGAGCCGTCGCGCCGGCTGCCCGAAATGTTCTCCGGCCAGCGCGAGGCGTGGCGCGAACTGTCGCCCAAGGCGCGCGCCCAGCTTGCCGCCAGCCCCTACCTGCTGGTCGATGCGGGCTTCGACAGCGAAGCGCGCTGGCATGCTTCAGCCCAGGCCATGGTGCAGGACGCGCACTTCGCTGCGACGGAACCGGTGTTCACGGGCGCCGGCGCGGAATCCTTCATCCAGAGCGTGCTGGTGCTGGGCTGGCACCTGGCTCGCGCCAACCGGCAACTCGCGCGCGTGGTTCTGGGCATGACGCCGGCCTGCGCGGCGAGGGTGGCCGCGCTGCGGCTGCGCGACCTCGACTGGATCGCCCGGCACCAGCCTGGGTGGGTGCGGCCCCGCTGGGAGCGGCAGCCCCGGGTGTGGCGGCACCTGCTGTGCGCCGCCGGCGAACCCGATGCCGCGCTGCTGACGCAGGTCAGTCTGCGCGGGTTGCAGTTGCTGGCCGCCGCGGCGCTGCCCTCACACGCGTCCGTACCGCGAGGACTGCGGGGCTAGTCCTTCACTCGCCTGACCAGCTCCCAGAACAGCGCGTCGAAACCCACACGGATGCCGACGTCGCCGTTCCACTCGTGCTCCCGGTCCCAGCGCACCAGCGGCTCGACATACCAGAACAGCCAACGGCTCTTGCTGGGCCAGCGGGCAAAGGCCCCGGCTTCATAGTAGGTGACCCTGCCGACGTCCTCTTCCTCGGCTTCGGCCAGCAGCCGTACGCCAAAGCCCTTCCCGATATCCCGACCCTCCGCGTACTGGGCCGAACGCCTGAGCTCGAGCTGCTCGGTCACGAAGGCCCAGGCCAGGGTCTGCGTCCATTTCACCTTGTCGCCGTCAGCCAGCCATTTGCCGTAGGTGGATGAGCGGAACACATTGCGCCCGGCCCAGCGGTCGAAAGTGCCGGATGTGGAGAATCCCAGTCCTTCATCGGTCCGGACGAACAGCTTTGCATAGGGATAGAAGTCCCACTTGCCGAGCTCGTAGTCATTGCTCCATTTCACCGAGGTGAACAGCGCCGGGGGAATGTCGATGCGAATGCCGACATCGAAATCAATCTGGCTGCGAACTTCGTAGCGCACGCCAGCACTGAGGCGGGTGTCCTCGCCGGCCGCCCGCGGCGCCTCGTCCACTGCCTCGCTGGTGACGAACAGGCTCATGCGCCGCTGGATGTTGGGCATCTTGATCTGGATGTCGAACTCCGCCTCCATCGAGAAATCCAGACCTTCGTTGCGATCCAGCGATTTGACGGTCAGGCCGAGGCGGTAGGGTGCCGGCGGAACCGGCTGCTTTTCCTTTTCATCGTCGGCGAAGTACTGGTCGGTTCCCTCGACCAGGCCCTGTGTCCAGGCAAACAGCCAGTCATGCGCCTCGTCGATGTGCTCGCCTACGCCTTCAGGAGGTGGCGTCGTTGCGCGTTCGGCCTGCAGTTCATCGATGGACTGTTCCGTCGGGCGGTGGCGCGTGATCGCCGGCGCGGGCGCGGCTGCGGCGACGGCTTCGGTGCCGACCGTGTCCGGAGTCGACTTGGGTGCGCTGGCGCAGCCAGCCAGAGTCAGTGCTGCCAGGGCGATGAACGCCAGCCTGCCGATGGGTCGGACCATCCGCGAAGGATAAATGCTTGCCGGCAACGTCTGCAGCAGCACAGAAGGGCAGTAGCACGCTGCGGAAGGTTATAGTCGCGAGGTTTTCTTAAGGAGGGGGATGGCAATGCAAGGAAAGGCAACACGCGGTTTTCTCCGGGCGGCACTGGCTTTCGCGCTGGCGGCGCCCGCCGCGGTCACGGTAAGTCTCGGACAGCAGGCCCCCATCGGCATGGCGCCGGTGGCGCTCACGCAATCGGCGTACACCTTCGATACAGCCGAGCAACACAACCTCAAGGTCACCGTGGTCACACGTGGCCTGAACCATCCCTTCTCGCTGGCGCTGTTGCCCGACGGCGATGCCCTGATCAGCGAGCGCGGCGGCGCGCTGAAGCTGCTGCGCAACGCCGTCGGCGCGCCGGGCAGGGCCACCACGCTGGAGGCGGCGCCGCTTGCCGGCGTGCCGGCCATCGAGAAGGCCTACCGACTGGCCGGTCTGCATGACCTGGCGCTGCATCCGGACTTCGCGAAGAACCAGTGGGTGTACTTCAGCTTCAACCGCGCGGGCGACACGATTCCCGGCGCGGGTAATGCGCCGCCGCGACAGGAAAGCCGGCTGGCCGTCATGCGGGCCAGGTTCGATGGCAAGGCCTTCACGGATGTGAAAGAGATCTTCCTGGGCAAGTCCGGCGGAAGCAGCGGCTCGCGGATTTCCTTCGGGGCGGACGGACTGCTGTACATCATCATCGGTGCGGCGGCGGGAGACGGCGCGCAGCGCATGGACAACACCCTCGGCAAGGTGCTGCGGGTGAAGGATGACGGCAGCATCCCTGCCGACAATCCCTTTGTGGGCCAGGCTGATGTAAATCCCGCCGTGTTCACGCGTGGCCATCGCGATCCGCTGGGCCTGGCGCCACATCCCACGGCGGGTGTAATGCTCGCCGCCGAGCACGGCCCCAATGGTGGCGATGAGGTGAACGTCATCCGCGGCGGGCGCAATTACGGGTGGCCGGTGGTCACCTATGGCCATGGCTACGACGGCGCGTCCCTGTCCGATTCGCCGGTGGCGCAGGGCATGGAGCCGCCACTGGTGTTCTGGGTGCCCTCGATCGGACCTTCGGGTCTGCTGGTGTATACCGGTGACCGCTTCCCGGCGTGGAAGAACAACCTGTTCGTGGGCAGCGTGCGGCGTGGCGAAGTCCCGCGTACCGGCGGGCTGGAGAGGGTGGTCCTGAACGACAAGCTGCAGGAGCTCCGTCGGGAGACCCTGCTGACCGAGCTGCACCAGCGCATCCGCGATGTGCGGCAGGGCGCCGACGGCTTCATTTACGTGCTCACGGACGAGGACGACGGGGCCTTGCTGCGGCTGGAGCCGATCGCGCGCCCCTGATTCTTTCCTTGGAAAGATTTCTATCGTATACTTTCCTCAGAAAGGAATATGCGATGGGTGCACCGCAGCAAACTGCCGAGGAGTCGACCGCCGCCGCCACGCTGACCAAGGCGGTGGTGCGGGCGGCGGGCTTCCTCGGCCTGAGCCAGGCGGCGCTGGCCGATGTGCTGGGAATCAGCGGCGCAACGGCCTCGCGGCTGGTGGGTGGGCGTTACGCCCTGCAGCCCGCGCGCCGCCGTGAATGGGAATTCGCGCTTTTGTTCGTGCGTCTGTTCCGTTCGCTGCAGGCCGTGGTGGGCAACGACCGTGACGCCCAGACCTGGCTGCGCCATCCCAATGTGGCTCTGGCCGCCGTGCCGCTGGAGCTGATCCGCAACGCAGAGGGACTGGTGCGTGTCCTCCATTACCTGGACGCCAGCCGCGGTCGCCTCTGAGCTGCTGCCCTGGCGCGGCTGGCTCTGGCGGGCAGTCGAGGCGCAGCACCGGGTGGCCACGCTTCGGCTGGTCGACACCCTCCAGGAGCAGGCGCTGCTGGAACAGCTTCTCGATGGCAGCAAGCCCGCGGCGCCGGTTTCCGCGCGGCACTATCTGCTCACCACGCCATTCCGGTATCCGCCGCCGCACCCGGGCGGATCGCGCTTCCGCGGAGCCGCCGATCCGGGCGTTTTCTATGGCGCGGAGGAGCGGCGTACCGCCTGCGCCGAACTGGGTTACTGGCGCTGGCGCTTCCTGCTCGACAGCCCGGCGCTGGCGCGGCTCGAATCCCTGCCGCAGACCCTGTTCCAGGCCGAGATCCACTGCTCCTCGGTGGATCTGACCACCGAACCGCTGGTGCGCGACGCTGCGCTGTGGCGATCGGCGGGCGACTATGGTCCCTGCCAGGAGCTGGCGCGCGTCGCGCGCACCGCCGGCGCCGAGGCCATCCGCTACGAGTCCGTTCGCGATCCGGAACACGGGCGCTGCGGCGCGGTGCTCTCGCCGGGGGCGTTCACGCGGGAGCCGCTGGTGGAGCAGGGCTGGCGGCTGGGGGTGACCCGCGAGCGCGTCCAGTGGCGGCGCGACTCGGTGCTCTTTGCCGAGGACTTTGAATTCGACTGCGGCCGCTGGCAGCCCGCCGCGACCAGCGCCTAGACTTCGCCCCCGTTTTCCGTCCGCAGCAGGCCCACCGTGAAGCTCGAGCCCTTCCATCTCGCCGTTCCCGTCACCGACCTCGGCGAGGCGCGCCGCTTCTATGGCGAACTGCTGGGCTGCCCCGAAGGACGCAGCTCGGCGGAATGGGTGGACTTCGATTTCTTCGGACATCAGCTCGTGGCGCACCTGGATCATTCGGGCGCCGCGCGCAAACCCTTGTACAACGCGGTGGATGGACATGATGTGCCCGTGCCGCACTTCGGCATCGTGCTGGAGTGGCAGCGCTGGCATGAGCTGGCCGACCGTCTGCGCGCGGCGGGCACGCACTTCGGCATCGAGCCGGGCATCCGCTTCCGCGGCCAGGTGGGCGAGCAGGCCACGATGTTCTTCCAGGACCCTTCCGGCAATGCGCTGGAGTTCAAGGCCTTTCGCGATATCGGGCAGCTCTTCGCCAAGTAATCCGACAGGTACTTGATAACGGTTGTCGCGTCTACCGGGGTTCGCAGACCGAACCAAAGATTGCGATGCGCCATGAGCATTCTCCGGGCGCTGGCGTCGGGAGAAGTTCAAGGTTAGTTTCGGGTGATGGGGTTACGAGTCCGGCAGGTACGCCAGCTACTCGGCCTGGCAACTGCCACGGCCTTGTGCGCCCTGTTATCGGGCGCGCACGCTGCGGCACCGGTCGGCCCGCCAGCGCTGGGTCCCCCGCAGCCCGAATTCCGCTTCGCTCGCCTGGCCTACAACGACAGCGCCGCCCTGGGATTCGGCGGGCGGGGCGGCTTCGGCGGCGGCTCGTGGACCACCGATGCTCCCGAGGCCGAGCAGCACCTGCTCGGAGGCATCCGGCGACTGACCCGTATCAGCACGCTGGATCCGGACCGCGACCAGTTCATCGCCATTGCGCCGAGCGACGACGACATCTATGACTACCCGTTCATCTATGCCGTTGAGGTGGGCCGCTGGTACCTGAGCGACGAGGAAGCCGCGAAGCTGCGCGACTACCTGCTGCGCGGCGGCTTCCTGATGGTCGACGACTTCCACGGCTCCCTGCAGTGGGAAGGATTCATGGAGTCGATGCGGCGCGTGTTCCCCGACCGCGACGTGGTGGAGATCCCCGACAACCACGAGGTGTTCCACGTGGTGTGGGATCTGGACCACAAGGTGCAGATCCCCGGCGTGTATGCGCTGATGTCGGGCCGTACCTATGAGCAGGATGGCGTCGAGCCGCACTGGCGCGGCGTATTCGACGACCACGGCCGGCTCATGGTCGCCATCAATTTCAACATGGACCTGGGTGATGCCTGGGAACACGCGGATACACCGGAGTATCCGCAGCCACTGACGGCGCTGGCCTATCGCTTTGGCATCAGCTATGCCCTCTACGCGATGAGTCACTGATTGATGGAATTCCTGCTCGGACATTCCATCTGGGCCTTCCGCAGCGGTGAGCTGGCCTTCGCGCGTGGCTGGCCGATCTGGCTGCTGGTGGCGCTGGTGGTGGCCGGTCTCGTCGCCATCGTGGTCACGCTGCTGCGCCGGCCGGAGCTTCGGCCCTGGCAGCGCGGAATCCTGGGCCTGCTGCAGTTCGCGTTCCTTGCGCTGCTGCTGGTGCTGCTGTGGCGACCGGTGCTGAATGTCGAACGCATCCGCGACCGCGAGAACGTGGTGGCGGTGGTGATCGACGATTCGGGCAGCATGAATGCGCGCACCGCGGATACCCCGTCGTGGCGCGACCAGGGCGTGCTGGCGCTGCAGGGGTCCGGTGCGCTGGAGCGCATCGGCGCCAGCTCGGAGCTGCGACTGTTCTCTTTC
>Ga0315910_10005343_pt1 | contig 10537 bp, 8 predicted proteins | sample EdamamesoilMG_FD_204470 | JGI IMG/M metagenome (GOLD analysis project Ga0315910, IMG submission 204470) | Garden soil microbial communities collected in Santa Monica, California, United States - Edamame soil | ecosystem: Environmental > Terrestrial > Soil > Garden | place: USA: California...
CGCTGCGAATAGTCGCGAGTCGTCGTCAGTCCGACGAAATCCTGCGGGCGCAGACGCTCCTGGATCGAGTTGGCGCCGACGTTGAACGAGCTGTCGCCGGACCACGTCATCTGCAGCTGCGGCGAGACCTCGCTGTAGATGCGCAGCCCCGTGCCGTCCTCTTGGTTCGCGAAGAACACGCGCGGGCCGATGCGGTCGAGCCACGAGTCCTCCGGCCAGAACCGGTACTCGACGAAACCGTGCAAGCCCTGCGCATCGGGTGTGTAGTTGCGGCCCAAGATGCCGAGCGGAACATCGAAGTTGCTGCTCTGGTCGGTCCAATGGAAGTGCGAGTTGAAGCTGCGGCCGTTGCGATTCACACGCCAGTTCGTCTGCCGGCCCGTCGTCAGCAGGCCGTCCTCGAACGTCTCCGTGTTGACCATCAAGAGCTCTGTCAGCCAGTTCTCGGTGAGCCGCACGTACGTGTCGGCCGCTGCCACCTCGTTGTAGTCCTCGCCGAACTCGAGCCGAGTGGTCATGAAGCCCGCGCGCGACTGGTTGCCGTAGTCGCGGAACACGCGCAGCACGCTGACGTCGGCCGCCTCGCCGTAACGCGGGTCGGTCGTGGGCACGTCGAGCCCCGCTGACTCGTCGTTCGTCAACAGCGCGCCGATGCCCCACAGGCCCTGCCTGCCCGTGAACTTCGCGCCGCCTTCGGGATCGACGATGCGGCGCGTCACGAGCAGCGGTGTCTCGGTCGCGAAATAGTCGGCATTCTCGAGAAAGAACGGCCGCCGCTCGGGGTAGTTCACCTCGAAGCGCTCGTTGACTGTCACCTGCGGCTGGTCGGATTCCACTTGGCTGAAGTCGGGGTTCAGCGTCAGGTCGAGCACGAAGCTATCGCGCAGCACGAACTTGGCGTCGAGGCCGATCTCCTCCTCGGTGTCCTCGTCGAAGCCGGGGCCGCCGGGCAAGCTCGGGTCGAGCACGTCGAAGCTGCGCACGAACGCGTACGGAACGATTTGAATGTTGCGGCCGGGCGAGACGTCGCGGACGCCGGTGAGCACGGCGGCCTGGTTCAACCGGCCGTCGACGAGCTGCGAGTACGCGGGCCAGTAGGCTTCCTCGCTCGTGCGCGGGATCAAACGCTCGAACTGGATGCGCCAGCGCTGATCGGTCGTTTCGGGAAACCGCATCGCGCGAAACGGAATGGTCATCATGACGACGTAGCCGGCGGCCGTGACCTGGCCCTGGGTGTACCAGACGGCCTCGAACGACGAGTCGAAGCCGTCGCGCCCGACCTCGGCCCAGCGCGCGTCCCACTGCACGCCGAGCGCACTGGAGCGGAAGCCGTAGCCGGTGCGCTGATCGTCGAACGTGTCGATCAGCAAGCCGACGCGGTCGTCGTTGCCGATGTTCTCGCGCGGCGCGAGGTTCGCGCGCACGCTCGCGGGGTCGTCGTCGTGCGCGACGAAGACAGCGTAGAGATTCTTCGAGTCGTAACCGAGGTATACGTCGGTGCGCTGTGTCGAGGGCGCGCCGTCCTGGGGCACGCGTTGCGTGAAGTCCGTGACGACGGCGTAGCGGCCGCGGACTTCCTCCGACGGCGCCATGCTGACGAAGTCGGCGAGCACCGGCGCCTCCGTGACGCGCGGGATGTGGAGCTCTTGCCCGAGCACGGTGCCAACGGCCAGAGAATTGGCAACGACGACGAGCGTCGTGCGCAATACGGCCAGGCGCGCAAAAGTCGGCATTCTCAAACTAAGCCTTGGACTCGCGCGGAGCGAGTAGAAAAACTACTAGCCGGGATTCGCGATCGTGCACGTGCCCAAGTACATCTCGGGGCGCGACGTGAATCCCGGAATGATCGTCGGCGAATACTCGACGCGCGTGTGGATGGCCATGAGCTTGCCCTCGCCGGCGGCCCGGGCGAGCACGGTCGTGACGTACAAAGGCCCCGCATCGCTCATCTGCATGATGTGCAGATAACCCGACTCGTAGCGCACGGAAATGAACGACGCGCCGTAGGCGCTCTCGGCCTCGGCCGTACCTTCATCGATGTTGATGTCGAAGTAATTCGCCTTGACTTCCGCGGGCGTCACGGTGATGGCCGGCACGTTCTTGTCCCAAGTCCCCGTACCCATCACGGAGAACGTGCATTCGAGCCGCTTGGCAGCCGCGAGCCGGCGGTCGAGGCCGCCTTGACCTAATGCAGCCGGCGGCTGCGCTGCCGTGAACGCGGCCAAACCGGCCAGTGCGATCGCAAGGTATTTCCGCATGGCGCGGTATTGTGCATGCGGGGAGCCATATTGGCCACGCGGCGCAAGCAAACTTGACCGTTGCCCGCCTCGTCCGGCGCCAGCGATAATCCACGGCGATGAAGACCTTATATTCGCGCCTCGCGACGCTGGCCGTCGCTGTGGCGCTCCTAGCGGTTGGCGCAAGCGGCCAAGATTCGGGCGATGCGCAGCTCACGGCGCGGCTGAAGAAGCTGTTCCCGAACGCGGCGACGTTCTCGGCGAGAGCGGGCAACCCGGCGCACTACAAAGCGTTCGGTCCAGCAGCCGCCGGCGCCAAAGAAGGCGAGCTGCTCGGCTTCGCGTACTGGACGACCGACATCGAACCGCTCGAACGCGGGTTCGACGGCCCGATCAAGATGCTCGTCGGCTTGAACCCCGCAGGCGAAATCACGGGTGTCATTGTCACGGATCATCGTGAGCCTTACGGCTACTTCTCGGTCGACTTACCCGACTGGCCGAAGCAGTTCGAAGGCAAGAGCATTCGCGACTCGTTCAAGGTCGGCACCGACGTCGACGCGATCTCGCGTGCGACGATCTCCGTGACGAGCGCGAGCCGCGCGATCCGCAATTCGTCGCGCAAGATTGCGCGCGCCTACTTGGCGCCTCCCGCGCCGCCTGCCGGCGCTGCGGCGTCCGGCGCCGCGGCGCCGGCCGGCACGGCGCAGTGACATCGCTGCGACGCTTCTTCACACGCTGCGGCGTGAATGCGCTGCGCGCCCTGTTGCTCTGCTCACTGCTCCTCGGCGTAACGGCCAGCGCGCAAGCGCCGCCCGACGAGGCCCCCGCCGCTGACGCCGCGGATGCGCCCGCTTGGGACTTCGGCGACGAGGAAGAGGAAGCCGCGCCGACGCTGCTCGAGCACGCGCGCGACCAGGCGCTCGACATCGGCCTGTTCCTCGCGTTCGCAACGCTCGTCATGGTCAGCTTTCTGCGCAAGAGCGTCGCGCTGAAGTACGTGACTCTCGTTGTCGCCGTCGTCTACATGGGCCGCTTGAAGGCCTACATGCTGTCCGTCGTGAACGTGTTCGGCGTGCTCGGCGGGGCGACGTCGGCTGTGAGCATTGGATTGCCGGGTGGTGAACCGGCCACGGCGGCCGGAATCGGCGGCGCGTTGGCGAGCAGCTTGCCGCCGTTCGCGTTCAGCCTCGCGTGGTACGCATTCGCCGTGTTCGCCGTCGTCACGACGATCATTTGGGGCCGCGTCTATTGCGGCCGTGTCTGCGCGTTCGGCGCGCTGACGCAGCTCATTGACGCGGTAGTGCCGAAACGCTTTCAGGTCGAGATACCGGCCAAGCTCGAAGCACGCGCCAGCTACATCAAGTACGGCATCTTGTTCGGCGCGATCGCGGTCTACTTCTTCACGCACGAGATCAGGTTCTACCGCTACATCGAGCCGTTCTGGCTCTTCACGCTCGATGCGACGCCCGTGCTCTGGGTCATGGTCGGCGTGCTGCTCGTGGCGAGCATTTTCGTGCGCAATCTCTATTGCCGGTTCCTCTGCCCGCTCGGCGCAGCGCTCGGCCTCATCTCGAAGGCGACCACGGTGTTGCCGATCAAACGTTGGTCCGAGTGCAGCCAGTGCGCGCTGTGCGAGAAGACCTGCCAGTGGGGCGCGATTCGCAAGCGACAGATCCTGAAGACCGAGTGCGTGCGCTGCGACGACTGCGAGATCCTCTACGACGACAAGCAGCGCTGCCCGCACTGGCTGCTCGAGCTGAAGCGGAAAACCCGCGCGGCGATGAGGCCCGGCACCGCGGCCTAGGAGGGCTTGAGCGGGGTGCAGGGAACGCGCTTTTCCCTGGCGCACCATTCACTTATACTGCGCGCCCTTCGCCGGCCGGGCGCACGGAACGCAGCATCCGGCCTCCTCCACCTCACGTAACGGGACTGACATGATTTCAGCCGCCAACGTCACTATTCAATTCGGTGAGAAGCCGCTCTTCGAGGACGTCTCCGTCAAGTTCGCCAATGGCAATCGCTATGGGCTGATCGGCGCGAACGGCTCCGGCAAGACGACGTTCTTGAAGATCCTCTCGGGCGAGCTCGAGCCGACCCACGGCAACGTCTCGACCGAGCCGAATGTGCGCGTCGGCAAGCTGCGCCAGGATCAGTTCGCATTCGAGCAGTTCTCCGTGATCCACACCGTGATCATGGGCCACGCGCGGTTGTGGGAGCTTTATCAGGAACGCGAGCGGCTGTACGCGAAGCCCTCGTTGAGCGAGGCCGAAGGGCTGCATGCGGCCGAGGTCGAGACCGAGTTCGCGGGCCTCGACGGCTACTCGGCCGAGTCGGCCGCGGGCGAGCTGCTGCTCGCGGTCGGCATACCGGAAGCTCTTCACACCGGGCCCATGAGCGCCGTGGCGCCGGGCTGGAAGCTGCGCGTGCTGCTCGCCCAAGCGCTGTTCGCTGACCCCGACGTCATGCTGCTCGACGAGCCGACGAACAACCTCGACATCGACACGATTCGTTGGCTCGAGGGCGTGCTGACCGAGCGCAAGTGCACGATGGTGATCATCTCGCACGACCGGCACTTCCTAAATACGGTGTGCACGCACATGGCGGACCTCGACTACGGCGAGCTGCGCCTGTTCCCGGGCAACTACGACGAATACATGATCGCGTCGACGCAAGCGCGCGAGCAGCTGCTCTCCGACAACGCGAAGAAGAAGGCGCAAATCGCTGATTTACAAGCGTTCGTCAGCCGGTTTTCCGCGAACGCGTCGAAATCACGTCAAGCGACCTCGCGCAAACGGCAGATCGAGAAGATCGAGCTCGCCGAGGTCAAGCCGTCGAGCCGCCAGAGCCCGTACATCCGCTTCGAGCAGGACAAGAAGCTCTACCGGCTCGCGTTGAGCCTCGACAAGCTGAGCAAGAGCTTTGGCGACCACAAGGTGTTCCGCGACGTGAACCTCCACGTCGAGGCCGGCGATCGAGTGGCCGTCGTCGGCACCAACGGCATCGGCAAGACGACTTTGCTGCGTTCGATCATGGCGGAGCTGCCCGTCAATCACGGCTCCGTGAAATGGGCCGAGAACGCCGAGGTCGCGTACATGCCGCAGGATAATGCGGCGGCGTTCGAGGATCCCGTCACCGTGTTCGACTGGATGCGCGCGCGCGGCAAGCCGCGCGACGACGACCAGGCGATCCGCGCGACACTCGGCCGCCTCCTCTTCAGCCGCGATGAGATGCTGAAGACCGTCGACAAGCTCTCCGGCGGCGAGCGCGGCCGCATGCTGTTCGGCGAGATCATGCTGAAACGGCCGAACATCATCCTCATGGACGAGCCGACGAACCACCTCGATATGGAATCGATCGAGGCGCTGAACTTGGCGCTCGAGAACTATCCGGGCACGCTGATCTTCGTGAGCCATGACCGCGAGTTCGTCTCGTCGATCGCGACGCGCGTCGTCGAGATCAGGTCGAGCGGCATCATCGATTTCCGCGGCACCTACGACGATTATCTGCGCAGCCGCGGCATCGCCATCGACTTACAGCGAGCCGCGAGCCAATAGCTCATGAGCCGGCGCGATGGGAACGCCCCGCCCGCTCCGGATCACGCTGCGCTGCTTGCCGACCTCTCGCGCGCGCACATCGCGGCTCGCTGCCTGCACGTGATCGCCGACTGTGGCGCTGCCGACGCCATTGGCGACGCGGCCGCCACACCTGACGAGATCGCGGCCAGGACGGGGTTCGATGCTGACGCGCTCGACCGAATCCTGCGCCTACTCGCCGGGCACGGCGTCTTCGTTCGCACCGCCGACGGGCGTTACGCGCATTCGCCCGCCTCGCGCCTCCTGCGAGCGGACGAGCCCGGCTCGCTGCGCTCATACGTTCGCATGGGAGGCATGCCGGTGTTTTGGGACCGCTTCACGGAGCTCGGCCGCACCGCGCGCACCGGGCGCCGCGAGCACGACATGACGAGCCTCGTCGAGTACTTCGCCACGCATCCCGACGAGGCCACGATCTTCAACGCAGCGATGGTCAGCAAGTCGCGCACGGTTCTACCGGCCGTCGCGGCCGCGTACGACTTCGGCTCGTTCTCGACAATCGCCGATATCGGCGGCGGGCGTGGTCACCTGCTGAAGCTGATTCTCGAGCGCGCTCGCAGCGCGCACGGCTTCCTATTCGAACGTCCGCACGTGCTCACCGACACGGCGGCTGCGCCGCGCCTGACCCTCATCGGCGGCGACTTCTTCGCCGATGCGCTGCCGGCCGCCGACCTCTACTTGCTCATGGAGGTGCTACACGACTGGGACGACGCCGACGCAACGAGAATCTTGAGCGCCGTACGCCGTGCCGCACGACCGGGGGCGCGCGTGTTGATTGTCGAAATTCTCCTGCCCGAAACGCAGGGCCCGCACTCCGGAAAGGTGCGCGACATCATCATGCTGGCCGTCACGGGCGGCCGCGAGCGAACGCAAGCACAGCACGCCGCTCTGCTCACCGCCGCCGGATTCGAGCTCACGCGGGTGCTGCCGACCGCCTCGGAGTACTCGCTCGTCGAAGCCGCCGCGGTCGAACGCTAAACGCCCGCGCTGACGACCGTGCGCACCTCGGTCACCGAAGCGCCGCGCTCCGCTAGTCTCCGCCTGAAACGCAAGTGACGTAGCCGCGTCAGCTCCACGAGCGGCCGCCACACGAAAGCGGTCAGGCGGTAACGGATCAGGAAATGCCAGATGCGGTTCGAGCGCTTGTAGAGGTACGACATCGCGAGATACGGCAGCACGGCGCGCCAATCCTTGGGGCGCCGGCGCCAGATCGAACGATGCGAGAACAGCCGCCGGTAACAACGCTCGTAGCCCTCCATGAGCTGCTCGCCGCTCATGAGCTTCGGCTCGAACACGACGTGCGCCGTGTCGTAGAGGCGCCAGTCGCGATGCACGATGCGGTTCTCTTTCTCGAGCTGCTGGAACAGAGGCGTAGCCGGATATGGCGTGAGGATGTGGAACGTGGCGCATTCGAGCCGGTTCTCCTCGACCCACTCCACGGTCTTCTCGAACACTCCAGCGTCGTCATGATCGAAGCCGAGCACGAAGCTGCCGTTCACCTGGATGCCGTTGTCGTGCAGGATCGCGACGCGGCGCGCATAGTCGTCGGGAACGGGCGAGCGCTTGCCGGCGTCCTGGATGTTGCCCACGTTCAGCGACTCGAAACCGATGAACACACCCGTGCAGCCCGCGAGCGCCATTTCACGCACGAGCGACGGATCGTCGGTGACGTCGATCGTTAGCGCGGCGCTCCAGATCATATCGAGCGGTTTCAGCGCGCGGCAGAGCTCGCGCAAGTAGTCGGGCCTACTTCCCAAGTTGTTGTCGACGAACACAGCGTACGGCTGGCCGTCGGCCTTGAGCTCGGCAACGACTTGCTCGGCGTCGCGGAGGCGATAAGGCATGTGCAGCCCTTCGGTCGAGAGATAGCAGAAGCCGCAGCGGTTGTGGCAGCCGCGCGTCGCAATGACGCTCGAGGTCGTGAGAAAACCATCGCGCGGCAGCAGATCGCGGCGCGGCGGCGGGTCATCGCGATAGGGCTTGCGGTAGTCGCCGCGGTAGACGGGCTGCAGAGTCCCCGCCTCGAGGTCCGCGAGGATCTTCGGCCACACCTGCACGCCCTCGCCGAGCGCGATCGCATCCGCGTGCGGCGCCGCTTCCTCGGGGTTGGACAGCACGTGCAGGCCGCCAAGAATGACTTTCGCACCCCACTGCCGATACCAACGCGCGAGCTCGTACGCCCGCTTCGCAAAGGTCAGATGCACTGTGATGGCGACCACTTCTGGAAACGGCTCGAGCGGCGGCGGACCCTGCAGCAGGTTCTCGTCCCAATAGCCGAGCTGCCAATGAGCCGGCGTGGCACCCGCGATCGCCGTCAGCGCGAGCGTCGGCGTCAGCACGTGCTTGCCAAAACTCGCGTGCGGGTCTTTGCGATAGAAGGGGTTGAGCAGGAGCGCATAGCGCCGGCGGCGGGGGCCCGGTATCGCATTAGGATCGAGGGCCGGGGCAATGGCCATCGGCTCCGGCAACCACATGGGACGCGACGCGGTTCGAGACATAACGCGGCCTCGGCCTTGACTACGGCTATCGTCAAGTACTTTGCATCGCAAAGTCAACCGGGCGCTCGAGTTGAAATTTACCGGGGCTGCGTGGACAGTCAGCGCGCCAAGGCAGTCGGATCAGTCGAGGTCGCGCGCTTCCTTGCTGATGGAAGTATCTCCAGGCTTGCGCAGCATCTTGTCGATCTCGTCGATATGGGCTTCTTCCTGCGTGATCAAGTTGCGCGCGTACTCTTCGAGCGCGACTGAATTACCTTCGACGAGCTTCAGCAGCTTCGTGTACAGACCGAGCGCGTAGTGCTCGGCCTCCAACGTCTCTCGCAATATTTGCCCGATGTCATGCGCGTGCGTCTCGAGTAGATCGCCGATTGCGAGCGACGGGTGCCCGCCGAGCCGCGTGACCATCTCGCCCGCCTGCTGCGCGTGCTGCAACGACTCCGTGGCTTCGTCCTGGAACCATTTGACGATCGGAATGCGGCTGTAGCCGAAGATCATCATCGAGTAGTGCGTATAGCGCACGACTCCCGCGAGCTCGCATTCGAGGATCCGATTGAGCTGGTCGATGACCTTCTTCGTGTTGAGCGCCATGGAAGATTCCTTGTCGTGGTTGTCAGGCGAAACGAGGCAGAAACGCTAGCGCATTCGTGCGCTCGACGCGAGCCAGCTCTTGAGCCGAGAAGCCGGCACTTTGGAGACCAAGCAGCTGCGGCGCGCCATCGAAGAACGGCGCATCGGTCCCGAAGACGATCTGCGACATGCCGACGAGCGTCTTCAACGCCTGCATGTTGATGGGGTTCGTGGCACCCGCCGTGTCGTAGTAGAAGCGCCGCAAGTGATGCAGCCTGGTGTTCGGCTCAGGCGTTTTCGCGAGATTCTCGGCACTCATCTCGGCGCCGAGCAGCCGCCCCGCAACACCGATGAGCGGCCCGCCGGCGTGCGAGAAGATGAAGCGCACGTCGGGGCAGCGCGCCGCTGTTTCGCTGACGATCAAGCTCGCGATCGTGCGCATCGTGTCCATTGGATACTCGAGCATTTGATTCGGCACGCGCGGTATGAGACCGGAGCAGCAGGCGGCGTCCGTCGGATGCACGTAGACGACGGCCTTGCGGCGATTCAGCTCGTCGAGCACGGGCGCGAAGCTTGGGTCACCGAGCCAGGCGTTGCCGTAGCTCGTCAGCAGGCCGAAACCGTCGGCTTTGAGCGTATCGAGCGCGTACTCGATCTCGCTCAAAGCGCCGTCCACATCCGGCATCGGCAGCACGGCGAAGAGGCCGAACCGGCCCTTGTGATCGCCGACCATGCGCGCGGCCGCGAACTCGTTCATCTCACGCGCTAGGCGCCGCGCTTCCATGGCGTCGCCGAACCAGACGCCGGGCGCCGTGATCGAGAGCATCGCCGTCTCGATGCCGACGCGGTCGAGCTCCGCGACTGCCTTCGCCGGCGAATAGTCGCGCCACGTGTTGAAGCCGGGAATCGGCGTCGCCGGTGTGTTCTTGGCCGTCAAGAACGCGTGGAAGTGCGGGCTCACGAAGTGCTGATGCACGTCGATGCGGCGCGCGGCAGTCTGGCTCCGTAAGATGCCGGGCAGCAGCAGCGATGTCGCCCCGACTGTTGCCAGGGCGCCCAAGAGTCGCCGCCTGCCTGGATCCGTTCTCTGCACGCTGCGCTCCTCTTTCTTCTAGCCCGTAGGCTCGCGCGCCGGCTCAGTGGTTTTGTATCCTGCGCAACCGGACGATTCAAGGAGTTTTTGGTTGAGACGGTTGTCGCCGCTCGGCACTTGGAGCCCTCGCGAGTTCATGGCCCGGCACTGGCAGCGCCGGCCGTTGCTCGTGCGCGGCGCGCTGCCCGATTTCACGGCGCCGCTATCGCGCACCCAACTGTTCGCTCTTGCGGCGCGCGCCGACGTCGAGTCCCGGCTCGTTCGCAATACCGCGCGGGGTTGGTCCCTCGCGCATGGACCGTTCGCACGCGCGGCCTTGCCGCCCGTGCGCCAACGCGGTTGGACCCTCCTCGTCCAAGGCGTCGACCTCCATCACGCGGCGGCGCATACCCTGCTCCGCCGATTTCGCTTCGTGCCTGACGCGAGGCTCGACGATCTGATGATCTCGTGGGCCAGCGACGGCGGCGGCGTCGGCCCGCACGTCGACAGCTACGACGTGTTCCTGCTGCAAGCGCGCGGCCGGCGGCGTTGGCGCATCGCGCGCCGATTCGA